>Ga0302117_10001268_pt1 | contig 12034 bp, 7 predicted proteins | sample AG5_322_MG_FD_203112 | JGI IMG/M metagenome (GOLD analysis project Ga0302117, IMG submission 203112) | Marine microbial communities from Western Arctic Ocean, Canada - AG5_32.2 | ecosystem: Environmental > Aquatic > Marine > Oceanic | place: Canada: Western Arctic Ocean | collected 2017-10-01 | reverse complement strand
TACGTTCTTAGCTTTTGTTTTTCCAGCTAATGATTTTGCACCTTTTGTAGCAGAACGTTTATCGTCGCCAAGGTAGTTTACGAACGCTCGCAGTTGCTTTTTGCTGTTCTTTGAAATCGCAGCATCAAGCTGATCGATCAAGTTTACAACTTGAGGATCTGTGGAACGAGTAAATACCATGACTTGTGGACGTCCGCCATTTTTACAGCGATAACACAAGTTGTCTCCAATGGAGACACCATCGGTATCGGCACCAGCAAGTTTCTCTACATTGAATGGGCCGACTGAGGCGCCGCTTTGAAGTCCACTTTTGACTTCTTCAGCTGAAACAACCGTAACACCAAGCATCATGACAGCCGTAACTGCACAAGCAATAAAACGTTTCATCTCTTTCTCCTTGGAAAACATAATAGTAGGGTTTGTTCGATGTGTAGACTCAGAAAAGTTGTGTCCACCATCCGTCAATCATTAGCGGTAAGTATATAAGCAGCTACGACCAAAGGCAAGTAATAGTCTTCAATGCTTCCCCCCCATTGTAATAGCAGTTGCGTGTAATAATTTGGTATCATAGTGTACGTCTAGTTCTTATATTTGTTTGGCTGTTTAGTGGCGTTATTATCTGTGCGAATTCAAAGTCTCTACAAAACGGCATCACCATGGTTGTTGATGTCACTTACGATAGTCGTGTTAGCGTTTTTACTTGTACCCCAACCTGTAGTGAACAGGCTTGCAGCACAAATCTCCAATCGACAATCGTCGCCACAACAACTCGGTCATCGCTCGCCGGTGGATTTAGCATTATCAGCTGATGGTACGTGGCTCGTTACGGCTAACGAAACAACCAATTCAATTTCGTTAATTGATGTTGATTCTGGCCGAGTGATTGATGAACTGGCCTGCGGTGAGAATCCAGCAACCGTCACGATTTGTTTGGATGGACAACATGTATTGGTTTGTTGCCACTACAGTGGCGAGTTGATGGTTGTGGGTGTTGAGGCGGGTCGTTTGGTGCTGCGGGGGACCATTCATGTCGGGTTTGAACCTGTCGGTGCGACGATTACGCCCGATGGTCAGCAAGCCTATGTCGCCTTGTCGGTTGCCGGCGAGGTAGTACAAGTTGACTTGCAGAGTCGCGAAGTTGTTAAACGGATCGGCGTAAGCCGCTGGCCTCGATATTTAGCGATCTCGCCGAACGGATCTAAGTTGGCGGTGGGTTGCAGTGGCAGCAGCCAAGTCTGTGTGATTGATACCAAGCTGGGTGAAGTGCAATTTAAGGTTTCACTTACCGGCGCAATTAACATCGGTCACATGCAATGCTCGTCTGATGGCAAGTATGTTTATTTCCCGTGGATGGTGTATCGAACGAATCCGATCACGATTCGTAATATCCGTTTAGGTTGGGTGTTGGCAAGCCGTGTTGCTCGAGTGGCGCTCGATAAATATAGCTATCGAGAAGCGATTTCATTGGATGTGCCGGGCAAGGCTGTGTCCGATCCACACGGATTGGTGATTAGCCCCGATCAACGACGTTTGGTTGTTGCGGCATCTGGAACTCATGAATTATTGGTTTACCGTCGTGGTGGGTTGCCATTTATTGGTGTTGGTGGCCCTGGAGATCTAATCGACCGTAGTCTACTTACTGATGACGATTTGTTTTATCGCATTGATGTTGGTGGACGACCGATGGACATAGAAATTGCGGACGATAATCGCACAGTATTTGTAGCGAATTACTTGAAAGATAGTATTCAAGTGGTTGATATCGAGTCGCGGAAAGTGTTGCGGGAAATCTCGTTAGGCAAAGTACCTGAGAAAACGTTAGCTCGCCGCGGTATGGAAGTTTTCTATGATGGACAGCGAAGTTTGGATCAATGGTACAGTTGCCACAGTTGTCACTATAATGGCGGAACTAATTCACGAGCGATGGACACAATGAATGATGGTTCTAATTACACGATGAAAACAGTCATCCCTTTATATAATCTTCCACAGACTGGGCCTTGGACATGGCATGGGTGGCAGACTGATTTACATGATGCGATGCAGAAATCTTTCACAATGACGATGCAGGGCACGGCAGCAACATCAGAAGATACCGATGCAATACTCTCATTTTTTGCGAGTTTGAAAGCGGCGCCTAATTCGTTTCAGCGACGTGACGGTTCACTCGGTGAGGAAGCACAACGCGGGAAAGTGTTGTTTGAAAGCGACCGAACAGGATGTGTACAGTGCCATTCAGGCCCCCATTTTACCGACGGCAAGATACACGATGTGGGAACGACCGAAGAGGATGATCGATACGACGGATTTAACACTCCGTCGTTACTGGGCGTACATCGAAAAGTACGGTTGTTACATGATGGTCGTGAAAAGTCCCTCGCAGCAGTGTTAACTGAGGATCACGCCCCGCAGCACGTGTATGGTACTGGCAGTTTAAGTGACAGCGAATTAGCGGATCTCATTGCCTATCTTAAGACGTTGTAGAGTGAATGACAATAAAATTCTGTGGCGAGGAACTTGTGATTACGGTGTCATGAGAATACCATGAAGGTTTGAGCATGACGGTTCTGCTGTAATGCTATTAACCCGCGCGTTGACAACGACTCCAAGGAGTATCTCTAGTATGTTTCGTAAATTTTGTTTTCTAATTGTGGCTTCTCTAATATTGTCATTGTCCCCTAATCTTGTATCGGCTCAAGATCTTCCGGATGAACCCGCAGGCATGAAATCCATTTTCAACGGTAAGGATTTGACTGGCTGGGATGGCGATACTCGCTTGTGGTCGGTTAAAGACGGTGCGATCCGCGGTGAAACAACTCCTGAAGTAAAGGCCAATGGAAACACGTTCATCATTTGGAAAGCCGGTGAACTGAAGGACTTTGATTTGCGTCTTTCCTTCCGTTGCAATGCGACCAACAACTCGGGTATCCAGTACCGTAGTCGTCACATAACTGCAGGGAATGCCCGTAATAAGTGGATTGTCCGCGGGTATCAGCATGAGATTCGCAACCAGAATATATTACCGACGGTTTCGGGCTTCATTTACGATGAAGGTGGTTTAACGGGCGGTCGCGGTCGTACGTGTATGATCGGTGAAAAAGCGATTTGGGATGCATCCGGCAAAAAAGTAACCGCCACGCTGATCGATGCGGCAGCTTATAAAAAGCTGTTTAAGTTAGATGAATGGAATGATGTTGCCATCATTTGTAAAGGCAACCACATTCAGCATTACATGAATGGTCGCTTGGTATTGGATTTTACCGACAAGGTGGATAAGGCATTACTGCAAGGCATCTTGGCATTTCAACTGCACGCCGGGAGTCCGATGTGGGCGGAATTTAAAGATGTCCGGATCATGCATCTCAAATAGTCATAGAACCGACAATCAAAATCTTAAAGGGCCTGCTGATAACAATTAGCTTTAGTAGAAGACGGACTCGGAACAATCTCATGAGACTACTTTGCACTTTCGTTCTGTTACTTTTAACATCCGTGGTCTCGGCTGCCCCAATTAAAGTAGTTGTGTTTGAAGGGGATGGAGTTGGTAAGAGCTGTACAAATCTGCTTACTGCTCTAGATAATTCCAGCAAAATACAACTTGAAGTTTCAAGGATTACCACGGCAGATATTCTTGCTGGAAAGCTAGATGGATTTGATGTGCTTATCCACCCAGGTGGAAGTGGCAGCAAGCAGGGTAATGATTTGGGAGAAGATGGACGCCGGCAGGTGCGACAGTTCGTCAACCAAGGTGGTGGATTTCTGGGAGTATGTGCCGGAGCCTATTTGGCAACCAATGACTATACATGGTCTCTCAATCTCATCGATGCCAAGGTGGTTGATCGCAAACATTGGGCACGGGGTAATGGCACGGTGCAACTGGAACTGTCAGCATCTGGACAGGACTTATTCAAAGCCAAATCCAGTGAGCTGAACATTTTTTATGGTCAAGGGCCCTTACTGGGTCGCCGGGAATGGGATGATCCTAAAGTACCTGACTATGAGAGTCTGGCCATCTACGGCTCAGAGATTGCCAAGAACGGGGCTCCTAACGGAATCATGAAGGGCACATCAGCTGCAGTTCGCTGCAACTATGGCGAAGGCCGCGTCTTTTGTTTTAGCCCACACCCCGAACTCACCGACGGACTCCATTATTTAATTCCCACGGTTGTCCAATGGTTGAAAAAATAGATTTTAAAGAAGATCTAAGAGAGGTGATTTCTTTACCTTGGCTGGAAATCTGGATGGCAGAATTTCCAAAGTCTCAAATTGGGTCTATAAAACCTTAGCGAAAACAGGGATAACCTCAAAAATCGGATCGGTTTGGATTATCTCAAGCGGAACAAGTTAATTGAAACGTTAAATTAAATGCTTTCCCCAAACTAGGTGGCGTACTACTATAATAAGACCGGGACAAGTTGACCGTAAATGCTGCGTTTATCGAGGGACGAAAAATGGTGAGTCGTAAAATATTTTCAGTAATGATGTTAGTTGGGCTTTGTTTATTCTTATCGCAGCCAGTGCAGATTGTAGGTGATGAACCTGGCTCAGCGTTAACTACAGCAAACGTCGACGTATTGAAGATTTACGGTAAGATACAGATAGTGACGTCATTTCCGGACTACAAGGTGCAGGTGGTTAATTCATTTCCTGATCTGAAAGTGCAAGTCGTTAATGCATTTCCCGACAAACCAGGGAAATGGAAGATGGTGAATTCATTTCCCGATTACAAAATTCAGCTCGTGAATTCATTCCCCGATTTCAAGATTCAATTTGTGAACTCATTTCCGGGAAAACAGTAGGTTAAGTCCAACGTTACGAGATGATGGCGTCGATCGGTTTTGCGAGTTCTTGGACGCCTGTTAACCGCTCATCGAGTCCGCGGTGTTTGACGGTAAACTTAGCGTGATCAATTCCCATTTGGTGCATGACGGTCGCATTGAGATCACGAATATGTACTGGATCCTCGAGAATGTTGTATCCAAACTCGTCGGTTTTTCCGTGTGTCACTCCGCCCTTAATTCCACCGCCGGCCATCCACATGCTGTAGCACTTAGGATGATGATCACGACCATAATTGGTTTTGGTAAGCGTGCCTTGGCTATAAATAGTACGACCAAATTCTCCGCCGCAAATTACAAGGGTGTCATCGAGAAGTCCACGTTGTTTTAAATCTTGGACGAGTGCCCAGGCGGGTTGATCGATTTCTTTTGTTTGCCGTCGCAGTGCAGCTGGTAGACCACCATGATGATCCCAGCCGCGATGAAAAATTTGAGTGAAGCGAACTCCCTGCTCGGCCATGCGTCGAGCCAAGATGCAATTGTGACCGAAGGTGCCGGGCTTGAGTACGTCCTCGCCATACATGTCGAGAATGTGTTGTGGTTCGTCGGAAATATCGACCAAATTGGGAACGGATGATTGCATACGAAAGGCCATCTCGTATTGCGAAATACGAGTGTGTGTTTCCGGATCTCCCACTTCGTCATAAATACGACGATTCATCGTTTGTAATCGGTCGAGCATCAATCGCCGTGCTTTGCTACTGATGCCAGCTGGATTGGAAATGTAGAGAACAGGGTCCCCTTGAGCGCGGAAGGCAACGCCTGAGTGAGTGGAAGGTAAGAAGCCGCTGCCCCAAAGTCTGGAGTACAATGCTTGTCCTCGTGGTTCGCAGTTGAGCACGATAAACTCGGGTAAATTGCGGTTCATGGATCCCAGGCCATAGCTTAGCCATGCGCCAAGTGTCGGCTTACCGGGGACTTGGCTGCCGGTTTGGATAAATGTAATGGCGGGGTCATGGTTAATGGCTTCAGTCCATACCGTGTGAATAAATGCGAGGTCATCCGCCATTGAGCCAATTTTGGGTAGCAATTCACAGATGCGTTTTCCGGAAGCTCCATGTTGATCGAAACGAAATATTGAAGGGGCAATGGGGAATCGAGATTGTGCTGCCGTCATAGTCGTCAGACGCTGGCCCTGACGCACTGACTCTGGTAAATCTTTGTCAAACCAATCTTGCATCGTGGGTTTGTAGTCATAGGTGTCTAAGTGAGATGGCGCACCTGCCATGAATAACCAGATCACGCGTTTGGCTTTTGGTGGAAAATGACCGTTACCAAGTGCGCCACCTGTGGCGTTTTCTACAGCTCCAGCGTTTGTTGGGTTGGACATTAGGCTTGCCAATGCTGCTGCACCGAGGCCCTTAGAGGCGCGACCAAAAAACTGTCGCCGTGTTTCCATCGAAATCCACTGATCTATGGGGGATTTTGTCATTGAATAGTTTCTTTTGTTGCGAATGTGATTTGAGAGTTGCGTCTTAAGTGTATATATTTGCGATTACTTGTTGATGAAATCGTCACGATTCATCAGAGTGTTCGCAACGATTGTCCAAGCTGCTAATTCGGCCGCGTCGAGTGTTTCATCTGGCGGAGTGTCACCTACCTTGGCAAGTTCCTTCGCTGCATCCAGATCATCCTTAAAGAGATTGTGAATTTCTTTGAACCCGGATTCCATTTCGGAGACGTCAGCGGGCGTTGCTGGTCGTTTGAATACGGCTGCAAACATCCACATAGCTCGACATTGTTGGTCGGGATACTTTTGCATACTTTGTTGGGCTAAATGCCGTGCTGCTTCTACAAATTGTGGATCGTTGAGCATCACTAGTGCTTGGATGGGAGTGTTGGTGCGTTCGCGGCGAACGGTACATTGTTCGCGAGTCGGGGCGTTGAACGCAGCCATCGACGGTGGCGGCGACGTGCGTTTCCAAAATGTATATACGCTGCGTCGGTATAAAGCATCTCCTTCGTCACGATTAAAATAACGAGTGTTACTGCCTGTAATGGCGACAACTTTCCAAAGACCCGCCGGTTGATATGGTTTTACGCTCGGGCCGCCCATTTCCGTTTTTAGGAGGCCGCTGACGGATAATGCTTGGTCACGTAAAATTTCAGCGTCGAGTCTCAATCGGGGACCGCGCGCAAGGTAACGGTTGTCGCGATCGACTTCAATGTGCTCGGCGGATGTCTGCCCGCTTTGGCGATATGTTGCGGATGTGAGTATTAGTTTAAGAATATGCTTTACGTCCCAACCGGATTCAATGAATTCTACCGCAAGCCAATCCAGCAATTCGGGGTGCGTTGGACGCTCCCCCATGACCCCAAAATCTTCGGATGTTTTAACCAACCCTGTTCCAAAGATGGATTGCCATAGTCGATTCACCATGACACGGGCAGTGAGTGGATGGTTGGGGTCTACGAGCCAGTTTGCCAAATCCAGTCGGTTTGAGAAGTCGGTTTTATATTTCCCGAATTGTAGAAATTCGGGCACTCCTGGCGCGACTTCATCTAGACGTTGGTCGTATTCACCGCGCGACAGTACCCAAGCGGTAGCTGGTGTTGGTCGTTCTTGCATGACCAATGTTGTGGTACTGCGTGAGTAGATATAGTCGCGTCGGGTTTGGGATTTCCATAGTTTGGAAAGGTCGACTTGGTAGGCTGAATTGATATTTGCATTATAGAATCTAGCTACTTTGGCTCGGTCGCTGAGTGTCAAATCTTTCCATTTTGAATCAGAGTTGATCAAATCTGCGACTTCGTATTCGTTAGAAAAAACACGACACTCTTCGTTGGTGACCCAGCGGCGATAGATGCGGATATCGGCAAGGGCACCTGTGGGTAGGTTGCCGGCGATTTTTAGTGGTGTGGCGGGCAAATCAGTTGCGTCGATGAGGTCTTCTGACGAATTGCGTAGCATATGTTGCACGCCATTGATGAGCACGGTAATTGATGAGTTGGATTGACCACCAGAGTATCTCACACAGACATGCTGCCATGTTCGTGGAGCGAGAGGTGTTTCTCCGGGTAATTGGCATTTGATTTTTTTTCCAGTGCCGTCATTCAATTCAAAGATGAGTTGCCCTTGGGTGGATGCAATGATTTTCCAGCCAACTGTTTTTTTATCTTCATTTTGCGATGTCTGGTCGAAGATAGTGCTGGAAAGAAGCTTGTCAGGGGTGCGAATCCAGAAACTAACGGTTAGTGGTTTGTCGGTACGAATCGCTGGAAAGTCAGTCGAGAATCCTCCTACTTTGGCAAAACGGATGCCGCGTTTTCCAGCGGGGTTATCAGTAGCAAAGGTAGCGTCTGCTGGAAGTTGTTCAGGAATGACTGCCGTTTTAATCGCATCTTCAATTTTGCTTGCGCGACTGTCATCTGATTGTTCAAACAATAGAATGCCTTTTTCGTTATCACTCAGCGGGAGATAGATCAATAAATCCTCTGCTGAGACGGGTGTGCTCGTCGGAGAATGTCGATTAGGCCACCAGCGTCGTATTTTACTTGCCGATGTTGATTGTGATAGCCGTTGATATAATGATTGCCGTTTCGCAAGCAGTTCATCCCATTCAGCAGTAAACTCTTCTTTGGCAATGGTGACCACTGGCGGTGAATCTTTTTGATTGCCATCCATGACGGGCTGTGTCGTGTTGTTGAAGAACGCGCCAAGTTGATAAAACTCACGTTGGCTAATGGGGTCGTACTTGTGATCGTGGCAGACGGCGCAACCGGCGGTGAGCCCTAAGAAAACGGTCGCCGTTGTTTCCACTCGATCAACCATATAACGCACGCCCACTTCTTCAGGAATCGCTCCGCCTTCACTGGTCGTAATGTTGCAGCGACTGAAACCAGTGGCGATTTGTTGAGGCATTGTGCGGTTAGGTCGTAGGTCACCAGCGATTTGATCGATCACAAACTGGTCAAAGGGCATGTTGTTGTTAAATGCTGCGATCACCCAATCTCGATAGGGCCAAATTTCGCGATAGTTGTCGACGTGCATGCCGTGCGTGTCGCCATAGCGTGCGGCATCGAGCCAATAACGAGCACGATGTTCGCCCGCATGTTCTGATGCGAGTAGATCATCAATGTAAGATTCATAGGTGGAGTCAGAGTTTGCAGATTTTACTAATGTCGTGACTGCTTTTGCTTGAGGTGGCAATCCGGTTGTGTCTAATGCAGCGCGACGAGCGATTGTATATGCGGTGGCCGCTGGATTGGGTGTGAGTGACAATTCACTAAGCTTTCGTAGGATAAAGTGGTCGATCTGGTTTTTGGCCCAGGTCGAGCTTGTAGTTTGCGGGACAGTCGGTCGTGTTGGCTTGATAAAGGCCCAGTGTTTTTCCCAGCGGGCACCTTCGTTGATCCACTGCGTAAGCAACTTCTTAGATTCGGCGGAGAGCGGTTTATTGTGATCCGTTGGCGGCATTATCAACTCACTGTCGGTGGAGTTGATGCGGTTTATCAATGCAGATTGTTTTGCATTTCCGGCGACAATGAAACCGCTTGCGAGGGCCGCATTTTCGATGTCCAGTCGCAGATCCGCTTCGCGACTCGCAGCGTCAGGGCCGTGGCAGGCGAGACAATGCTGGGTCAGTATAGGTCGAATTTGTTTGTTGAATTCGATTGGTGCGGCATTTAGCGCGAGAGGCGTAGAAAGTGTACAGGCAGCGAATAAGTGGACGGTAACAAAAATGGCGTGGCGTTTGATAGATGGAGTTTTCATATTATCTATCGTAAATTATGCAACAGCGAGTGTCCACTTTTAGGCGCTCAAAAATTTGCTCGACCTACGTACAGCCAGGTGAATTGATGGCCAAACTATTCGCTGCGGATGTCGCGGGCATAGGGTCCGAACTGGCGGTTGAAATAATCGATTTTGACTTTGGCACCCACGGTCAGATTTATGAGTGGTTGCTGTTTGGAGTTCGCACTGAATTGTGTGTACTCGCTGACGTGGAACAAATGTTGTTTGCCAGTGGAGTCGACAAGGTTGATAGTGTTGTTGCGAAGATCGATGGCTGCAATCGAACCGGAAATAGTTACTGGTTTAGTCGCTTGAAACGGTCCGGTTGGTTCGACACGACCGTGGATCCAGCCAGCTCGGCGATCGAGTTCTCGGTAGATCGTGTAATGTTGGGTGATGGGGATACAAAACGCTGGGTTATCAGAACAGGCAAAGTAGTTGACGGTTAAGCGTATCGGTTTGTTGGATGTCCAGCCTTGTACGTCGACTAGAAATTCGCGTGGGTCAATGTCTGCAGCAATGGTAACCTGTGGCCCGTCAAGATTCTGAGGTATGGTGACACCGGGTGGTAATTCCAGCTCGACGTGAAGTGGTTTGGTTAGATTGTTCCAATGGACGTTGTGGATCGGGTCGAGATGGAAACCAATGTACATCTTACCGTTGCCGGTGTTGAAAAGAGCTTGATCAGTGTCCGCTCGCAGTTTGGTATAAAGCGGAGGGTTGTTTGGTTTGATAGTAGGCTTGCTTTTTAAAGGAATCATGCTGTTGGGAACTTTGATGCGTTTGACGACTTCTTGCTCGGCGGCCGGTTCCGGTTTTGCAATTGAGATATTAATGTCTTGCGCGGATGTTGGGTTTTTGATTGGTCCGACGAGTGCGGCGAGGTCTTGCCTTAATTGCTGTGGGTTACCCCATGTTCGTTTACGGACAATGCGGCCAGTTGGGTCGATGACGAATTCCGATGTTGGTGCATTACCCAGTGCAGTCATTGCGTCATTGTTCATGTTGTCACAGAGCCAGGGTATTTTACCGCCAATGCGTTTTTCGGCGTCTTTGATGTGTAGCAAACGTTCTTGGAGCGTAATGGGCTGCACGTAGTGATTTAACTCGGGGTGAGCTAACGCCTTATAGATGTAGTAAAACTTGACGCCCTGTGGAGTGTAGTCATGAGCGATCGCCTCCAAACTGGGGACTTTGTTTAGAAACGGCGGTCAGGTTAAGCAACCAAATAGTAAGACGGTGTATTGGCCTTTGAGATTCCGTAGCCTAAATTTCTTTCCAGTGGCGTCGTGGAGTGTGATGTTAGGAAGTTTTGCGTCAAGTGGTGGAGAGGTTTCTTGAAAAATGCGATCGAGCCGTTCTAGCAATCGTTCGCCTGGCGGTAGATCGGATTTTTGAGCCGCCAGAGGAAGCGCGAGCAGCACAAACAGTAATGGGGCGGTGATGATGTTTGTTTTTCGCATGCTATCTATCGTAGGTGATTATGGTGCGTGTGTCTAATAACGATGATTTGCTGGGTTGGCATGATGTGTGTTTTCGATAATGGTCAGCGATGACATCAAGTCAGGGGAGTTACCAAAATAGTTATGATCACATTTCAACTATTTTAGTTCTTAGAAGCGATATTTGTGTTTATACTGCAATGCAATGTGATTGGTTAATAATGAAGTAATCAATGAACATTCACTGATTGTATAATTTCTCTATTACAGAAGAAGTTGTGTTGAACAAGTCACTCACTATCTCGAAATTGCTACTGGCGTTGGTGGTGCTGTGCCCATACCAATGTGTGGTTGGCAGTTGCTTGCCTGTCGGGACAGCTATTGGAGCTGAGGTTTGCTCGAATAGCTGCGGTTGTGATACGTTGCCACCGGTTGATTTTCAAAATCCACCCGCCACTCCACCCAATGACTGTTCCTACGGTTTTTGTTTTTGCCAAGGTGCGTTGCCGATCACTGTCGCCGATGACAATCGTACTCTGGTTGCAGTTGAACTTAGCACGGATCAGTGGAATAACTCAACTGTCGCGTTACCTGCGCTGCTGCTCCACGCTCAAGTCGAATTTACTTCTATCTTTGCAGTTACCAACGCAAAAGCGCTCGATGTATGCGCTGTTCTTTCCTGCTGGATTATCTAATTCTGTCATTCAACAGAATCTGGCACGATATTTAACGTGCCACCCTTGCCTGCCAATTGCGTTATATATTCCGCGGCAGCGGTCCAGCATTTTTCCATCACCTATTATGTATAGTTAGGTCGAATAAATGAACGAAGCAACAAACAACACGTCCGAATTGGATGCGCCTCAGGAAGGCCTTGGCGAACAATCACCAGTGAGACAGGACTCCGAGCACGGCCAGGAGTCTCTGAGTGGTGCCCGTGGCTTGTTAGGATCGCTGTTGCGCGGGATTCCAACTTTAGTCATTCTTGGTTTACTAGCAGGTTTGGCATTGTGGGGACA
>Ga0302117_10001267_pt1 | contig 12042 bp, 9 predicted proteins | sample AG5_322_MG_FD_203112 | JGI IMG/M metagenome (GOLD analysis project Ga0302117, IMG submission 203112) | Marine microbial communities from Western Arctic Ocean, Canada - AG5_32.2 | ecosystem: Environmental > Aquatic > Marine > Oceanic | place: Canada: Western Arctic Ocean | collected 2017-10-01 | reverse complement strand
GAAACCAAGGCAGATCGGCTTTTTTCAGGAAAACACATAATTGCAGCTTCTTTTATTTTTGTGGTAGAACCTGAAATCGCGGTAATTACGGAATCAGGCTGTAATTTACGTACAACTTCCAACAAAATATCTTTAGGTACATCCGGAAGTGACTCAAAAATAAAACAGTTACTCTCGATATTTTCACTCATCTTAATATCTGAGGTTCGTAAACCTTTGATCAATTCTTCCCTGGTTGTGTTGTCTAAGTCACTAAGAACATCCGCCATGAATTTAACTCCATCAACTCCTACTGTACCTTCATCTGGTACATGTCTCGCTTTTTCAGCAAGGTTGTAGCCAATTTTTTCAACCAAATCAAGCGGTAATTCATGTAATTTACCCATTTCCAACGCAACTTTTGTACGTTCGTCTTTTGACAACTCACGTAGTAATTCAGCTGCTTCCTCACTTTCCATCCGTACGATAACGAAGGCTTTTATTTTTGCAGGTTCATCTTTGATCAAAAACCCGATTTGCGAGGTTGTTAACTGATCCATGAACCCGAAAGGATTTGTTTCGTTTTGTTCAGGATCAGTCAATTGTTTGGTGAGTAAAAATTTTTGAACGTCTTTTAAAACAACATTTGCATCTTCAGCAGAGAGGACGGTTTCTTCTGCCAACTTTTCAAGTTCCAAATATGTTTTCTGAGGTATAATTCCAGCGAAGAGTGTTCTTGATGCGCTCATTCCCAACGTTGAAATAAGATGGGTCAGCATTTCCATTGATTGTTTGTCACGTGACATCTCAAGAACGAGTTCCTGTTTCCAGTCATCACGCCCTACGAGTTGCTTGATTATTTCCTGAACGAGACGTTCGTTTTCCTCGTTTACCATGGTACCGTTCACCTTATATTCTGGATGTCCATTACTTTCAAGCAGATTATTTTGTGTATCAGGAATTGAAACAAAACCCTGTTGATGTGCTGCAGGAAGTTGTGGAGTCTGCATATTAGGCGGCATTAGTGCGGGATATCCGGATTGTACTGTGCTAAATTCTTTGACCTTCTTTAGTTTCCACAGCACCCAGAAAAACAAAAGTATAAGAAAAAGCAGCATGCCTGCAAGAATTATTTCAATATCACTCATTCTTAACCAGAACGGTTCTTCTTGGAGTAATCTTTCGGCTTCTGCTGCAGCAAGTTCAGCTTCTGATTGCTCGCCCTCTTTTGTTTTATCGTCCTCAGCTACTGCTGTTGCCATTGGATCTGGCAAACCCTCAGTTCCTGCAGGTCTATTGAGTAGTTCCGGAAAAGCTTCACTAGGCAGGATTGGTACAAAAATCAGCTCATCGCCGCGTTCATAATCGAGACCGCTGAGGATTGGTACAATTTCTCCGATGTAGGAATTGACTGAAGGTGAAACTTCTTTGTGCATTACCAAATCAACCCTCATCCTGGCAATCTGCCAGTATTTAGCGCCGCTTGTACTGGAAGGAGCATTCAGTTGTCCAAATCCTGGTAGGGTTTCGTTGGCCATACTAACCGAACGTTCTTCTCCAAACAGTTTGACACGTAGTACATAATCTTTCGGCTCAAGGTAATACTTGAGACCATTGCGGATTGCCTCCTCAATTTCAAATTGACGTATGCTGAGTGACTTAACACGTTCCTGTGCTTTAAGAGAAAATGATGGAGCAAGCAACATTAAGCTTAAGCTGGAAACTAAAACCGGCAGAAATAATCTGCTGAGAATATTGAATATTCGCTTGTTAGGTTTTGATTTTGTATTTGTGATCATAGTTACCGCGACAAACGCATGAGATATTTTTTAAGACCCTCATTTGTTGGATCAAGTTCAAGAGCATGCTGCCAGTTCTCTAATGCCATTCTATTCCAGCCCAGACGGTAATAGATGGAACCAAGCATAGCAAAAGCTTGTGAAGAAAAAGGATTTAATTCAATTGCTCTGCGGAGCGCGGTTATAGCAGAATCATAATTCTCGCTCATGTAAGCCTTTCTGGCCTGCAGTAAATAGCGTGTAGTTTCAACCCTGGCCTTCATATCAATGCGTCTTTTTTCAGGATTTGGCTCCAAAACCGCTCCCTGTTCATCTTCCGCTGCCGCCAAATTATTTTGCTGACCTTCTACTCCTGGTTCTTCATCATTGATTGAATCGTTATCAGTTTCACCATCAGTATCTTTATTATATCCTGAGTTTGCTTCTGCAAGTTCAACCGCGGCATTATCGAGAGTAATTACAGAAGAATTTGCAGGTGTAGTGAAAGGGACATGCACCATTTTAAGCACATCTCTACCTGTTAGGTTGAGAAATTTAACACGATCATCCAATGTTTGGCGTAGCACTTCCACATTGAAGAGTGAGACAGGAGTATTTACCACAGCAAAAATTGTCGTGTACGGTCTTACCTGATTCACAATACCAACGATTTTCTTGGTTTGTGTCGGCACCCAGACATTATTTTCGAATCCCGGTAATTTTATTTTTGAAATACTTTTATCACGTTTTGTGACAGGAACAGTTTCTAGGATATAACGTATGCTGACAGAAACACCTACATACTCTTTTGGTAATTTTTCACGGAAAATAACATCTAATTGTTTTTCTATATCTCTTTCAACTTTTCTCTGCTCCGGTGGTGGAGGTAGTCTTACATCACCTTTTTTAGCTGTACTTTGTCCTTCAGAACCGCTTCCGTCTCCAGTAAGGGCTTCTTCTTCCTGTTCTTTCTTTATTTGATTAAAAGGTACAGCAAGCAGTTCTTCCAGAGATTTCTTTTTTTCAGCGGAAGCTGCTGCTTTTTCCGGTGATGGATCTTCCGCCTGTGCTTGGTCTGAATTACCGGTACTCTCCTGTGCTCCTAACTTGTCAACAAACAAAAAGCTCAGCAGACAGATAATCAGCAGGGTGTAAAGAGAAACTTCTGCACCTGAAACTTTGACTTTTTTCATTACCTACTCCAGATTTTCCAGCATTTGACTTACCTCTTCATCTTTTGGATCTAAACGTTGAACATGCTGCCACATTTCGAGAGCTTCCTCTTTTTCTTCAAGGAGGAAATGTAATGAACCTTTCATTTTCAGGATAAATATTTTATCCGAACGTTTCACGGCGACTTTCAAACCTTTTGCTGCCCATTCTAAACCTGCAACGTAGTCACCTGTCTGGAAAGCTTCAAGTATTTTTGCACGATATTCTTTTAGCGCACCCCGTTGTTCCGGTGAAAGTGAGTTATCGGAACGCTCCGGAAAATTCTTGCGGATAATGTCCAGAGAATCTCCACGTTGCTGATCAAAGTTTATGGCCAGCGGGACTGCTTCTTTCAGAAAAGTATCAACAGTAGGAAGAACAGTTTCATCTAGCAGTAAATTTATCGCCATTTTGATATTACTAGCAGACGGTGGTGTGCTTTTAGTTTCTTCGTTGCTTTCAATCAATGAAAAATTAACATTTACCACAAAGTCAGTTTTGGCTACATATTTCAACAATAACTCATTCAGTTTCCTTCTGACAATCTGTTCTTCATAAGGTGCAATGCTGTCTGAGAAAGGTTTTGGAAAAGAAGTTCTTTCTACAGTGACAGTATCTCCACGCTCAGCAAGATAAAATTCCTGAGCAGGGATCAGTTTCATTAAAAATTGTTCTTGAGTTTCAGGCAAAGTGTTATCCAGTAAAACACTTACTTGTACTGATTTTAAGGCTTCTTTCAGTTCATGGTTGCGTTTTGCGTTTTCATTAACATCAGCATCCTCGTCTGCATTATCATCACTGGTCTCTGCTTTTGTGTTATCAGTCTCAAGCGGCAGGTTTTTGAGTTGAACTTCCTGGAGTAGTTTTTTGTCCCAATTAATTATTACAGAAACGTTAAAACGTTCTGGCGACAGATAACGTGATAGTAATTGATCAATATCGAGTTTAAGACTTTGTTCAAAGGCAGCGGTTTTCAAACTCAAACGTTTACTGGTTGCATCCTGGAGCGGTACTGCAATGACAAAATTAGGACTGTCAATAGTATGGATTAAGTTTGACTGTAGTCCTCCACGTTGCAAAACAACACGTAGAATCCTCTTGTTGCCCTGTGTCTCTTCTATAACAGTAACTGAATTTTTACCTCCATCAGTCCTTTGATTGAAAAGCACTTTTTTCTTCACCGGAAGCTCTGCGACAGTGACCGCAGATTCTTCCGTCGTAGCGCAACTGCTGAGTACAAACATTAATAAAATGCTTACAACAAAAGTAAGATGAAATAATAAACGTATTAAGCTGTCATTATAAAATTGTTTCATGATAAGCGTAGATCTATGAAATACGTAATTAAAAAATTAAAATTTCCAGCCTATGGAAATAATTGATGCTCCTGAGGCAGTGGCACTTTCGTCAGTTGTCAGCATTGACAGGTAATGGTAGTTAAGTGTCAATTGTTCTGCTACAGAAAAGGTGAAACCTGTCTTGAAATATGACGGATTATTGAAAGGTGTCACTGTCATCATTCCTAAACCTGCAAGAAGAGAAAATGCTACCTGCTCTCCACCAAAGTTAAAAACGTCATAACTTATTGTTCCGTCAATCAAAAAACCTGTGATTGATGACTCATATTTATCTGACAAGTTGGAGTTGTCATCACTCAACATGGCACCGCCGCCGGTAAAACTCCAGTCATCCGTAAGCCGCACCAATTTTTCTCCTCCGAGTACACGTGCCTGATGCTCAACAGTGACAACGCTGCCTGAAGTTGTGCTGGTGAAGGTAATAGGTACACTCATCTTACCGTAAAACGCGTGTATGTAAGATCCAGTTTTAGGCGGTGTTCCTGTAACTATTTTAGAAAAAACAATTTCGCCTCCTTTTGCTTCATAGGCATTAAGTGAAATTGAAAGCTGCTCGCCTTCACTGGTAAACACTGCAATATCTAGAAAGCCCTTAACATTTAGTTCTTTGGCAACATCCCTGCGGTATTTGTCGTCAGCGATGCCGCGGCTGATTTTTAGGAAACTACCTGAAATGTTGGTGCGGATTTGACTGCATGATTCGCAGACGCTGACTTTCAACTTGATCAGACTGGTGAGTGTCTGCTGTAAACGTGCAGTTGCTACTTTGCGAAAACTGGCAGGTAGAGTATCTCCAAAAGAAATACTTGAAATTGCGACTGAACTGATTTTTGTCTGCATACTTTGTACGGATTTCACCAGACTTGGAGTAAGTTGCTCCAATTGGGAAATCTGCCGATCTTTCCAAAAAACAGGTTCTGCTTCTTCTACTGCCGAAACAGTTGTCAAACTTAAGGCGAAAATAAACTGCACCAAAAGCAATTTACATGTAAAATTTGTCATTTGATAATTATCAAAAACTTGGTGTGTTTTTTGCTGATTCTCATATAAGAAAATATTATATAGGCTTACTAAACTTTTGCAACCTTCCTGCCAATATCGTCAAAGTACAATGTTGAACCGAATAGTTCTTACAGAAAAAGATCAAATTACGACTTTGAAAGTAATTGATGAGTTGAGGCATGTAGAAATCGAGCCGGAAATACAAGCAATTGAAAAAAGCTTGGCTTCTGCTAACACGCGAAAGGTTACTCTTGATTTGGATAATTTGCAAGTCATTAGCAAGGACACGCATGAGCTTTTGGGGTTAATTATCAAGCACGTCCGACTACAAAACATTCCCATTTCCATAACCGGAAGTTCACAAATGGATCCTGGAATTCTGTTGGGTATCTCAGAAGGCAGGCCTCAAATAATTGATGAGCAGAGTCCGGCAAAAGAAACTTTCACGATTAAGCCCAAATATTATTCTCGTTTTTCAACACCATTCTTTTCCAGTGCTCAAGATAACGTGGTGTTTAAGAGAGTGATTCCTGAAACTGTTAATCCGCAAAAGTATGCAGCGGAAAAAACTTTTCTAAATGATAAACCGGAAGATGTTGAGATTGTCTTGCCTAAAGATGTTTCTGATAAATATTCACCCTGGTTCAAGCTTGGATGGCTGCTGTTTTTATGCTTCACCGCTGTTGCTTTGGCTTTATTGTACTTGCTCTGGCCGAACTATCAGTCAGGAAAAATACAGGAAGTGTTTTTAGCAGACAACAAGACCCAATTAGTGCTTAACACTGAACAGACAGAAAATATTGCTGTTCAGGGAACCGCCATAGTTTCCTTGATAATGGCGGTCAGAAATGGGAATAAGACTGCTGTAGAGCATTTGTTGCTGTCCGGAACTGATTTGGAATTAAAGGATAAAAGAGGTTATACAGCATTTATGCATGCAGTCAAAACACAAAACGCAGATCTTGTGAAATTACTGGCGGAACGTGGCGCGGTGGTAGACTTAACGGATGAATTTGATGACACCCCTCTAATTTGGGCTTCATCCATGAAAAATAAGGCAATTGTTAAATTATTGTTGGAGCACGGTGCAGATCCGGATAAAGGAGATTTTACACCTCTTATGTGGGCTGCTTTTCATGGCGATTTGACACTGTTAAATTTATTTTTGGAATCAAGTGCTAATCTGAACTCACGTACTCAAGCAGGCTGGACTGCACTAATGTGGGCTGCTGAAAAAGGGAATACGCAGGCCATGTGGGAATTGCTGAGACACGGTGCCAGAGTCAACATACAGAATGATAGTGGAAAAACGGCGCTGATCTTAGCAGTCCGTAGAGGGAATATCGGAACAATAGGATTATTGCTTAATAAGGGTGCTGATCCAGCAGTGGTTGATTTTGATAAAAAAACTGCTGCGGATTATGCAAGAGATTTTCAGCGACAGGACGTTCTGCAGTTACTGGAAAAAGAAGTTGGTTTGCAATGAAAAATTATTTTCATAAAAACTGGAATTTACTTTGCCGGAAGAGTTTGTAAAAGTTCCTGCAACAGCTTGACCGCCTGGAGATTATGTCCACCACCCGGAATAAATACATCTGCGTAAATTTTGCTGGGCTCAACATACTCATCATGCATTGTACGTATAGTTGCAAGGTATTGCTTAGTTACGGATTCAACAGACCGTCCGTGTACAGATAATTCTCGTTTTAACCGCCTGATGAACCTCAAGTCCGGGGGTACATCTATAAATACTTTTAAATTCATTAAATCCCGGAGTTCTTTATCATTAAATACCAGAATGCCTTCCACAATCAGGATAGGTCGTGATTCTACTTTCTTTGTACTCGAATCCCTTAAATATTTAGTAAAATGATGAAATACTGGGATTTCCACATTTTTTCCTGAAATAAGAAGATTGAGGTGCTCTATCAGCAGGTTTGTCTCCAAAGAATCAGGATGATCAAAATTGATTCTGGTTCGTTCCTCAAATGATAATTCAGGGCGATTTTTGTAATATGAATCGTGTTGGATAACAGAAACTTTTTCCGTACCTAACTGTTTTAAAATCTCTTTCACAATCGTTGATTTGCCGGAACCGGAGCCGCCGCCGATTCCCATCACGAAAGGTTTTGCTGTAGCCATTGGAAGGAATACCCTTAAATAAAAACTTTGTAGAACATACGTAGTGACATAATCATCAGGAAAAGCGCAAACCAGCGTTTTAGTTTGTCTTTGTCCAGTCGGTGAGCCAGTTTTGCTCCCTGCGGAGCCATGAACATGGTTATTGGAAAAATGAAAACAAAGCTCATCAAATTGAAATATCCGAAGCTTAACTGGGGAAGATTTGGATTATACCAACCGCTGAGAATATAACCGATTGCTCCAGGCAGTGAAATCATCAAACCTAAACTTGCGGATGTCCCAACTGCGCTCAGCATGGGTAAGCTGTAAGCAGTAAAGTAAGAGGTGAAAAAAACACCACCGCCGATTCCCATTATTGCTGAAAGCAGGCCGATCAGACCTCCGGCACTCCACAGCTTTGATAATGCAGGCAGTTCATTCCCAAGTACGAAATTGTTTTTCTGCAATAAATTTAATGCAATCAACATTGTCAGCGTTGCAAAAATTGTTTTGAGTGAATCACCACTCAGGCTGCCTCCAAGCCATGAGCCAAGCAGCGCACCAGATACCACCGGAAATGCCATTTTACGGAACAAAATAATGTTACCCGATCCACGTTTGTAATGAGACCAGGCGGAGGTAATTGAGGTAGGTACGATAATCGCCAAAGAAGTTCCAACAGCCATGTGTGCAGTGACATCAGGAGAATAACCTAGTTCATCGAATGCATAGAGTAAGGCTGGAACTAAGATGATTCCACCGCCGACGCCGAAAAGACCTGCTAACAATCCTGCAAATGCAGCTGACACAAACAGCAAACCCAGCAGTGATATAAATTCAGGATTTGTAAAAGTGGATTGCATGTAATGTCTGATTATTTTTTTGCAGATTTCTTTTTACTTGTTCCTTTCAAATTTGGGAAGCAAATAGGCAGCACATCTTCAAAAGTTTTCACAAAATACGGTTTGATACCTCTAGTTATTATCTCATCCAAATCTTCAAAATCTTTTTGATTTTCTGCAGGAAAAATTAATTGAGAAATACCGGTACGTCTGGCAGCAATTGTTTTCTCTTTTACTCCACCAATAGGCATTACCAAACCTGTGAGCGTTAACTCTCCGGTCATGGCAATATCAGCAATAATAGCTTCATTTGCAACCATTGAGTAAAGTGCACAAGCCATTGTAATACCTGCAGACGGGCCATCTTTAGGCGTAGCTCCTGCGGGCACATGCATATGGACAAAGTTCTCAGCAAAGAATTTTTTAATTTTTGCATCGCTGCTACCTTTTGAACGGATATATGTGTAAGCAATCTCAGTTGATTCTACCATCACATCACCAAGTTGTCCCGTCTGCTTGAATCCTGGATTCTTTGCTTCCGCAAAAGATGCTTCTATGAACAAAGTAGCTCCACCGACACTTGTATATGCGAGACCGGTTATGACTCCAACTTTAGGTTTTTTGTAACGAGTTTCTTCTGCGAAAGTCTTGCGTCCCAGCATTTCAGGCAGATCCTCTTTGCCAATCTTAACATTTTCAATATCTTGCTCTACAATCTTACGTGCGGATTTTCTCATTAATTTTTTAAGATTGTTTTCCAGACTTCTTACGCCTGCTTCTCTGGCATAACCATCAATTATTTCACGTATAACAACTTTAGGAAGTGCAAACTGTGATTTCTTAAGTCCATGTATTTTAAGTTGTTTTGGTAAAAGATGTTTACGGGCAATTTGCAGTTTTTCTTCCAGAATATAACCTGAAAGCCGGATTACTTCCATCCGATCCAGCAGTGCAGGTGGAATTGTGTCTGTTTGGTTTGCAGTACAAATAAAAAGTACTTTTGAAAGATCAAAACGTACATCAAGATAATGATCAAGGAAATCTTTGTTTTGTTCAGGATCTAATACTTCCAAGAGTGCAGATGCAGGGTCTCCCTGAAAACTTGCACCGATTTTATCTACTTCATCCAGCATGATTACTGGATTAGCTGTTTTGCAGGTTTTGACCGCATTAATAAATTTTCCGGGAAGCGCACCTATGTATGTCCGACGATGCCCTTTTATTTCCGCTTCATCACGCATGCCGCCTAGAGAAAAGCGGTAAAATTTACGTCCAATTGCTCTGGCAATAGACTGACCCACAGATGTTTTTCCTGTTCCAGGAGGACCAACTAGCAAAACAATTGAACCAGCAAGGTCTCCGTTTATGATCCCCACAGAGATCAGTTCGAGGATACGGTCTTTAACATCTTTTAAACCATAGTGGTCACGATTTAGAATTCTTGCTGCACGCTGGATGTTGAATACATCTTTACTGTAAATACCCCACGGTAAAATTGTCAGCCAATCCAGATAAGTTCGGGTAACATGATATTCAGGAGATGAAGGTTCGATTAAACGCATTTTATCCAATTCTTCTTCAATACGCTCTTTTGCTTCTTCACTAAGTTTTAGTTTCTTTATGCGTGCTTCAAATTTTTCGGTCTCACTTTCTGAACCTTCTTTTGTGATGCCTAACTCTTTTTTAATTTCCTTTAGTTGTTCACGCAGGAAAAATTCACGCTGTTGTTGAGACATCCGATCTTCTACACGCTGGGATATTTTTACCTGAAGTTTTGCAACTTCCAGTTCATGTCTCAGTAAATTTAAGGCTTTTTCTATGCGTTCCTTGATGCTCATTGTTTCCAATATTTCCTGCAATTCTTTCCCGGATGCAGTTGTCATGGATGCCGCAAAGTCTGCAAGTGTTGCTGGATCTTTGAGGTTAATACGTCCCATCAACAGACCTAGCTCTTCCTTAAACAATGGATTTAACTGAACCAGTTCTTTGATGAAATTGATAATCGAAACGGAAAAGGCTTTTAATTCATATTCAGATTTTTGATCTTCTGTATCCTGAAGATATTTTACTTTTGCTCTGTAGACAGGATCTTCAGCAATTATTTCTAGGATTTCAAAACGCTCCATGACCTGCACGATTATGTGCATCGGGTCATTACCATGCTTTGATGCCTGTACAATCCTTCCAACTGCTCCTATATTTGCCAAGCTGTCCGGAATGTTTTCAGCATCAGTCTCATCATTATGCACATCAGGTTCATAACTATAAACCAGACCGACATATTTCAAAGGACCTTTTAATTCATCCTCTAAAACTTTTTCCAGCTTTTCATCAGAAATGATAACCGGCAGTAGCATTTTTGGGAAGAGAGGGCGATCGTAGAGTGGTACAATGAGCAGGTAATCCGGAAAAATATCTTCACTGACGACGAGTGATTTTTCTTCAGGGATTGCCTCTAAGGAGTCTCCCTCTATTTCTATAATCTCCTCTTGAGGATCATCAACGGTTTCTAATTCAGGATCAGAAGATTTACTCATAGAATTTTTTGAAAAATATATTTGGTTGAATTATTGATGCTTTGGAATAGTATAAATTTATTTTCTGCTGTTTTGGAATTCTTTAACAGTACGAGAACCATTATCCAGTATCGGAACGTGATGGTCTAGCCAGAAATCACTTGAGACGAATTTTGTGTATCTTGAATAAAGAATTAAGAGCTCTGTAACCTGCACATGAAACACCAGAGAGCGTGCTCTCCGGGGAAGCCTTACCGTTTGAGTTTGTTCAGGCTGCAAGCTTGAGTACGTCGCTCATGCCGAAGGATGCACCGCCCAGAACCGTTTCCAACTGCATTTCCTTTTGCACGTTGTCTTGGATTGGTTGTGTGAGTTTGTTAATCGCGTCTGCGCCCCAAGTGACTCAAACCTGGGTGCGCATGGGGCGTTTATCTGCTCCAGTTTCGGCAAGTTTTAAATAAGCGTCGACCACATATTTTGGATCGGCCACGTCACTTTCTAGCAATTCTCCAAACCCTTCGAACAAAGCGGTCTGGACGTCTTTTAACTCTCCATAGCTTTCGAGGACATCTCTACGTGTTGGTGGTTTCATTGCCGCAAAAGGACCCGTGCTGAAAGGACCAGGCTCAACAAGTGCTATGTCAACTCCGAAAGGTACGATGAGTTGGAGAAAAGCTTGATTCCTAAGATATGTAAAGTAGTTACCCTTATTTATGCCTAAATACTTCCTTAGATGGAGTCACCAGTCAGAAATACTCGAAGATATAATCTTAATTAAAGCAGGTTTACTATTGGCTTTTATCCGCCTATATAGCGGGGGATGTTGATGAAAACACCGGACATGTAGCTCGTTGCCTGTGAGAGGAACCAAGGGAACAGGATTGCTAAAACAGCCATCATTGCACCCATTTTCGGAATGATGGCCAAGGTCTGTTCCTGAATCTGCGTTACCGCCTGGAAAATTGAGACCAGTAAACCCACAACAAGTGCTCCAATCAGCATAGGCGCCGCAAGCAGGGTGGCCATTCGCATGGCTTCAATCATGATTGAGATTACAATTGCTTCTGTCATAAACTTCTCGAAAATAAAGGATTAAAAAGATTTAGAAATCCACAAAACTTCTCACCATTGAACCAAGGATCAAGTGCCAGCCGTCAACAAGTACAAAGAGCATCAGCTTGAATGGTAATGAAATCATCACCGGCGGCATCATCATCATACCCATTGCCATCAG
>Ga0302117_10001265_pt1 | contig 12051 bp, 9 predicted proteins | sample AG5_322_MG_FD_203112 | JGI IMG/M metagenome (GOLD analysis project Ga0302117, IMG submission 203112) | Marine microbial communities from Western Arctic Ocean, Canada - AG5_32.2 | ecosystem: Environmental > Aquatic > Marine > Oceanic | place: Canada: Western Arctic Ocean | collected 2017-10-01 | reverse complement strand
AATGACTCTATATCGACCAGGTGTTTTCGGCTCCAGCTCATACGCGTTGCAGATAGACTTCATCATTGCCCCCCTGCTCGACGAGTCGCACATCGATGCGCTCATCCCGGGCGGTGGGGATATTTTTACCTACGAAATCGGGTTTAATCGGAAGCTCCCGATGCCCCCGATCGACCAGAGTCGCTAATTGGATGCGGCGAGGTCGGCCAAAACCGCTCAATGCATCCATCGCTGCTCGAATGGTGCGTCCGCTAAACAGCACATCGTCGACCAGCACAATCGTCTTGCCCTCGCAATCGAAGAGAATCGACGTCGGATGCACGTCCGGGGCGGCGCGGCGGTCAAGATCGTCACGATGCATCGAAACGTCCAGGTTCCCGGTCGGAATCGAAACTTTCCAGATTCCCCCCAACAGCGCGGCCAGGCGATCGGCGAGATGAACGCCTCCGCGCTGCACACCCACCACGCAGACGCCTTCACGGGAGTCATCGTTGCGTTCGGCGATCTCGTGCGCAATTCGAGTCAATGCGCGTTCCAGGCCCGAGGCGGAGAGGATCAAATTATCTTGGGGCATAAAAAAACCCGAAACCGTCGAAGTGGCTCGACAGTTCGGATGGAGTCCGGGGTTGCAATTTCATTTTTTCCTTGGGGTCTCTCAGGACCGCCTTCAAGGAACGCGCGCGATTCGCTTTTCCTGCCTGGTTACGTTCCACGCGTGCGTCGCCACCTTGCTCGGTGCCGCACGATCCAGTCAGTCAAAGCCATTTCAAATCCAATATCGTGGCCGGCCTTTTCGGACTCGATCCACTTGTGCTTCATAATCTCCTCACGCTCTGCCTGAAACTCACGGTAGAGCGAGGAATTCTTCAAGAGATCATTGCTGTCAGAGTCGTTTTTCATCGAATCCGTCACAACCGCAGTGTTGTTACCGCTGACCATGCCATCGGAATGTAACACTAGGGGCGGCGTTGACAATCGTTTTAACGTTCGAAATGCGCTCCTCATTCGGGCCGGATTGTATTGATCGTGGAATTTCATCTCGATTTTTCAATCAGGCCAACGTCTCAATCACCGAGCGGGCGACTGCCAGCATCGCCTCGCCGGCCGGCGAGTCCGGAGCTCCGACAACCACCGGGACGCCCAGATCTCCCCCTTCGCGAATCTCCGTAAATATCGGCACCTCGCCCAGAAAAGGAACGCCCTTGCGGGCCGCTTCAGCGCGCCCGCCTCCATTGCCGAAGATCTCCACGCGATCCCCGTTCGGGGTTGTGAAGTAACTCATGTTTTCCACCATCCCCAGAATCGGCACGTTGACTTTCTCAAACATCGCCACGCCTTTGCGCACCACGCCCAATGAGGCCTCCTGCGGCGTCGTCACGATCACCCCTCCATCGATCGGCGCAGTCTGGCAAAGCGACAGCTGAGCGTCCCCCGTGCCCGGCGGCAGATCCACCAGCAGATAATCCAGGTCGCCCCAATCCACTTGAAAAATAAACTGCTGAATCGTCTTCTGAATCATCGGCCCGCGCCAGATCACCGGTTGATCGTCGTCCACGAGAAACCCCATGCTCATCAGCCGCACGCCGTGCCGTTCCAGAGGAACCAGCTTCTCTTCATCGGAGACTTTCGGCCTTTCGGAAATTCCCATCATTAGCGGAACGCTCGGTCCGTAGATATCGCAATCCAGCAATCCGACGCGATGTCCGAGATGCTTGAGCCCGCAGGCGAGATTCACCGACAGCGTCGATTTGCCGACGCCGCCCTTGCCGCTGGCGACCGCCACCACCCGTTGAATCCCAGGAATCTTCTTCTTGCCGTTCCATTGGGCTCCGCCCGCGGCCGGAGCGCCGGGCTGACCCGCCGGCGGTTGTTTGATTTCCACATAGGCCATCTTCACATCCGGCACCGCGCGAATCGCCAACTCGGACTCCTGCTTGATCTGGGCGGCTTTCTCCGGATCGTGAGCGGTCAACTCGATCACTACACTGACGGCGCCGTCACCGCAGGCAATGTCCTTAACCAGTCCGAACGCGACAATATCCCGCGAATAACCGGGATACTTCACGGCACTCAGGGCTTCTTTGATTGATTCTTGTGTCAACATACAGTGGGGCTTTCCGAAAAGGGGGAAATGTGCTGACGGCCAAGTGAAATCGCAAGCAATTCAGGAATAAAAATCTACCCGAGCCTCATTCCGACGGCTCAATGAGCGAGGCGCGCGCTCCTTGCTGAAACTCGTCCCAGGTCGGCGACATGGAACGCAGATCCTCCACCACTCCGCTCAAAATATCGACCGCCGAGTCGATTTCCTCTTCAGTGTTTTCCATTCCGGCGGAAAGCAGAATGTTCCCTTGAGCCAGCGACGGATCCAGCCCGATGGCCGACAGCGCGCGGGGAATCTTCAACGCCTTCGAAACACAGGCCGAGCCGCTGGCGATCGCCAGACCCTTTAAATCCGAACGCAACACGACGCCTTCGCCTTCAACAAACTCAACGCTCACACTGAGATTCGTGGGGATGCGCATGGGACCGGGTTCCGGGCCGTTCAACCTCACAAAACGAATCCGTTCGCGAATTCCGGCCCACAGACGCTTCTGCAGAATCGCGACCCGATCCAATCGCCGCTCTCGCTCCTTCATGGCGATCTCCGCCGCCACGCCAGCGCCGACGATGGCCGGAAGATTCTCCTCACCCGGCCGCCGGCCGCCCTCCTGTGCGCCGCCATGCAGGATGGGTTTCAGGCGCGCCCTTGCCCGTCGATACAACACCCCCACGCCTTTGGGTCCGTAAAAACGATTGGGCTCCAGGGAGAGCAGTGAGGCATTCATTGCCAGCACATCGATGGGCAGCCAACCGGCGCCAAAAGACGCATCCACGAAAAACGGCGTCCCCCGTTCAACCGCCAATTTCCCCAGTTGTTCGATCGGCTGGACCGTTCCCAGATCGTGATTCGCCTGATGCAGGCAAAGCAGCATCGTCTCATCGGTCAACGCCGTGCGCGCCTCCTCCAAGTCGATCGCGCCCGCGGCGTCGACCGACAACAGCTCGGTCTCCACCCCTCGCGCCTGCTCGCTTAACGCCGTATCCACGACCGAAGGATGCTCGGCGGCGCTCATCACAACGCGTTTCCCCCCAAAACGACGATTCGCTTCAATGGTTCCCAAAATGGCCAGATTCGCCGCTTCCGTCGCATTCGACGTAAAGATGATATCCTCCGGCGATTCGGCCTTAATCAGGGCCGCGACCCGCTCGCGCGCGACGTTCAGGGCGTCCCGGGCGCGCAACCCATGACGGTGCAGCGAGGACGGCGAACCAAAACCATCCCGGGCGCACTTCGCCATCGCCTCCTCTACTTCGGGCAGCGGACGCACGCTGGAATTGTGATCGAGATAAATCTCGCGCATGGCCGCGATGCTAGTCGCGCCCGCGGGCAATCACAATAACTACGCCGCGCCCGGCGCGACGGCTTGCCTTGTCCATGCCCGCGGATTAGGTTCCCCCGCGATGCGTCTCCTGGATCGTTATCTCCTGCGCGAACTGATCGTGCCGCTGGCCCTTTGCCTGAGCGGATTTCTGATTCTGTGGATCTCGATGGACGTGCTCAACGAGATGGAGCGCTTTCGCACAGCCCAGATGAATTCGACGGATCTGGTCGAATACTACCTGCTCAAGCTGCCGGGCGACCTGCCTCAGATTCTCCCCGTCGCCCTCCTGCTGGCGCTGCTTTATTCGCTCACCTCGCTGGCGCGCCATAACGAGTTGATCGCCATCCGCTGCGCCGGCGTCAGCATCTGGCGCATGAGCGCGCCCTTTTACCTTATCGGCATTCTGCTGAGCGGGAGCCTCTTCGCGATTACGGATTTTGTGCTGCCGGACAGCGCGGGCGCCCTGCGAAACGTGTTGACGCGGCGTCTTCCCCACGCGGAGAAACGAGCGGAAATCCACGAGAAATTCAGCTTTGAGAACCAGATTGATAAACGCAATTGGCAGGCGGCTTCCTACGACAAGAATCAACATCTCCTGAACAACGCAAGCGTTGAGTGGGAGCTCGGCGGTGGCAGGACGCACACCATCATCGCCAAGCGGGCCTATTTCACCAACGAAGTCTGGCGATTTGAGGTGGTCGACCATTGGATCAAGGAATTTCCCCTCGACACCCCGCCGCCGATAACCGTCGCCTTTCTTGAATTCCCTGAATTCAATGAACGCCCGAAAGCTTTCGAAAAGGAGATTCAGTTCAAGAGTTTCAGAAAAGATCAGCTGATCAAGAAGAGCCGTTTCCCCCTCAAGGACATCCTGCTGTATTTGGAATACAAAACGGATCTCGACGACGAGGAGGCGGACATGATCTACACGCAGCTTCACGCTCGACTCGCGGCCCCCTGGACCTGCCTCGTGGTCGTCATGATCGCCATCCCATTCGCCTCACTGTCCGGCAAACGAAACGCCTTCGTCGGCGTCGCCAGCAGCATCGTCTTTTGTTTCACTTACTTCATCCTCCAACGCTTTGGCCTGGCGCTGGGCATCAATGGCGCGCTGCCTCCCTGGCTCGCGGCATGGGGGCCCAACCTTGGTTTCGCGGCTCTCGGCATCGGATTGGCGTGGAAGCTGAAGTGAAACCTTCGAACGGCGGGGCCCGTATACGTCCCGCTCGAATATCCAATAGACAGCCATCGTGAGCGACGAATTGAGCGACCTGAAGATCCGCTTTGCGCGGTTGAGCCAGCTCTATGAAGTCAGCAATGTCATCCATTCCTCGCTCGACCAGCAAACCGCCCTGAAAGTCATCCTGACCGAGGCGGTGCGGCTGACCCGGGCCTCCAGCGGATCCGTCGCCCTCGTCAATCCGAACACCCGGGTGCTGGAGATCCTCGCCTCACATGGACTGCCCGAAAACGCGCAAGGCCTCAAACTCCGAGTCGGCGAAGGCATCACAGGCTGGGTCGCTCAAATCGGCAAGTCCGCGCGCGTCGGCGACATCAATCGAGATCCGCGCTACGTCCAACTGCGACCGGGCGTCCAGTCCGAGCTCGCCATTCCGTTGCGCATTCAGGAGAAAGTCACCGGCGTCATCAACGTGGATTCCGAGCGGGAGGACGCCTTCAGCGAGGAGGACGAAGACCTGCTTCAGGAATTCTCCATCCAGGCCGCCAAGGTCATCCACAATTCCTGGATCCACGAGCAATATCGCACCAAGGCCGCTCAGTTCGAGACATTGATCGGCGTCGGACACACCATCAACTCCGCGCTCGATCTTAATGAAGCGCTCAGCCGCATCACCCGCGAAGCCAGCGTGCTCATGGGAGCCCGCATGTGCTCGTTGCTGCTGCTCGACGAATCCGGCGAATGGCTGGAGCTGCGCGCCAGTCACGGCGCCGGCGAAAACTACCTGACCAAACCCCGCCTCAGCATTAACGAAAGCCTGATCGGCAGAACCCTCCAACTGCTCAAGCCGATCCAGGAGCCGGACATCCAAACCTCGGGCCGCTATGTGCACGTGGATATCGCGCGCGAAGACGGCCTCATTTCCCTGCTGAGCGCGCCCCTAATTTTTGAGCAAAAGGCCATCGGCGCCCTGAACATCTACACGCGGGAGCCGCACAATTTCTCCAATGAGGAAATCCGCCTGCTCACGGCCTTCGCCGACCTTTCGGCCCTCGCGATCGAGAAGACCCGGCTCTACGAACGCCTCGTCGATGTCGAGGAGCAGATGCGCCAGAACGAAAAGCTTTCTGCGCTGGGATTGCTCGCGGCCGAGGTCGCTCATGAGATTCGCAACCCCCTCACCGTCATGAAAATGATGTTCCATTCGCTGGATCTGAATTTTCCCGACGACGATCCCCGGGAGCAGGATGCCAAGATCATGGGCGAAAAAATCGACCACCTGAACAAGATCGTAGAGCAGATACTCACCTTCGCGCGCAGCGCCGAGCCCAAGGTCAGCGAAGTTGACATCAACAAGGTCATCGACGATCTGCGGCTGCTCATCCGCCGCAAACTCGCTCAGCAAAAAATAGAATTGCGCCAGGAACTCGACGCCAACCTGCCCCACGTCATGGGCGACGCCAGCCAGTTGAACCAGGCATTCCTGAACCTCGCGCTCAACGCGATGGAAGCCATGCCCGACGGCGGAGAACTGACCGTCGCGTCGCGAATGGCGACCGCGGACGGAGACGAGCGCGTCGTGGTGGAGTTCTCAGACACCGGCATGGGCATGAGCGAGGAGCAACGCCATCGCGCCTTTTCCTCCCTGCTCAGCACCACCAAGTCCAAAGGCTCCGGACTCGGCCTCGCCATCGTCGGCAAGATCATCGAAGCCCACGGCGGCCAGGTGGAAATCGCGCCGCGCGAGGACAAAGGCACGACCATCCGCGTGGTTCTTCCGATTCAGGCTTGATGTGAAAACATCCCGAATTGCGGGCGCAAAACGGAAAAAGCGGACTATTCGAAATTCAGGGAACCAGTCAGGAATGTTTCTCGTTTTCCGGGACTAACCCTTGCATAGACAGATGAAGAGCTGCATGAAACAATGCCAAACAACGAAACTAGGAGTTCTAGGGGGCCGTGTCAGAAGTTGTTTTAAAAAGAAAAAGAAATGGCGAATATTCAATTACCTCTGATATGAAATCACTCATTTGGCGCTGTCTGATCTTTCTCCTGCCGGCCCTTTCGAGTTGTTCTACATTCTGGACGCAAACTTCATTCTTTAACGACGATTCCGCTCGGGCAAGGGTGTTTCTTACGCGGCCTCAGCACTCCACCGCATCGCTCAAGGTGTCATTCTTTGACAAATCTGGCAAAGTTCTTGACGTGCAGGAAATTCCGAAACCAATCAAGGGTTTCGCTCGTTTCGAACTTGTTTCGTTTGTCGACGACACGCTCGTTCTTAGTCTTCAAAATAGAAAATCACGAACTGTTGGAAACCTACACGTGACCATTGGTAAGGCGCCTGCCATCTTGCCAGAAGGCAGTGACTAGCGAAAAGGGGGCGGTCTGGAATTGCGCTTAATTGAGGCAGGGACTCGATGCTTGCTGTGACAGTTTTCGACATGGCTCGACGACCGTCAAATGGCGTGAAAGGGTCGGTCCCGGAATCCGGGAATTTCATCTTTCAATTTCCCGCTGTCCGTTCCTCATTCGATTCCAATTCAGTCTGCGCCACCGTTCTCCGGCCTTGTTTTGCCATTCTCCCAATCCTTCCCCTTCTCAGCCCTCGATCCCCGCGTGCGCGCTGCCTTTCAGGCCGCATGCGCTTTCCGGGCGGGGTTCATAGGGCTGAAGCCCTATGCTTTACACGGCCGGGCTTTCAGCCCGAAAACCGACGCCGCCCGACCGAGCTTGCGCCACAATCAGCCACGCTTGCCTGTTTTTGACGGGTCTGCCCCAAACAAAAAAGGGCGGCCCATTACAGGACCGCCCTTTTGAAATAAAAGATTTCTGAATCCGCTCAGATAAACTCGTTGATCAGGTTCTCGAGGAATTCCTGACGTCCGCTGTCGCATTTGGCGGCTTCGCCCTTCTTGAGAATGTATTTCTCCAGCTTGCGGAAATTCATCTTGCCGGATTCGATCTGTGCGCCGACGCCCTCGTCCCAGGAGCTGTAACGTTGGCTCACAAAATCAGCGAGGCGACCGTCCTTGCGAATCGCCGCCGCGATCTTCAGGCCGCGCGCGAAGGCGTCCATGCCGCCGACGTGCGCGTGAAACAGATCCTCCGGTGTGAAACTCTCGCGGCGGCACTTGGCGTCGAAATTCACGCCGCCGGTCTTGAAGCCGCCCATCTTGAGGATGCCGAGCATGCACTGCGCGGTCAGGTAGACGCTGGTCGGGAATTGGTCGGTGTCCCAGCCCAGCAGCTCGTCGCCGGTGTTGGCGTCGATCGATCCCAACGCGTCGGCCGCAATGGCGACATCCATCTCATGCTGCATCGTGTGACCCGCCAGGGTCGCGTGGTTCGTTTCGAGATTCAGCTTAAAGTGCTTAGTCAGATCGTATTGCCGCAGGAAGTTCAAACAGGCGGCCGCGTCGGAATCGTACTGGTGCTTGGTCGGCTCTTTCGGTTTCGGCTCGATGTAGAACGGCACCTTGAGCTTGATCGACTTTGCGTAATCCACCGCCATGTGCAGGAAGGCGCCCAGGTGATCCACTTCACGCTTGATGTCGGTGTTCCAGAGCGTGGAGTAGCCCTCGCGGCCGCCCCAGAAGGTGTAGCCCTCGCCGTCCAATTCCTTGGTGACTTCGAGAGCCTTCTTCACCTGCCCTGCGGCGTAGGCGAAGGCGTCGGCGTTGCAGCTGGTCGCAGCTCCGTGCATGTAGCGGGGATGGGCGAAGAGGCAGGCCGTGCCCCAAAGCAGCTTCACGCCGGTCGCTTCCTGGCCTTCCTTCAACACCTTGACGACTGCGTCGAGATTCTTGTTACTCTGCGTCAGGGTCTTGCCCTCCGGAGCCACATCGCGATCGTGAAACGCGTAGTAGGGCGCGCCCAACTTCCCGAAAAATTCGAAAGCAACTCGCGCCCGGTTTTCCGCGTTTTTCACGGAATCCGTGCCGTCGTCCCAAGGGCGAACCGCCGTGCCGACACCAAACGGATCCGACAGCGGATTGCGAAAGGTGTGCCAATAAACCACCGAGAACCTCAGATGATCCCGCATCGGCTTGCCTTCAACGATCTCGTCGGAATCGTAGTGTTTGAAAGCGAGCGGATTCTTCGAGTCCGGCCCTTCAAACTTGATATTCTTGATCTTCGGAAAGGCCGCTTTGATGCGCTTGATGTTTGCCATGTCGGTTTTTCTTAAGTTGGTCGATTCGTTTTCTAAAAAAAATGCAGAGCCGCCAAGCGAAAAAAACGCGCAGCAATTTGGCTCGAAAAGCTGAAGAGATTAGGGAAATACATGCATTCCGGCAAGTGAATCTTGCCCGACAGTGAATCTTGCTCACGGGCATTTTATCTGTCCGACCCTCGATTCGCTTGCATCGCCCAACGAGAAACAGCACAATCCCGGCTTCATTTGAAATGATCGATTCGTCCGAAAAACCGACGCCCGCCGACAAGAAGCCCGGGAAATCCAGCGGCGCAAAAAGCTCAAAGGCCAAGAGCTCCTCCAGCCGCGCCATGCCCATGTTTCAGGACATACCGCCTCGTCACACTAAGGGCACCCGCCGATTCGTCATTGGAGGTCTCATCCTGGCAATTGCGGTTCCCGTCGGAATTGGAGCGCTCTTTTACTTCCTTCGTTCGCTGGTCACCAATCCGCAGTAGCTGCTCTCCCCGGTCGTTGAGGTCGGCAACCGTCCCCAGCCCACACGAAAGGCACGAATGAAATCGGGTGACGAGGAGCGCGGCTGTGTCGTCCCGACCAGCCGCAGCAGATTTCCAGCAGCAATCCCATCCATTCGTCTGTTCGGGTTTCGCCGTTCCACTGTGGTTGCGGCTGGTCCGTCGGACACACGCTCCGCATCACAAGCGCCTGTTACCCAAGTCCAAACCTCCGAACCCTAAAACATCTCGTCCGAGTCCGAATACGGCGTCGATGTTTGCAGGCTCCAGTCTTCAACCAGCTCACGCGGGATCTCGCTCAAGAATCGAGACGCCGTCTGCATGTAATCGCCATAGCCCTGAGCCTCACGGATTAGCGGATACGTCAGGTAAAGTTCGTTGCGCGCCCGAGTGACCGCGACATAGAACAACCGCCGCTCCTCCTCTTCCCCATCCAAATCCTCCAGCGACCGGGCCGACGGAAACAAGCCATCGCAAAGCATGATCACAAACACGACATCGAACTCCAGCCCCTTGGCCTGGTGAATCGTTGAAAGCTTGATCTTCTCGTCGTCCGGCTCCGACTGCTGCGCCTCCGCCTCCACGTTGGTCAGCAAGGCCAACTGCCCCAGAAACTCTTCGATGTCGTCAAACTGAAGCGCAAAACTGGCCAACTGCACCAAATCGTCCAGCCGACTCCGATAGTTCTCAAAGTTCTCCTTCAGGTATTCCTCGTAGCTCGCGTCCATCAGGAGCTGAATCATGTCCGACGGGCGCCCTCGCATGCCTGGATCCTCCAACTGCCCCATCGTATCCGCAAACTGCGTCCAGGCATTGCTGGCCTTCTTGGGAGCCTTGACGCCCGTAATCCGCAACGCCGCCGCAATGGGCTCCTTCGGCGCCGCGGTAACCGGTTCGGCCGAATCGCCCTCCTCCACATCCCAATCGGGATCTCCGTCCTCGGACTCGGCGGCGCCCGCCATGAGGCGCGTGCGCTCATCGTGAAAAATCGTCCATAGTTTATCAGCCCCCTTCGTGCCAATGCCCCGCATCAACATCGCCGCGCGCTTGAAGGAGACTTCGTCCAGCGGATTGCAAATCAGCTTCAAATGCGCCGCCACATCCTTCACATGCGCCTGCTCGAAAAATCGAATGCCGCTCGAGATCGCAAAAGGAATATTGCGTCGGGTCAATTCCAGCTGCAGCTCCAAAGCGTGAAAGTGCGACCGATACAGCACGGCCATGTCCGTGAGTTCGATGCCCTCCTCACGGAGCTCCAACGCCCGCTGCGCCACAAACGCGGCCTGTTCATTGCCGTCGTTGCAGGCGACCACCGCCGGCCGATTGCCGCTCGGCCGCGCCGGTTCCAGCTGCTTCTCGAACTGATGGATGTTGGCCTTGATGGCCGCATTGGCGACCGCAAGAATCTCCGGCGTGCTCCGGTAATTCACCTCGATCTTGTAGGTCGCCGCCCCGGGATACTTTTCCGGAAAATTGAGAATGTTGCGGAAATCCGCCCCCCGCCACGAATAGATGCTCTGCGAATCGTCGCCCACCACCATGACGTGCTTGTGCTTCGCGCCCAGCATGTCAATCAGCTCCGCCTGCAACTCGTTCGTGTCCTGATACTCGTCGACCAGTATGAATCTAAATCGATGCTGGAGGCGCTCACGCACGTCGTCGTTGTCCTTGAGCAGGCGATGCCACAGCGTCAGCAGATCATCGAAGTCCATCACGTTCGCGGCGTGCTTCCGCTTCGTGTAGGCCTTGCCCAGCGCCTCGATCGGCGCGACGAGTTGCGAGAAATGCGGATACCGCGTCCCCAGCAATTCCTCAATCGGCGTGCCCATGTTCGCCGACATCGAGAACACATTCTGCAGCACGTCGGGTTTCGGAAAGCGCGTCTCCTTCGGATCGAAATCCAAAGCCCCAATGCAGGTCTTCAAGAGATCCTTCGAATCCTGACGATCGAGAATCGTGAAATCCTTTCGGTAATCGATCAGATCGGCATAGCGACGCAACATCCGATGCCCGATGGAATGGAAGGTGCCGCCCCAGAGATTGGCGAGATCCGAGCCGAGCAGACTCCGCACCCGGCCCATCATTTCCTGAGCGGCCTTGTTCGTGAAGGTCAGCAACAAGATCGACTCCGGCGGCGTTCCCGTCTCGATCAAATAAGCCACCCGATACGTCAGCGTCCGAGTCTTGCCAGACCCCGCCCCGGCGATCACCAAAGCCGGCCCCGGCTGCGCAGTCGCCGCCGCATGCTGCTGCTCATTCAACTCCCCCGCATAGTCGATCTGTAATTCGACTTTGGGGCGAAACGGTTTAAGCTCATAAGGGCGCGACATCGGGGGATTGAAAGCCCAGACCTCGCCCGCGGAAAGAAAAATCCTGATTCACTTCGAACGGCCATCGGCGGTAGGAGTCGCCCCCCTGGGAGTGTGAAAGTCTTTCTGAAATTGGTCTTTGGGCATCAACTCCTCCAGCCCCTTCCGGGGGCGGCGGAGTGAAGATGAGCGTAGCGAATCGAACGCAGTCGTCCCCGGAAGGGGCTGCTCCGCACGGTTTACCTCGCTCGTGGCGGGCCACTCGGGTCTGCTTGCTGTGGCTACCAAACACAGCAACACGTAAATCCCTCATGACCCACCAAAACGACTCTGATCTCTTGAACACCATCCTGCAACAACTCAACGAATCCGTGTCGGCGACGGCACAAAAGTGGATTTCTCGCCGGCACAAAAGTGAACAGAGGCTTAGAGCGTGAAAGCCCCGAGAACCGCGGGCCAAGGGAAA
>Ga0302117_10001261_pt1 | contig 12062 bp, 11 predicted proteins | sample AG5_322_MG_FD_203112 | JGI IMG/M metagenome (GOLD analysis project Ga0302117, IMG submission 203112) | Marine microbial communities from Western Arctic Ocean, Canada - AG5_32.2 | ecosystem: Environmental > Aquatic > Marine > Oceanic | place: Canada: Western Arctic Ocean | collected 2017-10-01 | reverse complement strand
TGGCAGCTCATACAGATGGTTTCTGACCTTTACCGTAATGACAGGGGCGATCGCCATGGGGTTTGCGTCCTCCATGGTGAACGTGGCCGTGCCGTCCGTGATGGGAGCGTTCGGGGTGGGGTTCGACCAGGCGCAGTGGATGGCGACCGGGTTTCTCGCCAGCATGTCGGCAACCATGGTGCTCAGTTCCTGGCTGATCGAAGTGCTGGGCCAGCGCATTACGTTTATTGTCGCATTGAGCGTATTTTCGATCGGATGTTTCATTAGCGCGACAGCGCCAAACATCGATATCATGATTCTCGGTCGCGTAATGCAAGGTGCCGCCACCGGAATTGGGCAGCCACTCGCCATGTTCTCCATTTTCGGCGTCTTTCCACCAGAACGTAGGGGCATGGCGCTCGGCATCTACGGACTTGTTAGTGTTCTCGCGCCAACCATTGGTCCCATCTTGGGTGGTATCGCGATCGACACCATGAGCTGGCGATATCTGTTTTTCATGCCGCTACCGCTCTGCTTGCCAGCGTTTATGCTAGGGCTGATCTTCATGCCCGGAAAGAAGCTTGCCAAGAAATTACCGCCCTTCGACTGGATTGGGATGGTCCTGGTTTGCTTCATCCTGTTCAGTACGCTCAGCGGGCTCGCAAACGGGCCGCGATGGGGTTGGAGTTCCGATACAATCGTGCTTCGCCTACTGGCCGGTGCGGTTGCATTAGTTGTATTCATCTTATGGGAACTGCGCGCGTCCTATCCATTGCTCGATCTTAGCCTGTTCCAAAACCGTCAATTCAGCTTGACTATGATTGCTAGCTTTGTTTTCGGCGCGGGTATGTTTTCTTCAAGCTATTTCATTCCGGTTTTCGTGCAGGTCATTCAACATTACAGCCCGACCCAGGCGGGATTTCTGCTCGCGCCAAGCGGTTTGGTGATGATGTTGTTTTTCCCGTTGGCGGGACGCATCACCGATTCCGTCCCGGCGCATGTTCCGATCGCCGTGGGTTTACTGGTTTTTTCGATTGGGTTTTTCCTGACGCAGGCTGTCGACGTGAACACAACATTTTGGGCGCTGGTAGCTTACACCGCGATCAATCGTGTTGGTCTCAGCCTGGCGATTCCATCACTTAGCGCTGCGGCGCTGCGCGCCGTTCCGGCGAATAAGTTAGCGCGTGGCGCATCCAGTTCGACATTCTTCCGCGACCTCGGCGGCGGCTTCGGGATCGCTCTGCTCACAGCGTTTTTCGAACATCGCACCCAGTTTCACGGTCAAGCGTTTACCGCAACCCAGACCTCGTCAAATGCAACAACACTAGAACTTTTGAACGGGATACAGGGCATGATGGCCGCATCGGGTATACCCGATTCTACGCAAGCCGCGACCGCGCTGCATTATCTATCGCAAGTTGTTCTGGCCCAAGCCAGCACCCAAGGGTTCAAGGATACATTCCTGGCTATCGCTGTGGTGGCCCTGTTGGCGGTGGTGCCAGCATGGCTTATCGGCAGAACCAAGCCACCACCATACCGGCCTTAACACACTTTAGCTCTAGCCATAATTGGCATCGATATACAGTGGGGAACGAGGAAGCCCTAACGCCTAATACATCCAGATAATGTGCCTCAGATGATCATATATTGACAAGAATTCGGAGCCCTTCAAGTCGGCAGCGGAAGGACTTATTAGTGAATCAAACTAACTTTGTGACGCTTACTAAAGTTGGCCAGGTAACACGTTTCGGCCCAGATTGGCCCGGCCAAAGGTGCCTCGCTAAAACCCGCCGGGAAACACCCTGCCAGAACCCTGCCATTAGAGGTCGGGGGCGCTGCAAGTTGCACGGAGGGCGCACCACCGGGCCACGGACCCCTCAAGGCAAGGCACGCACCGTAGCCGCGCTGATATCCGCCGATGGTGAAACCTTTTCAACCGACACCCTAATATGCTCTTGTTTCCAGCGCACCGGCATTTGGTGTCGGGTTCGACACTCAGGATTTTAGAGAGGCAAGCCGTGGGATATGAAATCAAGCCAATTTCCAGGGCGCTTGGCGGCGAGGTGGTTGGGCTCGATTTAAAAGCACCCTTGCTGGCAGCCGATGTCTCAACGGTTATGCGTGCTCTAGCCGACAAAGTTGTTCTGGTGTTTCGAAATCAGAATCTGACAGCTCCGCAATTATTTGCAGCTGCACAGCAATTGGGCGAACCCGCCGCTCAAAGTCTGACGCAATATCAGGCACCGGATTGCCCCATGGTCTCCTATGTATCGAATCAGGAACGGACGGAAGAGGGGGTGCCGAAGTTGCTGGGCAAGGCATGGCACACCGATCATTCCTTTCAGGCGAAGCCTCCCATGGCGACAATGTTGCACGCGGTTGCATTACCCAAACACGGCAGCGATACATGGTTTGCGAATATGCGCCTGGCCTATGACGAATTGTCCAGTACGATGAAGAATCGTCTGCGGGGACTGAAAGCTGTCCACGCCTATCGGGAAAGCCGCGAGATTATGACCAGAGCTGAACGCAGCGTCGAATTGTCGTCAGAAGCGGAAGGAAGCGTCAATGGCGTGTTGCACCCGGTGGTGCGCCACCACGATGAAAACGGTTCCAAAGCGATTTACATAAACCCATTGCGGATTAAATGTTTTATCGGGATGGGCGCGGACGATAGTGCGAAACTTCTGGACGCCTTGACGGCTCATGCCACCAGAGACGCTTTTATCTATCGACACGTCTGGCGTCCCGGCGACGTTGTCCTTTGGGATAACCGACAGGCCTTGCATCGGGTGGAGCATAATCATGATTTGTCGGAAAAACGTCTGATGCTCCGGGTTATTTTGGAGGGTGATACACCGAAATGAGAGGCTCAAGGACCACGGAACATTATATCAGGTTGCCAGCTTATTTTTTGGCCATGGATTAAGAAGCGTGATCCGTGGTGCGCGGCCAATGGATCGGGTTACATAAACCACTTTCAAAGCTTGGCTCAGAGTTGGTCCCAGTCTTGCCTGTGGCATTCTTCGACGTAGTCGCAGCGGGTCACTTTAAACTTGACCATGAGGAACCAGTTTTAACATCAACCAGACCGCCGAGTGGAGCATCCACGAACGTCGAGGCAAATGCCGTGCTCATTTCTTCGACCAGTAGTTCGCCCACGGCCTCGGCAGCCTGTGCGTTGGCTTCAAGGATTAATTCATCATGGGTCATGGCGATCATGACGGCGTCATGCCCATCACCGTGTAGACGTCGGTACACACCAGCAACAGCCCGCAGCATGACGTCTGCACAAGCACCCTGGATGGGTAGATTTCAGCACTGAGTATATCGTATGCCTTTTGGCTCCCAGGCATTCTCAAACACACGGCCAGCCCCAATGACGATGCGGCGGTGCTGCTGGCAACGGCCAGCATGTAGGCCCATCCATTTCTTGAGGGTCCGGTAGTTTCGGAAGAACGCTCGCAATGCTTCCTCTGCCTCCCTTAGTGTCATCTCAACCCGATAACCGTTCCACGCTGTTGCGGCCAATCCAGCTGCACCCATGCCGTAGATGCTGTCAAAGTTCACAGGCTTGGCGCGGTTACGCTGTTCTGCGGTAACGGCAGTGGGGTCAACGCTGGCCATGGCGGCAACGGTGAGTTGATGCAGGTCCAGGCCGTCGTTTTGAATTACTGGCAGAATGCGCTACGCTGAATGCCTGCAATTTGATTTGGAGCATTCCATGCATTTATTTAAGGACAACGTGCCCGGCGATATGGATGCGGCGCTTGCCCAGCTGCCTATTATTGATCTGGGCCCTTATTTCAACAGCGAAGACGGCGCTCTTGACGTTCTCGCGGCGGAAATGCGCAACGCATGTGAAACCACCGGGTTCTTCTACATCAAAAACCATGGCGTCCCACAGGGGCTGATCGACGCCACGTTTGAACAACACAAACGCTTTCACTCCTTGCCTCTCAAAGAAAAAAATAAGCTGGCGCTTGATCAATACAATGTCGGCTACATGGCGATTAACACCTCCATGCAGGCGCACTCCGCGGTGCATAAGGCGACCAAGCCGAATCAGAATGAATCCTTTTTCGTCACCCATGACCGGGGCCAGGATCATCCCGACGTACTCGCCAAGACGCCCTTGCGGGGGCAAAACTATTGGCCGGAAAATCTGCCCGATTTCCGCGAAAAGGTGATGACGTATTTTAAGGCGCTGAATGATTTGGGACAACGCATGGTGCCCGCTTTCGCCGTCGTGCTTGGCATGGAGCCCGATTATCTGGACGAAGAATTCGCCAACGAAAATAATGCTAAACTGCGTATGCTGCATTACCCGCCGACGCAGCAGGACGACAATGATTTCGGCGCCGGGCCACACACGGACAATTCCTTCATGACCATCCTGGCGCGCAGTGAAACGCCGGGTTTGGCGGTGCGGTTGTCGTCGGGCGAGTGGCTGGCGCCGCCGCTGATCCCCGGCACGTTCCTGGTCAACATCGGTAACATGATCCGGCGCATGTCGAACGACCACTTCATGTCCACCCCGCACGGCGTCATCGTCGATGGCGACGCCGACCGGTATTCGATGGCATATTTCCACAGCCCCAACGTAACCCGCAAGATTAAGGTCGCACCATCCTGCACTAGCGCCGATGACCCCGCCCTGTATGAACCCACGCTATACGGTGATCTCGTGCGCGAATTTTCGAGCGCCAATTATTTCCACCAGAACAACCACAAGACAGTTGAAATCAAAAGCCGTTACGAATAGAGACATCTAGCATGAATGAGCAAGAAACACAGGCGCTGCTGGACGGAACCGGTACGGCGTTCACAGCGCGCGACATCGACGTCATGGCCCGATATTTCGCCAAAGACGGTGAATTCGTCAACGTCATCGGCCCGCCCCACACGAAACTGCAACGTGGGTCGCGATGAAATCAAAGCCTATTTTAGAAATTTGTTCGCCGTGACAATGGTGGTTCAGTGGAAAAAACGGAACAACAAAATTATCGGCGACAAAGCGTATGAAAAGTAGTGCAGAAAAGCGCCGCTGAACACCGGCGAAAAGCAAGACTGGCTAGGTGTCGACGTCTAGACCTTCAAAGAACGCTAATCGCCAAGAAGGACACATATATTAAAGATGCTGCGGTTAGGCATTCCCGCTTCGGGACCCTAACCGGAAATCCTTAATCTCGAAGAGAGGTAAATCAAAACCGTATAGAACGGCGACCTATTTGCTGCTAGACTTAGACTTTCTCCACCAATGAGCGACCAATATGCAAGAGACCTCCATACATTCTTCGCCCCCATATCTAGAGCATCGCTTCGCGACACAGTTCGGTGAGACGGTTCAGTTCGACCACCCCCTTGCGGCCAGCGGCATGGGCGCACGCGTGTCGGGCATTGACCTTTGCAGCCCGCTTCGTTCAGCCCAGGTGGACCTCCTGTTGGATACGCTCAGCCACGTCCGGCTGCTGACGATTGCAGGGCAAGATCTCGAACGATTCTCGCTCACGGCGTTCGAGCGATTTGCGAACCACTGGGGCGCGCCGGTCGCGCATCCCTCGAACTTCTTGCGCGGAGGGAAGCCGGCCCAGCAGGACAGCGAAAGCGATGGCGTAGTAAAGTTCCTGCCTTATGCGGACAGGCGGGTCGCCGTCGCCGACACTGTCCTGCCCGGTCAAGTCACGTGCCTTCCCCATGAATCGCCGGCGGTGCTCGTCGCGACCAATCTGCTCGGCCAAGATGACCGAAAAGAATTCCGTCTGAAGGACGGCGGCACGTGGCATACCGACATCGAATACGAGCCGTTACCTATCTATGTGTCGATGTTCCTCGCCCATCACGTGCCAGTGGCGCGAGACACGCCAAACGGGCAATGGGTCAAGCCCCCGGTCGATGCCGGACCGGCCCCTTACTTCCCTGGCTCCGACGACGAACTCATGACGCTGCGCAAACGCCTGCCGTTGAATGGCGAAACCGCCTTTGCGGATACCGCGGCCGCGTTCGCAGCGCTGCCGTTGGAAGAACAAGCGAAACTCGAAGCCGTCCAGGTTCGGCGGCGTTTGAATGCGGAAGACGAGGGCTGGCTCGCACCGCTCGTGCGTATGGACCCACGCTCGGACGTCAAGTCGCTGCATAGTCCTCTCTGGGCCTCCCGGCCCGGTGTCCGTCCCCCGGTCGAGGTGGATGGCATGACGCCGGCCGAGTCTCGCGACTTTCTGGAGGGCTTGGAAAAATACGTTCTGCAGCGGGAATTTCGCTATGACCACGTACACACGCCAGGCGATGTAACCATCTGGAACAATTATATGTCCTTGCACACCTCGCCTCCGATCAAAATTGGCATCAAACATCCAGACGATGCGCGGTTGTTGTACCGACTGAGTTGCAAGGGCGTACCGTCTCTCGTTTTACCGCGTGATGATGATCCGGCGTGGGTCACAAAGCACATCCCCGGGGGCTACCGTTCACCGGAGTCCATTGTTGGCGCGGCGAGCTAGAAAATCCCGTTAGAAAATTATACCGAGTAACCGCAGCACGGGATTGCCGCCATCACGTGAGTCCACATTCCAGACGACAGGAGAACATCATGAAGTTCGGCCAATTCGAAATCATCCGCTGGCATCCGAGTCAGACGCCTGCGCAGAGCATCGAAGCCGTCATGGAGAAAATAGAACTCGGCGACACACTTGGAATCGACGAAATCTGGATTGGCGAGCATCACTTCACCCGACACGGACTTGTCTCCGGCATCTTTTCTATCCTTGGCAACGTCGCGCAACGCACCAAGAACGCGCGAATCGGAAGCGCCATCGTAGTCCTCCCATGGCGCAGCCCAATTCAAGTAGCGGAAGAGGCCGCGACCATTGACATCCTCTCGGGGGGCCGACTGACGCTCGGTGTCGGCGCTGGCTATCAGGCGCTGGAGTTCAATGGCATGGGGGCCGACATTGCGGAGGCGAAGGCACGCTTTCGCGAATACGTCGATGTAATTTACGGGTGTTGGAAAGATGAGCCCCTGACCTTTAAAGGCGAGTTCATTAACGTCGAAAATTTGAACGTGCTACCGAAGCCCGTGCAAAAGCCAATTCCAATGCACATTGCCATAAGCACCAGCCCGGAAAGTGTAGATTTTGCAGCCTCCAAGGCAATGCCGATCATGGTGGGTGGTCCCACCGCCGTCATCGGCCAAATCCCGCAGGTGATCGAGATGTGGCACGAACGAATGGAGCACTACGGCCATCTCCACGAACATATTGATCTCGGCGCGGCGCAGAACGTCTATGTGGCACCGACGATGGAGGAAGCTGAGCGCGACCTCGCCGGACTCGAGGATGAAATCGACGCTGAATTCCTGCGCGTTGGCAATCCGAAGAATGCCTCAGGAGCCGTACCAGCCGGTTACCAACACTGGCAGGATCGCGACAAGGATCGCCTGGTGGGTGAGAAGAAGGCGCGAGAGATAGGTATTCTGCCGCTGGTCGGCACGCCCGAGGTGGTGAGCGAGCGGATCGAGGTGCTACGTAGCTTGGGTATCAATTCGATCCGCTGCAACTTCGGCAAAGCCGGCCTCGATCAAGGCAAGATGCGACGTTGTATGCACATGTTCGCGGAAGAGGTTATGCCGAACTTCACCGAAGTATGAAGTTGCGACGGGGGACTCCGCCGTCAGGATCGATTTCGATCATAGTTTCTTCGGCTGGTACGCTGGCGTTGATTACACGCCGACAAGCCAACTCACCCCGACACTGGAGCTTAATAGCGTGTCGGGTCGGTCGAACACCGACGTCTATGGGATGATGCTCAACCTCCGGTACGATTTGCAAAATCCATCCGTTCCAACGCGCCTCACCGGGATTGGGCGCAGTCGATGCAGAGCGGCGCAGTGGGGTCCAGGGAGAGGCGTTTGTCGCCGACCCCCCCGTCGCAGCTCAGGCAAAATCCAAATTCGTCCTCGCCGATCCGTTTCATCGCCGCGTCGATGCGTTGCAACTCCACGTTTCGGCGGCGTTCGATTTCCAGCGCCATGGCTTGGTTTTGCATCGCGTCCATCCGCGACAATCGGCCCATCCGGCTTTGATCCAACTCAATCGGGTCACGACCCGCCTTGCTGATCTCAATCAAGCGTTGCACCTCGGCGCGGCGTTCGTTGAGCTGCGCCTTGAATTTTTTGACCTTGGCGGCATGCATGGCCGTCTCCCGACTGGTTATATCCGCAGTGTAGCCTAAATTCATCGTCGTGCGGAACTAAGCCTTTACCCGCCAATTCCGGCTGTTAATCTTGCCACATCAATTTCAATATTAAGGGAATCCACTTCATGAGCCGACTATCGGAACTCACGGCTGAAACCATGACCGCCGAACAAAAAGAAGCCCATGACGCTATTGCGTCAGGCCCGCGCGGCAGTGTCCGGGGCCCGTTCGCCGCCCTGCTACATAATCCAACCGTCGCCAACCAGGTCCAACAAGTCGGCGCTGCGCTGCGGTATAATGGCGTATTGTCGGGAAATTTGCGGGAACTCGCCATTCTGGTGACGGGCCGGTTCTGGACCGCGCAATACGAATGGTACGCGCATGCGAAAATCGCCCGCGAAGAAGGCCTGGCCGATAATATTATCGACGCCATCGCACAACGGCGCCGTCCCAGCTTCGTCAAATCTGACGAAGCTGCCGTGTACGAATTCGCCACCGAACTGCATGAAAAACAGAATGTCAGCGACAACACCTTTGACTGGGCCAAGGAAATGTTGAACGAAGACGGCGTCGTCGAATTGACCGCTCTATGCGGCTATTACGGCTTGGTGTCGATGGTGCTGAACACGTTCCAAATCCCCCTGCCCGACGGCGAAGCGCCCCCGCTAAAGGATTAATCCGGTACGCCCCTCCAACTCAATCGTCGGAGCGGGGGATGAAGTCGAGCATCAGGTCGTTAATCGCCTCGGCGCTGTCATACATGGTCCAGTGCGCCGCGCCGCGTACCATGTCGAAGCGCAAATTCGGCGCGACCGACTGGCACAGCTTGACGCGTTCGGCCACGGAGGGGCGCGCGGTGACGTCGTCTTCACCCCAGATGATCTGCAACGGGCATTGGATGTTCTGCAGATCGAAGCGTTGCGAATCCGCGCCGCTGACCTTGCGGCTGTCGAAGCGCGTCCGTTTTACATTGGCGGCGTGGCAATCGACCGCATGGTCGTCGGCGGTGTCGTTGAGCATGAACGCCAGCAGATTATTACGCACAATATCGCGCAGCATCGCCTGATCGTCGCCCGCGTCCTTGTAACTGCGGGTGTTCAGCGGTTTCGCGTTTTTAATGCGGCCAAATCCGCTGGCCCCAATCAAGGTCAGCGACTTCACCCGGTCACCCATGCGCGCTGCGATATGCGATGAAATGGCGCCGCCAAACGAAAATCCGGCCAGCCGGAACGGCGCGCCCTCGCCCACAATCCCGTCGATGGCGCGGCACACCAAATCCTTGAAGTCGTCGCCAGACATCTCCCGATCCACCGGTGGCGATTCGCCATATCCCGGCAGATCAATCGCATGCACGCGGAAATACGGTGCCAGCACCTCGATATTGCGAATCCAGTGGTTCCACGATCCCATACCGCCATGGATCAACACCAGGGCAGGGCCATCGCCATCACAGCAAACGTTCAATCGTGGGTTTTGCGTTTTCGCGCTCAGAGTTAAATCCGCCAACACCATACACCGACAATCCTTTTGTAGTTAGTCCTGCTAAGCCGCGCCTTCTTCCTCCAGGGCAGCCTGCGCATCGAGCCAGCGTTCTTCCGCCAGCGCGATGGCTGAGTCTATCTCCGCGTGGCGTTTATTCAAGGTTGCGTATTCATCCGCATGCTCTTTGTAGAACACCGGATCGCTCAGCGTCGCCACCAAGGTTTTCTTTTCCACCGTCAACGCCTCCAACACCTTGGACGCCACCGACGCCGCTTTCCGAATTTGGGAGCGAGCTCTGCGCGCTTCCGCGCTTGCCCGCCGCGACGCTTTACGATCCGCCTTCGCCACAGCTTGATCCGGCGTTGCGCCTTTTTCCGCTCGCGCGCGGGAGCGTGTTTCCCGCCGTTGGGTCACCAGCGAATCCCGGTAGTCATCCATGTCGCCGTCGAACCGGTGGCAGCCGCCGTCGCGCACCACCCACAAACGATCCGCGCACAGCTCCACCAGATGCGGATCATGCGTCACCAGAACCACCGCGCCCTTATAAGCGTTAATAGCCGAGATCAACGCGTCGCGCGCGTCGATGTCCAGATGGTTCGTCGGCTCGTCCAACAGCAGGATGTGCGGTGCGTCCCGGGTGATGCCCGCGAACAGCAGACGCGCCTTCTCGCCCCCCGACAGCGCGCCGATACGAACCTTGGTGTGGTCCTGGGTAAACCCAAACCGGCCTAGATGCGACCGCACGACGGATTCCGGCGCGTCCGGCAGCAGCGCCGTCATCATCTGCAGCGGCGTGGCATCCAGATCAAAGGCCTCGGCGAGTTCCTGGGCGAAATACCCTACTTTCAATTTCGACGACCGGCGGACTTTTCCCGCCATTGGTGCCAAGTCGCCGGTCAACAAGCGCAATAGGGTGGTCTTGCCATTACCGTTGGCGCCCAACAGCGCGATCCGGTCTTCCATGTCGAGATTGAGTCCCAACCCGCGCAACACAGGCTTCCCGGCCGTATAGCCCACATCGGCCTTATCCAGAGTCAGCAGTGGCGGCGGCAACGGCTTCGGATCCGGAAAGTCAAACGCGACTTCATTGTCGGGCCGCATCGGCGCAATCTCCCCCAGCCGCTCCATGGCCTTCACGCGCGACTGGGCCTGGCGCGCCTTGCTCGCCTGATAGCGGAACCGGTCGACGAAGTCTTGCATCTTCTGGCGCTGTTCCACCTGTTTTACATAGGCCGCCGCCTGATGCACCCGGCGTTCGCGATAGGTCCGCTCGAACCGGTCATAATTTCCCCGATACAGGGTGAGAGCGCCTTCCTTGAGGTGCACGATCGATTCCGCCACGACGTTCAACAAATTCCGGTCGTGGCTGACCAGCACCACCGTACCCTGATAATTGGTCAGATAGGTTTCCAGCCACAGCCGGGTTTCCATGTCCAAATGGTTGCTGGGTTCGTCCAGCAGCAACAAATCAGGCGCCGCGAACAACGTCGCCGCGAGCGCCACGCGCATCCGCCACCCGCCAGAAAATTCGCCTAATTTCTGCGCCTGCATTGACTCGGTAAAGCCAAGCCCCGCCAAGATCGACGCCGCACGGGACGGTGCCGCCTCCGCACCGATATCGACCAGACGCATATGAATGTCGGCAATTCGCCCCGGGTCCGTGGCGCTCTCCGCTTCGGCCAGCAGGTTGGCGCGCTCCAGATCGGCGGCCAACACAAAGTCGAGGGGTGTCCGCGACCCGTCAGGCATTTCCTGCGCCACCGAACCCACGCGCACGCGCCGCCCCATGGCGACCGCCCCACCATCGAGATCCAGCGATCCTTCGATCAGCTTCAGCAAGGTCGATTTCCCGGCACCATTGCGCCCCACGAGCCCCACCCGATGCCCATCGGGAATCGCAGCCGAGGCACCGTCGAACAAAACCCGCCCGCCGATACGATAAGTAATATTGTTAATGGATAACATTGCGCGCAGGTCATAGCAGATGGCGTAGGAGGATTCAAAGGGGATGTTGGGTAACATACCCCGGTGCCTGTCCCTTTTAGACCGCGCGGGGTATACCCTTCACCGCAACCGGCTTTAGGAACTTTTCCCCGCATGCCCTCCGCGACCCCCTCTTCGGTGCCTTCTCCCACAGAGCGGCCCCAATCCAAGGTCACCGGCTATATTTTTGCGGCTATCGCGTCGATTGGGCTGGGCGCGGCAGTGGCCTTTTCGCGCGCCGCGTATGATGGCGGCACGGACCCGCTGTCGATTTCGGCGGTACGCGGGGTTTATGGCGCGTTGATGGTGGGCACGATGTGTCTGGTGCTAGGCCGAGGGCTGCGGGTGTCGTGGACGGTGTGGCGGCAATGTCTGTGGTTGGGCGGGCTGGTGTCGTTCATGTATTACGGCAATATCGGCTCAGT
>Ga0302117_10001259_pt1 | contig 12074 bp, 11 predicted proteins | sample AG5_322_MG_FD_203112 | JGI IMG/M metagenome (GOLD analysis project Ga0302117, IMG submission 203112) | Marine microbial communities from Western Arctic Ocean, Canada - AG5_32.2 | ecosystem: Environmental > Aquatic > Marine > Oceanic | place: Canada: Western Arctic Ocean | collected 2017-10-01 | reverse complement strand
CGACATCACCTTAAAACATTTCGCCGATGCTGAAAACGGCGGTTTATTCCTCACCGCCGACGACGGGGAAAAACTCCTCGTTCGGGCCAAGGAAATCTACGACGGGGCCATCCCCTCGGGCAATTCCGTAATGGCTCTCAATCTTCTTCGCATCGCCCGTATCACGGGAAGCAAGAAATACGAGGAAGCCGCAAACAAGCTCTTTGCCGCATTCTCGGGCTTTGCCGCCAAAAGTCCGAGCGGATGCGACGTCCTCATGTCTGCCTTGGACTTCGCTGTGGGGCCAAGCCTGGAGATCGTGGTGGCAGGCAAGCGCGGTGAAGACGCCACCGAGCAACTGCTCAGGGCAATCAATTCGTCCTTTCTGCCCAACAAGGTGCTCCTCTTCCGCCCTGCCGCCGATGAGGAACCCGAAGTAGCCAAGCTTGCCCCATTCGTGCAAAACCAAGGTCTAGTTAAAGGTAAGTCCGCCGTTTACGTTTGCCGCAACCAAGCTTGCGAACTCCCCGTCACCACAGTCGAGGAACTCGAGAAGACTTTGGCCAAAGCTCTGGGAAAAGAAAAGTAGGCTACTTTTTCTCGCCCACGTGCAGGGCGACGACCGCTCCGGTTAGCGAGACGAAGTTCACCTTGCCGAAATTCGCCTGGCGTAACTCCTGGGCAAGACCGAACCGATCTGGAAAACCCGAGATGGAGGAACCCAAGTACTCGTATGCTTGGCGATCACCGGTCACCCATCGAGCGAAAAACGGTAGAATGCCTCGTAGGTAGAGATAATAAAAGGGGCGAAGAAAAAAGAAAGGTTGGCTGAATTCCAGAATCAACAACCTCCCACCAGGACGAAGCACCCGCTGCATCTCGGATAGACCGATCGCTCGGTCAGACAGGTTGCGCAATCCGAAGGCAATCGTGACGAGGTCGAAACTGCCATCGGGAAAATCCAGTGATAAGCAATCGCCATGGACAAACCTAAGGCTATCCGGTGAGTAACCGGCGGAGATCCTTTTGCACTCGGCCTCAGCGAGCATGGGCGGACAGAAATCAAGCCCCATCACCTTGACGTCGACTGGTAAAGCAACGCGGAGAGCAAGGGCGATGTCGCCGCTGCCTGTAGCCAAATCGAGAACATCACTGGGTTTCTCTGCTTTGGCTTCACGAATCAGACGCCGCCGCCAAAGAAAGTCTAAGCCTCCCGACAGCAGATGGTTGGCGAGATCGTAACGTGGGGCGATGCCTTCGAAGGTAGCCCTTACGGCATCGGGATCAGGATTCGTCACCTGAAGGCTCGGATGAGCCGAAGCTTTTCACGACCCACTCGGAAAGTTCCTTGTCGGGGTCGTCGACGACTTTCTTGTCGATCACGAATTCAACCTTGCCCGTACGCTTGGAAATAATTCCCAAACCGTGCTCGAAATCGTTAAACTTGCGCTCGCAAATAGCCAAGATCGAACGATTCTCCTTGGTGGCGATCTTGGCCAAGGCGACCTTGGCGGGTTTGCGGAATTTCAGGTTGTAGCCGTGCTTGGACGAGAAATCGGAGGCAAAACGATCCACGTCGCCCAAGAGGGCTTCGTCAAGCAAGTCCTTGTTGCTTTCCAGCAGTTCTTGAAGGGCATCCGTGGGATTGTCGATGGTCTCGGCGTCGACTTCGAAACTTTTAATCGCCGAGGAGGGCAGTTCGAACTTAAAATCACGAAAGGTGCGCTCGAGTACGGTTACCAAACCGCGTGCCCCAGTTTGCTCAAGGGCGGCCTTTTCGGCAATCTTGCGAATTGCGTCTTCCGATATGTCGAAGGTTACGTCGTAGCCTGCGAAGTCGCTCCGGTACTGCTCCAATACGTTACCCTCGGAACTAAGAAGAATGCTTGCCAGATCCTCGCCGGTAAGTTCATCACAGGCTACCCGAACCGGAAGTCTGCCCACAAACTCGGGTTCAAAACCATAGTCGATGAAATCTCTGGTTTCGGACTGATGGAGGAATTCCGAAACTGGGCGAGCATCGGCGGATTGCTCTTCCGAGGAACCGAAGCCGATACGGGAAAGGGACAAACGTCGTTTCACGTTTTCCGCCAGCTTGTCGAAAGCCCCACTCACGATGAAGAGAATGTTTCGGGTACTGATGGAGCTCTTGCCTGGCTTGCCTCCACCCTTTTGCATTTCCATAAACGCTTTCATCTGCCCCATCATGTCCTGAGGAGAGTGCAGGTTAACGTCCGTCTCCTCCATCAATTTCAGGAGGTTGATCTGCACGCCGCGACCTGAAACATCTCGCCCACCTTTCGAAGATTCCGAGGCGATCTTGTCGATTTCGTCGACGTAGATGATGCCGTATTCCGCCAATTCGACGTCCCCATCGGCAGCTTTGACGAGATCCCTAACGAGGTCATCGACGTCGTTGCCTACGTACCCCGTCTCGGAAAATTTCGTGGCGTCGGCCTTAACGAACGGAACCCCGATAAGCTTGGCAATGTTTCGCATAAGGTAGGTTTTGCCCACACCAGTCGGACCGAGGAGGAGCAAATTCGGCTTCATGTACTCGCGGTCCGCAAGCTTTGGTTCCTCGATGCAACGTCGGACGTGATTGAAGTGATCGCAGACGGCTACCGCCAGAACGCGCTTCGCTTGTTCCTGCTTGATAACGAAGCGGTCGAGGTAATCGCGAATCTCCTTCGGCTTGCGATCGAAGTTCCTTATCCCAGCGAGCCGCTCATCCCGAGACTTGCCCTCGTCGAGCTCGTCGGATTCTCCTGAATTTCCGGAATCGTCTGCCTTTTCGGCATCGTCCCCGGAGGCTCCGGCATTCATGAAAGGAGCGAAGGCAACCTGCACGTTTTTATTTTTGAGCAAGTCCTTTAGTTGCTTCTGGAGCTCTTCGAGAGGGTTATCGTCGTCTTTTTTCGACATGGAAAAAAACAAATTGGGTTTGACAGGTCGTTGATTTAGAAAAATCTATGTGATTAACTATATACCTAAACTCCTCTTCACCCATTTACAAACTGTTTTACCGCCATGTCCAACAACCTTACCAAGCGGCAGATCGTCCAAAGCATCTACGTAAACAATAATTACAAACAAGAGGACGTTCGTCAGATCGTCCAACAGACCTTGGATATTGTTCGTGATTCTCTCATTGCCGGTCGCAACATCGAGTTACGCAAATTCGGCGTATTTGAAATTCAAGTGCGCAAAGCCCGCGTAGGGCGAAACCCAAACCGCCCGCAAACGGACGTAGTCATTCCACGTCGCGCCGTAGTCAAGTTCAAGGCGGGCAAGGAATTGAAGGAAGGGTTGGTCAATCTGGACCTGGACGCGATAGATCCTTCCTGACTCGTTTCGCTCAACGCACCACGTCGACCATGTTTGAAAGCCTGCCAGGCTTTCGGGAATTCTATCCGGAAGATTGCTCGCGCCGTAACCACTTGTTTCGAATCTTTCGAAATGTCGCCCGCACCTTCTTCTTTAAGGAATATGACGCTCCCGTGCTTGAACCCCTCGATCTTTACATCGAGAAATCAGGCGAAGAAATAGTCGGACAACTTTTCCACTTTACGGACAAGGGCGACCGTCAAGTCGCTCTTCGTCCGGAATTGACTCCTAGCTTGGCCCGCATGGTTGCATCCCGGGCAAACTCGCTTAGACGACCGATCAAGTGGTTCAACGTCGGCGAGCACTTCCGCTATGAGCGTCCACAAAAGGGACGGTTGCGCGCCTTCTATCAATTCAACGCCGACGTCATGGGCGAGGAGAACGTCGCTGCAGACGCCGAGCTCATCGCGCTACTGGTAGCCATTTTAAAGGCTTGTGGACTCGGTGCTAACGACTTTCGAGTCCGCCTCAGCGATCGAGTGACTTGGGCTTTGTTTCTTTCCTCGCTCGGCGTAAGCGACGAACATCGCCCTTCCCTACTCGACGCCATCGACAAAAGCGAACGACGTAAACCAGAGCAAACTCTCGAAACCATTGAGGGAGCGATACCCGGCAGGGGCGAAGAAATTCTTTCGGGCATCGAGAAGATGAAGGCCGTTTCAACTTTTGATGCTTTGAACGAACATCTCGTTTCTTTCGGCGAGGAAGGTGAAAGACGCGCCGGTGAGTGGGCCGAACTTCTTAAACTGCTCGAATCCCATGACGCGGCAGATTGCGTGGACATCGATCTATCCATCGTTCGAGGCCTCGCCTATTACACGGGATTCGTCTACGAGGCCTTCGAGAGTTCCGGTGAGTCCAGAGCGCTGGCGGGCGGCGGACGCTACGACCATCTCGTAAAAAAGCTTTCCGGCAACGTGGACCTGCCGGCTGCCGGCTTCGCCATAGGAGATGTCACCCTCACCGACTGTTTGGACGGCAAGAAACTCCTGCCCGACTACATCGACGCCCCCGAGATATTCATAGTGGCAGGCGAGAACGAACGGTCCACAGCTCTTCGGGACGTTGCGCGTCTTCGTCAAGCGGGCTACTCCACGGCTTATCCGCTAAAGCGACAAGCATTCGGGAAACAATTCAAGGAAGCGGGCCGCAGTGGAGCTAAATTCGCCATCGTCTACGGCGAGGAAGAAGTACTTGCGAACAAAGTAAAAATAAAGGATCTTTCTAGTGGAGCCGAAGTGTCGGTCCATTCTGCAGATCTTCTTCACAACTTGCGTTCGCTCGAAGAATCCGGTGGCATAGCAACAGACGGATGAGCGGTCACTGTGCAGCGAGTAAAAGAAATAGAAAGAATTGAGGGGTTCTTAATTCTTGGGTATTTATTATCATATTCCTTCAACTAAAAGATTTGATCCACGCCAAATAGATATTTGTAGTTAAGTTTCCTAGATGACAGACGAAAACATTCCCGACTTTGCGGCGAGCCTAGCAGAAGCAAACCGAAAGCGCATAACACCACCAAGTCTTCGCCGGCGATTCCTAAAGTGGTTGTTGGGCTTGGGAGTTGTTGGGCTTGGGGGTTGGGGTTACATGAAGTTTGAAGCCGGCTGGTTGGAGGTCCATCGGGAAACCTTACCCTCTGCGCAATTCCCTGTTCGCCGATCCTTTAGCATCCTGCATCTTTCTGACTTTCACGTGTCCGACAAAGTTCCCTTTTCCCTAGTCGAGGAAGCGATCGAGCTCGGGCTAGCGGAGAAACCCGACATCTGCTTCATTACGGGTGATTTTATTACGAGCAAGCTCACCGAGGTTGAATTTGATCGCTACAGGGAAGTCTTGTCCAAATTGTCCGAGGTAGTTCCCACCTTCGCCTGCTTGGGCAACCACGATGGCGGAAAGTGGGCGGGCTCCAATTACGGCTACCCCACTTCGGAAAAAGTGGAGGCCATGTTGAAGGATACCAAGATAGCCCTCCTGCAAAACCGCAGGCAAGTTATCTACGTCAAGGGACAGCCGCTGGCCTTGGTCGGTCTCGGCGATATCTGGGCCCAACGCTGCTTCCCCGACAAGTGCCTCAGCAAGGTTAGTGCGACCCGTTCCCGTTCCCGTTCCCCTGAGGAACCTCCGGTCATTGTCTTGAGTCACAACCCGGACTCCAAGACCTTCCTCGCCGATCACGATTGGCAGCTTATGCTCTGCGGACACACTCACGGAGGCCAGTGCAAAGTTCCGTTTGTCGGTTACACTCCGTTTGCTCCCGTCAAGGATCACTCCATTGTAGATGGCTTGCACAATTGGCAAGGCCGCCTCATCAACGTGACCCGTGGCGTAGGCAACCTCCACGGCCTTCGCTTCAATTGTCGTCCACAGGTCACCATTCTCGAAGCAAAGGCATCCTAAAAGATGCCCGTCGTCCTCCTTGACGACTCGGAACCACCCTGGTTCCCTCATCCCGACACCCCACCGCCCGACGGACTACTTGCCGTAGGCGGTTCCCTAACCACCGAACGTCTTCTACTCGCCTACTCCAACGGTATCTTCCCATGGGAATCCTGGGGAGATCCACCCTTGTGGCACTGGTTTTCGCCGGATCCACGCTTCCTGCTTTTTCCCGACGAATTCAAAATCTCCCGGAGCTTGCGTTCCGCCCTCAAGAAGGAAACCTTCGAGATTCGGGCCGACACTGCATTCGATGAGGTCATTCGCTCCTGTTCCCGAGTGCCAAGAAAGGATCAGCCTGGCACATGGATCGCCCCGGACATGGTGAAAGCCTACTCTAAGCTCCATGCGGAAGGCTTCGCTCATTCCTTCGAGAGCTATCGGGACGGTAAGCTCGTGGGAGGACTCTACGGAATCTCCCTGGGTGCAGCCTTTTTCGGGGAGTCCATGTTTCATCATGAACCCGAAGCTTCCAAGGTAGCGCTGGCTCACCTCGTGAAATTCGCCCGACAACAGGGCTTCCTGTTCATCGACTGCCAAGTGCCCACCGATCACCTCGGCAACTTAGGAGCGCGCGAGGTGCCGCGAACTGAATTCCTCGACATGTTAGCCAAAGCCCTCAAAACCCCGAAAACCCCGGCACCTTGAACAAATACCACATGACGAATCTTCATCGTTGCCGTTTTGTCATACTCATGAAAAATCCATGAACTCGTGAGCGAAAATACAGAACACACCAACTTGACCCGACTCGGCGAAGGGGCAACCGCCCCCAAGCGTGACCTAGAGACCTTTCCCAACCGCAACCCCGAACGCGATTACGTCGTCGAGCTCGAGACCAACGAGTTCTCCTGCCTATGCCCCATCACGGGCCAGCCCGACTTCGCTGAGATCCAGATCCGCTACGTTCCCGACGAACGCATCGTGGAATCCAAGTCCCTTAAGCTCTACCTCTGGACCTTTCGCGACGAGGGCGTATTCCACGAACACTTTGCCAACCTGCTTCTCGACGACCTCGTGGCCGCCCTCTCCCCGCGTTGGTGCGAGGTCGAGGCACGCTTCAACGCCAGAGGAGGCATCGCCATTAACGTCCGGGCCGAGCATGGATCCGCACCCGACCTCTCAGAAGGATGAACGAACAAAAGACCATCGACGTCGCCGGCATCCCTGTTGCCAACAATCGTCCCTTCGTTCTTTTCGGGGGCATGAACGTCCTCGAGTCGAGAGCACTCGCACTGGAAATCGCCGCCGCCTTCAAGGAAGTCGCCGCCAAGCTCGGCATCCCCTATGTCTTCAAGGCCTCCTTCGACAAGGCAAACCGTTCCTCCATCACATCCTTTCGCGGGCCCGGTCTCGCCGAGGGCCTCGAGATATTCGCTGAGATCAAGGAAACCCACGGCATGCCCGTGATCACCGACGTTCACGAACCCACTCAGGCAGCCCCCGCCGCCGAGGTCATAGACGTCCTCCAGTTACCCGCCTTCCTATGTCGGCAGACCGACCTCGTGGTCGCCCTCGCCGAAACCGGAAAACCCGTCAACGTAAAGAAAGCACAGTTTCTCGCCGCCCATGAGATGGGTCACATCATAAGCAAATTCGCTGAGGCGGGCAACGAACAGCTAATACTTTGTGAACGCGGGTCCAGCTTCGGGTACAACAACCTCGTGGTCGACCCCCTCAACTTCGGCATCATGAAACGCACCGGATGCCCCGTCATCTTCGACGTCACCCACGCCCTACAAATCCCCGGCGGACGTTCCGATTCCGCAGGTGGTCGACGCCAAGCCGTGTCCGAGCTCATGCTCGCCGGCATGAGCCAAGGCATCGCGGGCCTCTTCCTGGAGTCACATCCGGATCCCTCACAAGCCAAGTGCGACGGCCCTTGTGCGCTCCCCCTCGACAAGCTCGAACCCTTCCTTGCGCAGGCCAAGGCGATGGACGACTTCGTAAAAGGTCTCGCCGCCTTCGACGTGGCCTAGGTTTCAGTTTCGTTCAGTAAAACCTGACCCGATCTAGTGAACCCGGAAGAAGATCCATGGACAACCCTCCCTCGGTGGTTTCCCGAGATTGCCAAGGAAGCATGGGAAGGCTTGGCCGCCTACACCGAGCTTCTCCGCGAGTGGAATGCCAAGATAAACCTCGTCTCACGCAAGGACACCGAACGCATAGAGATCAAGCACCTTGCCCATTGTCTCATCGCCACAAAGTTCCTTCGCCTCATGCCCAAGGCAAGTTTGCTCGACGTCGGCACCGGAGGCGGTCTGCCCGGCATACCGCTAGCAATCTGCTACCCGGCGGCCAACTTCACGCTCATCGACTCCATCGCCAAGAAAATCGTCGCCGTCGAGGACATGGTCGCCCGCCTCGGGCTCAAGAACGTAACGGTTATTCGAGGGCGAGCCGAGGAGCTTCCCGCCAAAAGGTCCTACGACTTCATCCTCGGGCGAGCCGTCGGAGACCTGTCCGTCTTCTACCGCCGGATCCGCAACAAGATACGCAAAGGCTCCCAGCATGCGCCCGCAAACGGAATCCTTTACTGGAAAGGCGGCGACTTCTCGGAGGAATTGGCAACCTCTCGCCTCAGCCCCGCTCGGGTATGGGATCTCGCGGAACACTTGCCCGAAGCCGGCTTGGAGGAAAAGTACCTCGTCCACTTCAAAATCTAGGCGACTCTTCAACCCCTCCCATCGCGAGGAGGGGGAAAGTTCCTGACGCGGCAATCCAGCGGAACCATTGGGCAACCAACCGCATCGCCCAAGCAGCCTACCTACGATCCCGACTGGATTGCCACGCCCCGACGGGCTCGCAATGACAGCGTGGAGTTTAAGGAATCCCTAAACCGTGATGAACCACAACGCCCGTCACTTCACACCTTGTCATTGCGAGGAGGGGCAAGGCCTCGACACGGCAATCCAGCGAATACGTAGGGCAACCAAGGCGACAAGACGAAAAGTTCTCCACCCGACAGCCGTCAGGCGTAATCGAACAGAACCCGTATCAGGGTTTCCAGACTCGGAAGAGGGCCTCGGCAATGTGGGAGGGGGTCTCGGCAACCGCGATTCCGGCATCCTGCATGGCCTCGATCTTGGCGGCGGCGGTGCCCTTACCTCCGGAGACGATGGCCCCGGCGTGGCCCATGCGGCGCCCGGGAGGAGCCGTCATACCTGCGATGAAGGCGGCAACGGGCTTGTCGACGTGTTCCTTTATAAAGGCGGCCGCTTCTTCCTCGGCGGTTCCCCCGATCTCGCCAATCATTATGATGGCCTCGGTGTCGGAATCCTCGTTGAAGAGCTTGATGGTGTCGAGATGATTGGTGCCGTTTATGGGATCCCCGCCAATGCCGATGCAGGTGGACTGGCCATGACCGGCGCAAGTGATCTGCCAAACGGCCTCGTAGGTGAGAGTGCCCGAACGGGAGACGATGCCCACCTTTCCGGGCTTGTGGATGTAGCCGGGCATGATGCCGATCTTGCACTCGTCGGGAGTGATGATGCCGGGGCAGTTGGGCCCGATTAGACGGGTATTGGAGGCGGCGAGGCGTGTCTTGACCTCGGCCATATCGCGCACGGGTATCCCCTCGGTGATGGCGATGACGAGGGGGATCTCGGCGTCGATGGCCTCAAGTATGGAGTCGGCCGCGAAGGGAGGTGGCACGAAGATGGCGGCAGCGTTTGCCCCCTGCTGCTCGACGGCTTCCTTTACAGTGTCGTATACGGGGACGCTGTCCTGAAATCGCTGCCCACCCTTGCCGGGGGTTACGCCGGCCACGACGTTTGTGCCGTACTCGATGCACTGCGAGGTGTGAAAGCTACCGGCGCTGCCGGTGATGCCCTGGACGACTACTCGTGTATCCTTGTTTACTAGAACGCTCATGAATGAAAGGCGGTTGGGATGTTCGTAAAGTGTGGTTGAATAAAGGTTGAAGGCTTAAGAAGCGGCCGCGGCTAGCTTGACCACCTTATCGGCGGCTTCGGCCAGAGATTCGGCGGACTCGAGGGCAAGGCCGCTTTCGCTCAGTATACGCTTGCCCGCCTCGACGTTGGTGCCTTCGAGGCGAACGACGAGAGGCAGGGTAAGCTCAAGGTTCTTGGCTGCGTTCACGATACCAGTCGCGATGACGTCACACTTCATGATGCCTCCGAAGATGTTCACGAGAATGGCCTTGACAGCGGGATCGGAAACGAGAATGCGAAAGGCGTTTTCGACCTGCTCCTCGGTAGCTCCGCCGCCGACGTCGAGGAAGTTGGCGGGTGATCCGCCGTAGTGCTTGATGATGTCCATGGTGGCCATAGCTAGGCCTGCCCCGTTCACCATGCATGCCACGTCCCCGTCGAGGGCAATGTAGTTGAGGTCGAACTTGGAGGCCTCCACCTCGCGTGGGTCTTCCTCCGATTCGTCTCGGAGTTCGACTATGTCGGGATGGCGAAAGAGGGCGTTGGAATCAAAATTCACCTTGGCGTCGAGAGCGACGACGTCCCCGTCCGTGGTGGTGATAAGGGGATTGACCTCCACTTGCGAGCAATCCTTGGTCCAGAAGAAGGCATAGAGTTTGTTGAGCAGCTTTACGCATTGCTTGAACGAGTCGCCCGTCAATTGTAACCCGAATGCGATTTCGCGAGCTTGGTAGGAGCGTAGACCGAGGGTCGGCTCGATGGTGACCTTGATAATCTTCTCGGGAGAATTCTCGGCCACTTCCTCGATGTCGACCCCACCTTCCAAGGAGGCGATGATCACTGGTTTGGAGGTGGCCCGATCCATGAGAATGGCAAGGTAGAACTCCTTGGCGATGTCAACCGCCTCGGTAAAATACACGGTGCGCACCTCGCGACCAACTTCGCCCGTCTGCTTGGTGACGAGAACGTTGCCGAGCATAGCGGCGGCCTTTTCCTTAGCGACCTCGCGAGAGTCCACGACATGAACGCCGCCTTGAAAACCGTCCTTGAAGGTGCCCTTACCGCGACCACCGGCATGAATCTGGGCCTTGACCACTAAGGCGGAACCCTCGGGCAGAGAGGCGATGGCGGTGTCGAACTCATCGGGGCTCTGGGCCACGGCACCCGCAGGTACAGCTACGCCCGCTGCATCGAAAAGTTGTTTGGCTTGGTATTCGTGTATGTTCATGGACAGGTTATAGGTAAAGTTCGCCGAGGTTGTAGTCCAATCGAGAGTGGGCAAGCCTTTTCGCCCAAATCCCCAAAACGGTTTTCGATCACGTCCCCTTCCCTCTTTGACTTTATTCCGCCATGAGGTATGATTATCCTCTTATATGCTCTATGTCGAAGAAAGCAATTCCACTGATACAATCAGGCTCGCCCGACTCCACCTCGGTTGCTGCCGTGAAACGCTACCCTCGCTGGGTAGCGTGCTCCTCGCACTCACTCGAAACTACCGGTATTTCTTCGTAATTGATGGACTTGAACGACGCTAGAACGCTTCTCTGGTTGGCCTCCGCCCTCTACGGAGCGGCCTTGATAGCGGGGCTATCGTTGGCCTCTAAGGAACGGAGATTGCCCTCGATGGTTCCGTTCGTCCTCATTCTATTCGCCTTCGCGAGTCACACGCGGGGCCTGTACATCCGAGGACTGGACGTCCACGGGTGCCCGCTCGGCAACGGAATGGAGCGCATCCAGTTCATCCTCTGGTCGGTGGTCACGGGATACCTGATCATGCGAATACTGTTTCGTCTGAATCTGCTCGGATCTTTTGCCGCTGGGCTTGCCGGGATCGGCGGTGCTCTTTCCCTTCTCAGTCCGGGCATGGACTCTAACTACTGGCTGGAATCCGGCTACCAACGACTCTTCTCGGGACCATGGATCGAGCTGCACGCCTCGGTGGCTATCTTCAGCTACGGGCTGTTCGCCTTGCTGGCAGTCGTGAGCGTCATGTACTTGGTTCAACAAAAGGCCCTGCAGGCCAAACGGACGGGAGCGCTTGGAGCCCACCTACCCTCCATTCATCAACTGGAGACGGCGAGCCAACGCCTGTTGCTCGTCGGAGTGATTTTTCTTTCGGTTTCCATCGTGGTCGGTTCCATGCACTGGACTCGATCCCCAGGGTCCATTAGCTCGGTCAAGCTGTGGGTGACGATCGGGCTGTGGATCGCCTACTGCGGGCTCTGGTACCTTCACTTCCGACAAAGATTTTACGGCAAAAAGTTCGCTAAGGCCTGCATCGCCCTGTTCGCGTTGGCCATACTTTCACTCGGTTTCGTGCGCTCGGCTCCACAACGTCAGGAGACTGCCCCTCAACCATCGTTCGAAGATGCCAAC
>Ga0302117_10001257_pt1 | contig 12076 bp, 10 predicted proteins | sample AG5_322_MG_FD_203112 | JGI IMG/M metagenome (GOLD analysis project Ga0302117, IMG submission 203112) | Marine microbial communities from Western Arctic Ocean, Canada - AG5_32.2 | ecosystem: Environmental > Aquatic > Marine > Oceanic | place: Canada: Western Arctic Ocean | collected 2017-10-01 | reverse complement strand
GATTCAGGTAAGTCTGCGCCTCGCCCAATGAGGCTGACTTTTGGTTTAACTCAGATTCGAGTGTCCGCTCTGAATTTCTAAGGGCGACTTCTCGATGACGTTGCTCCGTCACGTCAAAGATCATCAAAACTCGCGTACTTTGTCCGCCAAGCGTCAGCATAGAGGGTTGGGTCACAATGGTAATGACCTCGCCATCAGGCTTCAGAATTTCATATTCTCGCTCAGCCAGTTCAGGTTCGATGCCTAAATTTTGGAGCAAGGCTGCACTCGTCTTCGACATGAATGCCGACGCCGGGCGATCCTTCATGTCGATTAAGGCTCGGCCAATTAACCGTTCCGCAGCAGGATTGACGCTCAAGATCACTTGTCGGCGGATAACAATCGCGGCGACCTTACTCGTTCGAAACCAATTCCAAAAACTATCATCGCCCATTTCTTCTGAAACCAGCGAAGACTCGGCCGATGCCACAGTAGTTGATTGCTCTAAACCTGTGCGATTTTTCGATCAATGCGTCGGCTCATGATGTAAAGCCCGATCAGCAGCGCAATGACGCAAATCACCAAGACCCATTGAGCATCCATTCGCGCACCTCTTACCGGTTTGAACTAATTTAAGGGTGACGCCCATCCCGACCGATCCGATCACCCAGCCCAGAGCATCCGCGCTCATCGAGAGATCCCGCCATCACCAACGCGCAGGCCACCTTCCGACACGGTAGCACGCCCTGAAAAATGGGCGTACCCACCTGTTAGACCCTTGCAGCGTGCCCCAGTGTCATCCCGAGCTTGTTACCGAGGCCGTTAACCGAGTTTCTCATGCCCGCCTTAATCCGATCAGACCTGCGGCTTAACGCCAAAGTCGGTTCATAGCGGCAATAATGGATTTAAAGGCTGCTGTGGTTGTGTTCGGGCTGATACCGACGCCAAAGCACTTATTACCTTTTGAATCCGCAATCTTGAGAATACTAATAGCCTTCGCCTGGCTGCCTTCATTAAGCGCATACTCTTGATATTCGACGACATTGATGGGCTCGTTCAGGGTTGAGGCGAGCGCAGTCACAAAAGCATCAATCGGACCAGCCCCTTCTCCTTCAATTTGAATTTCGCTCGCGGCAACCTTGATTCGAGCTAGACAATATTCACGTTCTCCGCCAACCGACCGCACTTCATAGTCAATTAACTCGTAAGGACCGGGAACCTCAACCAGCTCGCGTACAAAAGCATCCCAGATCCTCGCCGGTTTTAATTCACCGCCATCGACTTCGGACTCCTTCTGAATCAGCGGGCTCAATTCCAGTAACAGCTCGCGCGGCAGCTGCACATCAAAATAATTCTCTAAAATAAAAGCGACCCCACCCTTTCCCGACTGACTGTTAACCCGAACGGTTTCTCGGTAAGACCCACCCACATCCGCGGGGTCTATCGGTAAGTAGGGTACTTCCCAGGCCCCATCTGAACCGGACTCAACATGCGACATTCCTTTTCGGATGGCGTCCTGGTGAGAGCCCGAAAATGCGGTAAACACCAGCTCGCCCGCATAGGGTTGGCGAACGTGCACGGGAATCTTGGTACAGGCTTCAGAAACCGCAACGATCCCCGCCATGTCTGTCAAATACAGCTCAGGATTAACGCCTTGCGAGAAGAGATTCATCGCCATGGTAATAATGTCGCAATTACCGGTACGCTCACCATTGCCAAACAACGTTCCCTCGATCCGATCGGCGCCGGCCATCAAACCCAACTCAGAGGCAGCAACCCCCGTGCCACGATCATTATGCGTATGCAAACTAATCACAGCTGAGTCGCGATTTGGCAAGGCGCGCATGAAGTACTCAAGTTGATCGGCATAGATATTCGGCGTCGCCATCTCAACCGTTGCCGGCAGGTTCAAGATCACCTTTTTATCGGGCGTTGGACCCCATACGGCCATAACCGCTGCGCAGATTTCGACGGCAAAATCCATTTCTGTCGCGGTATAGCTCTCAGGAGAATACTCGAGCACCACATCGGTTCCAGCATCCACCAAGGGTTGTGTATAACGTTTCACCATTTCTGCGGCACGGGTTGCAAGGCCGATTATTTCAGGTTGACTCATGCCGAAGACAACCCGTCGTTGCAGGGCAGAGGTTGAATTGTACAAATGGAAGATCACTCGCTTTGCCCCAGACACCGCCTCGATGGTGCGCGTGATTAAGTCTTCTCTGGCCTGACACAAAACCTGGATGGTGACATCATCTGGGATCAAATCTTCATCAATGATCTTCCGTACGAAATCAAAATCGGTCTGGGACGCGGCCGGAAACCCAACCTCGATTTCCTTAAATCCGATCCCCAAAAGCAGATCATACATCGCTTGTTTTTCGGCCGGGGTCATCGGCTCGATGAGCGCTTGATTCCCATCGCGCAAATCGACGCTACACCATCTTGGGGCGCGGTCAATGACCTGATCAGGCCAAGTTCGATCCTTGAGCGCAATGGCCTTGAACGGTTTGTACTTTTGATACGGCATGACCTTTTGGTCCGCCAATTTTGGAAATTGATTGGTGTTAGCACTCATAGTGTTTGATCTCGATCTATTGGTAGTGGTCGGCTGCTGCAGCCGATAGATTTCAAACGATGTAGGAATTGGTATTGGCCGCCTACAACGGCAGTCGTAGTAGGCCTAGTAAACCGCACAGCAGAAGGGGCGCAAGATCGCGCAGCTGGTTTTCATTGATGGCGTAAGCTTGCATCATCGTGCCAAGTAGACCTTTGATAACCTTGAACATAAAGCGCCAATATAACCCCGAGCGGGCTTGATGCCAAGTCTTAACGCCTTTTTACAAGGCGACCAAACCCCGCTTATAGCGCTTGCCATTGTCCACATAATGCAGGGCGCTGAGCTTTAAGCCCTGCATCTGTTCCGGCGTTAAGGTTCGAACGATTTTGCCGGGTGAACCCATCACCAAAGATCCATCGGGAATTTCTTTACCCTCTGGAATGAGCGCGTTGGCCCCAATCAAACAATTTTTGCCAATTTTAGCGCCATTTAAAACCACCGCATTGATTCCAATGAGCGACTCATCGCCAATGGTGCAACCGTGAAGCATCACCTTGTGGCCAATGGTTACGTTTTTGCCAATGGTCAATGGCATCCCTGGGTCGACATGCAAAACGGAACCATCCTGAATGTTCGAATTCTCGCCCACGTGAATGGCTGCATTTTCTGCCCTCAAGACGGCATTAAACCAAACACTCACGCCCGCCTCTAACACCACCTGTCCAATGACAGCCGCGCTATCGGCAACCCAAGTGTCGGCATGAATCTCAGGACTCAAGTTATCCAGTTTGAAAATCATCATTACTCCTAATTATTTTTTGGGGAATCGAGGCATTGCGCGCCAACCTCGGGCGTTAAGGCAACGGTTAGAAAATCCAACAAAATCAGCGCCGTTAAGCCCCAAATCCGATGGCCTTGATACTCATAGATTGGCGCCATTTGAACCTCGCCTTGACGCGCCAAACGCTCAGTGCCAACCCTCAAATCCTTTGCTAGCCACGCCAACGGCACTTCAAAGACCGCGCCGACCTCATCGATATTGGCCTTTAATTCGACGGCTTCTGGCATGACACCGACGAACGGCGTGACCCAGAGCCCATGCTTCGAGATGAGTCCGGGCAACGCCCCAATAAGCTCAAGTTGGTCCACTGCAATCCCCAACTCTTCGACGGTTTCCCGCAGCGCAGTCGCCGCAAGATTGGCATCTCCCGGATCGCGCTTGCCACCAGGCAGCGACACCTCACCAGCGTGGGACGACAAGTTGCTGGCTCGGACAGTCAAAATCAAGGATGGCGTCAAACCCTGACGAATCAAGACCAGCACGGCCGCATCGGCTCGAGAATGATATTTTTCTGGGCGAGGCGCCGGACTAAAGGTCGCGAGCCTTGATCGTAATAGGGTCATCACAGCGGCCCACCCCCCTGTGAAGCCCCGACACAAACCTTTATCATGCTCGCATGAAATATTGTAGCCAATGCGGCGGCACAGTCGCCCAGAGAATCCCCGAGGGCGATACGCGGCAACGCTTTGTCTGCGGCCATTGTAATTTGATCCATTATCAAAATCCTAGAATCATCGCGGGTTGTCTCCCGGTCCATGACAATAAAGTCCTGCTGTGCAAACGCGCGATTGAACCCCGTTATGGGAAGTGGACGTTGCCCGCCGGGTTTCTCGAAAACGGTGAGTCTATCCCAGAGGGCGCCTTGCGAGAAACCCTCGAAGAAGCCAATGCCCGGGTAGAAATCGAACAACTCTACACCCTCTTCAGCCTACCGCACATTTCCCAGGTTTATATCTTTTATAAGTCGCGATTACTGGATCTTGATTTTTTCTCAGGGATCGAGAGCCTTGAAACCAAACTCTTCGCGGAGGAAGACATCCCATGGTCTGAACTCTCCTTTGAGGCCATCACGCGAACGCTTGAGCATTTCTTTTCAGATCAACGTCAGGGCGTCTACCTAACCCGAGAAACTGTCATCGACCCACGCCCAAGGCCCAATTAGCGCAACCAGGTCGCTGCCGCCTTGAACATCATCGCCCAAGGACTCAGCTCACCCAAATCTTGGGGCTGCCACGACCATTGAAAGCGACGGAAGGAACGCTCTGGATGCGGCATCATGGCCGTTACCCGCCCATCCTTGGACGTCACCGCCGTCAAACCACCCGGTGATCCATTCGGATTGGCCGGATACTTCAAAGTGGGCGCGCCATCATTGCCAACAAATCGCAGTGCAATTTGTTGGCTCGACAACAGTTGTTCATACGCCGAATCCGATAGTGCCGCCCGGCCCTCACCGTGGGAGACCACGATGGGTAAATAACCGCCTTCTAAGGGTTTCAGCAACACACTCGTGCTCGGTAACACTTCAACCATTGAAAACCGGGCTTCAAACTGCTCGGAGCGGTTTCTGACAAACCTCGGCCACTGTTCAGTGCCGGGAATCAGCTCGGTTAATTGGGACAACATTTGACAACCGTTGCAAACCCCTAGCGCAAGGGTGTCTGAGCGATGGAAAAAGGCTTCAAACTGATTCGAGATTGCTTCATTCATCAAAATACTCTTAGCCCAACCCGACCCGGCGCCCAACACATCACCATAGGAGAACCCACCGCAAGCCGCGAGCACATTAAACCCTTCCAAAGACCGACGACCCCCAATCAGATCACTCATATGGACATCAACGGCTTCAAAGCCTGCCTCGGTAAACGCCGCGGCCATTTCAGTCTGACTGTTAACCCCTTGCTCTCTTAAAATGGCAACTTTGGGTTTCGCGCTCAGGTTCACCATCGGCGCCAATAGCTGTTCGGTCACGCCCGTCGGCACGGTCAAACTCAGCCCCGGATCCGCATCATCCAGCAGTTGGGCGAAGGCCTCGTCAACACACTCTGGATGATCACGAAGCCGCTGCAAGTGATGACTGACCCTTGACCAACGCTGCGCCAGCGCGCCGCGATCATAGCTGGCAACTTGACGCGAATTCTGACGCAGCTGAATTTTATGATCTTTTTGAGGCGCCCCCAGGTCAATCAGATGCAAGCCCCGATCGAGCATGGTTTGCTGCCAGAGCTTCAGACTCGAAGACTCAATTTGAAGCACAACGCCTATCTCTTCATTGAACAAAAACGGCAGCAACGGCTCGTCATCTGGAACCTCAAGCGTCAAGCCACAATGACCTGCAAAAGCCATCTCAACCAAGGTTGTGAACAACCCGCCATCGGAGCGATCGTGCATCGCGAGAATCGTGGTCCGCATAGACGGATCTTGAAGGACATCCCACAGGGCCTTAAGGCTTGGAAAATCCGAAGCGTCAGGCACGTCGCCGTTCATTTGAGAAAAACACTGTTGAATAATCGCCCCCCCAAGCCGCCTGAACTCGCCCGGTAGTTCTACTAGAATCAGGCGACTTGGCCGTTTTGAGAGTTCAGGCGTTAAGGTCTGATGAATATCTAAAACCGGTGCAAAGGCAGAAATAATTAAAGATACCGGTGAGGTAACCTGTTTTTCCTCGTTGTTTTGCCGCCATTTCGTTTGCATCGACATCGAGTCTTTACCAACCGGAATACAGATCCCCAGCGCTGGACACATTTGCATCCCAACCGCCTCAACCGTCTGATAAAGACTCGCATCCTCGCCAGCATGACCACTCGCCGCCATCCAATTTGCAGACAACTTCACCTGGTTCAAAGCGCCAATGCGGGCTGCCGCTAAGTTTGTCAGCGCCTCGGCAACCGCCATGCGGCCGGATGCTGGACCGTTGAGCACCGCCAGCGGCGTTCGCTCCCCCATGGCCATCGCTTCGCCCACACCATCCTGGAACCCAGCTGCCGTGACCGCCACGTCCGACACAGGGACCTGCCAAGGCCCAACCATCTGATCTCGCGCAACTAAGCCTCCAACACTTCGATCCCCGATGGTAATGAGAAAACTTTTACTGCCCACACTCGGGTGTCCTAACACTCGATCAACCGCCTCATCGAGTGTGGCTAAGAGCGCCTGGCTGGGCGCCTGACGGTCGGCGGTCGCGGCCTGCTTATGCATTTTAGGCGGCTTACCAAACAGCACCGACATCGGTAGATCAACCGGTTCGTCTTCAAACAATGGATCGGCAACAATCAAATGCGGGGCTTTAACCGCCTCTCCGACAACCGCCACAGGACACCGCTCACGGGCACACAAAGACAGAAATTTTTCGAGCTGATCAGGGGATATCGCAAGCACATATCGTTCCTGCGCCTCGTTACACCAGAGCTCAAGGGGCGACAACTTAGACTCCGCGCTCGGAATCGCTCGCAAATCAAAGGTGCCGCCACAACCACCGTCTTTCACCAGTTCAGGCAACGCGTTCGATAAGCCGCCTGCCCCAACGTCATGAATAAACCGAATCGGGTTGTTGGCACCTAGCTGCCAGCAACGATCAATCACTTCCTGGCAGCGATGCTCGATTTCAGGGTTACCCCGCTGAACACTGGCAAAATCCAGATCCGCATCCCCCGTGCCGGTTGCAATCGAGGACGCCGCGCCGCCGCCGAGACCAATCAACATGGCCGGCCCACCCAGCACCACGAGCGCGTCCCCTGGCTCTATTGAACCCTTATCAACATGATCGGGCCGGATATTTCCCATTCCACCCGCAATCATTATTGGCTTGTGATACCCCCAGCGCTCGCCAGCGACGGTCATTTCGAAGGAACGGAAATAGCCCGCAAGATTCGGACGGCCAAACTCATTATTAAAGGCTGCGCCACCAATGGGCCCCTCCAGCATAATTGACAAAGGCGAGGCGATTCGGTCAGGCAGACCAAAACCCGTCTCCCACGGCGCGATGGCATGGGGGATTCTAAGATTCGACACCGTGAAGCCAATTAAGCCCGCCTTCGGTTTTGAGCCTCGGCCCACAGCCCCCTCATCCCGAATTTCACCGCCCGCGCCCGTGGCAGCCCCTGGAAAGGGCGCAATCGCCGTGGGATGGTTGTGGGTTTCCACCTTCATGAGAATCGGGGTTTGCTCCACGACATAACCGAACACGCCGGTTTCAGGATCCGGGTAGAATCGAGCAGAAACGGATCCCTCAATCACCGAGGCATTGTCGCTGTAGGCGCTCAAAACCCCACGACCCGCGCTTTGATCATACGTATTGCGGATCATATCCATCAGGCTACGGGAACGCGCAACACCATCCAGGGTCCAAGAGGCTGTGAAGGTTTTATGCCGACAGTGCTCTGAGTTCGCTTGGGCAAACATCATCAACTCAACATCGGTTGGATTCCGAGACAGGTTTTGAAACGCATCCTTTAGATATTCAATCTCATCCTCAGCAAGGGCCAAACCTAAGTCCACATTAGCCCGCGCAATGGCGCCTATGCCCTCTTCAAGCAAGGCGATCGCACTGCCCGGCCGCGGCGGCGCACGCTCAAATAATTGCTGCGCAGCGGACCGCTCGCTTAAGACCGATTCGGTCATGGGATCATGGAGCAATACGGCCAAAGCTTGTTGATCTACTGGCGAGATCAGCGCATCACTCGGTACCGAAAACCCATATCGAATGCCGCGTTCTAAGCGCTCCACGGCCGCTAATCCACAAATCAACGCAATTTCAGTCGCCTTTGAGCGCCAAGGCGACAAGGTTCCGAGCCTGGGCACCACAAACAACTCAAACCCAGTTAACCGAGGGCTTGGCTCAGACCCAGCGTCAAGCAAAACGGTCAGCCGCGCCCGCATCTCGGCGCTGAGTTCACCTGAGGTTTCCAAATAGTATTCATACTGGGTCTCTTCTAGAACGTACGATAGACCCAACGCTTGGATTTTCGTTTGGAGCTTTTCTGTCCGAAACGCTGATAGCGCCTTTTGACCAGGTATATAAAGCATGCTATCGCCATCTAGAATAAATGCTTATTATAGCCGCGCTTTGCCCGCGGTCACACGGTTGCCTGCGCTACCGGGTTTAAAAGGGGTAAATTCATGACCGAGACGCTCATCCTCCCAGAAACGCAAGATCGCGCGATGCGCTATCAGACGCTTATCCCTCAAATCAAAGCCCTGATTCAAGATGAAGATGACTTGATTGCGAGCCTTGCCAATACCGCCGCCGGCATTTTTCGAGGTTTTGGATTTCTCTGGGTAGGCTTTTATTTGGTCAAAGACTCAGAACTGGTTCTGGGGCCCTTTCAAGGCCCCACCGCCTGCACCCGAATTAAACTAGGCCAAGGCGTTTGTGGTCAGAGTTGGGCGCAACGCAAAACCCTCCTTATTGATCATGTCGATGACTTTCCGGGGCACATTGTGTGCTCAAGCGCCTCGAAGTCGGAGATCGTGGTCCCAATCTTCGTGGCTAACCAAGTCGTTGGGGTGCTGGATATCGACAGCCTTCACCTTAGCGACTTTAGCGATATCGATCGCTTGGCTCTGGAAGATTTAAATCGAGTCTTGGCTGCAAAATTTTGACCCCACCTGACTAGGACCGCCGTTTGGCTTTAAAAAATGCCTTGAGCCGTGCGGCGCTTTGCGCGGCCAGGACCCCGCCGCGCGTTGCAACCCGATGATTCAAGTACCCTGATTCAAAAAAACGTTGTTGCGAGCAAACCGCGCCCGCCCTCGGCTCGGCTGCGCCAAAAACGAGGGTTTGGATCCGCGCGTGGACCATGGCGCCCGCACACATTGCGCAGGGTTCTAAGGTGACATAAAGCGTCGCGGGCACGACGCGATAATTCTTTTGCTGTTTTGCAGCCTGCCGCAGCGCCACCAGTTCGGCATGGGCCGTTGGATCATCATCCAAGATCATTCGGTTATGACCCCGACCGATGACGACCCCATTGGAAACCACCACCGCGCCGACCGGCACTTCACCGAGGCTTTCGGCCAACGCGGCTTGTTCGAGCGCAAGCATCATGTAGCCTTCATCCAAAATAAGATCGCTCATCGAAGGGTTGCCCGCTTGTGTCCCGCCTGCATCGATCAAGACAATCCAACCCCAAATAGCGTGCCATGGAACGCGTAAACGGCACCGGTCAACGTACTGGCTAAGATCAGGGTCAGCCCATCAAACAGCAAGCGCGGTGCAGGACTGGGTTTGTTTTTTTGCCTAGCACTGGCTGTCACAGCTGACACCACCACCAAAACAAAGAAACAACCAAACATCAGCCAAGCATGCTGGTTTGGGTTAACCGCAAGATGAGTCAACGCCCAAAGACTGACCCCAAGGGTCATGGGATGCTGTACCCAATGCTTTGTCCAACCCGGGACGTTTGCCGCGACCAGCATCCAAAAGGCAACGAACATCACCCCAGGACTTACGATCTGAACCCAAGGGACAACGGGTGCCTTGAATACAATATTGCGGTCATAACCCGCGACGATTAAGACGATGCCCAACAGGCTCATCAGACTGAACACCCCAAGGTATCGCGCCGGTTGCATCACGGTCTGGGCGCGCTGCCGAATCGGTTGAATTAGCATCAACCCGTGGACACCAAAAAAAAGGAATAACCCCAGATAAAACATGCCTGCCTCCTCGTGCCTGCGCCCTTTATTGTTAAACTGCAATGCCACAAATAAACGTTACCCATAACGCAGCCAATATCGCTCGTATTGTGTTTTCGTGCTCTGCGCGACGCCTTATCTTCGCCTATTTCAGAGCAGGCCGCGACGTCTGCAGTTGATAACGGTTTAGGCCCATTAACCGCAGGCATGAACAAGGCTCTATTGGCACTGGGCCTTATCCTGGCTTTTATACCGGCTTTTATACTGGCTTTATGAGCCGAAAAACGGCGCCCAGAAGATCCAAACCTGATCCGCGCCGCACAGCATTAGGTTAGTGCAGAAAAATCGATTTCATCACCACCCCGCCAGATAAATTGCAGGCCTAGCCCTTGCGGGCTCGTTGCCGCTTGTGTTTGAAAGTGGGCTCGCGTTGCCTGAACCAAGACCCCATCCGGCGGGTTCACAAGCCAGCCCTTAACCCGTTCGATTGCGGGCTGAGCCGCGATAAAGGCCTTCAGCGCATCCGGCGTGAGATCCTTGCTTGGATAGATGACGCGATGTTGAAAACTCGGCGCCGTGATGCCAGAGCCTTGGCTTGTGCGGCGAGCAAACCGGTACTCAGGCGCAAGCTGCTCTGGTAAGGGGCCATCCCCGGCGAGCCGCTTCAAATCCGGCGCTAACAATGCCAGCGCCGGATCGACCACGTCGAGTCGTTTGGTTTGCAGGACCCAGTCGGCGGCGGCAATCTGTTCTTTGATCAAGGGTGACAAATAAGGGTCCTTGAGCAACCGAGGCGCGTCGAACCCATCGACCAAGGTCACGACTTTTGCCAGCTCATAGCCCTCCGCCTGACTGGTAATCGTCGCCAGACGACTGGCCTTGGCAACGCCGCTCGCTTCAAACACCAGGGCGCTAAAATCTGCTTGCCGCAACGTGGCCAGCTGCGCCGCCAAATCAGCGCTGATCTGACAACACGCGCAACCGTTGGTTAAGGTCAGGGTTGATCCTTGCTGGCCAGCAATCAAGGCATGATCCACCGCAAGTGCCCCTAGGTCATTCACAATCACTGCAAAAGGCTGCTTAGCTTCTGCCAACATACGATTGATCAAGGTCGTCTTCCCAGCGCCGAGATAACCCGCAATCACCGTCAACGGGCGGTTTTCACCTAGGTCGGTGAATGACTTAATCGTTTTCAATGACGGCAACTCGGCCTTCAAACACGGTTGCAACCACCTGAATATCTTTAATTGTTTTTGGATCAACGGTTAACGGATTGTCTGACAAAATCGTCAGGTCCGCCCGTTTGCCTGCCCTCAGGCTTCCGGTGAAGGCATCAATGCCGAGTATTTTGGCCGCATTGAGGGTGACCGCAGCCAACGCTTGATTTGGGGTGATGCATTCTGCTGGCCCCATCTGCTCGCCTTGGGCGTTAAGCCGATTCACCGCCACCCACATATTCAGCAATGGCTGGGCTGGCGCCATCGTGAAATCCGAATGCAGCGCCGTTGTAATGCCCGCATCGAAACAGGTTTTTAAGCGCCCCATCGTCGACGCCCGTTCATAGCCAACAGACAATTCCGCATAACGCCCCGAGAGTTCGTGCAAGTAATAGATGTTTGCCGAAACCGATGCCCCTAGCGCTTTGGCGCGTTCAATTTGCTCCGGCGTGGCATACCCCATGTGCTCAAGCGTAAAGCCATGTAAGACCCTAGGATGCTCGGCCTGCGCTTTAGCTAGGCCCTCCAGCGCAACTTCCACGCCCATGTCGCCCGTGACATGGACATGTATTTGATATCCCGCGCGCCAAAAATTCAGAATATGCTCGTGCAGCACTTCCGGCGCAGTCAGCCACTCACCCACATGCCCGTCTAGATACCCCGGCGGCAAAAGCTGTGCGAGTTGCGAAAAAAAAGCCCCGTCGGAAAACAATTTCACCCGTTTTCGAAAGTTCAAACGGTGACTGCTGTTGGCGGACAATTCTGCCAACGCTGCATGGGTTTCCTCAAAGCTGCGATTGTGGGTCACCACGGCGCCATGGGGCACTTGCTCGATTCGAAAGG
>Ga0302117_10001247_pt1 | contig 12121 bp, 9 predicted proteins | sample AG5_322_MG_FD_203112 | JGI IMG/M metagenome (GOLD analysis project Ga0302117, IMG submission 203112) | Marine microbial communities from Western Arctic Ocean, Canada - AG5_32.2 | ecosystem: Environmental > Aquatic > Marine > Oceanic | place: Canada: Western Arctic Ocean | collected 2017-10-01 | reverse complement strand
TAATTCTTGATCTAAGTTATTTGGGAGTGATTTAAAATGGAGATGACCAACTTCACTTCGCTCATAGAGTGAGATTTGTTCAATTAAAGGATTAATGATTTCGCGTTCATTTTTAGAAAAAATATTCTCAAAAAATTCAAGTAAAAATGGAAGTTTAGAAGAATCTCCAGATTTAATGGTACGAATATAGGTTTCAATTGGTGTATCAGGAACGTCAAGGACGCCAAGCTTTAACAAAGTAGGCAATGTATTTTGAATTTCGTTATTAAGAAAATCTTTCATAAGAAACTGGTTCTCATCTTGAGGTAACATTTTTATACACTCACTCAGAGCATATACTTTTTTTGCAATTGTATTTATTTCGTGAGCAATACGACTTTTGTACTCTTCTCCAATTGAGTCTACCCGTGCGATGGCGAGTAATGACTCTACTACCAAATTATATATATCCTGGTCACTATTATCTAATTGCGAAATTAACAACTTGATTGAAGCTTCATCTGGATATTCTCGTAGTGTTCTTATAATCCCCAGGCGGAGCTTTCTGTTTGTTTCTTTTGATTGAAGCAATTGCTCAAATTGTTCATCAATTAGTTCTTCAGAAAACTTTTTTAGAGTTTGTCGCGCTTGAATACTTGTCTTTGCTAAAGATAAATTAGATATAATTGCAGGAATTAAAATTTCATCTTTTCGTTTTTCAGCAATGTTTAAGGCTACATTGCTAATTATGTCACTTTCATGTTCTAGGAAAAACACCAACTTTTCATTTGTTAAGATTTGATCATTATAGATTAATCTATTAAGTGCAGTAGCTTGAGTAGATTCATCTTCTTTATCGAGCATATCGTTTAAAATCATTTGAGCTTTATCAGTTGGACCGCTTCCTACTTGTAATATTGCAGCTGCAGCTGCAACGCATGTATCTTGACTCTCACTATCTAATAAAGTTTCTAAATTGGGAAGAACATCTTTTAATTTTCGTCGACCTGCAACAATTATGGCTTCAGCTGAAACTTCATCACTTTTATTCATTGCTTGAATGATGTCACCATTCGATATAACATCTTCTTCATCCCAAGCCATAGATAAGATCCGCTTACGAACTTCAGGCGTACCGTTATTAAATAATTCATTAATTGTTTTCTTCCAAGAGGAGAGAGGTAGACCTTCAATGATTTCCAGGGCAAATAGTTGTTTAATCTCATCACTGGTCGAAAGGGTTTCTTCGATAGTTTTAACCATTGCAGCATCTTGGACATCAATGTTTAGCTCTTCAAAGTTGATTTCTCTTTTAGCAATAGCTGTTTGTAATTGATTTACATAACCTGTTTTTACTTTAAATGAAGTAAAAAGCCAAACTCCAATAGAACAAAGAGAAACAAAACTTAAGTATGGAAGAGCAACAATTTTAACCAACAAAAAAGTAATGAGGCCTCCTAAGCCTTCTGCAATCGATTTAATTGTACCAGTTACTTGAGGCTTAAAAGTTTTTCTTATATCTTTAGGAACAGGTAGCCAAATTAATTCTAAGGATGAGTTATTAATTGTGAATTTAAAAGTTTGATCTGAAAATTTTGCAAAGCTAGCGCTTAGTAGTACGGGTGCCAATAAAATAGAAGTACTTCCTAAGATAAGAAAAAAGGGTAAAATAAGAAGTCCAAGCAAAATGCCAAACCTTGACAGTAAAGGTCCTGTTATAAAAAACTGCATAATGATGGAAGCTGCGCCTGCAATCGAGTAAAAAGTTCCAAAAAATGCGACTAAATCAGCTTCCTCTGGGAATTTAGAACTCGCGATCATTTTAAATTGGTAGTCAACTAGTGTTGTAACCACAGCAGACAAAGCAACAATCGTTGCAATTCTAATAATAAAAGGGTCCATCCCTTTTTTCTTCTGTGATTTATTTGCAGGTTTTTTTGGACCTTTTGATTGGTCTTTAATTAGGTATTGTACTGCCATCCTTCCAAAAACAAATGTAAGGCCTAAAAAAGCAGCAGCTAAAAAGAGCAATTCATCGGTTCCAAATGCACTTACAAAAGGTTTTAAATTCATCCCAATAAGCATTACGGCAAAAGAACCACCGCCGCCAATGATTCCAAATAAACGTTTAGCCTGTTGAGGTTCGAAAGATTCACCAGCCGTGGTCCAAAATTGGATAATAGTAATACCAACTGCAACTTCTATCCAGATATAAGCAATTGGGATAATGTTGCCTACCATTATTGTTTGAAGAAAAATAAAAGAAGAGCCAAAAATAGAGGAGGTTATCATAAATAATGTTTTTGGTGATAACTTTTTAGATAAACTTGTATAATAAGTGAGGATTGGCGCGATTACGATAGCAATAGCCAAGAACATTAGCGGAAGAAGAGATTTTTCAAACCTGCTTAAAAAATAAGCATCTCGAGCGGTTTTAGCAATAAGCCCCATGCCGACAGTAAAAAAAGAAAAAAAGAAGAAAGTAAGGACCATTTTTCCTTCACCAGCTTTAATCTTAATTATTTTTTTAAAAATATTCATTTTTTATATAAGTTGCTTTATCAATGACGAAATTGAACTTATTGTGTAATCAAAGCCACTTTCGTTTAAAAAATCCATAATTAAGCCTGAAAAGAAACTTACAAATAGTAACAAAAGACCAATTATTACAAATGTTATAATTAATAAAATTCCATTAATCAAAAAATATTGTCTTAATTGATCAACCGCTGTTATAAATGATTCTTCATCTTTATTTTGGACTGCATATTGAAAATGATTTGATGCTGTAACCAGTTTGGATCCCATAATAATTGTAATGATACCCATGATAACTGTTGGTAGTGATAAGAACAATATTGAAAGGCAATAGACCGCACCTAGAGCAATATTTAGAATGCCAACTATTTTGGTCCATTTATACATTTTTTCAATTGTAATTAAACCAAGAAAATCAAGATTGTAATTTAATTTATTTTCTGAAGAGATTTTATTTATATCAGTCATAATGATAATATGTTCCTAGGAAAGTCAATTAATAAAGACGGCTATCTTTACTTTTAGTGAAAATGTAAAAGATTTTTTGATTTATTACGATACTGCTAAGGATAATAGCTCTAAAGTTATTGGTGAAATTATAGAATCACAATAGTATAAAATTATGAATTGAGAAAAGGTTTACTTTTCTGCAAGAAAAGTTTTACACTTTTATAGAATATATCCGAGGTAAATAGATGAAATACATCCAAAAAAATAAAAAACTTAATATAATCGCTAATTTTAGACAGTCCATTTTACTAACTCTAATGGGGCTTCTTTTTGTTGGTGTTACCGCTTGTGGTGATAAAACGCTCGATACGTCAAAGTCTGCATCAAATCAAAATAATGAATTTAAACTTATATTAACAATTTCGGATGATATTGTACGCACAGATGATACTATTAAGATTACAGCAGTAGTAGAAAGATTAGTACCTAGTGATTCGATTGCTGCTTTTTCAGTTATTTACAAGATGAAAGTTGCTGCGATTGGTGGCTACATTTTTTTACATAGTGCTGGCGATGACGAAACTGAGATTAGCGTAAAATTGGATAAGGCACAGGGTTCTACTTTTGAAAGTTTATTATTCTTTGATCCAAAGTCATCAGATTCAAGTGGTAATGTTACTGTTTCTTTTGATGGAATGAATGTGTCCATGTCAATAGATATTGTGGAGCCAAGATGATACGTCGATATTTATCTTTATTATTTATTTTTATTACCATTGTGAATGCTCAACAACGAGCGAACACTCAAAGACGACCTGTTGCCGCTCAGCAACGCGCTGTAACACAAAGACCTTCAGCTAAAGTGCCAGCTGGATTCACGAGTGGAAAAATTAACTCAATGAGAGACCTTGATTATGAAGTATTAAAGCTTAGCTATATTCAAACAGATAGGGCTTTAGCTACATTGAAGACCATGGGCTATGCCGTGGTAGAGTATAAAGCAGGCAAAGGCGAAATTGAGGGTGAGTATAATTTTACCCCAATTTTTTCAAATAAATCGAAGGATCTTAACAGCTTAAATGCATTGCCTATAATTATGAAATTACCAGATACTGAAACAATTTCTTTAGTAAAAGAATCTAAAGCTAAATCAGCTAAGAAATCTGCGCTGGGTGTTGACCTAGGTGGTGTAACGCTTGATTATACTACTAGTGGTGACCCTATGCAACGCTTAATGGTAGGATATAAACCTGGAGACTTTAACTCGGTAGCAAAGCTTTTAGATATTATCCAAAACAAGATTGATGTTCCTGCAAATCAAATTGCAATAGAAGCATTGGTTCTAGAAATTAACAATGATCGTCTGGATGAGTTAGGGATTGACTTTTCAAATGCAGGTCAAGGTTATTCTGCTACTTTTCCACCGCCGAGAAGTGGTTCAATCTCACCATTTACGGTGGTTCTCGATAGAACACTTATGGGCAATTCCTCTAACTTTAGAGCAAACGTTGAAGCTTTAATCAGTAATAAAGCAGCCGAAATTTTATCTAAACCATCTGTCTTGGTTTTAGATGGTCGTCAAGCAAGAATACAAATAGGTCAACAGATTCCAATTACAAAAACTATTACAGACCAAGTAGCAAAAATAAAATCTGTAGACTACGTGCCTGTAGGTATTGTTTTAAATCTTCGACCTAGAATAAGTGAAGATGGTTCACGCGTTACTATTCAAGTAGAAACTATCGTTAGTGAAACAGAGGAAAGAATTGGCGCTGCGGGTACTATTGATGTAGAGGCTGCACCAATTATTAATAATAGAAAAGTTCAATCTTTTGTGCGCGTTGCTAATAATACACCATTTATTATTGGTGGATTAATCAATGAAAAGAAGACAGAAAATGAGGGGGGAGTTCCTGTCCTTAAAGACCTTCCATTTATTGGCCGTTTATTTGCTGTCTCATCTGAGCAACGAATAAAAAAAGAAGTTATTGTGGTAATCACTCCTCATATTATAACTGAGAGCGAAGATAATTTTAGTCGAGTAGTTCCACAAGACTCTGAGCTCTTTAATAAATTCGACAATCGCTCTTTTCCTAATTCTTACCGAATTCAACACTCTGATGTCTTTGATCTTAGCTTTATATATGAGAGTCCAATTTTTAATGATATCCTTAATGAAGTAAATAAACGTTCTGAAAAAGATAAAACATTAATGGTTCGAGAACCATATAAGAGTATTCTCTCCGGTAGAATTCCTGGTGAATCGGCTTTAGTAAAAAGAATGCTTTTAGATGTAATTGAAAAGCTAGGCTACTATAAATATATTAGTCCCGAAAAAGTCATTTATTTTAAAGATGACCCTGATGATCCAGCTGGCTTTGGCGTAGCACTACTTTCAAAAGATATAATAAATATGTCTAGTGGTAAATCTTTGAAGTTAAGTTATTCTTTAAAAGGGAAGGCTACGGTCGAGAAACCTTTTGTACGACCAACCGCTATAACTAGTTATGTAACTTTAAAGGATTCTTATAAAAATTCACTTAAAAGTTTCAATGCAAGGGGGGATATTCCTCAGGATGATATTTTTACGATACTTCTTTCTAGGGACAAAGATGAGCGCAGACTCTATGAAGTATTGGTTATGAAGAAGATGCTTGAGATGAACCCTGATCTCGAGTTGACCTTAAAATATTTTAAACCAGGGATTGAAATATTATTTCCATCTCCTGATGTTTTACTTAAAAATAGTCATGTTGTCGATCGAGATGCAGCAAAGATTTTTTATGAAGTGAATGATTATTATGGTTCATTTGAACAAGAGTTCACTCGAGCCACAGCTGACCTAGGGAGGTTAATTAAGGCTCAAAACTAGTGTGACCGCTATCACTTGATAATTAATGTAATTCTTATAGTTTCATTTGTAATTTCTTATAGAATTGATAGTATATGCGGGGAAAATACTTGATAAGTAATCAAAACAACTAACTCATCGGAGGATGTAATGAAGTTAATAAAGTTAATAATGGCTAGTTCGTTAGCCTTAACATTGGTCTTTGCACAAGACAAAGAAGAAGATACCAAATTAGATGCAGCATATGATGCTGTTAAAAGTATGGTCGAAGATTTACAAGCAGCTGGAACAATTGATGAAAACGCTGCAATGTTATTACAAAGCTTTGCTATGAATATGGAACCTGTAACAAGGTCTGAGTATGGCAATGACGGTGATGGCAATGACGGTGATGACGATATGCCTCCTCTTCCTGAAGGCTTTGATGCTCCTTCTGGAGATGGTGCTGCTGGAGAGTATCAGCAAAATGTTCGCGAAGCACTTGAAGGTAGTGGTGTAGAGAATGATCTTGTCAATGAATTTTTAGAAAAATTGACTATGATTGAACAACTTACCCATGATGAAATGGGTGATGGCGATGATGGCGCTCCTAATATGGATGGAGATCATCAAGGCGGCGATCATCAAGGTGGTCCAATGGCGCCAGCTACTCACTGGGAGGGTAACCAACATGCTCTATGTGGTGGAATGGATGAGTACATGTTAGATACAGATCAAGATGGTGTACATGAAGGTCCTTATGCGGTCTGGAATGAAGATGGAGATGGAAACCCTGTAGAGTGTTATGATAATATGGGTGGTGACATGGATCATCAAGACGGTGACATGGATCATCAAGACGGTGACATGGATCATCAAGACGGTGACATGGATCATCAAGACGGTGACATGGATCATCAAGACGGTGACATGGGTCCTGATCCTGTAGCAGATGCTTTTATGGACACTTTTACTGGTGACAATTGGGAAGAAGCCTTTACTGCTGCTGCAGAGACTGCAAAAGGTCGTGATCAGCAAGAAGATGATTATGATGAAGCAAAATGGGAAGAATGTAAAGAAGTAGGCGAAAACGCAATGAATGAAGCTGTAGCAAATGGTGCAGAAGACCCTCAAGATGTTTTCGGAGCAATTGCGATGGCTGTTGGTGCTTGCAATGGTGACATGGGTCCTCCTCCAAGCCAAAACTAAATTATTATTTTAGTTAATAAAGTAAAAGCCTCGATTTATTTCGGGGCTTTTTTGTTTCTATTCGTTATCTTTTAATATAATTATCTAAGGTATTTATCTATGTTTGAAAAAGAACTTTTAAACGACAAATCAATTATTGTGACTGGTGGCGGTACTGGCTTAGGTAAATCTATGGCTACCCGCTTTGCTGAATTAGGTGCCAATCTTGTTATTACTAGTCGCCGCCAAGAAGTTATTGATAAGACGGCTGAGGAGTTGCGTGAACTCGGAGGGAAAGTATTAGCTATCGCTTGCGATGTTAGAGATCCAGAACAGGTGAATGCTATGGTCAGTCAAACAGTAGATGAATTTAGAAAGGTTGATATTCTTCTTAATAACGCTGCTGGAAATTTTATTAGTCCAACAGAAGACCTTAGTCCGAATGCATTTAAAACAGTAGTAGACATTGTTCTAAATGGAACATTTAATTGTACGCAGGCTGTTGGTAAAGTGATGCGCGAAAAAGAGGGTGGAGTCATATTGAATATAGTTACAACTTATGCATGGACTGGATCTGGTTATGTTGTCCCTTCAGCATGTGCAAAAGCAGGTGTTCTTGCAATGACTAGATCGCTCGCCGTAGAGTGGGCTAAATATGGTATTCGAACTGTCGCAATTGCGCCGGGTCCTTTTCCTACAAAAGGAGCTTGGTCTAAACTTGCGCCTCCAGGTCTAGGTATTCAGAAGAAAATAAAAAATAGAGTACCCCTGAAAAGAGTTGGAGAACATATTGAACTGGCAAATTTGGCCACATATTTAATTAGTGATCAAGCAGGTTATATTAATGGTGAAGTGGTAACGATTGATGGTGGTGAATGGCTTCAGGGAGCTGGTGAAATGAATGAACTAGAAAAATTGCCAAGAGCTGCTTGGAAGCTTCTTAAAATGAAGCGAAAAAAGAAAAAATAATTACGTAGAAAATTCTATGACCCAACGAGTTATAGTCTCTCCAATAGACATGTAAAGTATTAGGGTATAGATAAAAGCGATGCCAACCAGTGCAAATGGAGTAATGCGGAATTCATGAGAATATTTATCACTACCGTGAATTTTTAAATGCCAAGCACGGAATACAAGAATTGTTAAATAAGAAATACCCAAGCTAAAGATGAAAAACCCAAGAAGGATATATTGATCTGTGTTGCTCAAATGATATAGCCACTTGGCGAATCTCAAATATGATCTCCTAGCATAGCGGCACCAAATACACCAGCCGAATCACCCAGCTTATTTTTTAGAATTGGGGTAACAAAGTTTCTACTAAATATTGCTTTTGCAATAGCATCTTTTCCTTCAGTATAAAGCATTTTAACTTTTGATAATCCTCCACCTAAAACTATTACATCTGGATCTAAAATATCTATAACATTTGCTAAAGCAGCGCCAAAATTATTAATAAAATTTTCTTTCCATTCTGGGTGCTCTAAAAAAGCTTTATTGTCTATAATATCTGTAACGGATTTAAATTCATTAGTTAATTCTTTCCATTCTTTCTCGAGAGCAGTGCCCGATATATAGGACTCCGTACATCCTTTATTTCCACAGTAGCAATTTCTTCCATCAGGATAAAGAACGTGATGTCCCCATTCGCCGCTAATATGATTTGGTCCACGATGTATATTCTTATTTATCACCACTCCTCCACCACAACCGGTTCCAAGGATCACACCAAATACTAATCGATAATCTTTTGCTGCTCCTAAAATTGATTCAGCTAATGCAAAGCAATTGGCATCGTTTTCCATAAGAATTGGAAGCGCAAGAGCAGCTTCAAGATCAAGTTTTAGTGGTTTATCTATTAAACAAATGGTATTGCTATTTTTTAATGTTCCTGTTTGGAAGTCGATGGCACCTGGCGTGCATATACCAACGGGTCCTTCTACATTACTAGTTTTCATTAACTCCTTCGCTAGATCAATTATACGCTTTAGAATTGCATCATAGCCTTCATCACGTTTTGTTGCAATACGTTTTCGTTCAATTACTTGAAATGTATCGTTAATAATAATAGCTTCAATTTTTGTGCCACCAAGGTCTATACCTAATTTATTCCCCATTACATATTTTCTTTTTTTATAAAATTAATAGTTATTTAATAATTGATAAGGGTTAAATATAATTTCAATTTATTGCATCTTTTAAGACTAATTTAAATTCAGAAAGAATAGCGGCGGTCACACCCCAAACTTTATATCCATCAAAGTTGTAAAATGGAACTTGGGCTTTATAACCTTTAAGATTCCAATTCTCTGACTCTAAATTTTGATCATTTAATAATTGAGATAAGGATGCTGAAAATAAAGTATGGACTTCATCACTTTGGATGTTTGTCTTGGGTCGCTTATCACACCAACCGAGAAATGGATGAACAATAAACCCTGAAGTTGGTGTAAAAAATGGAGTTAAAGCACCTATAATTTCAACATTATTTTGATTCACCCCAATCTCTTCTTCAGTTTCTCGAAGTGCTGTATTGATAATTTGCTCATTAATTTCACAAGTACCACCTGGGAGTGAAATTTGGCCTTTGTGGTGTTCAACTAAGAATGTTCTCTGTGTCAAAAAAAAATGAATATTATTAGATTCTGGAAATAATAAAATTAATACGGATGCTTTTTTTGCATTCTCATGTGAATTGTTGAAAGTGAAATCTATTTCACTTTCAACTTTAGTTAATAAATGAGCTGAAGATCCAGGCAAGGGTTCCTTCAGTCTTTTCTCTAATAAGTTAACTAATTTATTTATTGATGAAAACATCAGTGCAAAATTTATTTCTTTTTTAATAAATCTCCTTCAGTTTTATCTTCCTAAATGAAGTATAAACATATTATTTGGGACTGGAATGGAACTCTATTAGATGATCGTCTTTTTTGTATTGAAATAATGAATCATGTACTTGGGAAAAGAGGGATGAAAGTAATGACAGAATCATGGTTTTTAGATAACTTTTGTTTTCCAGTTAAAGATTTTTATGTAAAACTTGGCTTTGACTTTAATAAAGAGGCTTTTGAAATATCTGGCAGTGAATTTCAAAATAGATATATGGATCGGATAGATGAGATGCCTCTTCATTCTGATGCTGTTCTCACGTTAAATAATGCAAAAAATTTAGGATTAACTCAATCGCTACTTTCTGCTTCTAGCCAAGTAATATTGGATAATTCATTAAAGTATCATGAAATAAGTTCATTTTTTATTAAGATACTGGGACAAGATAACCATTATGCCTATGGTAAAGAACAAACTGGAAAAGAGTGGGTTAAACAATTAAACTTTAATTCTAACGAAATAATTTTAATTGGAGATACTTTACATGATAAAGAAGTAGCGGATATAATTGGAGCAGATTGTGCGTTAGTAGGTACTGGTCATGTGAGTAGTGAAAGATTAAAAAAAACGGGTGCGCCTGTTTTCAATAATTTGGTAGAGACCTTTGATTGGATCTCACACTAACTCACTTTAATAAGTTGTAAGGTGGAAAGCGTTTCGTAATATTATTAAATGGCTTTTTGAACTCTTTTGATCTTAAGGGTGGCCTTTTTGAAAATTCTAAAGTCCAAACCATTTTTAATTCTTCTAAGCTTCCTAGGTCTAAGCCATAATCATATTCAAACCATTCAAGGCAGTAATCTTCATCTTCACACATTTTAAATTCGTTTACTAATGTTAAATAGTCACCTTGCGTATCAAAGGCATAGGCAATTTCATAAAGCCATGTACCTTGACCAACACCAGGACCATCGTTGGAGTCAACCCAAATGTCATCATAGCTATAAGTAACAAATATAGTATCTTCTTCTAAGCGCCATTCTGCAACCGTAGAATCTGTATATGTATGGGTCCATCCTGAAGAATCATAAGGCTCTTCCCAAGAATATATTTCTACCCATCGACCATTTTCTTGAATATCAATTGTCCAATTGCCATAGTCCCAGGATTCATCTTCATCATAACTGAAAATTTCTGTGGGTGTATTTGCAGGAATGTCAACAGTGGGATAAGCTAATGAACCACCAATATTAATATTTGCGTCATCTGGATGAATTAAAGTTTGGTTTGGAATATTTAATGTTTTGCCATCGAAAGAATAATCTATCTCCTTCTCTATTTCAATATAATTCCCATTATTAAAAAAAATATTTAAATAGTCATTCCAGCCCCATTCATCTTGGCCTGAAGAATTGTTCATATTAACTGAAATAATGGGTCCATCCACTTGGTCAAATTGGTTCCATTTGTAATTTGTTAAATAAACAGATGACGTTCCTGAATAAGGGTCATACCAGCCCTGCATAAACTTGATCTCATCATTTACGGCTCCAGTAATACTCACAGATCCTTTTGGGTTACCCATGCGATCAATCAAACTTTGGTTAGAGACTGTTGTAATTAGCATAGAATAATTCCAAGCATTTAAACTATGGTCAGCTAAATCATTAATCGACCTTCCTGAGGTAATTCGATTCAAAGTTTGTGGCATATACCATTTTCCAAGAATATTCTCTTCAATAGAAGAATCTTTTTCACATGCAATTATGCATAAGGAAAAAAGGGTAAATGTTAGTTTTAATTTATTAAAAATGATGATTTTCAATCAAAAAATTATTCGAAATTACGATATTTATATTTTTGGTGTTGTGACAAATGCCACACTTTACCTTACATTTTTTGTAAAAAATTATAAACTCAATATAAATTTTTTCATTATCTTATAACAATTTAGCATACTTTTTTTACTTACCCATTCATCAATAGCATGGGCACCATGTCCAGCAGGACCAAAAAGAATAGAGGGGACTCCAGCCATGGTCGCTAATGCTGAGTCTGCCCAGTAAGACATGCCATCGTAATCTTTATTACCCGCTATTTTTTTGAGAATATCAATAGTTGGTTCATTTTTTACTTCATTTGGTGGGCGATTATAAATTTGAGAAGCTCTTACCTTATGATTGCCTGGAGCATTGAGTACTGCAGAAACTACTCTTTTTAATTCATCCTTTAATTTTTGTTTAGATTCACCAGGAAGTGTTCTGCGCTCCCATTTTATATTTGATTCTGAGGCAATAACGCTTTGAG
>Ga0302117_10001245_pt1 | contig 12127 bp, 21 predicted proteins | sample AG5_322_MG_FD_203112 | JGI IMG/M metagenome (GOLD analysis project Ga0302117, IMG submission 203112) | Marine microbial communities from Western Arctic Ocean, Canada - AG5_32.2 | ecosystem: Environmental > Aquatic > Marine > Oceanic | place: Canada: Western Arctic Ocean | collected 2017-10-01 | reverse complement strand
CTCCACAGACGCCGCTTCCATCCGCCCGTTGTACTTTTCGTAGATGCTCTGCGCCTGGGTCTTCGACAGACCCGCCTCGTGTGCCCAGCTTGCTAGGTCAGGGGTGAGGTCAATCCCACCCTCTGGCACCTCTCGGCTAGCGAGTTCGTACCCCGCAGCATCCTCTGGTCTACCTAGCTTTGAGTACACGGCTCCCCATGCCTCCGAATCCTCGGCATTCTTGGGCAGGGTCAGCACACTCTCGCCGGGTGCTCCCATCGCCTTCTCCAGGTTCCGGTACGAATCAAGCATCTGATCCGTGCCAGTCCAGCCCTTGTTCTCCACATAGCCCTGAGCGTCCTCTGCGAGGCCCTCGGTCCACGAGGGTGCCTCCGGTGCCTCGGCGACTACTTCAGCCGTTAGAGAGGCTCCTGCGGACTCTGGTGCTGCTGCTTCTTCTGCCATCGGTTCCCCTTACTGTTCCGCCGTAGTGGCGGGCTCCTCGGTTGACTGGACTAGATCTCGGTATCCCTGGATTCTCAGCCAGACCTGACGCCTGCCTTCCAGTTGTGACGTGCCATGCGAGTCGCCTTCGACGTGGGTCGTACTGTTCGCATGGCAAAACCTCGCGAGGTCATCCAGTACGGTCTTGGCCCTCTCACCGTCAAATATCTCCCTGTATGCCTGCCCACGGGCCAGCAGTTCATCCCTCAAGGCCAGCCTCCGCTGGCAGTGCCTGCTGCGCCTGGGCTAGATCCTTGGCTGCTGGGGCAATCTGTTGCATGGCCTCCATCATCTGCTGCTGCTGGGCCTGCTGGGCTTGCTGCGCCGCGATCTCATCCATCTCCTCTTGCGTGTGCAGGATGTCACTCGGTGCCCCATTGATCTCAGCCGCCAGTCGGATGATCTCGTCCGGCTTGAAGATCGACAGGATGCTGGGGTCTGCCTGAGCAAACGGCATCGCGATCTCCAGCGTCCGCTGAATGCCTACCAGTTCCTCACTGCGCTGGAACCGCATGGCCGGGCTCTCGTAGGTGATGTCGTACTCGCCTTCAGCCTCAGCCAACACACCAGGCATGGCGGGCAGATAACCCTGCCTGCCAAGGATGTTGAACTCCCGATGGATCTGGGGCCCGAGCATCTCGGACTGCTGCCTGCCCACTGTCGGAGCGAGCAGTTGCCCCTTCTCCTGGGCACGGATCAATGCCTCGGTCGCCGTCATCTGAGGCTGATCGACCAGGATCTGGAACAGGGTCACCAGAAACGCATCGTTGATGGTCTCGCGCTCTTTCTGAAGCATCCCCTCCGTGATGTCTAGCCGTGCTCCAGTTTGGAGCGGCACCACGAGTGGTCTGCCCTGGGCATCGACCCCACCGTAGTTCAGCCCACCGGGGGTCAATCTGACCTGCTTGGAGCCGGTGCCCAGAACACCGTCATCGTGCAGCAGCAAAGGCGGGTCCACGATCTTGTGACCGCTGCGAATGAATGTCTTCTGCATCTCCTGAGCCATTTTGATGCTGGGAAGCACCAGCATGGCCGGGCCTCTGCCGTACATCTCGGTGGGGTTCACCGTATATCGGCCATACATATACGGGAACTCTTCGTACCCGCCTTCGTCGACGATGGCCTTGTCCTCGATGCTGATGTGGTACGACATCCAAGGCATCCCGTGGTAGTCCTTGCGCTCCCGGTCCTGCTCAATCTGGGGGCTGACCACATGGAGAAACTCGAACTGCTTGTAGTGGTTGTCCACGCTCTCGAAAGCCACAGCAACCTTGGGCGGCAACTTGTCCCGTCCCCACTCCTGAGCCGCTGCCTTCGCACTCATCATGTACTTGCGGTACACGGTATCCACCTTGCGTGCCGGGTCGAGTTCGATGAACACACTGCCGACATGGCACTGCACATACCGCACGCCATGACCGTCCTTGGGCTCATCGACAAACAGACACGCATTGCCAAATGCACCGAGACTCTTGTACCCCTCGTGCATCTGAGCGTAATAGCCTGCCTTCGGTGAGTTGCGGGCCTGGAACATGATCCGGCCCACCTCCTCAAACCACTTCTTGACGGCTGAGTCTTTGTTCAGGTCATCGTTTGTGCTCTTGAGGGTGTGCCACTTCTGCGCCCTGGGCGTCAGCATGGACTCCATCGCTGCGGCGAACTTCTCTAGTGCCAGTGCCGCCGTGGCATCGAAGATCGTTGTGCTCCGCTTGTCTCCGGGCGTGCGGGCAGTCAGGAACTCATCCGCAGCAGGCCACACAAGCTTGGCGACCTCAGACCAATGGTTGTCCCAAGTGCTGCGCCTGCCCTCAAGCTCCCGCAGTTTGCGGAGGCAATCCTCGACTGATTTCGCCATGCTCTACGCTCCCGTCAGGTATTTCTTCGCCGAAGTGTTGGCCTGCCCAGATTGACCCAGCGGTGAGCCCGACATGATCGTGCTCGCCCGGCCATGTTGCCCCGCCTGTTGCCTGCGTTGTTCAGCCATACGCCGAGCAGTGACCTCCGCTTGCCCCGATAGATCGGCAGGAGCCTCGGGCGTTTGAACCTCGGGCGGAGTGGGCTTCTTCCTCGCCTCTGCAATCGTCGTAGCTGTCGAAGCCACGGATGAAAGTGCCATGATCCACGGAGCAAGAACTGCCATTTTGTTCTCCTTTCAGCCCAGCAACTGGGCTGCTGATTGTGAACCGCCACCCAGTGGCTGTCCGAGCATTGATGCGGCACGCAATCGTTTCCTCGCGACCGTGCCACCACGAGAGGGCGCGGCTCCCCTTGGACCCTCGGCCCGTCTAGCCGCAGACACATGACGGCTGGAGCCGAGTGACCCACCACCACGCCCACCACCACCGACAGGTCTGGTCAGTTCTGAAGCCCGCAGAGACTCGCTGTGGGGTACAGCAGCCTCTGCCCTGCTCGTTGCCAGATCGTCATAAGCCTGCTGCCCACCTGCTGCGTCGATGGCTTTCAGTTGGTTCACGCGATTGTCAAACTTGTCCTGTTGCGCCATCCAGAACGATGAACGCAGTTTCTCCAGTTCAGCCTGCGAGCCTACTGTCTTAGGCCCCAACCCCTGCGAGTAATACGGGTTGATATCCCACCCATCACCATTTAACCGACTCGAGGCCAGTGGAATATCGCGATGTGCGGGCACCCGGAGCAAGCCAACATCCTCGCCCCTCTCCCTCCGGGCCTTGTTGTCATTCCAATCGGCCCAGTCATTCGCTGCCCTCGACCTGTTCCAATATTCGTTCTTACTCGCTTGTACCTTGTTGAGCCCCCGAAGGCCCGCAGCGTGTGCCTGGACGTTCTCTAGGTTGTTCCAGTCCACTTTCCCCACGAGATACACACCAGACCGTGCGTTCACCCCCGACGAAGCGCTGTTCCCGGCCCAAGTCCCGAACATACCGTGGTAGTCGCCCGCGCCAGCCACTGCCCCGGTCTGTCTTTGCGTCTGGTGTACATACTGGTCAGGGGCACGGTAAGCCCCGGTCCTATAGTTCTGCGCCATCTCAGTTCACCCCCAAATCGATGTAGGTTCCCCACTCCGCATTCGTCCAACCACGCGCAGAGAGAAACCGTCGCGTCAACTCTGTCGGCATCCCAGGGTGCTCACCCGCAAGGCCGGTGTAGTTCCACAGCCGCGTGGCTCCGAGCAGTTCACCGATCACCTCGATCCCCGTCATCTGACGATCCGTGCCCAGATTGCCACGGGCCTCCGGTGCTGCACAGGCGTGCAACGCCAGACTGTCCGGCTCTGGGCCTTGCAAAAACCAAACGAGGACGTTCTCGCCATAGCGTACCCAGGATGCAGCCTCGGCTTCCAGCGCCTCGACGGGCCTTGGGTAGCCCCATGAGTTCACGTCACGCTGGGCTTGCTCCCAGTCTGTCTCTTCGCGGAAGAAGTCAACGCCCATTACATCAACGCCTGCGTCTGCGTGCGCTCACCACGGTGCCGGTTGGCTGGGATCAATGCGTCACGCCCTTCGCCTCCACCCATCAGAGCGTACTCGCACGCCTCCACGGGGTGGCTGTACATATTCTTGTCCGGCAGGTCTGTGTACCGCTCACTGCCTGCGATCTTCATGCGGCGATAACAAAAGCCGCCCATCAGTCCCTTGCGGACCATCTTCGCCTTGGGGCTGACTTGGAGGCCGGGCTTGCCGTCCATGCAGATGCGCCTTGCCGGGTTGGCTATCGAGGCACGCCGCAGGTCAGGATTGTTCGTCGAGCAGGGCTGCGCCGGGATGCCTGCTGCTCGCATGATCCTGATCGGTGTGTCCTCGGTGGCCTGCCCCTGTGCTGAACCTGCTGGGTCGCACCAGACTTCCACTGGCATCCCCTGGTAGTTCGTGTCGAGCCAGCGTTTGAGTTCAGGTCCGAAGATCGCCGCTGACATATCCTCGGAAGTGAACTCGTCGAGCACCACTCGCCTGCCCATGTCCTCGATGTGCTGGGTGACCACTGCGGCGGGAGTCCTGCCAAAATCAATGCCGAGTATCAGTGGGTAGCGGTTGTCTGCCGGTATCGGCTCCTCGGTGCAGTGGACTGAATCCACATACTCAGGATGCACGGGCAGGCCATCCACGAGGAAACCCCACTCGTTTGAGAGCATCACCGAGACCCAATCCGGGCTCTTCCCGGCCAGCCCACTGGAGTAGTACCCAGGGGGCAGGTTGGACAGGTTCTCAGCGTCCGGGTTTGGAATCCACTCGCCCTCGTTCTCGCCTGGGAACACACCACCCGGCTGGCGGAAGAACTCCCAGCCCTCGGGTCTTACCTCTTCGGCGAGGTGGTAGTACCAGTGGTCTTCATCCGGGGCATTCGTGTCTCCGAGCATCCCGTGCCATGTGGGTTTCACGCCACCCGAGGCCAGCGAGGGGTAACGTCCGTGTCTCAGGTCGGCCATGTCCACCACGCTCTTGACGCACTCCTTCATTTCGTTCAGCCAAATACCAGTTACCTGAAAACCCCTCAAACGGCGGACAGAGTCCGCCCTGTCCAGTGCCAGAAAAATGGCCTCACTCACCACCCTCGTGCCGTCCGGCAGGTGGAAGTCCACGCGGAACGTAGGCGGTGCTAGCCCGCCATAGGTCATCTTGCCCAGCCCCTCAAAGACCGAGACAAAATCTTTTACCGTTGTCGAGAGGAGATCTCCGTAGGTATTGCGGATTGCGAGCCAGCGGGTAGGCCGCTTGCCCTCGGCATTGGGCTCCTGCTCTGTCATCTGCTTCAGGATCCGCTGACAGGCCGCGAACGTCTTTCCTGAGCCTAGTGGCCCCATGATCGCAGAAACCCGCTCACGGGAGCGCATGAAGCCGTCGAGCACCGGATACTGAGGCACACCCACGCTCATCTCAATCCTTGCCACTGGCACCACCCGTGTAGTCTTTGATTATGAGCACCGGCCCGCCTTCGTCGCCCGAGATATGGGTCTGGTTGGGGATGAGCTTGCCCACCAGCGAGGCGAATGTCTTGGGATCAGAGGCCCGCAGGTCTGCAAAGAACTCCTGGCCTCCGTCCTCTTCCGTGGCTTCTAGAGCCCGCACAAGTGCCTCACGGACGTTCCGGGTGTGCTTATTGGGCGTTCCCGCTCGCCTACCCGCGTTTGCCGGCCTCGGCTCACCCTTCACAAATGGTCTACCCGGCAAACGGTTACTCCCGCGTTTCTGTAACGCCTCAAGCCCAGGCAGGGGCTTATTCCCCACTGCCTGAGCCTTCTCGGGGGTGAGATGCTCCCAGAACCTCTGCCACAGGTGTGAGTGCCGTGTCAAGCCCTGGCGATCTTTTCAGGTTCATAGCCCTCGCCAGATCCCTCAGAGTGTCCCCACCACTCCACGCTCTGCCGTGAGTCCTGTGCCGGGAGTTCTGACACTCCTGCGGAGTCGCGTGGAACTCCCAGTAGCTGCACTCGCACCGATCACACACCAGATCCTCGGCGAAGTGGTGCCCAGCAGCGTGTGCGCTCTTATGGCATTCGCATCTGCGGTACTCGATCATTTTACCGTTGCCCACTATCGCCTCCGGGTGGGCCGTTTGGGTTTCTGGCTCTTCTGATGCACCTGGGCCTGCTCCTCGATTGCGCTGATCTCTCGCATCACAGTCTCCGCAGATTCCCTGTCTGCTCCTAGCCTCCCGAGCGCCCAGCGAGCACCGGCCAGCCATGCCTCGGTGACTCTTCGGCTGGGCTTGGGGATGTGGGATGGGTGTGGGGCCACATCCTCGGGGTTCTCGAAATGCAATCGTTTCACTCCTCGCGCTCCAGGATGGAGGCATAGCGCGACAGGTAGAAAATCGCTTTGCGGATGTCCTGGGCTGCGTTGCCTTTCCGCCCCGCCCTGGCAATATATTTCACAGCGCACCCCAGGTGATGTGGCAGCGCCCAATCCTCGATCACAGAGAGTGGCTCGACAGACCTTCCCCCACCAACGTAGTGTGCCGGAGCGTTCACCGCATCATCGATTTTCTGCATCATACCCCGCACATACCCTCGCATTCGGCCTCGAAAAGATTTATCTGCCTATCCTGGTAGTTTGGATCGTCGATGATCTCACGCAGTGGGCGCAGCGATCGGTGGACAAACTGCTCAGGGCCGATGGCCTCATCGACTTGGCAAGCATCCTCAAACGAGTCCGGGTCACGATCACGCATGGCAACCCATTCACGGTGTCCTTGAAACGGACAGAAGGTACAAGCAGATCGACCCGGCAGCGGGTAGCCGTGTTCATCCATCCAGTCCAGGCAGTCGCCTCGACGCATGGGAACGTCATAGAGCAAGGGCCATCGGTTCTCAATCCATGAGTCTCGGGATGGCTTCGCTCGGGTCGCCTCGTCAACTGAGATGCCGATCCAGCATTCCACCCGGAACTTGCCCGCTGCCCGTTCTCCCTTCGACAAACCCAACTGGCGACGAACCTCTTGCTTGCAGGCTTCCAGTTTGAACTCTCGCGTGCATTGCCTGCGTCCGAGTGACTCACGACCATCCCGTTCGACCCAGAACGGAACAGGAGTAAACCCACCCGCCACTGCCCGGTCGCGGAGATTTCCCACGGTCGAAGTGTGAATGGGGATGATGTGACCGAATGTGTCACTGAGCCAGGACAAGTGCGACATGACGTGTTTGGGTTCTGACTGCGTGTCCGCGAAGACTGCGAAATCCGGCATGGGTGTAATCTCACCCTCTACGGCCATGAGGTAGAGCGCCGTGGACTGCACACCTGCACCCAGGCTGATGTAGCGAAGGTCGAAATCAGTCATCCCAGCACCTCGATTGTGACACGCCCCTGCTTGGGCGCGGCCTTTTCCCATCGGTAGTCAGGCTGGCCGATGACCTGCTGGTTGTCATCCACGAGCACACCCCCACCCCCGTTGACCGTCAATCCGTCGATCAGCGGCTTAAACGAGTGTGCCAGATTCTCGAAATCCGAGGGCTGGCTGGAGTGCCGGGTGCACGTCACCTTCGCCTTCCAGAGTGGTTCCGCTGGCAAGCCCGCAGCCTTGGCAGACAGGATGGTGTCATGCCGCCACTTCCGGTTATGCCTCGCCCTGACGCGCCAGTGATTGTTTGACGCGGTGTTGATCGACGGCAGACCTGGGATCTCGATGGTCAGCGTGTACACGTCAAACGTGCCCCCAGCGTCTGCCCGTTTTGATCCTGCTGATGGTGGTGTGGGTAACCCCGTAAATCCTTCCTATGTGTTCCTGCGTGAATCCCGTGGCGAGCAAACTACGGATACCGGGGATGTCGCCCTCGTTTAGTTTGGCACTCCAGTGGTCGCTCCCTTTGGGTGGGTTCCCGCGTCCTTTGGCGTCCCTGTCGGCGATGTTCTCAATCTGGGTTCCGAGGAACAGGTGATCGACCCGGCAGCATGGCGGATTATCGCACTTATGGAGCACACAAAGCCCGTCAGGAATCGGCCCGTTGACCAGTTCCCAAGCTACTCGGTGAGCGGTGAGCAACCTTCTGGACGGTCTGCCTTCGTTGATCTGCCCGTAGCCATCGCGGTTCCTGACTGCGCTCCACAGGTGGCAAGAACCGTCCGGGCCAAGCCCTGGGAGTCTGTCCACCTTGGCCTCAAAGCGCTCTTGGAGTGTGCCGGTCATTTCACAACCTCCCTCAAAATCTCCATGATTGTTGCCCCCTCACCTCGTCCGAGTCAGCCCAGGCCAAACATTTCCTCCTGCCCCACCGTTTCCACGCTGGTGCGGCGCATTCGCTGCATTTTCTTGACCATGATTTCCAGAGTTTCCCCGTAGGTGAGCCAGGGCATCCGCTGCCGCAGTTTCTGCCCATCCCGCCACCAGTGTGTGGAGTCAAATGAATTAATGCGGTGATGGGTGAGCGCATAGCCACCCATCGCCCAGCCGTGAACGTGAATGTCATCGGGAATGCGGTCAAGCGTGCGCGCCAGCCAGTCGCCTCTGCCCGTGCGGGGTGGCACCAGACCAATCCCCAACCAGTTGCCTCGCTCCCTTGAGATTTGGATCAGCGGCTCCAGAGTGTCATCTGGGTCTGAATCGTGGTAGGTGGGGAAGCCCCACGCCTCCGCGTTCCTCATGCCCTTTTGCCAATCCCCCTCGATGCTGTCGAGCGCCGCCCAATTGTCTGCCCAGGGGATGCTCTCCGCCCATTCCCGGTAGGCGGATGGGTCGATCACTGCCCCGGAGTTGTGGGCCGAGAACGCGCCTGAATCACAGAGCACCCTGCCAAAAGAAGCGAGGTACCCCTTTTCCAAAAACGGCTTCTTGGACGCAAGCGCAAACGAGAGCAGCACAGGTTGCTCTCTGGCCGCATTGGCCTGGAGTTGGTTGTCCGGGCTGGCGAGGTAGACGCGGAGGGTCACGGCAACCCCATCAGCTTGTGGGTCTGGAGGCTTATCCCCCAATTGGGATACGATTCCCAAAGCTCTTTGCACACCTCCAGTGAATCCGGGTCACCGTCGAGGGGCTGGAAAAACCTGAGCCAAAAATTGAGCTTGGAATCCCATTTCTCCAGCCAACTCCACGGGTCGAGCCCGTTCAGACCGGGCACGATCTTGATCTCGTTTCCCCAGGTCTGGGCCAACTCCATGGTGTGCGGGCTCACGCTCAGCCAATCCACGGGGTTCTTCACCGGCCGGACCCCAGATGTGGCGAGTGCCACACTCAGGCCAGCGTCCGAGAACAGTTTCAGCAACGGGTCGAGGTTGCGGTCGGTCGGTTCCCCGCCCGTGAGCCAGACCCAGCGGTTCCTGCCCTGGATTTCGCGGGGAAACTCAGCCAGCACGCTCTCGGTGATCTCTCCCGGGCTCATCCGCGTTTTCGCGGAGTAGTCTGTGTCGCACCCTGGGCAACCCACACTGCACCCGGCAAAACGAACGAAGACCTGTCCCTGCCCGGTGAGGTGACCCTCCCCTTGGATCGTCCAGAATATTCCTGGCTCCGCGAGTTTCATTGCAGACACGAAGGGCAATCTCCACACGGCACGTTGGAGTAGCAGGAGTGGGTCAAACTCAGGAGATTCTGCTCCCGCAGATGTTCGACACGTTCCTCCCGGGTTGCGTCTGACCACCGGAGATCCACGCCAATCCGCAACGCTGCCACTCTCATCGCCGAGAGAAAACCCTCGCGACAATCTGGGTAGTCGGCGTGGTCCTGGGGTGCGGCTCCAATCCAGACTTCGTTCTCCGAAAATCCAAGCTGCGGAACGTCGCCCTTTGCCGGGGGTACACACGCTGCCGCCAGGCCGATCAACCACATGTTCCGCGCTGGGACCGTCCTTGAACCCACCCCCCAAGCCATATCACCCAGGTCGATGCCGGAAACGTCGATGCGAAGGATCGGCACCCTCATCGCCTCGGCCAACTGCTGCGCCGCCAACCACTCTGATTTCTCAGACGGTTGCCCGTAGCCGATGAAGACCGGGCAGAGCATCCCCGTCCTGTTTCGACGCGGCCCCAACTGCCGCAACCTCGACTTGCTGAGTAGGAATGCGGAATCAACGCCGCCTGAGAGGAGCACAACCTTTCGGATCAGTTCGATTTTCTCCTCGCTCATTTCACCACCTCCAGGTGATTGAGTGTGGGCATACGCATTCTCAGTCGCTCCCACGCAGCTAGACAATTGTCGTACTTGTTGCCCATATGTGGGGGTAAATACGGGACACGTCCAGCACGCAATTCCCCGCTGTAGAAATCGTGCATCTCGTCCCCGCAGAATGCCAACTCCCGCACACGCTCGCGGGCTGTCGGGTCGTGCATGGTCTTGTCAATCTCGCGGGCCATCGCGTCGAAACCATCCGCAACCGGGTTGTACCAAGACATGTAGGACTGCCTCCCAGTCGCCGCGAGATTGATTCGTTCCTTGGGCCAGTCGCCCCCGTAGTTAAGCGGCTTGCTGTCGAGTGCGGCCAGCCTAACGGCTTCGCGGAACAGCCCATATCGAATGGCTGATTCGTCCTCTGGAAATTTCACTAGCCGTGCCCTGAGCATCACTTGCCCCCCGTTTTGAAGTCAAATCTGACTAGATTGTCTGCCTCTGCCTCTGTCGCCTCGGCCATCCTGCGTTTGATGGCACGCTCAGCCTCAGCCCAGGAGTCCACCTCGGAACCCGGAGCCGCAGCAATATTGCCCTCGATATTCGATGGGCGCAGAATGCTCGTGATGTCGAAGTATTTCATGGCATCCCAGTCGCCGTCCGCACCCTGGGCTTTAGCCCGGTAGCCCTGAACGGCTAGGAGGATGTTCTCCTCCCCATATTCCTCCAGCCGGGTGGTGATCGCCTTGAGTTGGAGATTTCTAGGCTTGGCGACCCAGACCTTCCCACCCAGAGCAGCCTCAGATACCAGCTTCGGCCAAAGCGCCCTTGCCAGTTCCGTTAGTGAATCACTCTTGGCTTTTGCTTTTGAGGGAAGGGGATTGGGTGGGGGTGTTGCTTCCCCTTGGGGAAGTGACGTATGTATATGTTCTTTCTGTTTCTGATTCTGTTTCTGAACATAGATAGAAGGAGTCGGTTGGTTTGTGTGCATTTGCTCGGTTGGTTTTGGTACACCGTCGCCGCAACCCTGCGCTGCCACAGTCGAAACGTCCGGTTGAGATTCGGTTGAGATTCGGTTAGAACTCGGTTGGCTCATTTGAGCCTGCCAGATAGTCAGCAGCCGCTTGACCCTGCGGTGCCCAAGCTTCAGGATCTGCTCGTATTCTCGGACGGTTTTGAGCCCACCGAAAAAAGTGTCCCCCTCGAAACGCAAAAACGCATAGAGAGCGTCCCTATCGTTCAGGTTCGACAGATAGAGCGCGTTGGGCACCCCGGTGAACCCGCTCCGAAAACGCTTCTCCTCGCTCATTCTGTGACCTCCTCGGGATCCCAGGTCGCCAGATCCGCGAGCGAAATTTCGCCGCCGGTTGCAGTAACCACCCGCAGGGCGGACGGCATAGAGAGGCGACTGCGACCCCTCACCACGTTGTTGATCTGCTGCTTGGAAATCCCCACACGGCTGCTGAACTGAGCCTGGGTGATTCGGCGGCCTTCGATGTAGGCGAGAATGGGGTGCATGAATCAATTAATACGGTATTGGTGGTCCGCCCGCAACCTCTATCCCTTGCGGCCCACCCCGACCCTGTGGTACCGTGCGGTTGTACCCAAACAGAGGAGAAAACTGATGGACGAACTCAGAACGAAGATCCGAAACCGAATCCGTGCGTGCGAGCGGAGGATGCGAGCGATGCCTCTGGAAGTTGGCGCGGACTACAAGGAACTGGCGCGTGGAGCGGCCCACTGGGCCAAATTGCAGGGGCTTCTGGCAATGACTCACGGTGTGATGCGATGAGCGAAACCATCGACCTCCAAGACCCCACGGCTGTCCACGAGGCAGTGGTGGCGGATCGGCTCCTCGACCTCCGCGATCAGTTTTTTGTCCTGGAAATCAACTGGGATTATGTCCGCGAGAGCCCTCGCACGGGAGAGCGTCTGTCGCCAAAACAGCCGCCCATCTGTCCCAATTGCAGCATCGAAGAAGACACTCTGCTGTATGGCCCCGGCGATATTGAGAACGCGCTCTTCTGTTCTTCTTGCTTCGACGATGCCCATCGGCCCGAGATCGAGGCGCAACTTTCCAAGGAAATGGAGAGGGACTTTTCGTGATGCTGACCCCTGCCGGCGAGTTCGCTGCCGC
>Ga0302117_10001243_pt1 | contig 12130 bp, 11 predicted proteins | sample AG5_322_MG_FD_203112 | JGI IMG/M metagenome (GOLD analysis project Ga0302117, IMG submission 203112) | Marine microbial communities from Western Arctic Ocean, Canada - AG5_32.2 | ecosystem: Environmental > Aquatic > Marine > Oceanic | place: Canada: Western Arctic Ocean | collected 2017-10-01 | reverse complement strand
GATAATCTGACGGAGGTCGGGATCGTTTGTAGAATTATATAGTTCGAATAACTCTCCACCCCTTGCTTCAATCTTGTTATTTTGTTCTGGATTAATTTCATCCATTAACTCAAGTTCTTCTTTGTACGTTGTCATAACTTGACGACAGGATGAGCCACCGACCACGGCTTCAAATTCGGGCCGGTGGCCATCCGCCTTTTCACTTTCTCTGATGTATCATCCTTCGACCTTCTCTGGGCTGATCCGGATGCATTTAAGCGTTTTCCCTTGATAAGAAGTGGTAGAGGGAACCAGCTTGATTGCCTTCCCTTCCCACTCACTTGTTTCAGGACCGTATAACTCCGCCAACGTGGTGGCATTCGTCTTGTTCAAGACCAAGGGCGTGTCTTCGTTAGAAAACGCCAACACCAGCTTCTTGTCTTCACCTACCACCTCGGCTTTACAGGCGGAAATGGTGTGCTTCGCAGTCCGACCTTTAAGGTCGTCTGCCTTCATATAGGAACTTCGATAGATGTCGGTATATTGCATATGCTTTATTTGTGTTTATGTTTTGTCTCAAACCACCCACTCGAATAGCCGAGGTTCAACACCGCTTTGTGCAGTGATTGAAAATGTTTTTGGTGCAGGGTGAACTTCGTGGTCATCCTTTACTCCGCTTCTTTAAAAAGTTTTCGTACTCCTCCCGTCGCACACGCTTCACCTTGTGTCCCAAGTGGATTACTGGAAACAGATTGGCCCTCGCCCATCTTCGAACCTGGGAAAGACTCACTTTTGGCTCCTTGGCAATTTCACTGAAAGTCAGACGTTAGTGGTGGATGCTTGTAGGACACGGTTGATCCCGTCCAATGGTTATCTCACCATCTTGGTTCCGAGGGTAATCTTGGGGAGAATTCCTCTTGAAGTTAGGTTCTCAACAGTTCTGGTTGAGACCCTAAGTAGTTCTGCGACCTCACGTTTCGTGAGTAGATCGCCCGGTTCGTTATTATGGTTCTCGGCCATAGGACTGAGAACCTATGCGAAACGTTACGCAGCCCGCATCTGATTTTATTGTTCAAACAATAATTTCAGACAAAAACCTTAGGAAAAGGGCTAAAAATGAAAGTTTGGGTAACAGCGAAAGATTTTGTCTTCAATCGCATTGATGTTCTTTTTGATCCCTGTTTCGTATGTCCTGCGGCTTTCTGCAGCCAAGTAAACCGAACTGCGCAATTTGGTCATAGATACGATGGCATCCTTTTTTGAGCATTTACTCTCGGCTTGAATCTTTTTCACCTGCATGAAGTCTTTCCACTCTGCATCAGTACCAAAACGCTCAGATGCTTTAGTGGGAAGAGAGTCTTTAACGCCTTTGATAAGGGTCTTAAATGCTTCATCGACTGCTTTTTTCGTATGGAGGTGGCGAGGGACAACAAAAGTTCTGTAGTTTTGTCTCAAGTCGTTTGCATGAATCACCTTTTCCAAACCTTCTTCCGTCAAGTTCGGTCCTTGGTTTATCAACGTAGCTAAGTCCAAGTCGTCAAAGAAGGCGGTCTCATGTGGCAAAGGAGAGTCGCTTCTATTCTTTGTGATCGGGTTTACTGGGCGTGAATCAAGCTGACGGTACTGGAACATAAAGTTCCGCTTGAACCCCTTATTAGCCGAACGCCAATCCGTTTTTAGAGTAAGCCAATTCTTGCTAGCTTCGCACTCCTTCAACTCCGCTAGGTCATCAACCTTGTCACCCTTGGCAAGCATGATTACTGGCCCCCAACTGCAAGGGTGTTCTATCCCACCTTGGCCGTCCTCTTCTATGATTATTGGCATCGGGAACATCCACTGAAGTGCAATCCCAGCAAATGGGTTGATCTTATTGATTTCTTCGTACTTCTGGCGGCAATCAGTTAATGCCGTTTCTCGGTTCTCTTGTTTTACCCTCTTACTTTTCGTCTTCTTGTACTTGGCAGAGAACCAATTAAGGTCTCCATCAAACTGCTTGTTGTATCTGAGAAGCGTCCAAATCTTTCCAGAATTGATCTCATTTTCCGGAAGTGTTGCAGGATTAAACTTCATTAGATGGCGTTACTGATTGGAATGATGTTCTTTTCTGAGGCTGGTAAGATTGAGAACCATGCCTTGGCTTCATCCTCGGTAACCAGTTCCCTGTAGTTCTTGAATATGATGTTTTCGGAGTTACCAGCTTCGATAGCTACCTTGTGGGCGTTTTGGATCTCGGCTAAACGATACGAGATGAAGGAGTGCCTTAACGCATTCTTTCTCCACTCCGGTTCGGTGAAGTAGCCCTGAAGTTCTCTGGCAGTACGCACATCTGACATCACTGCCGCAGCATATTTGTTCGTCTCTGCGTAGTATGCGACTTTGCCTGTTCTGGCTGAGTAGGGCTTCAGCCAAGCTATTGCCGCATCACAGAGTGGAACAATCCTTCTGGACCTTGTTTTTGCTTTTGAAGCAGCCACCTTTACCATCTTCCCTCCGAGGTCAAGGTCGGCCCAATCCAGTCGATTGATCTCAGCCGTTCGGATTCCCGCAAAGCCACCCAGCACCAAGGTTGGTACCAGCTCGGGCCTTGCGGCATTTAGCATTTCTGCAAACTCACTTGGTTTCCATATCGTGATCTCGGATGGGTTATCTTTTGGGAGATCAACTCCCCTAACCTGATCAAGCATCTCATTGGAGATGCATTTTCTCTTAACCCCAAACTGAATGAGTGTGTTGATCAGTTTCCAGTAGTTCCGCTTTGTTCTCGGTGTGGTGGGATTGCCCCTGCGGTCCAACATTGAGTCAAGGTACTCTTGCAGGAGGGGGAAGTTCAGTTCATGCGCATTTATTTGGAAGTCTTTGCCGAACCTCCGAAGTCGCCTAAGGGTTCTGATATAGTCGTCGCTTAGGTTGGACTTCTCTTTAACTACGATCAGTTCTTCGACAAGTTCAGCCACACTGACCTGCCTCTCAATAGCTCGGCTTCTACGGACGTAGTCCTTGGCGATCTGTTCCAACGAGGTGCGGCTGTCCTCTAGCATCCTCTTGGCAGCAGCGTATTCCTGAATGGCGGCAACTAAGGATGGTGAGCCATCCACCTTGCTAAGGATCGATTTGGCTTCCACATAGGCGGATCTATCTAGCCCCGTAAGCTTGAGGGCCTCGGTTTCGTTGTTGCGGATTTTGGTTAGAACCGATTTAGCATGGAGCTTGGCTTTTCTTAGGTCGGTAAATCTCTGCTGCTGCTTGTTGCTACCAAGGTAGTACCGAAGGGTAAACTCGGGGATGTAGTTCTTAATTTTCTTCCCGCTTGATGGATCCGTTATCTTGGAATGACTCCAAGTGCCGTAGATTTTGACGCTAACAGACCCATCTCTGAGGGTGAGTGGCTTCTGGCCGATGGGGTGTTCCTTGGGCTTTGAAGAGACCAATTGCTTCGCCTGCATGCGCCAATATGGTCTGAATTAGGTCTGAAATCCAGAAGATACTGCTTTATTCTAGGAAAAAATGGTGGGCGAAGAGGGATTCGAACCCCCGACCAACGGTGTGTAAAACCGCTGCGCTACCACTGCGCCATTCGCCCACCCGGAGAGATGTGTCGGCCGAATGCCGAACGTAGGGCGCGCATTCTCTACAATTTGCCATCGGGAACAAGCGATTTAATTCAGCAGTTTATTTAAACGCCGATTATTGCACTAACTGCCGTCCGCTTTTCATTCGTCCTCGTCCCTCGCAATCGACTCTCCCCTGACTGTTCGAGGACGAGGTACGAACGGGACGACGAATATGAAACAATGCGGCGCGCTGGGGACAGCCCGCCCTACCTTTTGCGTTCACTTGAAGATCGCTGTCTTTAGGATGCCGTCCGGGCCGATGGAGCCGCGTGTCATGGCGTTGGTGTTGAACTCCATCACGACGTTGCCCTGTGCGTCGAGGCCGATGATGCCACCGGAGCCGCCGGCCTGCTTGAGCACGGTTTGCACGACGTCGCGCGCGGCCTTGGCCAAGCTCTCTTTCTTGTAGGCGATGCGCGCGCTGATGTCGTGCGCGACGGCGTGCCGGATGAAATATTCGCCGTGGCCGGTGCAGGAGATGCCGGCGGTGCGGTTGTCGGCGTAGGTGCCCGCGCCGATGATCGGCGAGTCGCCGATGCGGCCGAAGCGCTTGCCGGTCATCCCGCCGGTGGAGGTGCCGGCGGCGATGTTGCCCTTGGCGTCCAGCGCCACGCAGCCGACGGTGCTGAAGTAGTCGGCGTGCCGGTCCGGCTCGGCGGCGGCCCGTGGATTGGCCTTGTCTTCCTGCTGCTTGAGCCATGTTTGAATCTGTTTCCAGCGGCGCTCGGTGAAGAAGTATTTTGGATCGACCATCTCGAGCCCGTTGTCGGCGGCGAATTTCTCGGCGCCCCGGTTGGTGAACAGGACGTGCGGCGACTTTTCCATCACGGCGCGGGAGGCGCGGATGGGGTTCTTCACCGTGGTCACGCCCCCGACCGCGCCGGCCTGCAGCGAGTCGCCGTTCATGATCGAGGCGTCGAGTTCGTTTTTGCCCTCGGCGGTGAAGACCGCGCCCTTGCCGGCGTTGAACACCGGCGCGTCCTCCATGATGACGATCGCCGCCTCGACGGCGTCGAGCGCGCTGCCACCGCCCTTGAGGATCGCGTGTCCGGCGCGGAGCGATTGCTCGAGCGTGGCATGGTACAGCCGCTCGCGCTCGGGGGTGAATGAGTCGCGGTTGAGGCTGCCGGCACCGGCGTGGATGACGATGGCAACGGGCTTTGCTTGAGTGGTCATGGCGGTGAAAAACAGCAGGGCAACGGCAATGGTTTTCATCGCGGCCCAGCTTGGCCAAGCGCGGCTCGCTTGGCAACTCGGGGCTTCACAGGCCGGGTGTTCTGCCGTTGACTGAGCGGCCGCTCAGCCGCTTGGCCAAGCGCATGCCATGCCCGACAACACCCCCTTTATTTTAGACGCCCACCTCGATCTCTCGATGAACGCGCTCGAGTGGAACCGCGACATGTCGCGCCCGCTCGACGAGATACGCGTGCGCGAAGCCGGCCAAGCCGACAAGAAAGACCGCGGCCGAGGCACCGTCTCTCTGCCGGAGATGCGCCGGGGCAACATCGGCCTGTGCGTCGCAACGCAGATCGCCCGGTACACCAAGCGCGGCAACCCGATGCCCGGCTGGCATTCGCCGGAACAGGCCTGGGCACAGACGCAGGGCCAGCTCGCCTGGTATCGCGAGATGGAGCGTCGGGGTGAGATGACGCAGATCGCAGACCTTGGCCAACTGGAGGCGCACTTGGCCAAGTGGGCCGACGGCCCGGGCGACGACCTACCGGTCGGTTACATTTTGAGCCTCGAGGGAGCGGACTCGATGGTGACGCTGCAGCATCTCGAGCAGTCGTACGAGAGCGGACTGCGCGCGCTTGGCCCGGCCCATTACGGCCCGGGCACCTACGCGCCCGGCACCCACGAGAGCGGCGGCCTTGGCCCGGCGGGGCCGGAGCTGCTGCGCGAGATGGAACGGCTCGGCATCATTCTCGACGTGACGCATTTGAGCGACGAGTCGCTTGACGAGTCGGTGGACATTTTTGGCGGTGCAGTCTGGGCTAGCCACTGCAATTGCCGCGCGCTCGTGCCGGGCGACCGGCAGCTCAGCGACCGGCAACTCAAGCGGTTGTTTGAGCGCGGCGGCGTGATCGGCGCGGCACTCGACGCGTGGATGCTGATCCCCGGCTGGGAACGCGGCGTGACCACCCCAGAGTCGTCCGGCGTGGCGTTGTCGCACGTGGTCGATCACATCGATTACGTCTGCCAACTCGCCGGCAACAGCGACCACGCTGGCATCGGCACCGACCTCGACGGCGGCTTCGGCCGCGAACAATCGCCGGGCGATCTCGACACGATCACCGATTTGCAGAAGTTGCCCGCCATGCTTGGGCAGCGCAGTTACTCGGCGGCGGACATCGAAAAAATCATGAGCGGAAATTTCCTCCGACTGCTCCGGCGCGCCTGGTCGTGAGGCCCGGTTTTCCGTGGCAGTTTTTGGGTGGTGCGTTTACGCTGCGCTGCGCCGGTCATGAGCGAAACTGAAACTAGCACCGAAGCCAACCGCCCCACAATTGGGGAGGAGTTGTCGCGCTTTTGGCGGGGGATGCCGGACAAGCCGCTGTTCCTCGTGCTTCTCGGAGCTTGGCTGGTTTTCTTTCATCTGCTCGGCAACTCCACCTTCGGCTACGTCGATACACCTTCGCTTTACGGCTGGATGAACTACGCCTACGGAAGCTCGAAGGACGACGAGCTGGGCTACATCATCCCGCTGATCGTGCTTGGCCTGTACTACTGGAAACGTGACGAACTGCTCGCCGCGCCCAAGCGCAACTGGTGGCCGGCGCTGGCGCTGGTGGCGTGTGCGCTGGCGGTGCATCTGCTCGGCTACGTCATCCAGCAAACGCGCATCTCGATCGTCGGTTTTTATTTTGGCGTGTACGCGCTGACCGGCTTGGTTTGGGGGCCGGCCTGGTTGCGGGCCAGTTTCTTTCCCTTCTTCCTGTTTGCGTTCGCCGTGCCGCTGGGGACGATGGCTGACTTTGTCACTGTGCCGCTCCGGCATCTGGTGTCGGACATCACCGGGTGGATTTGCGGCACGCTGCTGGGCGTCGATATCATCCAGGAAGGCGTGCAGATTTTTGACTCCAAGCGCCGCTACGCCTACGAGATCGCCGCCGCGTGCAGCGGCATTCGCAGCCTGACGGTGACGCTGGCGTTCTTTGCCGTTTACGGGTTCGTCGCCTTTCGCACGCGGTGGAAAACGGCGGTGATCATCCTCTCGGCATTTCCGTTGGCAGTGACCGGGAATGTCTTTCGGCTGGCGCTCATCATCCTCGCCGCCGAGGTGGCGGAGTCGGCCCAGCCGGGAGCCGGACAGGCCGCCGGGAACTTCGTGCACAGCAACGGCTTCCTGAGCTTGCTGCCGTACGTGCCGGCGTTTGTCGGTGTGTTGATCCTCGGCAGAGTGATCAAGGAGGACGAGCGGCCCGAGCCGGCAACGGAGGTGGCCGGTGAGTAAACAGGGCAAAATCCTCCTCGCTGTTTTTCTGCTGCTTGTCGGCGCGTCGGCGTTGTTTTTGGCGCGACTCAATTCCGGCGGCCAAGCGCTTGGCCAACCGGGACTGCGCTTGGCTGCGATGGAGCTTTTTAACGAGGACGGTCAAGTCATCCGCACGAACGCCGTTGCGTTGCCGGCGCAGATTTTTGACTGCACCTCCAAGCCGACGCCGGTGACCAAACTGGAGCTCGACTGGCTGCCGAGGGACACAACGTACGGTCGGCGACGCTACTCTTTCCCCGACAAAACCTGGATCGAGAGCAGCGTGGTGCTCATGGGGCAGGATCGCACCTCGATTCACAAGCCGGAGTACTGTCTGCCGGGGCAGGGCTTCACGATCGACCTGCGCGAAGTGGTTACCATCCCGATCGAGCAACCGCACGCGTACGATCTGCCGGTCATGAAATTGACGACCTCGAAAACGGTCTACGATCGCAACAGGCGTGAGATACCGTTGAGGGGCGTGTACATCTATTGGTTTGTAGCCGATGGCAAACTGGCGACGCACCATCTCGATCGGATGTGGATGATGACCAAGGGACTGCTCAGCGAGGGCGTGCTGCAGCGCTGGGCTTACGTAACCTACTTCGCGATCTGCAATCCGGGCGACGAGGACGCGACCTTCGACAAGATGGCCAGGTTCATCGCCGAGTCAGTTCCTAAATTCCAAATCACCACCGGCCCCCGGAAGAATTAAACAGACTTGCCGCTCTTCATTCGCGTCCCCAAAAAATTCTTCAGCGCCTCGGCTGATTTTTTGCCGAAACCGGGCACTTGCTGAATGTCCTCGAAGCTGGCCTTTCGCAACCGCTGCACGGAGCCGAATTTTTTGAGCAGCGCAGCCTTACGGTTGCCGCCGATGCCGGGCAACTCGTCGAGAATGCACTCGGAAATTTTCTTCAATCGCAGCTCCGCGTTGTACGTGTTGGCGAACCGGTGCGACTCGTCGCGCACGCGTTGCAGTAGTTTGAGCGCGCCGCTGTCGAGGCCAAGCCGCAGCGGCGCACTTTCGCCGGGTTGATAAATTTCCTCGAACTCCTTGGCCAAGCCGATCACCGGCACGTGCTCGAGACCGAGCTTGGCCAACTCGCGGCACGCCATGCCAAGTTGCCCCTTGCCGCCGTCGATCAAAATCAAATCCGGCATCGGGCGCGACTCGCGCTGGAGCCGACTGTAACGCCGCCGCACCGTCTCGGCCATGCAGGCAAAGTCGTCCTGCGCCACGACGCTCTTTATGCGAAACCGCCGGTACTGCGCGCGGTCCGGTTTGCCTCCCAAGAAACTGACCATCGATGCGACCATGAACGTGCCGCTGATGTTCGAAATGTCGAACCCCTCGATGCGCTCGGGGGGCGAGTCGAGGCCAAGCGCCTGGCCAAGCGCGGCAAGGTCGCGTCCGGGATCGATCGCGCCCGGCAGCTTCACTGGCATGCGGGTGAACTTGCGCGACTTGCGGGTGGTCTCGCGCAGGTCGCTGATCATGTCGCGGTAGCGCGCGGCTTTTTCGTAGTCGAGCGACTTGGCGGCGTTTTGCATCTTCGCATTGAGTTCCTTTTCCCACTCGCCGGTTTGGCCATCGAGATAGTGGCACGCCTCGTTGACCTTTTGCCGGTACTCATCGAGTGTCACCTTGCCAACGCACGGCGCGGAGCAGTGCTGCAAGTGGCCGTAGAGGCAATGCTTGTAGTCGCGTTCGGTGGGGTTGAGCGGGCGACAACCGCGTAGGTTGAATTTTTTGCGGAGCATCGTGATCGTCCGCCGACACGCGCCGCCGCTGACGAATGGCCCGAAATATTTCGCGCCGTCCTGCTGACGCAACCGCGCGAATGTGAAACGCGGGATCGGGTCGTTGAGGTTCACCTTGATTAGCAGGAAATTTTTGTCGTCGCGAAAGCTGACATTGTAGCGAGGCTTGAACTCCTTGATCAACTTGCCCTCGAGCAGCAACGCCTCCGGCTCGCTCTTGACGACGTGCGCGTCGAAGTCCTCGATCGCCTCGATGAGTGCCGCCAGTTTCAGGTCCCAGCCGTGGCGGCGAGACGGGTGGAAATACTGACTGACCCGCTTGCGCAGCGCCCGGGCCTTGCCGACGTAGATCACCGTGCCGAACCGGTCGCGCATGAGGTACACCCCCGGCTTGTGCGGGAGTTGGCTCAGCTTGTCTCGGATGCGGTCGTTGATCGGCATGACGCAGGGAAGGGAGCTTCGAGTTTCAAGTTTAAAGTTTCAAGCAAACCAAGGTGAAAACTTATCTTCAAACTTGGCCAAGGGCGTGGCAGGTTTTGCCGCCGTGGTTCTGCTTGTCGATATTGGCAATACTCACACTCATGCCGCCGTGGCTAACGGCGAGCGCATCGTGGCCGACGCCAGCTTCACCAGCGAGTCGTTTGCGCTTGGCCAAGCGGAGCGGCCGTTGGCCCAGTTGCTGCGCTTGGCCAAGGTGGAGTGGCTTGCCGGTGCGGTGTTTTGCAGCGTGGTGCCCCGGCTCAACCCGCTGCTCAAGCGGCTTCTGCGCGAGCATTGGCAGTGCGCCGCCTTTCAGCTCACGGCGCGGACGGTGACTGGCCTCGGCATCGACTATCCGAAGCCGGCGACGATCGGCGCGGACCGCCTGGCCAACGCCATCGCGGCGCACGCGCGGTTCGGCGCGCCGGTGGTGGTGGTCGATTTCGGCACGGCGGTGACGTTCGATGTCGTCGATGCGGCGGGCAACTACACCGGCGGGATCATTGCGCCGGGCCTCTCGGCGATGACCGATTATTTGCACGAGAAAACCGCGCTGCTGCCATGCATCAAGATCACCGAGCCGGAGTCGGTCGTTGGCAAAAATACGCGCGCCGCGATGCTCAGCGGTGCGGTGCACGGCTATCGCGGATTGATCGCCGAGTTGGTGCGGCAACTGAAGCGCGAGCTGGGCGCGGCCAAGCTGCCGGTAGTGGCGACGGGCGGCTACGCGGCGCTGATGGCGGCCAAGCTGCCGGTGATCCGGCGCGTTGAGCCGCTGCTCACACTGGAGGGGCTGAGGTTGGCTGGGTTGGCGCGCCGTCCGGCGTGGTGGCGGACTTGAACTCGATCGTCTCGGCGATGCGGAACTTCGGGTTGAGCAGCTTGCGCGCCCGCGCGAACGCCGCATCGCCCTCTTCAGTTTTGCCGACGGCGTTGAGCATCACGCCGAGGTTGTGCCATCCTTCGCCGAAGTTGGGGTCGGCCTCGACAGCTTTTTGGTAGGAGCGAATTTTCCCGTGAGGATTGCCGAGCTTGCCCTGTAACACGCCGAGGTTGAACCACGCTTTGGCGAACTTCGGCGAGAGCAGCAGCGCCTGTTTGTAGGCGTGGATCGCCTCGGAATCCTCTTCGCAACGGGCCTTTGCCACACCGAGGTTGTACCATGCATCGGCGTACTTTGGCGCGAGTTTGATGGCTTTGCGATAAGCGTCGATCTCCTCGTCCGGTTGCTCCGCCTGGCCAAGCGCTGCGCCGAGGTTGATCCACGCCTTGGCGTCCTTGGGGTCGATCTCCGTCATGCGTCGGCACACCTCGACAGCCGCCTTGCCGCCGGCTTGCAGCGTCTTGGCGGCGTGGGTGCGGTGGTAGCTCTTGAACGACTCGACGTACGCCTGAGCGGCCTCGGCTGCGCGACCCTCCTTCTTATGGGTCAGGCCGATGTTGAACCAAGCACGGGCGTCGTCGGTGGTGAGGCGGACGGTGTTGCGGTAGGCGGCGAAGGCGTTTTGCTGCTGCAGATTGATTGGGGTGTGCGGCGTGGCGTCGGGGTCGCTGTATGAGTTGGGCAGCGTGTCGCGGAGTTGCAGCGAGATGGCGTCCGTCTCGAGGGCAAGCGCCTCGCGGTAAACGGCGATGGCGTCGGCGCGCTTGCCAGCCAGCCACAACTCGACGCTGCGCTGGTGCAGTTCAGCCGCCTTGGCCTGTCTCGTGCTCTCTGCCACAAACCGTGGCTAAGGAAAAGAGCGGCGCGCCGCAAGGTTTTTCGCCGGGGGATTGACCTTGGCCAAGCGCTGCCCGACGCTGCCGCCGGCATGAAGGAGATGAAACTCAAGGAAGGCGCCGCGGCGCCGGGCTTCACCGCGCCAGCCAACGGCGGCGGCGAGGTGTCGCTGAGCCAGTTTAGCGGCCAAGCGGTCGTGCTTTATTTTTACCCGAAAGACAACACGCCCGGCTGTAACAAGGAGGCGTGCGGCTTCCGCGATGCGCACGACGAGATCACGGCCAAGGGCGCGGTGGTGCTGGGCGTGAGCGCCGACTCGGCGGCACGGCACGACAAGTTTATCGACAAGTTCGGGCTGCCGTTCGCGCTTGTCGCGGATGAGGACAAGTCGATCTGCGAGGCTTACGGCGTGTGGGGCGACAAGTCGTTCATGGGGCGGACCTTTCTCGGGATCAACCGGCGGACATTCCTCATCGATGCCGACGGGGTGATCCGAAAAATCTGGCCCAAGGTGAAAGTCGCTAGGCACGCCGCCGAGGTGCTTGCGGCACTGGATGAGCTTTAGGCGCGCGTCATTTTTTCCAGCGCGCGCAGGCGCTGGTTGATCTCGGATCGTGTAGTCTTGGTGGTGCGGTTCAGGCCGAAGCCCTCGCAGCAGAACGACGCCACCACGCTCCCGTACAGGATCGCTTTGCGGATGTTCGTATCGACCGAGCCGCCGGTCTTGGCTAGATAACCGACCATTGCGCCGACGAACGAGTCGCCCGCGCCGGTTGGGTCCTCGACCTTGGCCAAGGGGAACGCCGGGGCAACGAACAGACCCCGGCGCGACGAGAGGATCGAGCCGTGTTCGCCCTTCTTCACGATCACATATTGCGGCCCGAGCTTGTGCAGCTTGGGCAGGGCGGAGACGACGTTCTCGTCGCCGGTCAACTGCCGCGCCTCGCTGTCGTTGAGCACGAGCATGTCAACACGCTTGAGCAGGCTCAGCAGGTCGTTCATCGCGATGTTCATCCACAAATCCATCGTGTCGGCGACGACGAACTTCGGCTTGTCGAGTTGCTCGATGATCGCCTCCTGAGCGCCGGGCGGGTTGTTGGC
>Ga0302117_10001242_pt1 | contig 12133 bp, 8 predicted proteins | sample AG5_322_MG_FD_203112 | JGI IMG/M metagenome (GOLD analysis project Ga0302117, IMG submission 203112) | Marine microbial communities from Western Arctic Ocean, Canada - AG5_32.2 | ecosystem: Environmental > Aquatic > Marine > Oceanic | place: Canada: Western Arctic Ocean | collected 2017-10-01 | reverse complement strand
GTACGTTATCAACCCAATTACCCTCGGCATCAAACGGCAATTCGTGTAGGTCACTAATAATTTCTAAATCATCCCGACTTTGGACTTGATCCCAATATGCTTCACTGCAAATAAACTCGGCTACATCGAGTGTATTACGAATCCAAACAAATCGGATATTCTCTGGTGGGGTCAATCCGCAGGACTGTAACACGACATCTACAATTTCTCGATCGGTTTCATAATCCAACGGCGCCATCGCTGCGGTCACATGTCCGCCTGTAATGCAATTAATTCTGGTGATCTCTTTATCCACTTCGCGAGTAACCCGCGACCGACAAAACTCCGACATCCCCAAGCCTGTCGCGTTCCCATGGGTTGCTGCCGTCAAACCACGCACAGCCACATATCGCACTCGCGGCGTTTCTCCCTCGCTCGCTTTATGATCATTGTATTTTCTCCCAATGGTATTGGTATCCATACCGGATCCACTGACGTCTTTGCCAATTTGGTCAATCGCCAGTAAATCCACATCTTCAAACGGAATGGTTGGCATCATCCTTTTCGCTGCAACCAATAATTCCTTTTCTCGATCTTCAAACTCATGCGGATGCACTGCAGCAACTTTCCCTGTTGTATCTAGTTGATTTTCAACCAACGCCACACCTGCAATCACTCCACATTTATTTAATACTTCTTTAGCCACGCTGCGGACGATTTGGCCAAAGCTAAAATCCATGATGGCTCGATGGTAAATCTTTGCGCCATTGTGTTTTCCTAAGCCAATCAACATCATCTTCATCAATCCACTTTCGATTTCTCCAACAAAGTGCGTATGTGGTTTGACGCGATTACACACCACAACATGATCCGCTTCCCAAGCATGCTTATCAAAATGTACGGGAAACCCCTCTTGTGCTTCACAGACAACAACCGTTTCCATTGAAGCGCGAATTGGGCAGCCCATCGTTTCTTCGGTAATTCCATAACCCGCTAGAATTCCCCGTTGGCCCTCAGCGGTTCCACCCCCATGACTACCCATCGCGGGGACTACAAAAGGTTCAGCGCCTAATGCCTGCAGATGTTTTACAATCGCCCCAATCGCAATATCAATATTAGCAATACCTCGGCTACCAGCAGAAATCGCGACCGTATCCCCCGCTTGTATCTTCTTTCCTAAGTCGAGCGCTGCCAAACTCGAATCAACAGCATCTGCCACATCATCCACTTGTTCAACGTCAAACAACTGGCGAACTTTAAATACTCGTGGATAAACTGACATGCGTGGGGGCCTTTGTGCTGGTTAATTGTACGGGAAATCTATCCCCAGATTTTAACATGGATATTAAACTCCCGCAGGAGTTTACTCCATCAACATACATACAGATTCACTCACGATTTTGCATGAATTGCAACACGTTGACTTTTATATCATTCCACGCCAGTAGCGTGTACAAGGCTACGCCCGCAGCGATGCCAACAAGCAACCGCAGAATCCAGTGCCAATCATATTGCAACATCTGGCTGCGAATAAACCAAACCGCTACACCCATCAACAGCGCTCGACTGAACAGCCGAGCAAACTGGAATAACAACCCGCGGGAGCGCAGCTGCACAGATCGAAAACAAATCACAATATAGGGCACGCTAACAAGTAACAACACGGCGGAATAACTCATCGCGATTGCAACTGCCAGCGTCTGCTCCCGCGAAACTTCCAATTGGTCGGCAAACTGAGTGGCTAAAAAATAGCCGCAACCATAGGCCTGCGCCTGTAAAAACAGCAGCACCAATGACACGCCGAGGAGCCTACGGACCTGACCCTTGCCTACTAGCAAACTGCCAGATATGTTGATCATGCCATGCACACATATCGCTGGCGTCAACGCAATTAACATACCCTCAGCCGGTTTCCATTTGTCACCACCAAGTAGCTGCACAACTTCGGGGGCCATCACAAACAAACCAACTCCCGCTGGAACAAGTAAGGTCGCGGTGAATAAATAAAACCCATGGGAAAGAGCAGCATAATCTCTAAGCCGGTCACTACTGCGTGACAAGCTAGGCAACATCACGCTCGTCACTGGGTCAGTTACTAAATACACCGGTTTCATCATCAAGTGATACATCGCCGTATACATGCCGACAAATCCCCGACCCGAACGCGTTGAACCAATCATCGCAGCCAATAAAATTTTGTCGAGGTTCTGACCCACATAGAAAACCAAACTACTCGTAGAATAAAATCCCCCAAAGCTTAGTAATCCTTTGACTTCGCCCAAACGTAACGGCCCTGGCTTCCATTTTGCCGTTAGCCATAAACCAATTGTGTTCACCAACAACTCAACGTATTCCATGACCAACAATGCTACGATTCCATACTTCGCAATCTGTTCTTGCTGCTGCAGTTCATATCCCACGAAAACAGCGAGCGTCACCGCAAGGGCCTGACCAACTAACTTGATCATGGCAATCCGACCAATTTTCATTTCTCGCTGTAACAACGTTTGATGCGTCAAGCCGGTAGCTTCAACAAAACTCGTTGCCGCAAACGCCCAACAAATCCAAACCAACTCTGGCACATTATAAAGCCAGGCAAACAAATGCCCAGCAATCCCTGTCGCCAAACTAGCGAGAACACCCAGCAACAAAATCGCCCAAAAAATCGCCGTTTTTTGGTTCGACGATAGATGTGTTTTTTGGACAGCTGCCACGGATACACCCAGCGTTGCAACCATCCGTGGCAACATCATCAAGGGAAACACCATACCTAGCAAACCAAATGGCTCAGCAGCTAACAGGCGAAACAAGATCATTGCCCCGATGACAGTAATCGCTTGTCGCAACACCTGTAATATCAGTACTTTACGAGTCTCAATGCCAGCAGTCGCCAGCGTTTGTCCAGCACTTGGCATCTCTCGCGGTTGTCGTTGTTTCGCTTTATCCATGAATTACTGGCTCTCTAGATTTGCCAAGTTCGCCAACTCGCTACCGGTCGTAGAATGTAATCCACATCGAGAACCACTGCGCTGCACATTTAACCAAAGAGCCCATACCAGAAAATGCAACGTAGTGCACTGACACCATCCATCCATCCAATCTTCTTACCCTCGGCGTATGAACGTCGCCTATAAGTAATCGGCCGCTCATAAAATCGAGTCCCATTCTTCTTTGCGCGTCTCGACAACTTCGCCGTCATCTCTATTTCAATGCCAAACCGATTTTCTTTAAGCCCCGTCGCGATCTCCTGAATCAATGGCCGCCGAAAAACTTTGTAGCATGTTTCCACGTCAGTGAACTGCAGACGCGTGACTCGATTGCAGAGCCAAGTAATAAGCCCGTTGACCGCTTTGTGCCAAATCGGTGAATCCGCCTCTTCACTGATTTTGAACCGACTTCCATACACGACGTCGGCCCGATCCTCGACAATCGGTTGCAATAAGTAACGGTATTCATCTGGGTCGTATTCTAAGTCCGCATCCTGAATAATAATCACGTTGCCGCTGGCGCATTCAAAGCCAGTTTTCAGCGCGGCACCTTTACCTTTATTACGTTCGTGGTACATCACTTGCAAATCTTCATCCGCTTGCATGGATTCTAAAAGATCCCGCGTACCATCGGTACTCCCGTCATCAACTAACACAATTTCCAATGGCAGTCGCGTGCCCCGAACTCTTTCCACCACTGACTCCAGCGTCTTAACTTCATTAAATACCGGGATAATCACCGACAATTTAAAACCGTCCGGCAGAACATAAATTCCACTACGCTCGCAAAGCTCCGTGCCGAGCTCGGAAACGAGAGTGTTGTAGTTTGCCGAAATTGGATCGTCGCTTTCGCACTCAGCTTGAACAGCAGCCACTGCACTGCGCACCTGGTCTCTTTCTTCGAGTAGAAGTTGATCGCTTTGAAAAGAAGGACGCATAGATTTTATTGATCGAATGAGAGACAACTAAAAATTAAAACGCAATGATGTACTGGAGAGGCGGAGACCAGTTTGTCAAAGGTTATCAAAGAACCATGAGTGGTCGCCATACGAATTTTTGATTTTGGTGTCAACCATCTCGTAAAAAACTCCTCAATAAATTGCCATAAAAGAAAGATTGGAAAATGTTCTACCGCTCGCTTGACTTTATTTTTAAATCGTAGAGAATGCGGCCTGTTGATTGTTGGGAAACACGGTTGTTCGCCGAATTCTTATCACAACAACCGGCAAAGTTGGTAACTGTTGATAGACCTTTTCAACCAAACGGATCATCAACAATAACGGGAGTTTCTTCGAAATGTGTCTTGCTTATCAGCGCCACCGGTACGTACCCACGGCTCACTAAGTTGTCCTTTCTAAGAAAAATACTGGCAAACATAATTAAAGAAGCCTTGGGGGGCGACGACTGATCGGAGCGATAGTCGGCGATCTTAGCTTCGTGGCCCGGAGGTCCTCCCCAATGTTTTTTTAATGGCCTTGCCGCGCAGGGATTGTGCGGGTCAGCCAACGGCGGAGAGACAAAAACTTGGATTGAGTCTTCCGCCATTTTTTATGCGCTGAGAACCAGATAAGTTCATCAAAAACTGCTTTGAATCGGTTAAAATAGCCTGATTCTTTCGTCAGCCGCTTCTGTGCGTTCATTAAAATTCTTGCTTTGGCCCATCCATTATGGCGACCTGTCTCATTTCACTCGGTGCGAATATCGGACATCGAGAGCAGGCCATCGAGCAAGCAATTTCGGCAATCAACGCTTCCAGTGACGTGTCAGCCTGTCATTGCAGTTCTTATTTTGAAACGATCGCTGCGGGGGGTCCACAAAACCAACCAAGGTTTATCAACGCAGTCGCTCGTTTTGAAACAAACCTCAAACCGATCGACGTTCTAAATAAACTTTTCCAAGTGGAAAATCGCCTCGGACGGACACGACAACAAATCTGGGAGCCCCGCGTCCTTGATCTAGATCTTTTGCTCTACGATCACAAAATCCAAAATGACCCTGATTTAATTTTGCCTCACCCACGAATGATTCTCCGGCGGTTTGTGCTCGAGCCCGCCTGTGAAATTGCTGCGGACCTGATACATCCACAAACAAATTGGTCTCTGCAACAACACCTCAATCACTTGAATCGCTCCGCCAAATATATTTGCATCGCTGGTGCCGCCACGGCACAACGAATAGCCGCCGTCGCGCAGTTCCGAAGCCAACTCGGCAGTCAACAGGTCGCTATTTTGCACAATTCTTCTGGAGCGCTAGCACTAGCCGACCAACTAGTCGACCAACAGGCCGCTCTCAAAACCGCGATTACCAAAACAACCAATATCGTGATCGCTGATTTTTGCCCCCGCGAAATTCTATTGTCATCGCCTGAACAACTTGCCAATGTTGAACAACTAGAACAAGCTATCGGTGTGCCCAGGTTGATTGTTTTATTAGATAATCCAAATGATCCTACATGCCACGCACTGCTCGATGCCATGTTGCCCAACGGTACCGTCGTGCCGTGGCTCGTGGTACCCAGCAATGATGAAGATCAAATTGCCCGTGAACTGCGAGCCGCTGTCATTGCTGCCGTCTAAATTTTATATACAACAATATCTTGCCACACAATTTATTTTTCGTTTGTAAACAAAACACGTAATGTCAAACTCGCCCGAACTTATCACCGACGTGACAACTCTCGCACAGTGGGTCCAGTCGCAAACCGACAACGACTTGACCGTTGGGCTAGTTCCAACCATGGGCGCTTTGCACGCTGGGCATTTAAGTCTCGTGAAAATTGCCGCCCAACAATCTGATTCGATCCTTGTCACTATTTTCGTGAATCCTACTCAGTTCGCTCCAGATGAAGATCTGCAACAATACCCGCGCGATCTTGAGGGTGATCTGCGATTGCTGCAATCAGTCGCCAAAGTAACGGTCTTTGCGCCAACGGTGACAGAGCTGTATCCCGCGGCACACCCAGCCACCGCGGGCAGCGAATCCAACGAACTTGATGATGTCGCCACACGATGGGAAGGTGAACAACGTCCGGGACATTTTTTCGGCGTAGCAACCATCGTGCACAAACTCTTTACGCTTACTAAACCACCGATCGCGTTTTTCGGGCGGAAAGATTATCAGCAGTTACGCGTCATTGAACAACTTGCCAAACAATTTTCCAAACAGCATCAGTACAACATCAAAATCGTCGGCTGTCCCATCGTGCGAGAAGCGGATGGGCTAGCAATGAGCAGTCGTAATGCCTATCTAACGGCGGCTCAACGAACGCAAGCAACGGCGATTTATAGAGGATTAAAGATTGCCGTTAGCATGGCAAACAGTACGGCAGCCTCGGCAACGGAATTACAAGAAGTCGTAAAAAAACAACTTGGTACTGCGGAAATTAACCAAATTGATTATGTTGCTGTCGTTCATCCTAAGTCACTAGAACCACTGGCACTTTTAGACCGTGCTGAACAAATCAAACAGCTCAAGTTAGGCGCGATCATTCTCGTGGCGGTATCCGTAGGAAACACTAGGTTGATCGACAATATTTATATCCCACCTATTAATTCTTAGTCTACTGATAGATCCGGCAAATGCAGCAAACGCTTTTTACAATACCACACGAACTGGGTGGGCTACCCGTTTTTGGCTGGGGCTGGATTCTGATTTTATGGGGAATCTACGGTGGGGTTTGGTTAACTCGCTATTACACCACAGCTAACAATCCTGTCGCGGCTCACCCCTTCATCCCGATCGTCGCCGTGGCGGCACTAATCGCGTTTATCTTGCCCTTCGTCGAACCTACGGATACCGCGGGCGTTGCGACGGGGCTGCAAATTCGCGGTTATGGCGTCATGGTTTTGCTCGGTGTCGTTAGTGGCCTAGGCTTAATAACCATCCTGGCTCGGCGGCAAAGACTTCCCGAAGATTTTGCCATGTCACTAATGCTCTATCTGTTTATTCCTGGGATTTTAGGCGGTCGCACTTGGTACGTCATCCAAAAGTGGGCCGATTTCGCTATCTTCGACTTACAAGGCAACGTTGTTTGGAATGTGACGTTGCCTCGAATCGTTAAATTCACGGAGGGTGGATTAGTGGTATACGGCGCCTTGATCGGTTCAATGCTCGGTTGCCTACTTTATATTTCGCTGCGAAAACTACCAAAATTAGCAACGCTCGATATGATCGTACCCGCACTAATGATCGGCATGTTTTTTGGACGTATTGGCTGCTTCATGAACGGCTGTTGCTATGGCGGGGTCTGTGACGACAGCCCGCTTGGTGTTACTTTTCCTGCGGGCAGCCCACCTTACATGCGTCACGTAGACGAAGGTTTAATGTTTGATATTCCGCTGCAAGAGAAATTGGGCCTAACCGCCAATGTTGCACCGCGACTCAAAGGACAATGGACTCTGACAGTGACCGCTGTCGAACCCGGCAGTGTGGCAGCGAACGCAGTAGTTGCACCTGGCCAAACCTTACTTATTAACCAGAAGCACATTGCTGGCGCTTGGATTGAATACATTCATCGCGGCCTATTCAGTGAAGATATGTTTTGGCTTCGCAATGCTGAAACACGAGAGCTTATCGGCACAATAACTGTTGGCGATATGCCACCGCGCTCACGGGATATTTATCCTGCACAACTATTAAGTAGCATCGCGGGGGGAATCATCTGTGTAATCCTCCTCGGGTTTTACCGAATTCGAAAATACGACGGCCAAGTCGTTGCACTGTTTCTCACCCTCTACGGTTCCGCACGGTTCCTATTGGAACTAGTACGGACCGATGAACTCGGGCAACTCAATACCGGACTCACCATCTCGCAAATCGGTAGCATTATTGCTCTGTTGATTGCAGTACTACTATGGTGGTATGCGTCGAGTGGCAAACACGAACTGGCCTACCCGCTACCGCAAACCGATGAAACCTGATCAGATTATCCACGATGGGTAAGTTTTCCGGTGGGCAAAGCCATCTTGGCTACCCCAACAATTTGTTTTTTGGTGGGGTTTGAGTTATTAAATTCACTTCGCCAATGTAATATTCCGGCATATAAATTGACTTATTTCCTCCGCAATACAAAGATAGTAATTGCTAGTTTGAATTCCGTCACCGTATTTGCGATAATTCCGGAACTTTTTGAGTCCCCGTGGTGTCAAAGGTATTGATAGTATTTTGTCCGACGATAATAAAGAATTAATCCGACAAGCGGCGGAGGGCTCGAGCCAAGCGTTCGAGCTACTCATAATGCCGTACACCGGTCGACTCTTTAATACTCTGATGCATATTCTGCGATGTCGTGAATCTGTAGAAGACGTTATGCAAAATGCTCTGTTTCAAGCGTATTTGAAACTTGATTCCTATCGTGGTCACAGCGCCTTTTACACTTGGCTTTATCGCATCGCCGTCAACATGGCACTGAGTTATCGACGAGCAACAAAACCCGTGGTTTCCATGGACCAACAACAAGAAATGACCGGACAAGAAGCTACCGATCATCACGAAGCAGTCGGCGAAGCATTAGAGCGCGAAGAACGCGCTGCTGTACTGCACGCAGCGATTGGCACTTTGTCCGAACAATATCGAAGCATTATTATCCTCCGCGAAATTGAAGGTTGTAACTACGATACGATTGCCGAAATTTTATCAATCAGTTCTGGAACAGTCCGCAGCCGACTCCACCGCGCTCGATTGCAACTAAAAGAAAAACTACTGCCGCTCCTGAACGAGCACCCTTCCCTACCATGAACGACCACATCAACCCAAATCACGAAATCAATAGCGAATCGTTGAGTGCTTATCTCGATGATGAGCTCACCGACGTCGAACGTGTTGTGGTTGAACAAGTACTCAAAGACAGTCCCCAGTCGCGCGAGTTGCTACAAGAACTCAAAGTCCTTCGTAATGAAATGCAATGGCTGGCCGTTGAATTCCACCCCAATGAACAACAGCTGCTGGACACCGTCATCACCAAAATCCGCGACCGAAATCTAAGTGTCCATGGCCAAGCGCCTTATTCCAACGTAAAAATTCCCGTCATGACCAAGAGCTGGAAACAACGACTACAAATTCCTGCCTTGCTTACCTTAACAGCAGGTGTGCTGGCAGTCCTTACACTACCGTTTATCCCTAGTAAACAATCCACTACGCTAGTTCAAACTGACCAGCATGAGGTAACTTCATCCGTTGAGCGGCTTGAGCAAGCTGAAACGGGCGCGCGTGAATTTGAAGCCGTTGAAGATGACGCCGATGATGGCCCAGTGGGCGCGATGCCAGGTGCAATGGACGGTGAAGCTGCTCAAACGGCCCGCAAACCTTCAGCTCTCGGCGAGGATAAAAATCTGCAGGAAAATATGGGCCACCGTGACAATTCCAATAACCTAGCCACTCGCCAATCTAAGAACGCCGCTGAATCTGCGGTGCCAACCCAATCTCACCCACACTCCGTTCCCATTGCCAGCGTTGTCGATGATTCCAAAAACGAACAGCGGCTCAATAAACAAGCGGCTGACAAGACCGACGTCGCCGATGTTACTTACCACATTCAAGTCAAACAAAAAGATCTGCCCGCTCTGCTGGCACTGCTGGCAGCCCAACAAAACCTCGCGCAAAATATGCCGCGGAACAAAGTTGTCGGGTTAGCTGGAGGTCAAGAAAATGTCGCTGCAGAACCACAACGCCGTGTGGCGTCTAACAAACCAATGACAAACAGTGTGCCGAAATCCACCTTTAATCAAATCGTTATGTTCCGAGCGAACGCTAGCCAACTAGAGGCACTCGTAGGAATACTCCAACAGAACTCCAGCTTCGACCTCTCAATGAATCGCTTGCAACGTGGAACACAAGAGGGGCGACCTACGGAGAAAAAGAGTACACTAATCGCCAATAGCAAAGATCCAAAAACCGCTCTTACGTTGTCGGATACTATTTTTTCCGTCCACGTCATCACGACACCTTAGGCAACCACGGTCTCTTCGTGGTTACCTAGTGAAACTCTGTTTATTCAACGCTATCGACAAGTTATCCCCACCGGCGACGCGACCGGTGACTAGGGCTTTAATCGATAAAAACAGACATTCCGCGCCTGCTCGGAGCCGTTGCTTTTACTTTTGACAACAACTGCTAATCTGACTATTCTAAATCGTGGCGAATCCCTATCTGGATTTGACGCTAACCAATGATTTTTCCCAAAAAACAACCAACAAAAACTATAAAACAGGAATTATATCGGATGATACAAGGCGCATTGTTTGGACAGGGTGACGAAGCTGGTGACTATCGTGAACCTAATGATACTGAAAGTACTAACGACAAATCTGATGCCAGTTTTGAGTCTGTTGAATCTATCGATAAAGGCGTTATAAACGCATCCGCTGATATCGGCGCAACCGTTGAAACCACTGAACAAATCAAAGCTGTCGAGGCTATCGAAGAAGTTCCTGTCGCGGTAGCGACGGAAAGTGCTGAAAATGAAGAGAGTGATTCAAACGATGCGGATGCTTCATTCGACACCGAATTATTGCAAACGACATCAGCTCCTTTTGTCGGTGCGTGGCAAGCCCTTGTCAGCCAAACCAATTGGGAAAAGGGTAAAATCATTTTAGCTTGGCGCGAAGCGCTCGTTGCCGCGGATGCTCCCGTCACTGAATCTTCCGACGAAACTTGGGCAACTCTTGTTGAACACTCTGTCACCGGACAACATGTCGGAAGATTACGCCGTGTTTATCAACAATTCGGCGCCGTTCAAAGTGACTACGCAAACCTATCTTGGACTCATTTTCAAATCGCTATGGATTGGTCCGATGCTGAAATGTGGCTCGAGGGCGCTGTCCAAGAAAAATGGTCTGTTTCCAGTATGTGCGAAAATCGCTGGGAAGCGACGGGGGCTGCTGCCAGTGACAAGCCCCAAGAAAGCGACATCATTTACGCTGAATTAGACGAAGATACCATGACTCCGTTTCAACCGACAACAGAACAAGGTTCCTCCACCTACGCTCCGGGGGACAGCACCATTCGAGGATCCTATGACCAAGCTTCAGGCACAAAAGGCTTCGAAGGCCCCGACTTTGGCGATGCGTCATATCCGCGATCTGCTGGTGCAGAACCTGCTGCTAATACCGCTAGCGACAGTCTTGATGGTGCGCCACGAGTGATTACTGACGAAGAGTCCGCAGTAACTGTGCAACCATTTAAGGATTTAGGCGACCTGCCTGATGACCTACAAGATGCACTAGACAATTTAAAAGTAGCGTTGCTGCAACATAAGGCAAACCACTGGGAATCCGTCAACGAAGAAACGGTCATTGGGCATCTCAATGGACTCATTCAAATGATCCAGTCCAACGGCGAGTAGTAATACTACTTCGTATAACCTACGCTTATGACATCATCGGTATATAAATAATGACATTCACTATTCGTACCATGACCATCAAGGATCGGCAAACCGTAGCCGAGTTGATATATATTTCAATCAACCATTGGTATCAAGTTCACGGAATGCCCGCTATTTTCTCTGGTGGCCCAAAAGTTTGTAATATCTTCTTTGACACTTATGAAGCACTCGATCCTCAATGTGGCATCGTCGCCATCGATGATGAATCCGGCAGCGTTGTAGGATCCTGTTTTTATCACCCTCGCGAACACCACGTTTCACTAGGAATTATGACGGTGCACCCCAATCATTTTGGGGCTGGGGCTGGCCGAGGCTTGTTAGATTGGATTATCGATCTATCAACTACACAGGACAAACCTGTTCGCTTGACGCAGAGTGCGTTGAATGTCGATTCGTTTTCGCTTTATAGCAAAGCAGGATTCGTACCGCGGCATGCCTATCAAGATATGAGCTTGGAGATTCCAGTGAGTGGATTTGACTTTGCTTGTGCTGCTGTCGACAACGTGCGGTCGGCGACGCTAGTAGATATTCCCGCCTTGGTTGAACTTGAAATGCACGTTGCTGGAATTTCACGGGCACAAGATTATGAGTTTCTAATTCGCAACGACAATGGCAACTGGCACTTATCCGTATACGTCTGTCCTGATTCCGGTAAGCTGTTAGGGTTTCTTGGTTCCTGTTCCCACTTGGCAACTAATCTACTGGGGCCTGGCGTTTCGCTCGACGAAGAAACTGCGATAGCTTTGTTAGCCAGCGAGCTTGGCCGCCAACGGGGGCGAACACC
>Ga0302117_10001239_pt1 | contig 12143 bp, 9 predicted proteins | sample AG5_322_MG_FD_203112 | JGI IMG/M metagenome (GOLD analysis project Ga0302117, IMG submission 203112) | Marine microbial communities from Western Arctic Ocean, Canada - AG5_32.2 | ecosystem: Environmental > Aquatic > Marine > Oceanic | place: Canada: Western Arctic Ocean | collected 2017-10-01 | reverse complement strand
GAGACCATGACTGTTTGAACGCCAGCTGCAAGAGCAGACAGATAAGGCGCCATGTGTAACTTCTCTAATTCATCGAAGCCCAGGCAAGTCTCACCTTGGTCGATGCCATTAAGAGTGCCGCCGTCGCCTAACCAATGCTTTGCGCATGCGATAACTGCATCGTCACCCAGATCACTTTGCAATCCTTTGACGAAGCGACCTCCATAGGAGCTAACAATCGCCGAGTCTTCTGAATAACTTTCATAGGTTCTCCCCCAATGGGTATCACGTGATACAGCCAGCGTTGGTGCAAATGTCCAGTCAACTCCAGTAGCCAGAATTTCTTCTGCTGTCGCTCGGGCAATGCGCTCGATAAGATCAGAATCATTGCTGGCCCCGAGCCCGATATTGTGAGGGAACACTGTTGCGCCAAGCACGTTGGCGTTGCCATGAATCGCATCGACACCGTAAAGTAATGGAATAGCAAGATGCTGATCGTCCTCCACCATCGAAGCCATCCAGTAAGCGTCATTCATTTCAACCCAGTCGCTTGGCCGATTGTTGCCGGGGCAGGAACCACCCCCGCTGAGCACCGATCCAATGTGGAACTTGTGTACCTCGTCAGGGGTAATCGCCATTCGTTCGGGCTGAGTCATTTGGCCAATCTTCTGCGCCAGTGTCATACCTGACAGAAGAGCCTCAACCCGTTCAGAAATACTGCATTCACCTGCCTCGTCTAACATGAAATCGATTACCTCGTAACTAAAAATGGTATGTTGGCATGCGCCGCATGCTTATTGCCGTCGTATACAGTTACGAACAAGCGATAGGCACCTGGCGTGGCAGGTGCAACAATTTGAGCCAGCGCCGAGCGCTGTTGCGACAGTGACGAATCGATACTGGCAATGGGGGTTTCCAGGTCGCCCCCAACTTCTTCTGCGTCACTTTCTGGTTTTAGCTCCCAACGATAGCTAAGGCTGTCATGGTCGGTCGCCGCTATCGTTGCTTGGTAAGTCTGACCCGACTTTAACTGGACACTCTGTTGTGAAGTTTTTCCGTCGAGCATTATCGGTTGCACCGCCGGTGAACGATTCTCTGGCCATTCACCATTCCAAAGCCAGTGCATAACATCGACCGTCTCGGTTTCCTCTCCAGATTCGAGGAACATTCCGTACCAGGTTGCTGTTCGTTCCTGTTTCTGACCCCACAGAAACGCATAAGAACCGAGCACTTTTCCCTGCCATGGTTCAATGTAATTTTCAAACCCTTGCCGGTAAACCATCGCTTTTTCTGTACTGGTCATTTCTATCGGTGCCCCCCAGTTCGTTTTGGGTACCTCCCAATGACCAATGGCTCCCCATTCGGTAATCCAAATGGGTTTATCAAACTTAGCCTTTTGCAGGAACTCGGGCAGCAAGGCAAGTGCGCCGTATACTTGAAAGCTGTAAAAATCGAGGTCAGGCGCCCGTGATTCCAAGTCACTCACTACGTTTTCACCGAGGCCTGCCACCGCCGTTGTCGTCGGGTGGTTCGGATCCAACTCATGAATCATCTCAGAAACGTCATTGACGGCGTCGTACACTTTCGAATTGGTGTAATCGAAGTTGAGCTCATTGCCAATAATCCAGGCTAACAGTGCGGGATGGTCTCGATACTTCAGAACTTCTGCGCGCATGAGTTCCAGTTGAGCGGCAACTACTGTAGCGTCGTTATAATCGAATCCCCACCGTTCTGACTGCAAGCATAGGCACAGTGCAACGGTGATACCATTTGACTGTGCCGTATCCAGTACCGCAGCGGCATTGTCGGTGGTCCAGTTGCGTATCGAATTGCCACCATGGGCGGCGAACGAAGCCATATCTCCATACTCGAGCCCGGCTCCTCGAATTTCATAGGGTTTGCCTGCACGCAGTAACTCGTAACCAGGTCCAGATTTCACTATCTCCACTCTCACGGCACCCGCCGCTGCGCTTGAATCAGCTGAGTAACCGATCAGACTGAGAACCAGGAATGTGAAACCATGTCGCCAGTTCATCTCAACTCCCCACCAGTTCGAGTTCAATTTGTTCCAATGTTCGCCCCTTGGTCTCCGGTAAAATCCGCATAACAATGACCAGGCCAATCACGGCAAACACACCATAGATCAAAAATGTTGTAGCATTCCCCAGGCTATCCAGTTCCCAGGGAAACAGGAGGGTCACTAGAAATGCCACCGCCGAATTGATACAACCTACCAATGAAATTGCCAATCCACGAATCCGATTCGGGAACAACTCTGAAAATAGCACCCACATGATCGGTCCGATCGAAATTGCAAAACTCGCGACGAATCCGAGTATCGCCAGCAGTATCAACAGGGGTTGTACTTTTATTGCGCTACTGACCAACTGCGACTCGAATTGTCTGTAGTCCTCGTCGCCGATTGCCGCCGATACCGCATCGCGAAATTCGATATCGCTGGTGTAAGTCGTAGCGACCACTTCGACGATCTGGGTGCGATCGATCTCGTCGGGAAGACTGTTGATCGCCTGCTGATCCAGTGTGTAGGTGGCAGAACCAAATCCATAAGCAAGCACTAACATGCACACGGCAATCCCAGACAAACCAAATGCGAGCAGAGCTCGCCGCCCGACCCTGTCGATTAAAAACAACGCCGCAATAGTAAAGACAACATTGGTAAGGCCTACCAGTACGGCCTGCATAAATGCCGCATTGGTGCCGATACCGGATTGTTCGAATATCATCGGGGCGTAGAAAAACACGGCGTTAATGCCAGTAATCTGCTGCAGAACACCTACACAGATGCCAATCGTCAGCACCAGCTTCATTGAAGGATGTAATAGCGTGAGCAGGGGCGCTCGTTCCTTTTTGGAATCTGCATAGACACTTGCTTTTATGGATTCTATTACCTCTTCAGCCAGCTGTGCGCCATTTACACGCTGCAGAATCGCGCGCGCCTCTTCTTCCCTGTCATGTATGACAAGCCAACGCGGACTCTCAGGAACCATCATCAATGCGGCGTAGTAGAGAATGGCGGGTAACAACTCTACACCCAACATCCAGCGCCACGTCCAGTCATCCAGCCGTAGCATTTGGCTCAACTGCGAACCCGATTGACTCATCGATAGAATTAGATAATTACAAAAGAACGCTACCGAGATTCCTATTACGATATTGAATTGGTTGAACGACACCAGGCGACCGCGGGATTGCGGCGGCGCCATTTCAGCAATAAACATCGGCGCGATGATTAATGCTGCACCTACACCTAGCCCCCCAAGCATTCTTGCGAGCACCAGCAATAGGAAATTAGGTGCTATCGCTGAAGCGATTGCAGACAGCGCGAATAACACTGAAGCGATCTGTAGTACAGGGCGTCTACCGATACGATCACTGATGGGGCCTGCCACCATCATGGCAAGCGTCGCCGTTAATGTCAGCGAAGACACGGACCAACCTAGTTGAAGACTGGTAAGTTCAAATTCGACTTCTATGAATCCCACTACACCAGAAATTACAGACGAATCGAAGCCCATCAGGAAACCACCGAGGGCTACTATGAATGCGACTTTTAGCATATATAGAGAGTTGTGTTGCACGCTGGCTATACCTCAATTGTCTCCAATTAGACGAAACTCGGAGCGCAGTTCTGTTTCTGAACTTCCACCTATCCAAACATGGAATTCACCTGGCTCAATCATCCTTTTCTGATTTCGACCATAGAATGCCAGTTCATCGGTGTGTAAATTGAATTCTACTTTTTGAGTTTCACCCGGATTCACTGCAACGCGCTTGTAGGCCTTGAGCTCCTTAACGGGGCGGGTCACATTACCTACCAGGTCACGCACGTATAACTGCACAACCTCTTCTGCTACAACGTGACCGTGATTGGTAAGCTCTGCGCAGATAGTCAATGCCTCTCCAATGCGTAATTCATCGGCGCTACAATGAATGTGCTGGTAGGCAAATTCTGCATAGGACAGTCCGTGTCCAAATGGATAAAGAGGCTTGTAACCTGTATCGAGGTGGAATGCTGTCATGCCGAAGGATGTTTGTGGCGCTTGAGCATCGATATCATCAATGTGTACGATTGTATGCATGCTCGGCGGCTTACCCGTGTTCTTCTGATTGTAATAGATAGGAATTTGACCTACCACGCGCGGGAAGCTTACTGGCAACTTACCCGACGGTGACTCTACACCGAACAATAGATCGGCGATTGCAGGACCACCCATGGTCCCTGGATGCCAGGCAAACAGAATTGCATCGACCTCATCTATAATATTAGTCAGCGTAAGGGGTCTACCTGCCAGTATGACAGCAACTACTGGTTTGCCTGTTTCCCGGATTCTTCGAACTAGTTCAGCCTGGGCGCCGGGCAGATTTATATCCGCACGCGAATGCGCTTCTCCCGATAGTATTGATTCCTCTCCAAGGAAGAGAGCAACAACATCTGAATCACGAGCCAGCGCAACAGCTTCATCGAAGGGTTCAGATGACTTGCTGCGACTCGTATCCATAGCCGGCAGATAACGCACATCTACTTCATCGCCAACCAGGCTACTAATAGCATTCAAGGGACTAACACTGATATCGGTATCGCCATCGAAAATCCAAGTGCCTAGTTGTTCATAGGGCGCATCTGCTAATGGACCGATAACGGCTAATGATTGGAGTTCAGCACTTGAAAGGGGGAGAACGTGATGCTCATTCTTCAGCATGACGATGCTTTGTAATGCTGCCTTCTTTGAAATCGCGAGTGCTTGAGCATCAGCCATTGGGGGCAAGTCATTCGGATTAGTATAAGGATTCTGAAACAATCCAAGCCGTAATTTCACGCGCAAGATATTGCTAACGGCGGCGTCGATTAATTGAGTACTTATTCGGCCTTCTTCGATTAGTGCGGCAAGGTGATTGATGTACGAATCACCCTCCATTTCCATATCTACTCCAGCTGTCACTGCCTCGAAAGCCGAGTCTTTATCATTCTCAGTCAGGCCATGAATATGCAGCTGCCGAACAGAATCCCAGTCACTCACGACGAGGCCGTCGAAATGCCACTCATCTCGCAATATCTGACGTAGAAGAAATTCATTTGCGGTACCAGGTATCCCATTAATGTCACTAAACGAGGTCATTATGGCAGTCACACCTGCATTGACAGCAGCGTGGAACGGTTGCAGGTAAACATTGCGTAATTCGTTTTCAGGAATATTCGTAGTAGCGTAGTCACGACCGCTTTCTGCGGCGCCATAACCCACGAAGTGTTTTGCACAAGCCGCTATCTTTCCAGTCGCCACAAGGTCTTCACCTTGAAAGCCCTCAACCATCGCTGCACCGAGAGTGCTCGCCAGCACTGTATCCTCACCCAGACTTTCTGCGATACGACCCCATCGCGGATCCCGTGAGATATCGAGCATCGGCGCAAATGTCCAATTCACACCGACTCTCGCAGCCTCCCGTGCTGCAACGGCGGCACCTTCGCGGACAATTTCCGGATTCCAGGACGCGGCCTGCCCGAGTGGTATTGGCATTACTGTTTTAAAACCGTGAATAACATCACGGCCAACCAGCAGAGGAATTCCAAGCCGACTTTCTTCGACCGCGATGCGTTGAAATTCGTTTACCCTGTCTAGATCGACCTGGTTTAGTATGGAACCTACCCGACCTTGCCGCAACGCATTGCCTAACTCATCCTGGGCATAGTCATCGCCTGCATTAAGCTGACACATCTGACCAATTTTTTCAGCTAGAGTCATCTGAGCTAGCAAGTCGACAATATCTCGTTCAAAATCAGTACTGTCATTTGTTAGAGATGGAAGTGACATGTTCATAAATTTCCTCAACAACAGAGCGCAATGCGAATATCATTCCTTTATTAAAGCCATAACATTCAATCGGGACATAGGATGGGTGTCTTTTTATCAATTATTGACAGCGCTGTCAATTGATTGAATTAATATTTGACAGCGTTGTCATAAATATGGATTAATATCCGCTTATGAAACATTACGACACTTCTCCTGAAGACAGAATTCCCTTTATTCAGAAACTGATTTATGGTTTGGGGGCGTTTGTAAACAACTTGCTGGCTGCTGCTATTGGCGGCATGGTTATCGTCCTGAATCTCGGCCTTGGCATGAATCCAGCCCTGGTTGGCTTGCTCAGTGCCCTGCCCCGCCTTACCGATGCGATTACCGACCCCCTCATGGGATACATTTCAGATAAAACTAAATCTCGGTGGGGTCGGCGGCGACCCTACATTTTTATTGGAGCAATCGCGGCTGGCATCGTCTTTGCCCTGCTGTGGCAACTTCCTGCTGGCAAGAGTGAATCGTTCTATTTTTGGTACTTCCTTGGCGGCTCGCTTATTTTCTATCTTGCCTACACAATGTTTGCGACCCCCTGGGTTGCACTCGGCTATGAGCTAACTCCCGATTATCATGAGCGAACCCGCCTAATGGGCGTGCAAAACTTCGTCGGCCAACTTGCCTATGTCATAGCTCCCTGGTTCCTGTTGATCATGCAGAACGAACGTTACTTTGACGACATGGTGGACGGAGCCGCCGGACTCGCCATCATCATTGCTGTTGTTGTAATTTCTGTCGGGATAATGCCCGCTATATTTCTGCGTGAGCGGTTTAAGGCGGTGGCGACAACTGATGCAGGCAAACGTAATCTACAGATCGCCGAAAGCGGTTCGGCGATTCGCCGCAATATCGATGATTTTTTCCGTGGCTTCGTAACCACTTTGAAGGTTAAGCCTTTTCTCAAGCTTTGCATCGCGACATTCCTTGTTTTTAATGGATTCATGATGGTTGCCTCTTTTCAGTTCTACGTCATCATCTATTATGTGTTCGCTGGTGACACTGTGGCAGGGGCAGAATACGCAGGTTATGCCGGAACACTGGGAGCAATTTCCACATTTTGTGTAATCGTTTTTGTAACCTGGTTGGCCACAAGAATCGGCAAACGGAGAGCGTTCTTTCTGGCGATCGGCATATCGATGGCAGGCTATGCACTCAAATGGGTTTGTTACAATCCGGATATTCCCTGGTTATTGCTGTTACCGGCACCATTTATAGCATTCGGGCTCGGCGGTTTATTCACTCTCATGCCGTCAATGATAGCCGATGTCGTTGATTATGATGAATTGAACACCCGGGAACGCCGCGAGGGTATGTATGGCTCCATATTCTGGTGGGTCGTCAAATTGGGCATGGCCGCCGCATTGGCGGCAGGTGGATTCATTCTTAATGCAACTGGATTCGATGTCTCACTAGGCAGCAATCAATCAGAGCAAACAATCTTTTTCATGCGTATTTTCGACGCATTCGTGCCTTGCATCACGTCAGGCGTGGCCATTTGGATCATAGCTTCCTACTCAATTACAGAAGAAAAGGCACACGGTGTTAGGCTAAAACTCGAGGCTATAAGAGGAGCCGTATAAGCTCGGCTCGATGTTAGCTCGAGTACTCGAATTCCGAAGAGCCACTTCACGTATAACAAACGATATGTTTTTCGGGATCTTGGATCATGTTCGATGATCGCCATGGCAACAATCAAGAATCGTAGAGTAAAATAATAAAATATGAAGAGCTTTTCTTATCAACTCTACAGTTCACGCAATTTCCCCCCTTTGGAAAATACTCTGCAAATGCTGAGTAACGCAGGATATGCTGAGGTAGAAGGATATGATGAGCTATTCACTCATTCAACCGATCTAGGTGCATTCCGTGCAATGCTGGACAACGTTAATTTGCGCATGACAACTGCCCATTTTAATTTGCATTCGGTTCGAACCAATCCGAAGCGAGTGATCGAAATTGCAAAATCATTAGATATCTTGGGCATATATGTACCCTATCTGGAAGCTGAAGCCCGCCCAGAAAACGCGCTTGGTTGGATCGAGTTTGGCAAGAGTCTATCCGAAGCAGGCAAACCCATTGTGGACGCTGGCCTCACTTTTGGGTGGCACAATCACGAGTATGAATTTGTAGATATAGGCGCTACAGATCGACCAATGGATCTGATTCTTGCTGCAGATGACAGTTTATCGCTGGAGTTTGATCTGGCGTGGGCAGTAGTGGCTGGAGTTGACCCTATGCATTGGATATCGCTCTACGGTGACCGAATTACAGCCACACATATAAAGGATATCGCAAAGAAGCCTGCCTGCGTAGATAATACTGAATGGGCTGATATTGGATATGGAACACTCGATTGGCCCCAGTTTTACTTGTCTCTCAAAAGAGCTGGGACCCGATTTTTTATTATGGAGCATGATAATCCTATTGATGATGAAAAATTTGCTCAGTTATCAATCACCACTGCCAGAAAATTCTGAGAAATGAGAAAAGGCGTTTATCAGTGGCGCCGAGCAAGTAGTGAGTGCCTAGGTGACTCTTTGTCCAAAACAATCCTTGATGTGATATGAGCACTGAGTAAATATAAAGTGGGAAGAGCTCGCAATAGAACCGACAATAAATGGTCTATTGGGTCTCAGCATCTTTCTCCCTCCACTCAAGCGAAATATTCCTACTTATGGTCGCTATTTTGAATGCAAAACAGAGCTACCACCTATTTTTCTTCGATTTTGGTCAGGGAAAATAGTTAGTTGGACGGCGGTTCAGATGTTTTTCAAGTAGGAAATCATAGTAACATCGCCTGTAACACTGATAATAACTGAACCGAAGTTATTTCATATATATCAAATAGATAGAACTCTAGATCAACTCCCCCCGCCGCCGTGAGCTTGGCAAATCAAATATCAAATAGACGCGCCTTCCCTCTGGATGGCAACCCAAGCTTCGATATTTTTACCGTTTTTGATGGGAAGAACTCGCCAATGCATGATGAATGGTGTGCCATCTTTTTTATAATTGATGGCTTTTCCTTCAAATTTCTTACCTGTCTTCAATGCAGTAGTGAGCCGATCGATAACGACTTTGTCAGTAGCAGCGCCCTGAAGCATACGTGGCGTTTGTCCAATTACATCTGCTGGATCATGCCCGGTTAACTTTTTAAAAGCTTTGTTCGCATAAATAATTTTCCCCTGGCCCGTTCCGTCAGTCACCAAGATCGAGTCAAAACTATTTTCCGCGAGCACCTTTAATAGGGACAGGCTAGTTTCCTTTTCACCCAGCGATGTTTCGATTGTGTAAGCCATAGTTGTACTCCGTTCTGATAAGTTATTAACATTGCCAACACGCAGTGTGGGATTATTTAGATCACTGTAAAGCCAGCGTCTTTCGCTGTCTCAAGACGATTCATGGAGCACGCAGCGCTAAGATGGCGCAGCTTTATGAGATTGAAAAAGAAATGCGCAGCAAGGGTATGCTGGAAGGGTCATGGGTAAGCCGAAAACCACCCAGTAGCTAATCGTTCGTCAACAATAGTATGTATACGGGTGAGATGGAACCATCCTGAGTTATCGGGGTGTGCCCCGGGGGTGGGGTGCTGGCTGGGCAATTCGTATTTAACGGGGGCTGGCCTGTTTTATTGTTCACCACAATCATGTAAATTCGCTCGTCCACGAGGAAATATTATGAGCAACTGCAACGAGGCAATAGAAAGGAATGGATGCTGAAGAAAAAGTTATAAGACTGGTGACTTCTTGTCCGGATCAAGTCGGGATTGTTGCTGCGGTGAGTCGGTTTATTACTGAGCATCAAGGATGGTTAGTGGAATCGAATTATTTTACAGATTCTGAAACCAAGCAATTTTTCATGCGCAACGAAATAAAGATAAATCAACTTTCTGTCAGTCTTAATGAATTTCGCCACACATTTGCTAAGGTTGCCGAAAAATATTCTATTCAGTGGTATCTGCGAGATACGAGCCAGCGTCAAAAAGTTGTGTTACTAGCCAGCCATGCTTCCCATTGCCTTGCAGATATCCTACACCGATGGCACAGCAAAGAATTAGATTGTGATATTAGTTGTGTGATTGCGAATCATGAAAACCTTCGCTCTATGGTGGAGTGGCATGAAATTCCATTCTTTTATGTTCCGATTGAAAAATCAAATAAGGTGTCAGCATTTGAAGAAATAATAGGAATTATTGACCAGCATGAAGCCGACACCATAGTGTTAGCACGATTTATGCAAATAATTCCCAGCCATATGTGTGAAAAATATATGAGTAGAATGATCAATATTCACCATAGTTTTCTTCCTTCTTTTAAAGGAGCTAATCCATATCAAAAAGCATATGAACGCGGGGTAAAGTTAATTGGAGCAACCAGTCACTATGTCACTAGTGATCTGGACGAAGGGCCTATAATCGAGCAAGATGTAATAAGAGTGGGTCATCGTCATCGTAAAGATGACCTGGTAAGGCTCGGCAGAGATGTCGAGAAGACTGTTCTTGCTCGCGCACTGCGCAATCATCTTGAAGACCGAGTTCTAATTCATGGGCAAAAAACTGTGGTATTTGATTAATAATGTCTTGCCTTTGATCGCAGGAGCCTAATAGTGCTGCCGACTACGTTTCAATAATGCATTACTATCGAGTAAAGATGCAATGGAACCATCCTGACTTATCGGGGTGTACCCCTAGGGTGGGTGCTGGGAAACAAGGCCCCTACCCCATGCGTACTTGACACCCGGAGTTATAATACAGACCACCACCCTACTGAGAGGCTCCTAGCATGCAAATTAAGCGGTTACTGGACGACAGAGCAGTAGTTACTGGAGATAAGCTTATTAACAGCCAGGGAGAGCACTGCGAGTTTGTAGAGCATGCTGACGGCCAGCTCGTTGCAGTGTCGCCTGATGGCAAGAAAGTTAAGAGTTCACCCGCTGAATTAGGTTGTTATCTGCTGAGTAAAGATAGGACTGATCGAGGGCTAGCTAGGGATCGTCTTCGTAGCTTTTGGGAAGACTCATAGAAGAGCAAGATGACAAAACTAATTGGGGGTACTTTTGGGGGTACTTTTGTAATTACTAATATTAATTCTCATATATAACAATAATTTATAACTGCTATTCAGTAGTACCCATTGCTACCAAACACCACTCCAGTGAACTCTGGAGAACTCCAAAGAAGTCCTCAAAGCCCTATAGATTAGGGCTTTTTTGTGTATACTAACTCCATAGACCTCCACTCACCTCTTTCTGAAGTTTCTCTGCCATGCACAGTGTGAGCCGCAGCTAAAGAAGGAAGAATTTCCCCAAATGGTGACTTTCTTGCATATACAAGCAATGAAACCGGCCGTGACGAAATTTATATTCGTCCATTTCCACTAATAGAAAATGGCAAATGGCAAATGGCAAATGGCAGGTTTCTCGGAATGGGGGCAGTCATGCAATATGGAATGATGAAGTATTTTTCTGGACTAGATCAGATGATGGGAAATACTCTGTTAGTTATGAGATTAATAATGGAGGCTTAGATTTAACAGAGCCTGAATTAATGGTTAGCAGTGGTTTTAGATACGATCAGGCTGGTCCATGGAATTATTCGTCCAGCAGGGATCAATTTCTTCTTATTGCTGAGCCTCAGGGATTAGAGCAAATGTTGGCAAGACAGAACAAATTGAATTTCATCCACAATTGAGTAGAAGAAATAACTCCGTTAGTTCATTAGTACCAAAACCCTAACCTAACTACTTTCCATCCAAACCCTATTCTGCTTTTCTGTTGCTGCTAATGCGAGTTCATTATGAAAAAAATAATTATCTTAGTCGGCGTTGCAAGCGTTCTCAGTCTGCTCGGATTAGGGTCAGTGTCAGCCCAGAAAACGGCCGCCGAAGTTACTTCTCTCACCGGGCAGGACTATGAGGAAATCAAGGCACTCTACGCGCGTTATAATCAAGGCAGTGATTTTCGTGATGCTGAATTGTTTCTGTCGGCCTTCGCCGAGGATGCGGTGATGACTAGGGACGGGGGCGATATCGTGGGTATGGCTGAGTTACGGGCCGATCGGGCCCGGCGCTATCAGGGGCAAACCGGCGATGTGGGCAGGCGTCACTTCAATGGAAGCCTTCTCATCAGAGCAACGATTGAGGGTGCGTCGGCACGCTCCTATTACATCTTATACGATGTTGCCGCACGGCCACGAACGATGCTTAGCTCAGGGTATTACCATGATGATTTCGTGCGAACGGCCGACGGCTGGCGTATAAAACATCGAACACTGATTATAGACGCGGCTGCTGAGTA
>Ga0302117_10001238_pt1 | contig 12147 bp, 9 predicted proteins | sample AG5_322_MG_FD_203112 | JGI IMG/M metagenome (GOLD analysis project Ga0302117, IMG submission 203112) | Marine microbial communities from Western Arctic Ocean, Canada - AG5_32.2 | ecosystem: Environmental > Aquatic > Marine > Oceanic | place: Canada: Western Arctic Ocean | collected 2017-10-01 | reverse complement strand
CGTTTCTCTTTTAGCACGATGGATTTTACCCCGACTATCGATGATACGTGGCCAGTCTTTAATATGTGCCACTGGTCGGTAAGGAGCAGTATTTTCTTCAGCTAGGGCTCGCAAATCCAGCGCTGAGTCTTGTTCGGCTTGGCCGATTTGCCCTGTCTTCAGATCAAAAATCTGATTCTGATTATCGAGACGTCCAGCTTTTACAAACTGCTCTCCCAGCACCAGTGCTCGCTCACGCAGGATGCCGATAGATACTATAAATATATATTTTGGCTGTTCTCGTAAGCCCATCATACTTCGAAAAGTTTTTGCGTGCTTGATGAACTTCTTTTCTTTACCCATATCCTTAGCTATGTGGCGTAATTTTTCATAGGCTTCTTTACTTCTTCTTTCAACATTCAAAATAGCGTTGTCTTCGGTGTTGATTTGTTGTAGTTGAAAGAATACTCGGTCAAGATTTTCGTACAGACGTGGCGTAGCCATATCAATTTCCATCATTCCTCTGACGCCAAATCTTCTAATGTACTCATCGTACAACAACTGGAATTCCTCTCCGTACTTTTTGGTTTCTAGCTTTTCAATAAATTCTTTGCTTGACTTGGTGGCTTTAAATTCTAGATGTGACGCAATCTTGAGCATCAAGTGTCCCATTTCTGACGTTGGGTTCCATGGCAAGTCCATAGAGAGCCCTATTAGCAAGTCCTCGGCTTCTTTGTTGCCTTTGAACATTTTCTTGAGCCGCATATCCGCTAACATAGATGCCGCATATCCTCCTAGATTCTTTGTCATCGCTCCGAACATATCGAGCGCACGCTCTGCTTGAACATCAAAAGTCTCTTCACTACGAGATAAATCCTCTTTCAAATACTTCCAGATTTCGGCGTCGGACTTCATGTATTCCTGTTGAGCTTTCTCAACATTAAACAGAGCAGGAATCATCTTTCTGACTATTGGCAAAGCGGTCACAATCGCCTTCCAGGTGTAGCCCTTGAGTGGCTCTGGAATCTCATCAGGTATATATTCGTCATCCGCTTCTAGCTCTGCAAGAATTTGTCTCGTTGGGGCATCATAACTACTAAATGATTTTGTAACTATTCCACCTATCTTAATCATGTTTGAAATATTCAAGTACTGCCGACCATGCAGTTCCCAGACAATCGCATCTTTACCTCGCGGCATTAAGCTTCCTTTTGCGACCTTTAGCATATTTGCCCAATAGTCCATACCGAGCACAGACATAGAATCCGAAAAGCCTTGCGTCATTACAATCATGTCTATGTAGGCTTTTTTCTTTTCACTTGGTTTGGTAAGTAGTTCAGGAAAGAGTGGGAGGTGGGTAGTGATTGGACGGGCTTGGAGTAAATAGAGCTTGCCTTCGTAGATAGCCCACTCAATGTCCATAGGTACCTTGTAGTGTGTCTCAACATCAGTCACGAGCTTGGCAACTTCGAGCACTTGTTCGTCAGTCAGTGAGGAAGCTTTCGGGTCTGAGATTTTTTTTTCTTCAATCCCACCATCTGGTTTGCCGACCAACATCAGCTGCTTCTCGTTTATTACTTTCTCAGTAATTTTGTTGGTAATTTTGTTTACAACAAAATGATCTGGTGTGACTTGGCCGGACGCGACACTTTCGCCTAGGCCAAAATTACTGTTGATGACAGCTTCATCGTAATAGTTGTTTTGGATGTTTAGTGAAAAGGCGATACCGCTGATGTCTGAGTTGATTTGTTTTTGTACTACAGCAGCAAGACTTACATCTTCTGGAGCGATCCCTTGTTTGATTCGGTACGTGATAGCGCGCGCAGTCCACAAACTCGCCCAACATTTCTTGACGGCTTCTAGAAGCTGATCTTTACCTTGAACATGCAAGTATGATTCTTGTTGCCCCGCAAAACTAGCATCAGGCAGATCTTCAGCAGTAGCAGAAGAGCGGACAGCCACAACAGTATTTTCTCCGCCCAAACTAGCGTAGCTACTTACAATCGCTTCTTCGATATCAGCTGGAATTTGAACATTAACGAAGAGTTTCTTAATTTCTTCGGAGGCCGATTCACTTGTTTCTGGATTGTCTCCCAAGACGGCCGAAGCGATGGATAGTACTTTATCTTGAAGATTGTTAGCTTTAACAAACGCATCATATGAGCCGGTATTCACCACAATACCTGCAGGCACAGCAAATCCAGCTTGAGTCATTTCACCAAGGTTAGCCCCCTTCCCTCCAGCGACCAAAATTGAAGCTTTTGAGAGTTCTGATAATTTATTTGTGTATGATTCGTCTTTTACCATAAATCACCAATTTGAATTTAGTGTCTAGAATTTTCATAGTAGTTCTCAGGAAGTCCTAACCGTTCGTTCAGAATAGTATGTATACGGGTGCAATGGAACCATTCTGACTTATCAGGGTGTACCCCTAGGGTGGGGTGCTGGCTGGGCGGTTGCTAGGAAACAAGGCCCCCTACTCCCGGCGTACTTGACACCCGGGGTTATAATACAGACCACCACCCTACTGAGAGGCTCCTAGCATGCAAATTAGGCGGTTACTGGACGACAGACTAGTAGTTACTGGAGATAGACTTATTAACAGCCAGGGGGAGCATTGTGAGTTTGTAGACCATGCTAACGGCCAGCTCGTTGCAGTGACGCCTGACGGCAATAAAATTAGGAATTCACCCGCTGAATTAGGTTGCTATCTGGTGAGTAAAAATAGGACGGATCGAGGGCTAGCTAAGGATCGTCTTCGTAGCTTTTGGGAAGACTCATAGAAGAGCAAGATGACAAAACTAATTGGGGGTACTTTTGGGGGTACTTCTGTAATCGACAATATATATTCGTATAGATAACAGAGCTTTAAGCTAGGTATTCAAATCCCCCCGCCCCACCAAATGAGCCCCGATCACTTTGAAAGCGGTCGGAGCCTTTATCGACTGCACAGTCAGGCTTGTGACTAGCAAAACAAACTACGCTTAGGCCTACGCCATCAAAGCTCGCACTCCGGCGATAGCACGGTCAATGTGCTGTTCGGTGTTATAAATAGTCGGGCAAAGGCGCAAGCCACCTGTGGCAGCGGCGGCGATGCCATACTCGTTGTAGAGCCGGTTAGACAGGTTGCCTCCCTGTCCATCGGGGACGCGCAAGATGCAGACGCCGTGGCTGAGGCTTGAATCCATTGGGGTAAGAAGCTGTAGCCCGGCTTCGGATAGTCCGGTCTTGAGGCGCTGCGCCAATTCGCTAATGCGGGCCTGAATGCGGGCCGGGCCAATGCGGTCATGAATCTCAGCGCACAGCCCCAAACCTGCCAGCGCGGCGTCATCGCGCTGACCTAAAGATTCAAACTTGCGGGCGCCCGTTAGAGTAGTCTTGGCACTGTCACCCCAGCCCGGAGCCACTACAGAGGGCCAGAGCTTTTCGATACTGGCCTGATTGACATAGAGCAGCCCGACTTCCTTGGGCCCCATATACCACTTGTGAGCACTGGCGCTGTAGCTGTCTACGCCCAGTGCACGCAGGTCCACCTGCATTGCTCCCCATGATTGGGCGCCATCAAGGTGCACATGGATACCCCTGGCGTGAGCCATAGCAGTCAACTCGGTCACCGGCAAGGCTATACCGCTGAGATTGGAGACATGGGTGATAGCCAGCACCCGGGTGCGGTCACTCAGCTTGGCAGCGAAGGCATCAATGAGCTCCTGGGCATTTTGCGGCTGAACTGGTGTGCTGACCCTGTCGATATGTAGGCCGAAGCGTGCCGCACGGACATCCCAGGCTACATTGTTCGTAGGATGGTTCTGATCCCAAAGTAGCACTCGGTCTCCTTCGGTGAGAGGCAGTCCATTGTTAATAATATTGTTGGCTTCGGAGGTGTTGCGTACCAGCGCAATCTCATCCCCGGATACATTGAGTTGGTTGGCTACTCTGGCCCTGCTGTCTTCCAGCATGGTGCTGAATTTTGCTCGGTTATTGAATGAGCAATCGTGATCAATGTCGGCCGTTAGTTGAGACACACGTTCTGCTACTGCCCGGAAGGAAGGGCAAAGATTGGCCGCATTCATTGGCACCGCGTCTTCGTCGAATGAAAACTGAGCCCGCACCTGCTGCCAGTAATCGCCATTGCCCGCCACGGACTGAGCGCGACTTGCGCTTGTCACACCGGTCAGCAGCAGAGCTGAGGATGCCTGCAGGAATTGTCGTCGGGAATGGTTGCTTGGATTATTCATATCAGGCCTATTCGAGCATAATTTTTAACGGTTACCATATTGGATAGGGACAGATTTATTTTATAAGGCGGCAACGCCTCATAATGCCCCGCTCTCTCCCGAATATAACTTGTTATTCTGGTAGTGGTAGGGACAAGGGGACACTAACATGTAGGGACAAGGGGACACTAACAAGATAACAACTTAACAGATCCAGGTGACCTCTTGATTACAGTAACCGAATGCTGTGGGTTAGACTTAAGTTGTTAAGTTGTTAGTGTCCCTACTTACCGTTAGTATCCCTACTTACCGCGCATCTAAGCCAATTTGCCATTCTGCATATACTTACCGCGTAGTCTTACAAGAAATTGTTCGGCCAGATCATGCTACGCCACATATGGGCAACAGGGCTTCCATCGAAGCCCAATCCCTCTTTGGGCTGCCGGAAATGACGAGCGATAATATCCGTAAAGTCATCAACGTCAACAACTACTCCGTCTTCGAACGAATATAGATCGTTCATCGTTATCAGCCTAGCCGTCATATACCAGCGATGTTTTTTCGCTTCTTCCCAAGCCTGGACCAAGTAGGGCTCTGGTTTGTAGTCTGCGCCGAAGAAATCGATGTACGCCTTTGGATATTCGTAGCCAACGGATTCATCCGGAAAGAAGCGCAACGCCTGATGTTTCTCTATGGCCCAGCTAATCTCCTCATCAACATATGGCTTGATCATCTGCGCGCACCAATAACCATGGTCGGTACGGATGAAATTTCCGACACAGATATCATGCAGTAGACAGGCCAGTACAATCTTCTCGTCCAAACCGTTTGTCTTGGCGAGTCGCGCACTCTGCAGCACATGGTTTGCTGGTGCAAATCTGAGTTTGAAAAAATCTATTAGTGTGGGCGCGGCAGGCATTTCAGGAAGTCGCGGATCATCGTGCTGGTACCAAGGACGCATGTCGCCTGCTACCGGCTCCGGTGTCGGTTCGATACTACAGAACCAAGGAGTTGCGATGCGCTTGTCCAACTCTATGCTCATCGCATCTTCGAGCGCATCGGCTTTATCGGAGAGAGTAGCACCGCCAGCAATTGAGGCTACCGTTGCCGCACTGAGATTACTTATAAAAGAGCGTCTGTCCATTTCTCAATCCTCCATTTTGTGAAGACTAGGAAAGGTGCAGATACAGCTTTATTCGGCACCGCTAATGTTCTAGATTCACATATATTTCATTTCTAAGCAATCTGTTTCAAATTCTAGGCGCTTTGCAGTATGTCTCTAACTTGAATATCAATTACGAAGAACCTTCTGGTAGTTTGGGCTTAGTCTTCCGAATGGGCTCATTGCGCGACTGGAGAATTTAAGTCGTCTAATTGAAAATTGGGGTCAGAGTAAATATCCAGTAGTTTACGCGCTTTTGCGTTTCCTTCTGACTGCCCTTACCCGACGTCCAGTCAACACCTCTACTTCAGAAATACAAGAGACAGCTACAATTTGACAACTTAAGGCCCTACACTGTTAATAATAATTAAATGGGGTTCGAGTAAAAATACAGTCCTGTATTTTTACTCGAACCCCATTTAATCAAACTACTGGATATTTACTCTGACCCCAATAATTTACGCCCTGATGCAGTCTAAGACAAAGAGGGTAGACATTCGTGCCAAGCTCCCGCAGAATTCTTTGCACGCCAGCCATCTTGGACCTACTCCCCATGCCTAGATATTCTCAACTACCTACAATCCTGCTGCTAGCCTTTGCCGTCACTTCTATAAGCAATTCGGCATACGCTCAAGATAGGCCTGCGGTGGCGCAAATTGTCGAAAGGGCGGAAGTTACTGAGTTGTGGGAGCCCCTGCCAAAGCAGGTTCAACCCGGGTCAGCGCAGACCCCGCCCTCGGATGCGATCGTCCTGTTTGATGGCTCCACCTTGGAAGCCTGGGAGTCTGTTCGCGGAGATGACGCTGAATGGAACATCGAAGGCAACATACTCATAGTTAACCCAGGCACCGGCCTTATCAAAACGAAAGCGAACTTCGGCAGCGTCCAGTTGCATGTGGAATGGAGAACGCCAGCCGAGATAGTCGGCGATAGTCAGGATCGTGGCAATAGTGGCATCTTCTTGATGGATCAATATGAAGTTCAGGTGTTAGATTCGATAGACAATCCCACCTATGTGAACGGTCAGGCAAGTAGCATCTACAAGCAACACATCCCACTGGTGAATGCTTCGCTGGGACCGGGCCAATGGCAAACCTACGATATAGTGTTCATGGCGCCACTTTTTGGCGCGGAAGATCGACTGGTCAAGCCCGCTACTTTCACTGTGTTCCACAACGGCATTCTTGTCCAGAACAATGTAGTGGTGCAGGGACCTACCGAATTCATTGGTAAGCCCAACTATCTGGCTCATCCGGATATGCCACTAGCACTTCAGGATCATGGATCTCCCGTCGCCTATCGAAATATCTGGCTGCGAAAATTATGAACAAGTGCCCACCCTCATTATTGCTTGTGCCATAACTTAGGAGAGAAACGTGGACGCAGGTGAAATTCTAGCCGCCTCCAAAATCGTGCCGGTGATCACCATTAGCGAGGTAGATCAGGCTGAGGCTATTACGGAATGTTTGTTTGAAAGCGGAATGCAAAGTATCGAGATTACTTTACGCTCGGACGTTGCCCTAGCCGCGATCGAACGGGTCGCTCGCAAGCCTAAAAAGTCATGGAACCTTCTTAAGATCAACTAGTTAGTAGCAAGCTAAAATAGACTATTTTGGGAGGTATACCAATGAGTGATGAGAATCAAATACGGAACTCTATTCAGACATATTTTGACTGTATAAATGAATCGAGTACCGACAAGGTCCACGCCGCATTTCACCCCAACGCAAAAATTACAGTCTACGTGGATGGCAACTTGCGTGAAATGTCAGTTGCCGATTTCGGGAATCTCGTAGACGGTCAGCTCCCCTCACCAAAAGAAAAGGCGAACCACTTGTTACAGATATGCTCTCAATTGAAATTGCAGAGAATACAGCTGTAGCCCGTGTGCGCGATGACTATCTAGGCAAGACTTTCTTGGACACACTCTCTTTCTTAAAAGTCGGAGATGGAAAAGACTCGGGGACACTAACAGTTTAACAACTTAACGACGCTAGGCTGTTTACTTAATTACCACAATGGGATATTAAGAGTTAGACTTAAGTTGTTAGATTGTTAGTGTCCCCAAAACGCTTTTATACCTTACGTCTGTATCAGCAATAGCAGCACCAATAACAGTAGCGCCAATAAAAATAATGAGGGTTATAGCCATGTTGTTAAAACGGTTTCTAAGCAGTTCACTAGTGTTAATCGCGGTAGTTTGCTATCCGCTCTATGCCGACGACCACCTGCCTGTGGTTGCACCGGCAGAAGTTGGCTTCGATGCTGACCGCCTCAAGCGCATCGACACCTTTTTCCAACAGAAGGTAGATGACGGTGAACTCGCCGGCATCGTCACCCTGGTGGCGCGTCACGGCAAGATCGTGCATCACAGCGCCGTGGGCTACCTGGATGTGCAGCGCGAGATACCCATGCGCACCGACTCTATCTTTCGCATCTACTCTATGACCAAGGCCATTGCCACAACCGCGTTGATGCAGCTTTATGAGGAAGGCAGGTTTCAATTGCGGGATCCAGTCTCACGGTATATTCCGGAATTCGCGAACCTACGGGTGTTACGCTCACCGGATGGGCCCCTCGATGAAACCGTGGCCATGGAACGCGAACTCACGGTGCAGGATCTGCTGCGTCACACCGCCGGTCTCTCCCACGGTCTTGGTACCAGCGAATACGATGAGCGTTTCGTGGGCTCGGGCGTTTTCGACACCGATACCTCCCTCGAGGAGATGATAACGCTGCTGTCTGACCTACCGCTGATGAATCAGCCTGGCTCCCAGTACCGCTACAGCGTAGGCCCGGATGTGGCGCTACGCCTGGTAGAAGTCCTGTCCGGCATGCGCGCCGATGAATATCTGGCCAGCAAACTATTCGAGCCCCTGGCAATGACAGACACCGGCTATTGGGTGGATTCGGACAACGCGTCACGCCTGGGTCCGGTGCACTGGATGCGCAATGGCGAGCTGGTGCCTATCGACAATGAATATAACCATCCTGCAGGTGGAGTGCTGGTGCAGCCTTGGTCCGTGAACAGTTATACCGTTGACCATGGTTTCAATCGCGGCAGCTATGGATTGCTATCCACCGCAGAAGATTACTGGAAGTTCACTCAGGCAATGCTGGATGGGGGCATACTCAACGGTGAGCGGATACTCGGCTCGCGCACTGTTGATTTCATGGCGTCGAATCACCTCACTGAAGAACAGATCTTCAGCTCAGCAACCGGATTCGGATTGGGTTTTGCCGTGGTCAACGATAAGGGACAGCTTGGCTTTCCCTTCAGTGAAGACACGTTCTACTGGGGTGGGGCCGCTGCCACCACTTTCTGGATCGATCCTGAAGAGGACCTCGTGGTGGTCGGCATGACACAACACATGGCGGTGCCTGGAACCGGTGACATACGGGGTCAGCTGGCGGCGCTGGTGTATGGTGCTATCGTCGATTAATAATTAATAATGGGGTCAGTAATAATTAATAATGGGGTCAGAGTAAATATCCAGTAGTTTACGCGCTTTAAAAAATATCGGGGGATAGCTACAACTTAAGACCATAAGCGGCCCAATGTGAGCCTTCTGGGTTCACAAATCTCGAATCCTTTATTTCTCTACTTTGTCGCCACTTCTTGACTAATCTGCAAACGAGAAACTATTTCTCACAGGGTGATACCAATAAATAGAGGGAACACTAAGTTGTTGAGTTGTAGCTGTCCCCTTTATTCCACCGTCAGGAGAATGACATGTGTAGCTTCAAGAACCACAAGACCCAAGCTGTTCTGAGCTTGCTGCTAATTTCACTAAACTCGCTAGCCGCTGCACAAGTGGCCGACTATACCCCACCGCGCTTGAGCTTTGGCGCACCGGATTTACAGGGTGTTTGGACCTACGAAACCCGCACCGGTCTGCAACGGCCAGATCAGTATGAAGGGGCTGGGCTGGAAATTGACGAAGCTACCATGCTGAGCACGCTGGAACCCACCGATCAGATTCTCGATGACTATCAAAATTTTGGCACCAATAGACGGGACGATGAGACCAGTGTGGGCGGTTACGACCCTGCCTACTTTAGCATTGGGGATACCCTGGCACTCATTGACGGCAAGTATCGAACCTCCATCATTGTAGACCCTGCCAACGGCAAGATACCGTTCAAGGAACAGGCCTCTGCCACCAGGCGGCAGTTGGCAAAGGCTGTCTATGAATTTCCAGCAGCGCTGGGCCGCAGCGACGGTCCTGAAGGCAGGGCACTATCGGATCGCTGCCTAAAGGCGTTTTCCTCCAGCACGCCTTTTCTGAGCAGCGTGTATAACAACAATATGCAGATCGTACAGAGCCCCGACCATGTGGTGCTTGTAGTAGAGATGGTGCACGACGCGCGCATCGTCAAGATTGATCAGCAACACCGCGACCTGCCCTACAACAAGTGGCTGGGTGATTCGGTAGGCTATTATGAGGATGACACACTGGTAGTTGTCACAAAGAATTTTAACCATTGGGAGGTAGCCAATGGCTTTGGTATCAGCCCATCGGTCAACACAGTTGTCACCGAGCGCTTCCGCCGTGTTGCCGACGAGACAGTTCTGTACTCCTTTACCATCGATGATCCGGACCTCTATACCCAGCCTTGGACAGGCGAAATGCCCATGCGACCTTCTCAGGGCATGTATGAATACTCATGCCATGAAGGCAATCATGCCCTGCCGGGTATTCTCGCCGGCGCGCGCCGGCTGGAGCAGGATGCCGCGAACGAATAAGCCAAACGTCGTCACTCCCCCTAATTCCATTGAATGCGGAAAATTAGGGGACTGTTGGCATATTGCAATGTGTTTTGGATCGTCTCTGGTATCAATTCCCTGTGGGCAACACCGTAACTTCTCAATTTATCCGTTACGATCTTCTGGGGTTCCCCACCATGTTTCCTCAACAGCCGCTTAAAGAACCGCTTTACAGTCTTCCCGTTACGTCTTTTCTGCAGGAACACATCAACAACTTCACCATCTTGATCAACAGCTCTGCACAGATAATATTGTTCACCCTCGATCTTCACGAATACCTCATCAATCAAGTACGTATCGCCATACCCCTGATGCTTTCTTCTCTGTCGATGAGCAAATTTTGGCCCGAACTTGTTGCACCACAGACGAATCGATTCATAGCTCAGCTCGATGCCAAGTTGTGACATCAAATCTTCGATATCACAATGACTGAGATTGAATCGGTGGTAGAGGACAGCGTATTGGATGATTTCAGGTGGGAATCGGTGGCGCTTATAGGTATTTGATTGATTCATGCTCCAAATTCTGACAAATTGAAAGTTAACTTGTCAGTACCTATCTTCCTACTTAGTAGGGGATTGATCTGGTATCGAGTTGTCAGCAATGAGAAATTACGCTGGCCACCAAGAACAGTCTGTTAAGAGCATCGCATTATGATTTCAAAACGACCATTAGTCACTTTACTCACTACCGTAGTCGTTGCTGTTAGTAGCTGCAGTGAACAAGCTATGGAATCAGTCCAAACAGCGGACCAAGATTCACCCAATATCATGCTAATTCTTGCAGATGATTTGGCCTACTCGGATCTCGGCGCTTACGGAAGTGAAATTGAGACGCCCAATATAGATCTCCTAGCGAAACAGGGAGTGATGTTCACCAGGTTCCATACTAGTGCCATGTGTTCTCCATCACGCGCCATGCTATTAACAGGAGTAGACCAACACAAAAATGGTTACGGTACGATGGGGGAATATCTGGCCACTGAACAAAGAGGTCAGCCGGGTTATGAAGGGTACCTAAATAATCAAGTTGTCACAGTCGCGAACATGCTCAAAACTTCTGGCTTCAATACATATATGACAGGAAAATGGCATTTGGGTGACTCGTCTTTGCCTAGCAATCGCGGCTTTGATCGTTCTTTTACTCTACTACAAGGAGCCGGGAGTCACTTTAATAACTCCGGCTACGCGCCACAGCGAACTACAGTGGACTACTACCGAAATGCTGAGCTAGCAGAATTGCCAGATGATTTTTATAGCAGCGATTTCTATACCTCTGAAATGATTCAGTATATTGATGAAGGACTAGACTCCGAGAATCCTTTCTTTGGCTACCTAGCTTTTAGTGCGCCTCATTTCCCTTTACATGCGCCTAGCGACCTTATTGAGAAATATGTCGAGCGCTACCAGGTCGGATGGGACGTCATTCGAAAGCAACGGCATGAATCTCTTAAAAAACTTGGGCTTATTGACCAGCAAGCATTGATGGCTAAAAGAATAGAAGGAGTACCCGCCTGGGAAGAGTTAAACACAGAAGAACAGAGATACCAGGCTAAAAAAATGGCCGTCTACGCGGCAATGGTAGATAGCGTCGACCAGAATATCGGCGAACTTATTTCTTATCTAAAATCGATTGATGAATATGAAAACACGGTATTCATTTTCCTGTCGGACAATGGTCCTGAATCAAACGATTTCGCATCAGAACGCACCGTTCCATCGGTCACAGATTGGATAGCTGATACTTTTGACAATAGCTATGAAAATTTGGGTAACGAAGGTAGCTTTATTTATTATGGCAAGCCTTGGGCACATGTCGGGGCGGCAGCTCATAGATTTCACAAAACAGTAATGACTCAGGGGGGAATTAATTCACCATTGATTATTAGCTATCCAAAATCTGTACCACAAAATCGAGTAGTCTCTGAATTTTCGAGTGTTGTAGATATCACTCCAACAATTCTTGAGCTTGCCGGCGCGTCCCACCCTGGAGCACTCTTTCAAGGGAGGTTGGTGCACGGCATG
>Ga0302117_10001236_pt1 | contig 12155 bp, 12 predicted proteins | sample AG5_322_MG_FD_203112 | JGI IMG/M metagenome (GOLD analysis project Ga0302117, IMG submission 203112) | Marine microbial communities from Western Arctic Ocean, Canada - AG5_32.2 | ecosystem: Environmental > Aquatic > Marine > Oceanic | place: Canada: Western Arctic Ocean | collected 2017-10-01 | reverse complement strand
TACGTATTCCGACTCTAGAAGAAATACAGTCGATCGATCCTCGCGATGCTGTTGACGAAGTAGCACGACAGAATCAAGAATTCGCTGAAGTTGGCGTTCAGCCGCTGGCGGCACCGCCGGATGCAACACCTGATCAAGATGATCAGCCTCAGGGTCAGTTGAGCGTAGTGAGTTCAGATGATGAGATCGATGCAAACAGTGGCGCCGCAGAATTAGCCGACGCCGCGAACGAAACACTCGATCAGCGTATTGCTGAACTAGAAACACAGCTAGCACAGCGTTCCGAAGAAGCCGATCGTGCAAGAATAGCGCGCGAAGAATTAGATTCCCGCATGGGCGATCTGGAGGCTCAGATCACTGCGGCACAAGAGATTATTCGCTTGCAAGATATTCAGCTAGCGCAATTGCAAGAGTCGCTTATTGCAGCCGCCGCTGATGCGCAGCTAATAGCAGAGCAACAGACGATACCGGCTGCCGCCGAGGCAGAAGTCGCTTTGCCCGCAGACTCGCCGTCCAGTGTGGCTGATGATGTGATGCGCATACTAGCGGGCAACAGCATATTCATACTCTTCGGTATTGCTTTGGTCATCTTGCTACTAGTCGTGCTGATGCTGCGCAGAAATCGCGCAGCGAAGACAGACGACATCGATGAGATCGCGGAGCAAGATTTCGATGCTGACGCCAGCACAGAAGATTCGGAGAAAGATGAAGCTGCTACAGAACTCCAGGACTACGATCCAGCAGACTTAAATAGCGAACTTGATGACATCATCGGTGGATCAGACGAAGCCGAGAACTCAATTGAAGTTGCCGAAGAAGGGGGTGCGACTGAAGTAGGGCTGCAGCTAAACGTAGTCACGGTTGTTGGGCAGCTAATAGGCGAGCAGCAATACCGTCGCGCATTGAGCATGCTAAATACCTCGCTTCAAGAGCAAGGTGACAACGGAGAAGTTAGGGCAAAGATTTCTGAAGTTGAAAGTTTACTAGAAGCGGAAGAAGTTGAGCAGCACATGATCGATGAAATGGTAAAGACAGAAGAGGTGGCAAACCGCGAGTCGGAAACCAAATCTTTCCTTGATGACCTAGGCATGGATCTGGACTCCTTCGATAATGACGAGGAGGCTAATGATCCTGAAGTCGAAGAGGTTAAGGATGAGCCAGTCAGAGCTGCAGTTACTGTAGAAGTCTCTGTTGAATCTGATGGTGTAGATACAATGGTCGACCTTGACGGCGATGACGGTGCTGGCGAAAGCAATGTGGAAGAGTTCGAAACAGAAGAGGCAGAGCCAGCCGAAGTCGCCGAGATAGTAATCGGCGACGAAATCGAGTTTGGAATTGACATTGATGGTGAGTCAGAAAAGGCTGTCGCCGCAAGTAACGCATCTGATGATGATTTGACTAGCGATGACGATCTCAATTTTTTATCCGATGACGATGTTGAGATCCAGTCTGTAGACGAAGTAGAAGAAGTCAGCACTCTTTCCGATGATGATGAAACAGCGACTAAGTTAGAACTCGCCTATGCCTATCAGAAGATGGGAGATAGGGAGGGAGCTACGGAAATTCTGCAGGAAGTAATCAAGGAAGGCTCCGAGGAGCAGGCAGAAGAAGCCAGCAAGTTGCTCGGATCACTCGACGGCAAGTCAGACTAGTTGTCTTATACTTGCTTGCACAAGCCTGCGTCGACCTGATTCGTGCCGACTCCCGAACAAGCCACACCGAATAGTCACCGCATAGCGCTGGGCATCGAATACGATGGCTCTACGTATTCCGGCTGGCAGAAACAAAAATTCCCACAGCATGAAACTATTCAGCAATATCTTGAAACCGCATTAAGTAAAGTTGCCGATAGAGACATAGTGGTGAGCTGTGCCGGTCGAACAGATGCTGGTGTTCATGCTACGTGTCAAGTAGTTCACTTTGATGCTGAAATTGACAGAGGCGCCAAAGCTTGGACGCAGGGGGTAAACAGCATGCTGCCAAGAACTATTCGGGTAGTGTGGTCACGGACGCAGGAAGACGATTTCCATGCTCGTTTTAGCGCGATGTCCAGACGCTATATGTATCTTATGTACCGGCGTGATACGAAATCTGCAATGTTGCATCGCAGAGCGAGCTATTGTCGCCGTGAGTTGGATGAAGTCTCGATGAATGCGGCGGCGCAACACTTTCTTGGTGAACAGGATTTTACCTCTTTTCGCGCTGCCGGTTGTCAGTCAAAGACGGCAATGCGCAATGTTATGCATGCGAGTGTATATCGTCGAGGCGGCTTTCTCATCTTCGATGTTAAGGCGAATGCATTCCTGCAGCACATGGTCCGCAATATGATGGGATCGCTGCTGCAAGTTGGCTCAGGCAACAAAGACCCAGCTTGGATAGGCGAGTTACTTTCGCTGCAGGATAGGTCGCAGGCAGCCCCTACGGCTCTGCCGGACGGCCTCTATTTGGTTGGCGTTGAATATCCCCAGAGGTGCGCCTTGCCCAGCGAAATTTCGCAGCCAGACCTGCTGTTAGCAATCTGAAGTGCCAGCTAAGGCGTAAAGTAAGTTTTTGGTCTCCTCGATGGTCGGGAATCTGTTGATTTGCTAGAATACGCTTCTTTCACCAGCCTCTAGACTCACCTTGCAGAAAACTTGGACTAAAATTTGCGGTATAACGCGAGCGCAGGACGCCTTAGCAGCGGCCAATCTTGGGGTGGATGCTATCGGCCTGAATTTCTATCCCCAAAGTCCACGTGCTATATCAGTGGCTGATGTGGCAGATTTGGTAGAGGGCCTGCCGGCACGGGTGTCCATAGTGGCATTGTTCGTCAATCCTACGCCCGAGTTGGTAAGACAAGTACTGGGGACAGGAACGGTCGACTTACTGCAGTTTCACGGTAGTGAGTCCGCTGAATTTTGTGAGCAGTTCGAAACGCCATATATGAAGGTTGTAGCAGTAAAGACGAATAGCGATCTGAAATCTGAATTTGCGAAATACGAATCCGCTCAATACATACTACTGGATAGTTTTGATCCAATAATGCTTGGCGGTACTGGTAAGACGTTCGATTGGGGCACATTGGTTGAGCTAACGCGGAAGCAGCGGTCGCGTCTAGTTCTCGCCGGTGGGCTTGGACCTGGCAATGTAAGAGAGGCAATCGAGATCGTTCAGCCCTTCGGCGTCGATGTAAGTAGTGGCGTCGAGGCGAGCAAAGGAATTAAAGATATAAAAATGATGCAATTATTTATTCAAGGAGTAAGAGCAAGTGTCTAAGCTTGAAGAGTCTGCTGCTGTAGTTGACCCAACTGTATTCGATGGGCCTGACGTGTCAGGACATTTTGGTCCCTATGGTGGTGTGTTCGTTGGGGAAACATTGATCGCGGCCGTCGAAGAGCTGGCGGCAGTGTATGAGAAATTATCGGCGGATGAAAATTTCTGGGCCGAGTATGACTCTGAGTTAAAACATTATGTGGGTAGACCTTCGCCTCTGTATTTTGCAGAGCGTCTAACTGATTCCGCTGGTGGCGCGAAGATTTATCTGAAACGTGAAGATTTAAATCACACCGGCGCGCATAAGATTAATAATACGATTGGCCAGGCACTCCTTGCTAAGCACATGGGCAAGACGCGAATCATTGCGGAGACGGGTGCAGGGCAGCACGGCGTGGCCAGCGCGACCGTTGCGGCTAAACTGGGCTTGGAGTGTCATGTCTACATGGGTGCTGAAGACATTATCAGGCAGGCGCCGAATGTCTATCGCATGAAGCTGTTGGGTGCGAACGTGATTTCTGTTGAGTCGGGTTCGCGAACTTTAAAAGATGCTATGAACGAAGCGCTTCGCGACTGGGCCACGAATGTTGATAACACTTATTATATAATAGGCACCGTTGCCGGTCCGCATCCCTATCCCAAGCTAGTACGCGATTTTCAATGCGTTATCGGACGAGAGGCGCGCGAACAATCACTTGAACAGATTGGCAGACTACCTGATGCCTTGGTTGCATGTGTGGGTGGCGGTTCCAATGCCATAGGTTTGTTTCATCCGTTTCTTAAAGATGATTCCGTCACGATGTACGGTGTCGAAGCGGGTGGTTACGGCTTGGCTACAGGTAAACATGCGGCTCCTTTGAGTGCGGGATGTGCACCGGGCGTATTGCATGGCAATAGAACCTATCTAATGTCGGATGGGGCAGGGCAGGTCCTTGAAACACATTCGATCTCTGCCGGTTTGGATTATCCGGGCGTTGGTCCTGAACATTCCTGGCTGAAGGATATGAAAAGAGTTAACTATGTGGATGCAACCGATGAAGAAGCCATGAAGGCGTTTCATCAGCTCACACGACTCGAAGGTATTATTCCAGCTCTGGAATCCAGTCACGCGGTTGCCTATGCAATAAAGCTCGCGGCGACTCTGCCGCGGGACAAAAATATTGTTATCAATCTGTCTGGACGCGGCGACAAGGATATAGAGACTATTGCAAAGATTGAAGGTATCGAGTTGTAGAGTCGAGTCTGGTTCCTTCGTGTGATAAGGCTTGAGAAATACAACTACCACTATCTGTAGTTAAAGAGTTTTCAGGAAAAGCATGAGTAGAATAAATGGAATAACCCAGAAGGCGGCAGCAGCAAATAGAAAGCTGCTAATTCCTTATCTGGTTGCGGGCGATCCGAATTTGGAAACAACGAGTGCGTTAATGCACAAGTTGGTTGAGCAGGGCGCTGACATTATTGAGCTCGGCATACCGTTTAGCGATCCCTCATCGGACGGGCCGGTTATTCAGCGCGGCGTTGAACGCGCTCTAGCAAAGGGAACCACCCTGAAGCAGGTGTTAGGTTTGGTGGCGCAGTTTAGAGAGGTCGATGCAGATACGGGAATCGTGCTAATGGGCTACCTGAACCCTATCGAGATCATGGGTTACAAAAACTTTGCCGAGGCCGCTAGTGCCTCTGGCGTTGATGGTGTGCTGACTGTCGATCTGCCGCCGATGGAGGCCGACGAACTAAATGCGATGATGCGTTCTGTTGATGTAGACACGATATTTCTAGTGGCGCCAACGACACGTGAAGAGCGCGTGGCGAGTATTGCCGAACACTGTAGCGGCTATCTCTACTATGTGTCATTGAAAGGCGTTACGGGTGCTGCATTGACGGACTTCGACTCAGTGACGGCGAACATAAATAAGCTGCGTGAGGGGACCCTGCTACCGATTGTTATCGGTTTTGGTATCAAGGATGCGCAGAGCGCGTCGGCCATGGGGAAATTGGCAGACGGTGTAATTATAGGTAGCGCTCTCGTTGAAAAAATTGCCCTATTGCCCGATCAAGTAGAACATGATGTTCAGGTGCTGAGCAACACCGTAAAAGTGATCTCACAAGCTAGAGAAGCCTTAGATAAACTAGTGTAACATCTTTATTTTACTGCCTAGACGGATTGAAGAATGAGCTGGATAGATAAAATTTTACCTTCGATAGCTATCGCTTCAAAGGGTGTAAAAAAGTCGGCTGTGCCCGAGGGTACCTGGAAAAAATGCCCGCGCTGCGATGCGATGCTCTACACGAAGTCTCTCAGCGAAAACTACGAAGTCTGTCCCAAGTGTGAGCACCATCTGCGGATCACTGCTAGACGTCGTATCGAGCTGTTTCTGGATGCCGGTGCTCAGATTGAGTTGAATGTAGATATGGAGCCAGTTGATCTGCTGAAATTCAAGGATCGGAAGAAGTATAGAGATAGGATTAGCGCGGCACAGAAGAGCACAGGCGAGAAAGATGCTCTCATCGTCGTCAAAGGTAAGGTCAATGATATTCCTGTTATAGCTGCTGCCTTCGAGTTCAGCTTTATCGGCGGTTCGATGGGTGCAGTGGTCGGTGAAAAATTCACACAGGCGGTCAACACATGCATAGAAGAGAAGTTGCCACTTGTGTGTTTCTCCACCAGTGGTGGCGCACGGATGCAGGAGGCGCTTATCTCGCTTATGCAAATGCCGAAGACGTCAGCCGCTTTGGAAAAATTGAAGCGAAATTCCTTGCCTTATATCTCGGTTCTTGTTGATCCGGTCTATGGGGGAGTGTCTGCAAGTCTAGCGATGCTCGGTGATGTGAATATTGCCGAACCAAACGCGCTAGTTGGCTTTACCGGTCCCGATGTTATCAGGCAAACGGTGCGGGTAAAGTTACCCGAAGGTTTTCAGCGCAGCGAATTCTTGCTTGAGAATGGAGCTATCGACATGATTGTTCACCGCAAAGATCTGCGCGGCAAAATTTCGTCGATGCTCGAAAAATTCCTTTATTACAGAAACACTGCCTCTTAATCTGTAGAGTTAAAGCAATGCCCGTCAAAGGTAGTTCTCTCGAGAGCTGGTTGCAGTATATTTCTAGCGTGCATCCACGCGAGATCGAGCTCGGCCTTGGCCGTACAAAAAGGGTCTCGGTCAATCTAGGTTTAGGCAAGCCCGCACCACTAGTCGTTACTGTTGCTGGTACAAATGGCAAAGGCTCCTGCGTGGCGACGATGGAGGCAATCCTGCAGCAGGCGGGGTTTAAGACTGGCTGCTATACCTCGCCGCATGTTCATGTCTTCAACGAACGTATTCGCATCGATGCTAGCAATGTCTCCGATGAGCCCCTGATTGCCGCATTCGAGGCGATCGATGAGGCGAGAAACAACGAAACCCTGAGTTACTTCGAATTCGCCACTCTGGCGAGCCTTTACCTTATGCGTAAAAACAATGTCGATGTAGCCTTGTTAGAAGTCGGTCTGGGTGGTCGTCTCGACGCTGTGAACATTGTTGACGCGGATGTAGCTGTGATCAGCAGCATAGGTATCGATCACACGGATTGGCTGGGTAACGACATCGAATCTATAGCCGCCGAGAAGGCGGGTATTATGAGGGCCAATACTCCAACTGTATTTGGTGGCGAACACCCGCCTAACGCAATTATCCACAGAGCAAAAGAGCTCGATTCACCTTTGCTAGTAATTGGTCATGATTTTCACGCTGACCAGGACGCTGCAAATGGCACCTGGCGATGGAGAGGGCAAAATAGAGAGTCAGTGCCCGTAATTTGGCCTGATCTACCCATTCCGAGCCTCATGTTGTGTAATGTGACAACCAGCTTACAGGCGCTGATGCTATTGCCCTTAAGCTTCGGGCTTGAGCCCGTCGCCGCTGCGTTGAACGGGCTTGGACTAGTAGGTCGGTTCGATAAGCGCCTGGATTTGAGCAATGGCCGCGCGGTAATCTTCGATGTGGCACATAACCCCGCTGCCATGCAGCAACTATCCAGTCGTTTGCGCAGCTACAAGTCCGAGAATCCGGTGGCTGGTCGCATCGCTGCGGTGGTGGCGGTGATGTCAGATAAAGATGTGATAGGAATGATCACAGCCTTAGAATACTGCGTAGACATCTGGTATATTGCGCAGGTCGATGAGGCGCGAAGTATGGCCGCAGATGAAGTGGCACAAACTATGAAAAAAATGGGAATCGCATCCGATCAGGGGCATATTTTTCAATTTGACAGTGTCGAGTCGGCCTATAGGGCCGCCTGCGACTGCACTGAAGCTGAGGACACTGTCCTCGTGACGGGGTCATTCTTTACCGTCGCAGCAGTTCATGGGGTTACTCAGCCGGCTTGAAGAGCTAATTTTAGCAGGAAACAATCGATCTTATTAATATTGAGGGACACGGCTTGAACCAGGGCGCCAAACAACGAATCGTCGGTACTGCCGTGCTACTCGCCCTAGCACTAATATTTCTGCCCATCATTTTTGATGGTGAAGGAAGCTACCAAGCTCCTGTTAGCAGCCGTATTCCAGAAGCTCCTATTATTTCTATTCTTCCTGAGCCGACCCAGTCGCGGCCAATTATCGTAGGTAATGTCGAGACTATTGAGCCAGATGCTTCCGCGGCGGTATCTCTCATAGAAGAAGTCGCCGAGCTTGTCGAGGAACCTAGCGTTGCCATTGCTACTCAGGAGACGGTTAACGATGTTGAAATCACAGACGCCCCCATTTTCAGTCGCGAAGTGCCGCAGCTTAGCGATGCAGGCCTGCCACAGGGCTGGGTCGTTCGCCTCGGATCTTTTTCAGATAGTGAGAACGCTAGCAATCTGGTGACAAGATTGCAGGACGCTGGCTATAAAGCCTATAGCCGCGTAATGCGTAGCTCTCAGGAGGCTCTTACTGGAGTATTTGTCGGCCCTTGGTTGGATCGGGGACAGGTAAACGAATATCAACAGAAGCTGCAAGAGGAATTTAACTTAGCAGGTCTAGTAGTTCGCTACGAACTCGAGCGCTTATAACGGTTACTGGTTAGCAAATGGCATTCAATCAAGTCGATCTAGTCATTCTGATAATCACCGTGCTCTCATCGGCATTTGGCCTGTGGCGGGGACTGATCAAGGAAGTGCTTTCATTGTTGACTTGGATCGCAGCTTTGCTGGTGTCCAGAGTATACAGTGAGCCTCTCGCTGGATTGATGACGGGCATGATAGAAAACGACGGCATTCGTTATGTGAGCGCGTTTGCACTACTTTTTGTCATCGTGATGATGTTCGGAACGTTTCTGAATTTCCTTATGTCGAAATTGCTTAAGGTTACCGGATTGAAGCTGGCAGATCGTCTACTTGGTGCCGGCTTTGGTGTGGCTAGAGGTGTAATGATCGTGTTGGTGATTATGTTTATTACTAGCATGTTCGTTTCGGAAACTCAGTTGTGGCAGCAATCACAGTTGGTCCCTTACGGGATGGACTTAATTGAGAAGTCGCAGGTTTTCATCGGGGATATGAATAGCGTCAGTCCGACGCCTTAAATACTGTTAATCGCGGAGCGTACTATGTGTGGATTGGTAGGTGTGGTTGTTGGTAAAGGTGCAGGTGTCTGTCTGTATGACACATTAACCGTGCTGCAGCACAGAGGTCAGGATGCTGCGGGCATCATGACTAGCGATAACGGCAAGCTAAACCTACGCAAAGATAATGGATTGGTAAAGGATGTGTTCCGAACCCGACACATGCGCCGGCTGACCGGGAATATGGGCATAGGCCATGTACGCTATCCTACAGCCGGTGGCTCCAGCCCCGCACTAGCACAACCGTTCTATGTGAATTCGCCCTATGGCCTCTGCCTCGCCCACAACGGCAATCTAACCAACAGCAAAGAACTCAGTCGGGACCTTTTCAAGGAAGACCTTCGTCATATCAACACCGATTCTGATTCAGAAGTATTGCTGAATATATTCGCCCACGAATTACAGCGTCGCAATAAGATGAAGCCGCTGCCCGAAGATGTATTCGCCGCGGTTGCCGGTGTCCATAATCGTTGTCGCGGAGGTTTTGTCGCAATCGTCATGCTGTCCGGGTATGGCATAGTCGGTTTTAGAGACAGAAATGGCATACGCCCGCTAGTATTTGGTAGTCGGGAATCTGCGCAGGGTAAAAAGGAATACATGATCGCCTCTGAAAGTGTGGCGCTCGATTCTCAGGGGTTTACATTAGAGCGTGATGTTGATCCTGGTGAGGCTGTCTACATAGACACTGACGGTGAGTTACATACTCAGTTGTGCACCGAGCCGGGCGTGCATACGCCGTGCATATTCGAACATGTCTACTTTGCAAGACCGGATTCATTAATGGATGGCATATCGGTCTATAAGGCACGCATGCGCATGGGCGATCGTCTCGCAGACAAAATCGAACGAATCAGACCTGCGCACGATATCGACGTCATAATTCCGGTGCCGGACACGGCTAGGACAGCGGCTCTGGAATTGGCGAATCGCCTTGGATTGAAGTTTCGTGAAGGCTTCGTGAAGAATCGTTATATTGGCCGTACGTTTATCATGCCAGGGCAGAGCCAGCGAAAGAAGAGTGTGCGTCAGAAGTTGAACGCCATCGATCTCGAATTCAAAGGCAAGAATGTATTGCTAGTCGATGACTCGATCGTTCGCGGCACTACTTGTAAGCAAATCATTCAGATGGCACGTGATGCGGGCGCCGCTAAAGTCTATTTCGCCTCTGCAGCACCGGCTATTCGCTATCCCAATGTCTACGGTATTGACATGCCGGCCGCGGATGAACTTATCGCCTCGGGCAAGACAGGAAAAGAAATCGAAGAGGCAATCGGGGCAGACTGGCTAATCTATCAGGACCTGGAAGATCTGATCTCTACAGCCTCGGAAGGTAATCTCGATATTAAGCAATTCGAGTGCTCGGTGTTCAATGGGGAATACGTTACCGGCGATGTGGACGAGATCTATTTAAAGCGTCTTGAAAATTTACGTAACGATGCGGCGAAGGCAAAGAAAGCGAGCAAGAAGGCCACTGCAGAAGCTAGAGACTAATTCGGTTTTCAGTTATATCAGCACGTCTGATGCTCGAAATACAGTAGGAAAGAAAGCTGAAAAAAAGATTAGAAGTGAGACGCTAATGTTATCTGTGAATGCCGAGGAAAATAGCGCGAGTCAGGTCCAGAAGGTGGACACGAAGTTGTCTGCACAGGTCCAAACGACAGTTGCTGAAGTAGGCAAAGCCTTGCTAGGGAAAGATTATTAGATTCGCTTGCCTTTGTGCTTTCTATTCTCCGGCGGCCATCTACTAATAGAAGACCTGCCAGGCATGGGCAAGACCACTTTGTCCTATGCGCTAGGGCTTAGCTACAAGCGCATGCAGGGTGCCAGCGACTTACTGCCAGCAGATATCCTCGGCATTTCAATTTTCAATCAAACTACCAGCAAGTTTTCTTTCTATCAAGCCCCTATATTCAGCTAGTTCGTATTTGCCGATGAGATAAACCGAACCTCTCCAAAGACGCAGAGTGCTCTGTTGGCGACAGGTAACGATTGAAGGCGAAACGCGGATTGCTGGAAATGAACACAGAGCGAGACAAGGTCGAAGCGATTAATCAGTCTATGTCCCTTGAAGAGGTAGTCTCATTTCGTCGTCAGTCGGCACAAGTAAAGGCCAGCGATTCCTTGTTAGGCTATGTGCAGCGATTGATTTCCTTCACTCGAGGAAAAGATGAGTTGCATTTTTGTCTGTCGCCACGCGGTAGCCTGGCCATCATACGTTCGGCCAAGACCTGGGCGTTGATGTGTGGGCGTAATCATGTGGTGCCAGAGAACCTTAGAAGATTGTTAGGCTGGTTGCACGAGACAGGAGTTAACGGTACTGAATGTGATGATGAGAGAGGATACTTACTTACAGGAAAACGTGATCTAAAAATGCTTCATTTAGATCGTAGTTATTGATTAGTAGGTAATGCCAGAGCCAATTTCCTTTCGGAATTGATTGCCATTTTTAATTGCGCCAAGCGTCCAATCAGAAGTTCCAAGCCATCTACTACTATATCGGCTTGCTCCCGGTTATATCTAAATCGAATAACAATCTCCGTTCATACTGTGAGTGTTATTACGAATAAGGAATATATTGCAAATAGGACCGACCATAGCTTGAAGCGTCCAGGGGAAAAGATCACGGAGACCATCAATAAGATGCCCAGCGAAGGAATGGCTATCGAGGGTATAACTGCATTTTTATACATGAATATGTTGACGTATGGCCCCACCAAGAAATACAACAGCATTGATAGCGCGGAAAGGCGACCCAAGTGCTGACTCTCCTCTAGCATGTTAAGCGTGCCGTCTTCTGGGGCCGATAGTGCCATCTCGGCGGCGCCGTAAATACAGGAGGACCCGAACACTAGTACAATGAAGTCCAGAAATGTCCACTGCTCTATGACGCGCAGACCCCAGCCGACCCACCAGAGTTGCAAAATGTAGAGCATGATGCTGAATGCCCAGATTGCCGAAGACCAGTGGAATAGAACCCTTCTGTAGGCACGTATTTGCATCGCTATGGTGTGCAGCAGGCGGGTGATTGCCAGGCCAAGGATAATGGAGACTGCAATGAAGATGTATTCGTGTTGAGTCATATTATTTTTTTAACAGGGCCGTCGTCGCGAGTATTGCGGTAGTAAATTCATAAGCTAATGCGCTATAGGTATAAGCGCTGACGGGATCCGTTGCCAACAGAAATGAAATCAACCGGGCCGTCGCCAAGGTTCCTATGCCTAGTATGAGAAGCACTAGGCCTGCGCTGTAAAAGTCCGATTTTAGAAAAGCCAATAGGCAGAATATGCCTATTCCGGTCTGCAGTCCGCCATACATTGCTCCGATTTC
>Ga0302117_10001234_pt1 | contig 12160 bp, 6 predicted proteins | sample AG5_322_MG_FD_203112 | JGI IMG/M metagenome (GOLD analysis project Ga0302117, IMG submission 203112) | Marine microbial communities from Western Arctic Ocean, Canada - AG5_32.2 | ecosystem: Environmental > Aquatic > Marine > Oceanic | place: Canada: Western Arctic Ocean | collected 2017-10-01 | reverse complement strand
GACATTCACGCTGAACGCCACGCGGCCGTTTGGCGAACTCAATCCTGAGTTCGCCGCGAAATATGTCGGATTTGTCAACGACGACACCGAGGCCGATCTGGATATGCCGCCGATAATCGACACAATTGCGATTCAAGGAAGCCCGATCGGCGACTATCAGATCATCGGCATGGGGGCGCAGGACGCGAATTACCTGATCAACCACGACAATCCCATGGATTCGTTCCTGACGATCACGGCGGCGACACCGGAGATCGTCTGGTCGAACCCGGCCGACATTCGGTTCGGTGACGCTTTGGGCGGGGCTCAGCTGAACGCGACGAGCTTGAACGCGACGAGCCCGGTTGCGGGCGTGTTTACCTACACCCCGTCGGACGGCGACGCGCTTGCGGTTGGCGATGGCCAGACGCTCAGCGTCATGTTCGCGCCGGAGGACTCAGTGAACTTCACCGTCGCCGTGGCGACGGTGACGGTCAACGTCAAGCGCGGTCTTCCTGTCATCATCTGGCCGGATCCCTCCGACATCATGTTCGGCACAGCGCTGGGCGCCGGCCAGTTGAACGCGTCGAGCCCGATATCCGGTGGGGTGGTGTATGTCCCCGCGGTGGGGGACGTGTTGAGCGCCGGAGGTTTCCAGGCGTTGAGCGCGATGTTCACCCCGGACGATCTGATCAATTACCAGCCCGTGTCCGCGCTGGCGACGATCAACGTGCTCCGGGCTGACACTGACATCACCTGGAACGATCCGGCCGAAATCGCGTTCGGAACGCCGCTGAGCGCCACGCAGCTCAATGCCGTGTCCAGCATTGCCGGGACGTTGGTCTACACACCTCCGCTGGGCACGATCTTGATCCCCGGCGACGATCAAACTTTGACGGTAACGCTTACTCCCACTGATACCGACAATAACAACACGGTGGACATGAGCGTTGAGATCGACGTGCGCAAGGCAACGCCCGTGATCACTTGGTCCGCTCCGAGTGAAATCGAATTCGGAGCGCCGTTGAGTGGAGTGCAATTGAATGCGAGCGCGGAAAATTTTCCAGGCGTTCTGACCTACACACCCGCTAGTGGAACGGTCCTCAATGTCGGCGTCGGCCAGACGCTCTCTGTCACCTTTACTCCGGATCAGCCCCTTAATGTAGAATCGGTGACACTGGCTGTGCCGATTGACGTGCGTAAGTCCGATCCGATCATTACCTGGGGCGCGCCGGCGGACATTGTCTTTGGTTTGGCGCTCACGTCGGCCCAATTGAATCCCACCGCCGACGTGCCGGGAACCGTCGTCTTCGATCCTCCGGGCGGGACCGTGCTCGACGCGGGCCCCGGCCAGGTCTTGAAGGCGACCTTTTCGCCCACTGATGCGGCGAATTATAATACCGGCGAAAAGGAGGTGTTGATCAATGTCGCCAGGGCTAATCCGGTCATCAACTGGCCTAATCCGGCCGATATCATCTTCGGGACGCAGTTGGCCGATGGCGTGCAGCTTAATGCAACCGCCGGTGTTCCGGGGAATTCCTCGGCGCCGGTCGATGGCCTTTTTGGCTATACGCCGGGCGCCGGATTTCAGCTCAACGCTGGGTTTGGCCAGACTCTCTCGACTGAGTTTACCCCGACGGACACGGCCAATTTCAACGTCGTGACAGCGTTGGCGACGATCAACGTATTAAAGAATAACCCCGTCATTGACTGGACGCCCCCGGCCGCAATTATTTTTGGAACGCCGCTGAGCGGAACGCAGCTCAATGCCTCGGTCGCCAACCCGACGGGAATGCTGGTCTACGATCCGCCACTCGGCGCGGCCCTCAACCCCGGCGCGGGCCAGACGCTTCGGGCCACCTTTACGCCCGACGACACGGCCAACCACAATGTCCAGACCGCGCTGGTGACGATCGATGTGGATCTCGCAACGCCAGAAATCACCTGGCCGACTCCGCAGGATATCGTGTTCGGAACGCCATTGGACAACACGCATCTCAACGCGACGGCCGACGTCGCCGGAGTCTTTGCTTATTCTCCCGAAGCCGGTGTTTCCCTCAACGTGGGCGCGGCCCAGACGTTGAGCGTGACCTTCAGCCCGTTTGACTCGAACTTCATGCCCACCACGAAAACGGTGTCGATCAATGTCGACAAGGCCGATCCGGTCATCACCTGGCCCAATCCCGGCGCCATTGTATTTGGAACGCCATTGAGCCTGGCCGATAATCTCAACGCGTTTGCCAATGTGCCGGGCTCCTTCGACTACACTCCCGCTCCGGTCGTCGTTCTCGACGCGGGCCTCGGGCGAATTCTTACGACGACGTTTACCCCGACGGACTCCGCCAATTACAACTCGGTCAACGCGCAGGCTCTGATTAACGTGCTGCTCGCGCCGCCGTCGTTGTCCTGGGCCAACCCGGCGAATATCACCTTTGGCGATCCGTTAGGCGGCGCGCAGCTCAACGCCACCGCCGACGGCGGACTGCCCGGGTCCTTCGTCTACAGCCCGCCCGCCGCGACCGTGCTCAATCAGGGCAACTTCCAGCTATTGTCGGTCACCTTCACGCCCACGGACTCCGTTAACTATCTGCCGGCGACGACGACCGTGACGATCAACGTCGGCAAGGCGACGCCGACGGTTGTCTGGACCCCTCCGGCCGATATCACATACGGCGCGGCGCTGAGCGGACTGCAACTAAACGCGACGGCGAATATCGCGGGGAGTTTCAACTACAATCCGCCTTTGGGCACGATTCTGAACGCCGGGGCCGGGCAAATATTGCGCGTGACATTCACGCCTCAGGATTTCGTGAATTACAACGCCGTCGCGGCACAGACGTCGATTAATCTGGGCCCGGCCAATTTGATTGTGCGCGCCGATAACAAGAGCCGTGCATTCAACGCGCCGGAACCCGCTTTCACGGCGACTTTCCTCGGTTTTGTGAATGGCGATACGGCGGCGAATCTCACTCAACCCGTCGTCCTGGCCACCACTGCCATGCTCAGCAGTCCCGCTGGAAATTACGACATCAACGGGTCGGGGGCCGCGAGCGTGAACTACGCCATTCAATACCGAAAAGGAACTTTGAGCGTGTTGCCGAACATTGCGCCCACTGTCAGCCTGACGGCTCCGTCGAACGACAGCAATCGACCGGCGCTCTCCGATCTTATCCTGACGGCTGACGCGGCCGACACTGACGGCTCGGTTGTGCTGGTTGAATTCTTTGAAGGCGGCGTCAAGTTGGGCGAATCCACCGCGTCGCCCTACGAGTTCACCTGGCCGAGCGTTCCGATCGGAACTTATACCCTGACCGCCGTCGCGACCGACGACTTGAACGAATCGACTACATCGTCGCCGGTGACGGTGAATGTGCTTCCGGGCGTCAATTCCGCAGCGGTGAGTCCGATGGGCCAGGTCACCGTGGGGCTGACCGGCGCCCCGGGAGTGCATTACGCAATTCAGGCCAGCGACGACCTCATCACTTGGACGACGATTGGCTCGTTTATCGCGACGGGAACCACGGAAACGTTTCCCGATCCCGATCCCGCGATGAATCAGGGCCATCGGTTTTACCGAATTATCCCGGTTTCTCTGCTGCCCTAGCCCGGCATTGGCGGGCCGTTCGAAGTGTTCTCCTCCCTCGATCGCGATCGCGATCGACGACCGCGTCCCTTCAGTGTGTTTGCCGTGGCTCCCGAAGCGGGCTAGATCAAGGCGGCGAATGGATTGCGCGTCCTGCCCGAACACGATTTTTCAAATTGTCCGCCCATTGATATTCTGGTCGTTCCCGGCGGCGTTGTTGCTGCACGGGCTCCAGGCCACGACGCATCATGGCGCGATCGAGTTGTTGCGGGACGTCGCGCCGGAGCCGGAGGTCGTTGTGCAGGAATCAGGTTTCGATTCCGGTTATCGCCGATGACGAGACCGGTCACGGCGATCTTCATAACGTCCAGCGCACAGTGGAGTGTTTTGAATCGGCGGGAGCGGCGGGCATTTTATTGGAGGATCAGGTTGCGCCCAAGCGATGCGGGCATTTCGCCGAGAAACAGGTCATTCAAAGATCTCTCAAATCGCCTTTTGCGTCGAATTTCATCCGCATCGGGGCCGACTCCGGAATCAAGTCCGATCGTTGACCGGCGGTTTCCAGGTAGGCCTCGGAGACCACAACGGATTGGAGATCGAGGGTGTCCCGAATGCGGATTATTCGACACTGAGCGGTGTTTTCCAGCGCGAGCGAGGTCAGGGCGGCGGCGATGGCCTCGCGATCCGAGTCGAAGGCGATGGGCAGTTTGGCGGAATTCGGCGTCATCGAGGTCAGAGCGTTGACTGCCGTGATCTCCCGATCGGTCTCTTCGATGAGCCGCGTTGTCGTGAGATCGGCCATCCCGACGCCGATCGAGTTTCCGTGGGTTTCCGGAGTGAGTCCGCGAACGAAGATCCGTTTCACGCGCGGCGAGCCTCCGGCCTGCTCGGAGAACAGGGTGGAATAGCCGTGAACACTGCGACCGATCACGTTGGAATCCATGCCCGTGCCGCTGATGTTCTTGCCAATGCGATCGACGATGAGGAGGTCGACCTCGTCGAAGGGAAGCCCGGGCATGAGTTCGCGCGCTTCCAGGAGCAATTGTTCCTCGCCTCGTTCGAAATCTCCGGGCTGGAGCGCGGAGATCCGGGCGGTTTGGTGAAAGCCGTCCTCAATCAGGGCGAGTCCCCCGAGCACGGGCGCGGAGCTGAGGATGACTCGCGCGGTTTCCCGCAGGGCGGCTTCGTAGCCGAGGCTCTGGGCGGCGCGATGAAAGCGAGCGGCGCCCGCGTGTTTGCCCAGGCCGACGACGAGCATTTTCATGAGGCCGCTGCCCAGGGAGCCGGTGAAATCGGTGTGCGGTTTGACTCGGTTGACGACCAGGATTCCATCGGCATCGAGCGCGACGGAGCTCAGGACGACCTCCGATCCGGTGGAGAGCGATCCCAGGCGGCGAGTCTCCATCGCGGGCTCGATGGGCGCCCCGACGGTTTCGGGCGTGACGCCATAGTCGGCGAGAATGCGGGTTTGGCCTTCGGGGGTGGCGCCGCCGTGGCTGCCCATGGCGGGTATGATAAAGGGCTTTGCGCCGGCGCCCTGAAGGCGTTCGACCGCGCGGGCGACGATGGCGGCGAGATTGGCGATCCCGCGACTGCCGACGCCGATTGCGATTTTGGTGCCGGGTTTGACGGCGGCGGTCAATTCCGAGAGTTGCGCGTCCACGGCGCTCGGGATGTTGACCGGCGCGCGGCGCGGCAGGTTTTGGCGCAGGCGAAAGACGCGAGGAAAGGATTCCTGGGACATGTGTCGCTTCGGCCGACGCCTCGGTGGCGGCGGTTCATTGGGGAGTCGTCAGGCTTGTGCGGAATCAGCGGCCGCTTTGGGCTGTAGAATAATTTCCACGCCTTCGCGCGCAGCTTCAACCTGAAGGGGGTCGCCGTGCATCGTCACGAGATCGCGAGCCCACTGCGTCATTCGTGTGATGTGGTCGTCGTCATGATCGGGATCATGGTGAAACAGGTGGAGCTGTTTGACGCCCGCCATCAGCGCCAGCGTGACGACGTCGTCGAGGCAGCCATGCCCCCACCCGACCTTGCTCTGATACTCGGAGTCGTCGTACTGGGTATCAATAATCAGCACGTCGACATCGCGAATATAATCGATCAGCCGTTGATCCTGTTTGCGGGCAAAGGCAAGCGAGGCGTCCGTGATACGACCGGTGGAATCGGATTCGGCTCCGCGGAGCCGCTGGTAGGGCTCGTTGTCGGGCAGGAAGGCGACGGAGCCGGCGCTGGTGTTGAGGCGGTAGCCCACGCAGATTCCGGGATGATTCATGAAGGCCGCCTCCACCTCGACCTTGCCAATCTTGAACTTCATTTCCTGCAGTTCCTCGACCGCCGGCATGGCGGGCATTTGCTGCATGGTGACGGGAAAATAGGAGGTGCGCATCTGTTGCGCGAAAATGTCGGCCAGGCTTTCGGACGAGCCTTCGAATCCTCGAATCTTGATGTTGTTTTGCGGATTGTAGGCGGGGAGGAAAAAGGGGAAGCCCTGAATGTGATCCCAGTGAGTGTGCGTGATCAAGAGAGTCAGATTGATCGGCTGATTCGGAAATTCCCTGACCAGCGAATGCCCGAGCAGACGGATTCCCGATCCGGCGTCCAGCACGATGATTTCGCCATCGGCCCGCACTTCGACGCAGGAAGTGTTACCGCCGTAGTGTACGGTCGTGGGGCCGGGAGTGGGAGTCGAGCCGCGAACGCCCCAGAATTTGACGCGCAAACCTTCCTCGGCCGGCCGCTCGGGCGCCGGCGCCTGAGTCGTCGATTCCGTCGGCGCGGGTGTCTCGTCTGGCGGACTCAGGTCAGCTGCCGGACCCAGGTCGGCGGCCGGAGCCGTTGTTCTAAAACGCTCCCAGAGTTTGACGAAGGTGGATTTCTCCGGCTCCAGGAGACGAATGAGAATATTGGTCAGCTCGTCCTGTTCGAAGGGTTTGACCAGATATTCGTCGGCTCCCGATTGCAATGCGTTGAGGCGGTCGCCGGCGTAGCCCCGGCTGCTGGAAATGATAATTTTTACAGTCTTCTCGAGATCCGGATCCTCATGAACGTGACGGCAGAGCCGAAAGCCATTGCAACGTCGCATGAGCAAGTCGCAGATGACGACCTGTGGCCGGTGTTTACGGATGAGCGCCAGACCCTCCTCGCCATTGTCCGCCTCCAGCACAGTCCACTTGTCTTCTGTGAGCCACCTTCTGAGCGTCTCACGAAGCTCTTGCTCTTCGTCGATTACCAGTATGGTTTTCGGGCCAGCCACCGGTTGAATACTTTCGTGGAAACGTCCAGATTACAAGCGTCCGCTTTGTGGACAGCATGGCCCGCTTTGTTGCTGTTCGGGCTCGTCGTTGTTCCAATATGTCTGACGAAAAGGCTCAGACGCCAATAGTCCTGATTGAGGGGAGGCGATCGCTCAGGACGTGAACAGCCGTTTGCAAACGGCGATCGTGCTTTCGGCCGCCTCGTCGGATGAGGGAATGGGAAAGGCTTCGGCCGACACGTAGCCGTCGTAGCCAATTTCGCGCAGCGCCTCGGCGATGGGCGTGTGATTCATGTGGCCCATGCCGGTTGCGCGGCGGTTGCTGTCGACGAAGTGCACATGTCCGACGTGCTTCCCGCCGGTCCGGAAGGCGTCGGCGATGTTGGCCTCCTCGATGTTCATGTGGAAGACATCGGAGAGCAGTTTCACGTTGTCGGTGGTCAGGCCCTCCAGGAGCCGCACGCCGTCTTCGGTGCGATTGATGAGATTGGTCTCGTAGCGGTTGAGCGGCTCGTAGAAGAGCTGCGTGCCTTTGGCGGCCGCGTGAGCGCCGAGATCCTCAAGCGCGTCGGCCAACCAGGCCAATGCCTGCTCTTTGGAAACGTCTCCTTCGAAGCGGCCCTGCATGGAGCCGATAATGGCGGGCGCGTTGAACTCGGCGCCCCAATCGATGATGGCGCGAATAAATTCCCGGGCCTTTTGCCGAATTTCCGGATCGGCGTTGGTGAGCGTCAGTTTATGAATGACCCAGCCGCCGCCGGTGCCGACGGCCGCGACCTTGAGACCGTGCGTCTCAAGCAGCGCCTTGAGCTCGTCATCGTCAACGGCGTCAGGATGGGGCGCGAAGATTTCAACGGCGTCAAATCCGAGTTCGGCGGCTTTGGCGCAGGCGCCGGGCAGGTCGTGCCAGTAAACAAAGGGGCCGCCTTCGGCTTCTTTGACGAGAGAGACGGTGATGGCTGTCTTGATCATGGGCCGCGAAATCTAACCGTCGTCCCGCCTCTGCGGCAAATCTAAACTCTTAGGGAGTCTCTGCCATCTTTTCCGGCGAGCCCATGTTTGCTGAACCACTCCATGAAGGTTTCGGTCGCGGCTTGCGAATTGAGAATGGGGATGCCCCCGAGCGCCTGAATTGCCTGAGCGTCCCGGTCTTCAAACATGCGCACGACGACTGGGATGTCTTTGACTAAAGCCAGTAGTTTGGCTGTGTCCTGGACGCGCCGCATGGACGCGAGGATGAGCTTGGCTTTGGCGGCGTTTGCCTTCTGAAGGATTTTCTCGTCGGCGCCGTCGCCGCGCAGACAGGGAATCCCCAGCTTTTCCAGCTGGATGATGACGGCCGGATCGTCGTCGATCACGAGCAGGTCGTGGCCCGCCTTCTGCAGGGGTTTGACGACCCACATGCCGCCGGCGCCGAAGCCAAGAATGAGCACGTGGTTCTCGTGCCCGCTCTGGGTGGGCAAGCGTCGGCGCAAGGGATGGAATTTCAACAGCCAACGGACAGATCGATCGTTGGCGACAAGTGGCGTCACGGTCATCGTCACCACCGCGATTAGGGCGATCGCGGAGAAGAGTTCACGGCTGATGTGGCCGGCGATTTCGCCGGTCAGGGCGAGCACGAGCGAGAGCTCGCTGGTTTGAGCCAGCAGCAGGCCGCTTTCGATCGCCGATCGGGATGAGAGACCGCTGGCCTCGGCGACGATCGTGACCAACGGCGGCGTGAGCAGGATCACCATGAGCGCCAGTGCGAAGGCGCGGAGGAGTAGGTCGGGCTCGGGAATCGTGATCAAGGCGCCCAGCGCAGTGAAGAAGACGGCGAGGAAGAAATCGGACAGCGAACCGAGGACGCTGCGGACGACGCCATTGAGGGGAAAGGACGACAGGGAGAATCCGGCGAAAAATGCTCCGACGACGGGATGCAGGCCGAGAAAGTAGGCGCCGCCCGCGAAGAGAAACAGGACGGCAAGAAGCACGAGCAGGAGCGATTCTTCGTCTAGCCAGGGTTGAACGCCGGGTTCGACGCGGGGGCGTTTGCCGTCACGCGAGCGCAGGCGAAGCAACAGCCAGGGCATGAGCCGGGCCTGACAGATGACGGCGAGAGCGCCCAGGCCGACCAGGGCGCCGACGCTTTGCGCGAGTTTGGCGTCGGGCTCGCCGAAGCGCGCCAGCATCACGATCCAGACGATCATCAACAGGTCCTGCAGCAGGAGCGCGCCGGTCACCATCCGGCCGAATGGCTCAAACATGCGAAGCCAGAGTCGGAGCTGGCGGATGACCACGAGCGTGGAGCTCGTGGACAGCGCGATGGCGAGGTAGAGCGAGGAGATGCCATCGAACCCCAGCAATCTGGCGAGGCCGAATCCGGCTGCGCCAGCGACGCTGAATTGGGTGAGTCCAACCAGCCACGCGGCTTTCTTTTGCGTTTGGAAGCGGGTCGGATTGAGTTCAATCCCTGCGGCGAAGACGAGAAACGCCAAGCCCAGCTGTAGAATTTTTTCGAGATTATTCAGGTCCAGGGCGTGGTCGAACGCTTCGCCCGGCATCGCGCTTCGAGCGAGAGAAAGGCCCAATCCCATCGCGAGCAACAAGGGGATGACCGGGATGCGAAACCGCCGCGAAAGGCCAAATCCGATGGCCGCCACCGTCAGGAGGATTGCCAGGCCGGTCATGGTTCGAGGAAGCCCAGTTCCTTGAGCTTGCGGGTTTGCAGTTTGATGCCGTCGACCTTGGGCAACATGAGATAGGTCGGATCCATTTCCAGCAAGCTGTCGACCATGGAGAGATCGATCGCGTGAATGCTGCACGGGATCTTCATGGTGCGGCAACGGTAGGCGAGGAGATTGTTGATGTCCTCAATGTGGAGACAGGACACGAGCAACTTGGCGCGGGGCAGTCCGGCTTCTTCGAGAAAGGACAGATTTTGGGCGTCGCCCATTTTGGTTGCGCCGGGGAGGCCGCGCAGTTTGCCGGGATCGGTGTCGAGGGTGAGGACGGACTGGCCGGCGTCGTGCAGGGTTTGGGCGATGTTTCGTCCGAGCGTGTTGGCGCCGACGATGATCACGTGATTCTGCGCGCTTACGGGACAGGCTGTTTCCTCTTCGGTCTGAGACGCGCGCAAGAGGCGCAGAAGTCCCCATTTTTGCATGCGCCGATGCCACTCGTGATTGTAGACGATCAGGCAGGAGGAAACGGAAATGGTGATCAGCCCCACCAGTCCGATGAGAGACTCGAGCTGTTCGTCGATCAGTTTTGCGGCGACGCACATCGCGGCGAGAATGAATGAGAATTCGCTGATCTGAGCGAGGACATTGCCGCTATGAAAGGCGGTGCGTTCCCCGAACTTCAGGCGCGCAAGGATGAATGCTGTGATGGTCGGCTTGATGAAAAGCGCGAAGATCGAGAGGACGATCGCGGGCAGTAAGATCTCGTTCAGCCGATCGAGATTCATCTTCACGCCGAGGGACACGAAAAATACCGCGATAAAGAAGTTCATCAGCGGATGAACGCGTCGGCGGAGGTCGTGGCTGTAGGGCAGCTGGGCGAGGCTGACGCCGGCGAGGAAGGCGCCCGATTCGTGGGAGAGATGGAGCACGTGGGCGGCCAGGACGACCAGGAAACACCAGCAAAGGCTCCAGATGAAAAGCGTCTCCGGAGATCCCGCCGCCCAGGCGAAAAGTCGCGGCAGTCCGTGGCGGGCCGCGAGCAGCGCGCAAATCAGGAGCAGCGCCATACCGCCGAAGGCTTTGAATAGATTGCCGGCGACGGCGCCCAGACCGGCAGCCTCATCGGGCGCCCAGCCGGAAAGAAAGGTGAGCAGCGCGATCACCGCGAGGTCCTGAATCAGCAGAATGCCCAGGGCAATGCGTCCGTAAAGGCTGTCGAACTCCTTCTTTTGCTCCAGTAATTTGACGACGACGACCGTGCTGCTGAAGGTCAGGACGGCCGCCAGGACGGCGGATTCAATGGCCGTAAATCCGAGCGTCAGGCTGATTACGAAACCGCCCAGGGCTGTGAGCGCGACCTGGCCGGCGCCCGCCAGCAGCGCCACCCTTCCCAGGTTCCGAATTTTCTCAAAACTCAGCTCCAGCCCGACCAGAAACAAAAGGAGCACAATGCCCGCCTCGCTGATGAGGGCGAGCCCCTCGGACAACTCCACCATGCCGGTCATCGGTCCGAGGAAAAGGCCTGCAACGAGATAAGCGACAATCGCCGGCAGCCTGGCGCCGTGCGCGGCCAGCGCGAACAACGCGGCGGCGATCGTCATCGTTCCAAGGCTTTGAATGAATGAATAGTCTGCCACAGGCGCTCAACGGGCGGCCGGCGCCGCGCATGTTCGCCGAGCATCGGCGCGCGGGCTTCCTATTTCGAGACATATGTTGTTTGAACCTTCTCGCCGGGCGGTTGCGTTCGAACGCCGACCGGCCTTAAAACACGTTAGAGACCGTCGGATTCATCACGAAGATTACGAAGCGAAGACAGGGAATTCCTTTCCAAATATTCTTCGCGGCCTTCGTGCTCTTCGTGGTTGTGTATACGAAACGGATGTTGATCCCGGCGCCTGAGAACCGTAGATTTCGCGGCTAGTGGATTCCTTGAATTCCAATGCCGCCGCGCCCGATCCCCGTGACCAACTGCGTCGCTTTGTGGACACGTTGCCGTGGTGTGTGGACTTCGACCTCGCGTTGACTCAGTTTGTCAGGTTGGCGGTCGAGGCGCTGCGCCTTGGGAGCTTTCGCGTCTACGTCCAGAATCTTGAGGAGGACGGTTATGCGTTGCGCAAGAGCAGCGCGGATGAATCCGCGGAGGGTCTGGAGGGCGACACGGCCCTGATTCGATTTTTTCAGAATGTGGAGGCGAACTGCCTGACCGCCGAACCGCGAGAGGGTGACGGTCCCGAGTCGGAGGCAATCGCGGCGGCCAGAGCCCAACTAAAGACCCTGCGGGCGCACGCCGCGTTTGCTTTTCGCGCCCGGGGCGAGCTGGCGGGGTTGGCTCTCGCGCGGGCGAGCTCTCCGGAGGGACCCTTGGGGGAGGGAGCGCTCGAGGCCCTCGAGGCGGCCGTTTCCGAATTTGATCGGGTCGCGCCGGAGTTGTTGCAGGCGGAACGCGCGGCGTTGTTGGGGCGGATGTCCAGCGGCGTTGCGCATGATCTCAAGAGTTGTTTTGTTTCGCTTTCCACCCTGCTTCAGCTTTGCGAAGAGGACGAACCGCGCCTGGACCGAATCAAAGAATTGTTGCCCGCCGCCCGGAGGAATCTGGAAACGGCTCAGGAGATTATCTCGCAGACGCAGGCCGCCGGGCGCTCGGATGTCTTTCGCGGGCGGCCTGTCGATCTGGCGAAA
>Ga0302117_10001231_pt1 | contig 12172 bp, 6 predicted proteins | sample AG5_322_MG_FD_203112 | JGI IMG/M metagenome (GOLD analysis project Ga0302117, IMG submission 203112) | Marine microbial communities from Western Arctic Ocean, Canada - AG5_32.2 | ecosystem: Environmental > Aquatic > Marine > Oceanic | place: Canada: Western Arctic Ocean | collected 2017-10-01 | reverse complement strand
TGCCGTAGTGCTGCAGTCGCTGCGATTGCTCGCTCTTGCGGCCGCCGAACACCGTCATGTAGCGCGCCAGGTCCGACTTCTTCTGGAACATCAGCAGCAAGAACTTCTCCTTGTTGCCGAGGTGCTTGCCCAACTCGTCCTTGCCCGTCAACTCGACGAACTCAGTGTACATGTCATCGGCGCGTTGCGCGTAGAGATGCATGCGCAGCCACGGCCCAAGCTTGCTCGTGCTCGCCGGGATCTTGGAGCACTTCTTATTGAGCCGCTTCAGGTCGCCCTTCATCAGGCGCCGCGCCTTCGAATCCTTCGGACCACCGACAAAGCCCAAGTTGCAGCCGATCTTGAAGTGCTCGGTCTCCATCCACAACACACGCCCTTCACCGAGAACCTTCTCGATGTCAGTCGTGCGCTTGTGGTCCGCCCAAGTCAGCGGCCCGTAATTCAGGACACCGAGCTTGGCCATCGCCTTCGGGTCCTTGGCCGTAAAACGGTCCTCCAAACCAACCTTGAGAAGGGGGCTATCGCCCTTCTTCTGGGCGTGGAGAGACGAAGCTCCTGCAAGCAGGAGAGTCGACAGTAGGGCGACTCGGATCATGGCGGGGTCTGGGGGACGAACAGGTAGCACCAAGCCTAGTGGTTTGCGGCCTGTGAGTAACCTCCCCGTGGCCAACGATGCTCGCGGCGTCGGAATACCACTGGACCAACGGGTCGTCACGGCATCAAGCAAGCCGACGAGCAAGAGACCGAAGGCAAACCGAAACACCGGCTGACGGGTGCTTGGACCTTCCTGATCGCATGCACGGCGTTGACCCTCACCTGGAACTGGGCGTGCTTCTCGAGCAAGAACGTCTACGTGTCATTTTCGCCCGATGGCGGCTGGAAGTTGGTCGTCGGACAGCGATGCGCGTTCCCGCGAAATGAGTTCGTGGACCCAGCGCAGGTCATTGCTTGGACGAGGACAGCGACTTCCAACCGCCAGACGTGGCTTCGCGGCGGCGCGCAGGTCAAAGGACTGACCCATCGACCTAGGCGGTTAGAGACACCATTGATCGAGCGATGGGAAGACCAAGACATCTACATCAACGAGCACTGCGATAAGCTTGGCTTACAAAGCTGGAAGATAGTCTGCTCCAAAGCCGTGCTACGGGCATAGCTATTGATGTTGGGATCGAACACCGCTGGCATCATCGCCACCTTCAAGCGCCGCCGGCAATTATGAGCAAGCACACCGACCCCGTCTTTGGCGTCCTCGACGACGACGCGCATGGCTACTGGAGCACGACCACCAAGCACGGTGATCTAGAGGTTCGAACCGACCTCAACATCGAGGGCGATATCGACATCGAGCAAATACGCAAGTTCTCGGACAAACTCGACGACGTAGCGAAGTTTGAGGCGCTCGCGCGCACGGCGATGCTGACTGACGCCGAGAAAAAGCGTTCTGCCGTCAAAACGTTCCGCGACCGGCACGCCGAGTTCTTCGATGCGAACGAGTCCGAGACGTGCATGCCGACGACCAAGGAGGACATCGGCGCCTTCCTCCAGCGGTGCGAGTTGAAGCGCATCGCGCTCTACCCGGAGTGCCCGGGTCACTGCATGATCCTCGACTTCGGTTTCCGCGCAGCGGTCACCGACTACATGTTGGTCGTGTCATTTGACGACGAGAACCGCGTGGTCGGCGTCGACATGCAAAGGTAAGTCACGCCAGACGCGCCAAGCGCCTAGCCGGCACTGGCATCATGCACGGCCGTGCCCATCACCTTGACCTTGCCACCGAACGGCAAGCCCGCCACCTCGGCCACGGTGCGCGCTGGTCGCCGGCCCTCGGCGAAGTATTGCGTGTAGAGAAGGTTCACGGCATCCATCGCCGCCATGTCAGTCACCGCCACGTCGACGAAGACTAGTTCGCCACATTCGAAGCCCGCGGCCGCCAAGACGGCAAACAGGTTCGTAAACGCGCGCTCGGCCTCTTCGTGAAACGAACCGGCGACGTATTGGCCTTGCTCATCAACGGATAGTTGGCCACTGACGTAGCAAGTGCCGTTCGCGACGACGGCGTGACTGATCGGATTGCTCCACTGAGGCAATGCCTCGCCAGTGACGATGTATTCGCGCTGCTGCATGTCAGCAATGCTAACGGGCCTCAAGCCCGCGTCGCTACTTGATGCGCGGCCCGCGCCAATCGTCCCCGAGCGGTGCGCCGAACACGCTTCCGTGAAGCACGCCCGTATGGTTCGTCGTTGCGACGCCAAGTTGCTATCCTGCTCGCCCCAATGACCCTGGTGACTCTCGACAAGATCGTGCGCCGCTTCGGCGACTTCCCCATCCTTGATGGGTTGTCGCTGCGTGTCGACGAAGGCGATCGCATTGGCGTGGTCGGCGACAACGGCGCTGGCAAGACCACCATGGTGCGGATCCTGGCCGGCATCGATCCACCGGACACCGGCCAACGCAATCCAAAGCGCAACCTGCGCATTGCCTACGGTGCCCAGATGCCGCGCATGCCGGAAGGCACGACGATTGAACAGTTCGTCATGCACGGCACCGGAGAACATGCCGAACTCGAAGCGCGCATGCGCAAGCTCGAAGCCGAGATGGCCGGAGGCAGCGACTCCGCACTGCGCAGTTACGGCGAACTGCAGGCGGCGTTCGAAGCGGGTGGTGGCTACGACCGCAAGCACCAGGTTGAGAAGGTACTGACCGGCATCGGCTTCCCAATCGATGACTGGCAGAAGGACATCTCGGTGCTCAGCGGCGGCGAAAAGTCGCGCGTGCAGTTGGCGATCTTGATGACTACGCCGGCCGACTTACTGCTGCTCGACGAACCAACCAACCACCTCGACCTACAAGGCATCGAGTTCACCGAGGACTTCATCGTTCGCTACCCAGGTGCCGTGCTCGTCGTCAGTCACGACCGCCGGTTCCTCGACGGTACTGCCAATGCGATCGTCGAAGTCAGCAACGGCGTCGCCAATCGCTTCAAGGGCAACTTCAGCGCCTACAGCAAGCAGCGCGACCTGGCGTTGTTGGCACAGCAACGACAGTTCAAGAACCAGCGCGAGTTCGTCGAGAAGGAGATGGATTTCATCAAGCGCAACATGGCCGGGCAGAAGACTGCCCAAGCGAAGGGTCGCTTAAAGCGACTGCAGCGCTTGCAGTTGATCGACAAACCGAAGGGCAAGCGCACCGAGATGAAGGTGACTTTCGGTCAGTCAACTCGCGGCCAAGCTGGCCAAGTCGCGATCGAAGGCGAAGCGTTGCGCGTCAAGGCGGGCACCAAACTGCTAATTGAGAACGGTGCGTTCCGCATCTGGTTCGGCGAGATCACGGCGCTACTCGGTCGCAATGGCGCGGGCAAGACGACTCTGCTGCGGTTGCTGGCGAAGGATGGGGTGGCCGCCGGCGGCGAACTGAAGCACGCGCACAACCTGCGCATCGGCTACTTCAGCCAGGAAAAGAACGACCTACCACAGCAAGGCACGGTGATCGACGCGATGCGTGAACTCGACCGCACCGTCGACGACCGCACCTTGCGCGACCACCTGGCGTTGTTCTTGTTCATGGGCGACGAGATCGACAAGCCGGTCGACGACCTGTCCGGTGGCGAGAAGCAACGACTGTCACTGGCCCGCATGACGCGCGCCGAGTTTGACCTTCTGTGCCTCGACGAACCTACCAACCACCTCGACGTCGCCGGCACCGAAGGCTTGGAACAGGCGTTGAAGGAGTTCCCTGGCACGGTCGTATTGATCACGCACGATCGTCAGTTGGTCGAACAAGTCGCCAACCGCGTGATGTGGGTTGAAAACGGCACGGTGCGCACGTTCGACCAAGGTCTCGAACAGTGCCAACGTAGTCTCGCCGCCGAACGATCCGCTGCGCGCGCCGCCGAATCAGCGGCCAAAGAACGCAACGCCAAGCCCATCGAACCACCGAGGCCTGCGCGCGAGACCGGCAAGATCCGCAACCCGCTGCTGTTCGCGCGACTGGAAACCACGATCATGACGCTCGAAGGCGATATCGAAGCCGTGCAGGCATCGATGCTCGACCCCGACAACTACGCCAGTGCCAGCAAGATGAAGGGACTGCAGGCCAAGGAAGTACTGCTCAAAGCGGAACTGGCTCAGGCCTACACTGAGTGGGAGAACTGGCAGTAGCCGCGTTTTCTAAAGAAGCGCCCCCCCCTTTAGCGGCACCAAAACGTTCGCAACGTGAACGTCGGCGAAATCAGGCGGGCAGCGCCCATGATGCACCTGGGCGAATGAGAGACGCGCAGCAACGCGCGAGTCGCCATCGCCGTTTGCCGGGGTCCCTATCGGTTTATCGGGGTGATAGTGCCAACAGCCATCGCGAGCGTGACTCACGAAGAGTTCACATCGACCACACTGGAACCGTTCGAACTTGCGGTTGGCGTGGCGCGCCAACTCGACCTCACGCTTGACCACAAGTAAGGGACCGCCGCCCACCAAGCCCGACAAGCCGCTACGCTTTGTCGACCCCCCCAGTCGCCAATGATGTCACGCCGCTCATCGCCCATGCTTAGGGCTTGCCTGTTTTCGCTGCTCGCATGCGCGCCCCTCGCGGCCCAACAATCCTTGCCGATCAAGGTCGTGGGCTCGGTCGATTCGAGCGCACTCGCCACCACCGGGCGTGCGACCGTCAAACTGACGTTCACGACGGAAGCGCCGCTTCGACAACCGTATGCCGTTCGCCTCGAGTTGCGTTCTGGTGGTCGCACCGTTCAGCAGCGCGACCACGCGCCGCCAGTCGCGGTGATGAAGTGGCAACCGAACAAGCCCGTCAGCTACGAGCTATCGCTGTTCTTCCCGCTGACGCCAAAGAACGTCAACAAGGTCGACGTGCTGGTCGGCTTCCTCAACCCAGAAGACAACGAGGTGCTGCCGCCACTGTCGCGGACTCGTCCGCGCAACGGCCTGGTGCAGATCGCGAACTTCAAGTTCCCCGAGATCGAACTGGTACCGGATGCCACTAACGTCGAGGCGACGATTGCTGCCGCGCTCGAGTTGGCCAAGAATGATGCGCGCGCCGCGTGGGACCAACTAGAGTTCTCGTTCCGTCGCACAGATGACTACAATCTGAAGGAGCAACTGCAGAAGGCGTTGCTGAAGGTCGGCAAGATGCGACCGGCACCGCTGTCATTCGAAGAGGACGGTATCGTCAAAGGACGCATCCAAGCAGAACGCGCCCGCTACCTACGCCAGGTTGCGGGACGCCTCTACGATCGCGGCCGCCTGTTTGCGGCGCTGGTGTTGCTTGATGCAGTTGGTGGCGCACTGCAAGAAGACGCAGACCGGGCCGTGCTCGGCGCACTCAGCAACGCGCGACGCGTCACCAAGGATCGCGACGGTATTGCCGAGAGAGTCTTCGCGATCACCAAGGAGCAGCAAGCTGAGGTCGACCAACTGGCGGCCGAACACAAAGCGGAGCCCGAGCGGTTGGAATTTGCAGTCGCGATGGCAAGCGACAAGAAGCGCCGGCCAATCGCTCGCGAACTCGTTCGCACGGTTGAGTTCACGCCGGAACTTCGCGATGAGGCAGCCGAAGCGCGTCGCGAAATCGAGCGCGCGTGGCTGAAGGACGTGCCGCCGGAAGAGCGGGCCGAAGCCGACGCCGCGATGAACCACCCAAGTTGGGCTCGCACCAGCCAGCGCGTCAGCCATCGTTTCGTGATGATTGGCCCGGAGAACTTGGTCAACGGCATCCCGGCCGACAGCCTGTTGCTGTTCGACCTGGCCTACCTCTACCAGACGGACCTGTTCGGCCGCGTGCCCAACCCGCAAGGCGACCGCGTCACGGTCTACTTCAAGGAACTATGGGAGTTTGGCGGTGGCGTTGGCGGTGGCAAGATCATCGACATCGGCCGAGCCAAACCGGACGACACGAAGCGCCGCGTTGACGGCGGACTCTTCTACCACGAACTCGCGCATTGCGTCGATGACACCAGGCCGATCTACCCAGGCTTCCGCGAAGGCCTCGCCGACTTTGCCGCGGCGTTTAGCTACCACGAACTCGGGCAAGTCGCGCAGTCGCGCCTCGCCTTCGGTAGTGCCAAGCGCGCGTTCCTCGGCGACTACCTAAACCGCGATCTAGAATACTGGCGCATTCCCAACTACGGCCCCAGCGCCGGCTTCTTGCTGCACTTCATGCAGGAGCACGGCAAGGTCGGCAGCCACTACCACTGGGAGCGCTACCGCAAGTTCTTCCGCGACTACCGTGGCGATGCGATCAAGGATACGCGCACGCCAATGTTGGCACGGGCGTATGCCTACCACCTGGTCGAAGCGTTTGGTGAGAAGGCGTTCGACGACTTGATCAAGTTCCGATGGCCTCTACTGCCGAGCGATCTGGCGATGGTGCGCGAAGAACAACGCCAAACGCGACGCGCCGCGGTCTCGGCTAAGCTCGAAGACTCGCTGGGCTCGCCGGTGCCGCGCGACGTGATGGCGAAGCGACTGAAGCGCGAAAACGCCAATGTCGAAGACCACACCGACGAGCTTGGCGTCATCGAAGACTGGTGGGTCATCGGTCCATTTAAGAAGAAGGGCGTCAACTCCGATGCCTATCGCTTCCCGCCAGAATTCGAGATCGATTTAGCGAAGCGCTACGAGAGCATCAACAACAACCCCACGTGGCGGCGCCCAGGCAACAAGCCGGTGACCGTCGACGCAACCGGTTGGTTGCGCTTCCACTTCTCCTACATGGACAACACCGCAATCTACGCGTTGACCCATGTGAACGTCGAAGCCGAGACCGAAGCGTGGCTGCACGTTCGTGGCGACGATGATGTGACGGTGTTCGTCAACGATACGTTGATCGGCAAGTACAACCGCAAGTACGGCGGTCACGGGCCGTGGCGACCGAATTGGCAGACGATGCTTCCCGATGCGGCGCGCTTCAAAGTGACGCTGCAACCGGGGCGCAACAAGGTGTTGCTGAAGGTGCGCAATCGAACTGGCGGTTCAGGATGTTCGCTCGCGATCGCGAAGCGCAGCGGTTCGCCGTTGGACCTGGAAACTTGGACCACGGATGTGCAACCAGCCAAGAAGAAGCTCACGGCGATCGACACGCCGAATGGCAAAAAATGGCGGCAAGTGTTCAAGGTCAAGGGCAGCTCCCGCAGCGCCCATCGCAAACTGGACACGCCAGTCGGTAAGTGGACCGTTCGCAACAAAGCGCTCAACGGCACTTCGACGAATCGCGGCGTGCAGTGGCGCAAGTACACAGTGCGGCCAGGCTTCCCCAAGGACTCCCCGTCCAACCTCGCATGGTTGCCAGAAAAGGCGACCAAGGGACTCGACGCGTTCCGCCTGACAATCGACCTCGAACAGAAGAGTCGTGCGCCAAAGATGTGCGTGACCTTCCAAGGCGACGGCCTGCGCGATGGTTTGTCGGGATGGACGCTGATCCTCAACCCTCGCGGTGACAAGGTACAGGCGACCATCGAGCGCTACGACCGACTCGTCTACCAAAGTGATCCGGTCAATTACGAGGTCGACGACAAGAAGCCGACGACCCTCGAACTGCTCTACTACGGCAAGCGGCTAACGGTTCGACTCGGCACGCAGGTGTTGTTCGATCAGAACGCAATTCGTGCGATCCCCGACATGACGCGCATCGGCATCGCGACCTGGGGGCCACAATTGCGCATCACCGAGATCGAACTGCGCGCGCCGGCGAGAACTCGCTAGGGATTCGATCGCTGTAGCCTGTGCAGCCGCAATCCGTAGTTACTTGCCAGCATCCAACTGCTTCAGCAACTGCTGCACCGCCGGCTCGCGTGGGCGAAGTTCGGCGGCACGCTTCAGTTCCTGGCGCGCTGCTTCCTTGCGGCCCATACCCACCAGCACGCGCGCAAGATTAAACTGTGCGTTGAAGTAGGTCGCCTGCAACGCAATGGCGCGGCGGTAGTGACGCTCGGCAACTTTAAGTTTGTTAGCGGCGAAGTTGGCCGTCGCGAAATTATTGTGCGCACGCGGCGAGTTGGGTAGCACGCGCACGGCTTCACCAAAGTGCAGCAGCGCCTTCGCGTCATTGCCGCTGCGGCCAAACAGCGTGCCGAGTTGCATATGGGCCATCGCGTGGTTCTTGTCGATGCGCAGCGCTTGCTGGTAACTCGACGCAGCGGTCTCCAGCTTGTGCATGCTCTCACCCAACATGCCGCGCTCAAACCACACCGCGGCCGCACCAGGAGAGATCTTGCACGCCTTCTCGATCGCTTTTTCGGCGACCGCGAAGTTGCCGCGTTCGCGTTCTAGCTGGCACTTCCGCATCAGCAGGTTCCACGCATCAGGGATCTTCTCGAGGTCACGATCGGTCGTCGCCAACTGCAACTCAGCACGTTCGCGCAGATCACGCAGCGTCAGCGAGAACGTGCAGGTCCCCATCTCATCCGCCGACTCCTGACCAAACCGCACCCGCCGCAACGGCCGCACTGGGTTGTTGTCGTTGTTCTCGCTGTTGTCGTAGACGTACTCGATCGCCAGACGCGTGCCGGCCGGCAGATCGATCGGTTGCCGGAAGCGATAGTCGTCCTGCCAATCGAAGTCCCACTCATCAATTGTGAACAGCACTCGCACTTTGCCGTCGGGCAGCGTCGCCGTCGCCTTCATCTTGCGGCATACATAGTGCGCGTGCGGGTAGACCGCGTGCAATGTCACCGCTGTGGGCAACACCAGATGGTCACGCAACACGAAGTCCGCCACTCCCGGAGCAACATCGATCTCCTCGGAGAACAACATGACCAAGTCGAACACGTTCCGGGTCGGTTCGTCGGTAAACCAAATGCCAATCTCCGGCTGCACCTTCTCTAGCTTGCCAACGGGCACGGCATGCAACTGCAACACGAAATCGTCGCCAGGGAACAACCGCCAGGCCATGCCATCCGGACTGCGTCGAACGCTCTTACCCGGTGTCCAACCCATGAAGTGACCGTCCGGCGGCGCGGCGGTTCCAAGCGTCATGCCTGAGAACCCCGGCCCAGCATCGGCATCATCCGACTGCCGCGATCGTCGCGTGCGATCAACCGCTAGCACCGCGTGGTGCACGGCGCGGCTACCCGGACGAATCTCTACCGCCGCGACATAGCGCATACGTTCGAGAGCGATCGGCACGACGAAGTTGCGCACGATGTCGGCGCCAGCAGCCGGCACGTCCAGCACATCCGGCATACGAATGATCACGTCCGGCTCACCCAACTGCCAACCATCGGTGAACGTCGGCGCGCTCGGTTCCTTGCCATGGTCGCCGCGCGGCGCACCTGCCGCAACCCAACTCTGGATCGTCGCGAGGTCCTGCTGCGACAACCGACGATCGCCGGCGAAGTCACCATGCGTCGGCTGCCATGGCGGCATGTAACCGAGCGCGGTGACCTCGGCGACGAACGTGCGCTTCTTGAACACATCGTCGTAGCTGAGCAACGAGAATGGTGCCGGCTGGCCAGGGCGATGACACGACGCGCACGAACGGTAGACAATCGCGGCGACATCGGAGGACCACGTTGGGGACTCTTGCGCCACCAATAACGGCGACCCCATGCAAGCGATCAGAGCCGCGACCTTTACTCGGTGTAGTTGGAACATCATTCGTCGTCTTGCTCCGGATCGTAGTCGTCAAACTCGTCATCGACGATCTCAGATTGCCCGCTAACTGGGTTGCCCGCGTTCCGGTTGACGAACCCGGGCGAGCCAATCCGCGTCGAGACCGCCACCACCGTCTACCCAGAACGGGCGACCTTGAGCTTGAGCGACACCGATCCAGCGGGCCCGTTCAACTCCAAGTCATCCGGCCAACGATGCAACGTAGGCGGACAGGGCCGTAAGTAGGGACTCGACTCTCTCGGGGCACCGTCTCTATGTCACCACCTTCTGGCCGTAACAACACCCATCTGCGCCCGGAACGGAGCGGCAATGCCCAGCGGCGACGCTATTCTGTTCGCCCAACTCCCCGGACAAACTGTGACTGACCTGAATAGCCATCTGCGCGAGCGCCTGCTCGCTGCAATCGCCGACCTGCAACTCCCTGCCGAAGCTGCCGGAATGGTGCGACTGGATCCACCCAGGAATCGTGACCACGGGGACGTAGCGCTCGGGGCGTTCCAATTGGCAAAACTGGCCAAGCAGCCGCCGCCGAAGTTCGCGGCCGAACTGGCGGAGAAGATCGAGGCCGATGATGTCATCGAGTCAGCCGTAGCGACCGGGCCATTCATCAACTTCAAGTTCCGTCGCGCGGCGATGGCGCAACAGGTGCTGACCGCGATCCAGACCGAAGCGGCACCGTATGGCAACGCTGCGGCAAACGATCAGGTCGTCTGCATCGATTTCAGTTCACCGAACATCGCGAAGCCGTTCCACATCGGCCACATGCGTAGCACGGTGCTCGGCAACGCCCTGTGCCGCATCCACCGTCACCTCGGCGCGACCGTGCACGGCATCAACCACCTTGGTGATTGGGGCATGCCGTTCGCGAAGATGATGACGGCCTACATGCATTTCGGCGACGAAGCCAAGCTGCACGAGTCCGCGATGCGGCATATGTTCGAGCTCTACAAGCAGTTCGAAGGTGAAGCGCAGAAGAACCCCGACCTGCTGCAGGAAGCAGCCGACCACTTCAAGAACCTGGAGTCGGGCGAGGACAACGTCGAACGTCGTATGTGGCAAATGCTGCGCGACGAATCGCTGAAGGCATTCCAAGGGCCCTACTCGCGCCTCGGCGTGACGTTCGATCACATTACCGGCGAGTCGTTCTTCGAAGACAAGATGGATGACGCGATGAAGCGCGTCGAAGCCGCCGGAGTGCTCGAGGAAAGCGAAGGCGCGCAGGTCGTTACGCTGAAGGAGTTCGGCATCAAAGTGCCATGCCTTCTGCGCAAACGTGACGGCACAACTCTCTACCACACCCGTGACCTGGCGGCAGCGTTCTACCGCGAGCGGGAGTTCTCGCCGACGCGCATCCTCTACATCGTTGGCTCGGAGCAGAAGCTGCACTTCGCGCAACTGAAGGGCGTGCTCGAGAAGATGAAGGAGCCAGTCGCCAACGCCGTCGAACACGTGCCGTTTGGCCTCGTGCTATCGAAGAGCCCCGAAGGCAAGTGGGAGAAGTTCGCGTCGCGCTCGGGCAACGCCGTATTCCTCGACGAGATCCTCGATCAAGCCGTCGCCAAGGTGCGCGGCGTCATCGCCGAGAAGAACCCGGACCTCGAAGACCCGGATGCGGTTGCCGAACACGTTGGTGTGTCGGCAATCGTGTTCAATGACCTGAAGAACGGCCGCATCAAAGACGTCAAGTTCGACTGGGACGCAATGCTCGCGTTCGAAGGCGAAACGGGTCCCTACGTGCAATACGCGTGTGCGCGCCTCAGTTCGATCTTGCGCAAGGTCGACATGCCGGTGCCTGGAGTCGAGAGCATCGACTTCGCGCTGCTGGCCGATGCCGAGCGCGTGCTGCTGACGATGATGGACTTCGCAACGGCCGTGCAACGCGCCGCCGATCAGTCCGAGCCAAGCATCGTCACCAACTACACCATCGCGCTAGCCGGCGAGATCCACAGCTACCTGGCGGATCACTACGTGGTCGGTGCCGAATCGGCGGTGCGCGATGCACGGCTGGTGCTAGTCGATGCCGCACGGCGTCTACTGACGACGGGCCTCGGCCTGCTCGGCATCAAGGCTCCTGAGCGGATGTAGCCAGGCACGACAGGCAACGCGCCTTTGCAGAGCGCGGCGACCTGAATATCGTCGCTGTATCCGCGCTCGGACTCGTGAACCTTCGCATTGGAGACCAATACGTTTCCGCGGTCTCACATGCGCGCTACAACGGCCGCATCGGCACGCGCTTCAGCAACCACGTGAAGAAGTAGAACAGCGGCGTGTCCGCGAACGCGACCAGCACCTTGAACAACCACAGGTCCAAGATGATCGACAACATCTCATCGCCGGGCTTCGCACCCCAGAACAGCACCAGCACGACCAGCACCGAATCAAGCAACTGCGATACGACGGTCGACGCGTTGTTGCGCAACCACAAGTGCTTGCCCTTGGTCAGGTCGCGCCAGAAGTGGAACAACCGCACATCGAGAAACTGCGCCACCAAGTAGGCCGTCATCGACGCCGAGATCACGCGCCACGTGTTGCCAAACGCCGACTGATAGGTCTCC
>Ga0302117_10001229_pt1 | contig 12174 bp, 12 predicted proteins | sample AG5_322_MG_FD_203112 | JGI IMG/M metagenome (GOLD analysis project Ga0302117, IMG submission 203112) | Marine microbial communities from Western Arctic Ocean, Canada - AG5_32.2 | ecosystem: Environmental > Aquatic > Marine > Oceanic | place: Canada: Western Arctic Ocean | collected 2017-10-01 | reverse complement strand
TTGTTCTAGTTTTAAGGTGCTTAGCTCACCGAGTGGTGTAGAAGTAATTTCTTCGCCCACTAAGCGATACTCTTGAATCTCTATAGCGTCGCCATCGATAATTTCGAATGAGAAACTGGTTTCGTCCTCAGTGTTGTCCATCAGCGCCTGTCTTATCGCAACCTGATAGCTGAGTTGATCCATGACCCCTTCTTTGAGCTGCAACTGCCAACTTTCATCGCCTTCTGTGCTTAGTGCTACTTCTCCATCCCAATTAAAGAAGATAGTGTGACTCGCCCTGCTTACGCCGCTGAGTTGATAGGAATAATTGAGGGGAACGATTCGACCGCTGTCAATGGTAAATTCGCTCGCTTGGTCTAAATTCGCAAGAGCTTGTCCTGCGATACTGGCCTCTAAAGAATTACTCAAGCGATACGAGTTCTCATCTGTCCTGTTAAGGCTGCGGGTAGCTGTCGCCTCCAGACCGTTAGCACTAGCTTCGTATTGTGCGACATATTCTAGCAAAGGCGTGTTCTGTGCATAGCAGTAGCTAGCGAAACTGCTGAGTGCGTAACCGAAAAGGATTGCTGTCGCTTTGTTGTTCATGAGGCGTCAATTTGCTGGCCTGTTTCCGGCAGAAGTTGGTCATCCAGGAAAGCATTTTTTCCATCTAGTGACAACCTACCATCGGCAAATAAAGAGACCACAGCGGGATAGAGAACATGTTCCTTCTCGCGGATTTTCATAGCGAGCGTTTTTGCATCATCAATCGACTCGATAGCAATAGACTCCTGAGCGATAACCGGCCCGCCATCGAGTTCTTCTGTTACAAAGTGCACCGAAACGCCATGCAATTTCTCGCCAGCGTCTAGCGCCCGCTGATGCGTGTTAGTGCCTGAATAATTTGGTAGCAGAGAAGGGTGGATATTGAGGATTTTGCCCTGGTAACGCTTAACAAAATCGGCGCCGAGAATACGCATGAAGCCCGCTAGCACGATAAGGCCTGGCTCATACTCATCTATGGCTTGGGTTAGTGCCTGGTCGAATAGGCCGCGACTCGCATACTGCTTATGGTCGACTACCGTAGTTGGTATATTGCTTTGTTCCGCTCGCTGTAGGCCATAGGCGTCGTGTTTGTTTGAGATGACGCCGCTGACTCTATAGTTTCCGGCGCTGCTAAAATCCATGAGAGCTTGTAGATTGCTCCCGTTTCCGGAAATTAGAACTACCACTGAGCGATTATTGTTGTGCATGTCTTGAGCTTTTTTAGCGCTAAAGCATAACTACGGAGGCGTCTTCGTCACATTCGCGACTAGCCACACTACCCAGAAGAAATGCCTGATCTGAGTCTTTGTTAAGAAGCTCTAGTGCTAACTGGGTTTGTTCAGCGCAGACACAGAGGATCATGCCAATCCCGCAGTTGAAGGTTCTTAACATTTCAGAATCCGCTACCCCGCCTTTCTCTTGTAACCAGTTAAAAATATCTGGCCAGTTCCACGCATCTGCTCGTATCTGTGCCTGCGCAGCTTCGGGCAATACGCGCGGAAGGTTCTCGGTAATTCCTCCCCCAGTTATGTGGGCCAGCGCATGGATATCTACAGACTCTGCTAAAGCGGCGATTGTCTTCACATAAATCTTAGTTGGCTCGAGTAGCGTTTCCCCTAGGGTGCTATCGCCAAATGGTTGATCCAACCTGGCGCCGCTGACCTCAATGATCTTACGGATCAGTGAGTAGCCATTGGAATGCGGACCAGAGGAGCGCAGCCCGATCAATGTATCACCGACGGCAACCTTCGATTGATCGATTATTTTGGATTTCTCAACCACGCCGACAGAGAATCCGGCAAGATCATAGTCTTCGCCGGAATACATGCCTGGCATCTCGGCGGTTTCACCTCCGATAAGTGCGCAGCCGGCTAGCTCGCATCCTGCGCCTATCCCTGTAACAACCTGAACCGCGCTCGCGACATTGAGACCGCCAGTTGCGTAGTAGTCTAGGAAGAACAGCGGCTCGGCACCGCAGACGATGAGGTCGTTTACGCACATGGCAACGAGATCGATACCGATTGTGTCGTGCTTGCCCATTTCCATGGCCAGTTTTAACTTCGTGCCAACGCCATCGGTTGCTGAAACCAATACTGGTTGTTGATATCCGCTGGGAATCTCACACATGGCGCCGAAGCCACCTAGCTCGGAAAGAACTTCAGGGCGATTCGTCTTGCGTGTAACTGCCTTGATTTCATCGACTAGCGCGTTGCCAGCATCGATATCGACGCCTGCATCGCGGTAGCTTAAAGAGGGGCTAGAGTTGGAGGCGGGCTTGTTGTTTTCATCGCCAGATGTCATCGCATATTTCCTATGTGTCGGGATTGGATTGGGCCCGCTTATTTAGTCGCGCATTTTATCAAGATGCTGTGCTCCCGTCAGTGACTAAATGTCCTTCTGTCACTAGCTCATCAGGTAAATCGTTAGGTGAGCAGAGAGCTAGACGAATAGCTAACGGGTAGGCAAATATATAGACAAAGAACCACGCTGGAATTCACCCTTGCGGGGTGATTTACAGTATTATTCCGTCCATGTTCGCGCAACTAAAACAAATCGCCCTGTATTTTCTTCTGCTGCTTACGCTGCCGCTCATTTCATGGGAGCACAGTGCAGCGCTGCAGGTCAGTGGGCTGTATAGCCAGCAAATCCCAGTCACGAATGATGGCGAGGCCGAGCGCAATAGGGCTTTTAGGGAAGCGTTTGCGGCAGTGGTAGTCAAAGTCAGTGGAGACCCGCGCTGGTTGGAGAATCTGGCCATCGAGAGGGCAATCGCTCAGGCGCAAAATTACGTTGAAGCCACCAGTTATATCAGTGAATCGATTCAGCTGCCTCTTGAAGATAATACCCTGCCTCTGGACTCTGATGAAGAGCAGTTCTATACGGCTGAGCAGCGCATAATTTCGGTAAATTTCGCGGCGGCACTTATCAATGAGTTGCTCGCGGACGCCGGTATTCCTGTCTGGGACGACAATAGACCTAGCGTATTGGTCTGGATGGTGTTGCAGAACTCTGCCGGCGACCGCGAGTTTTTGACGGTAGGTAGCAATCCGGAAATTGTTAAGGTGATGCAAGATTTTGCAGCAGCTCGAGGATTACCAATCATCTTTCCCGTTCTAGATTTCGAGGATAGGAGATCGCTCTCTGAAAATATCGCCTGGAACCTCGACGAAGCGGCCATTTCTAGTGCGAGCGAGCGCTATGGAGCGGATAGTATCTTAGCTGGCCGCCTCCATTTTACCGCTAGTGGCGAATTAGTTGGTCTTTGGCAGTTTCGATTTCAGGAAGAAACCGACGTATTCGATGGCTTCGATAGTGAATTAAAATCCTATTTGTATGACCCACTCAATCGAATCACCACGCAGTTAGCTGGCTATTTCGCGATTCTTCCCGAGTCGATCGACGGTGATACGGTTCGCCTACGAATCGATGGCATCAAGAATCTGAATGACTATTCTTCGCTCCTCAACTATGTTGAAAACCTCGGCTTGGTAGCTACAGTGACCACGGCGGAGGTAGATAGAGAGCGGATCGAATTGCAATTAAGTTTGGTGGGCGACACGCGACAGCTATATGAACAGATCGCGCTGGATCGTGACCTCTTGCCAATTTACAACACTTTAGAGGACAGCAGTTTCGCGACGTTGTTGCATTACCGCTGGACGCGCTAGCCAATGCCAAATTCTAATCCTGATCAGCTAACGCTGGGCGTTGGTCTTGATGACGGTGCTCAATTCAAAAATTTCTTCATAAGTGACGTAAATCAATCTCTTGTGAGTGCGCTGGCGGCGGGCGAGGAAGAACCCTTCCTCTATATCTGGGGCAATGGTTCGCCGGGGCTCAGTCATTTATTGCAGGCGTCTTGCAACAAGAGCACTGCCGAGGGTCGTGCCTCCATCTATGTGCCGCTAGCTGATCAATCTCAGTTTGCGCCACAAATTCTAGAGGGTGCAGAGTCTCTTGCTTTGGTATGTATCGATGATATCGAAAATATTGCCGGCGATGTTGAGTGGGAGGGAGCACTGTTTACTGCGTTCAACGCGATGCGCCAGACCGGCACTCAACTTATCGTTGCAGGTCATATGGCCGCCCAACAACTCACAACTCAACTGCCCGATTTGCATTCGCGGTTACAGTCCGGCTTGTTATTTCAGCTATTCGAGTTGAGTGATGAAGATAAATTGTCGGCTCTCCAGCTACGTGCAAGACAGCGGGGTCTCGACTTGCCCGATGTGGTAGGGGAATTTATTCTATTGCGCGCGGAGCGAAATCTATCGGCTTTGATGCAGATATTGGATGAGTTGGATCATAGTTCGATGCAGCAGCAACGTAAACTGACGGTGCCGCTGGTGAAGTCCACGCTTGGATGGTAGTGCTGCTCGTAAAAACCAGATAGTCTAGAGAGAGACCTGATAGTGATCTCTATACTGCCGAATAAATAATATCAGCAACACGAAGATCAGTGTGCTAAGTAGGGCCTCAACGAGTCCTAGCCAGAACTGTCCCGGCTGAAATGCGATCAAAACGCCGTGCATAAAATACAAGAGAATCACGAATGACACCCAGCCATAGGTTCGGAGGTTCGCATAGTGCAGGCCTCGCGCGAAGATGAGCAAGGGAGTGACTTGTATAAGCCAGATTGCAAGGCTTGCTGGACGAAACTCTCCAAACACCATTAGCGCGCTGACTACGAAGTAGATTAGCAAGGCATAGTAGGCGGTGAGAAGCGACTTGCGAAGAAGTTCGATGGATGAGGGTAAGGTGTTGGGTGATGTCATATTGCGTAACTCTTTCTTATTGAAAAGTCATCCTAACTTTTTCAGTTTGTCGTTCGCTAAAAGCCTAGCATGTAGTGTCATTTCACTTGCTTTTGGCGCTTTCGCATTGCCGACCAATTAGCTCGTCCTCGCCAATTTTTGCGCGATTGTAGCGACGCGTTTGCCCAATGCCGCGCAAAGCGCTGCCTCGTCATCGCTAATCGGGTTATTGCCCTTTGCACCAGCGAGATGGCTGGCGCCATAGGGGGTTCCACCCGTAGTCGTTGTATAGAGTGCCGCTTCGGAATAGGGAATGCCGCAGAACACCATGCCGTGATGGATCAATGGGATGGCCATGGTCAATAGTGTGGTCTCCTGCCCGCCATGCAGTGAAGAGGTCGAAGTAAACGTGGCGACCGGTTTGTCTATTAGTGAGCCAGATGCCCAGATTGCGCCCGTACCATCCAGAAAGTACTTGAGTGCAGCCGCCATATTGCCAAAGCGTGTAGGGCTGCCGATGATTAGGCCGCTGCAGTTTTTCAGGTCTTCTTCGCTGCAGTAGATAGCTCCCTCACTGGGCACTTCGGGCTCGGTGGCCTCAGAATTAGCGGAGACGGAGGGCACCGTGCGAACCTTAGCTTCCATGCCTGTTACTTGCTCGATACCCCGAGCAAGCAGTTGTGCCATTTTCTCTGTAGCGCCGTAGCGACTGTAGTACAGCACTAATACATAAGGCGAATCCATTGCTTACTCTCCAATTAGATTGAGGACATCTTCGGGCGGTCTAGCGATGATGGCCTTATTATCCTTGACCACTATTGAGCGTTGCAAAAGATGCGAATTTTTCTGCAGCAGATCCAGAGCTATCTCTTTACCGAGCGCTCCGTCATCGAGGCTAAGCTCACCAAAGTCACCTTCGTTGCGCCTTATGATGTCATGCAGCTGCAGACCGAGTTTCTCTAGTAGTGATTTTAGATCCTCGATGCTAGGCGGCGTTTCTAAATAATAGATAATATCAGAGCTGACATCGTTCTCGTCAAGCAGAGCCAGCGCTGCTCGAGATTTTGAACAGTCTGGATTGTGATAGATACTTATCTTTGTCACTTTACTTCTCCGCGAGAATTTTCGGGTTGCTCTGAGCTATTCGTAAAAGTCTTATTTCCTAACTCTTTTGCGATTGTCTCATCGAGACGCTCGTAAAAATCCTTTACCAGAAGTTGATCATTTGTAGCAGGAGCAGACTTCAGCGTATATGCATTGTAGCTGCGCAGAACCTTCCATACATCAAATAAGGTGCAGCTTGCTACTGATTTTGTTGGTAGGTGGCAGGGCGGTTCATCTGTTGTGCGACTGATAAGTCCAATTTTCTCCAGCGCTAGCAACGAATCTTCGATCACGATCGGCCTTGTCGGACTGACCAGATGTAGTTAAAGGAACCTTCAATCTTGCGCATCGTGTCTAAGACGAAGTAGAGCAGTAAGCCCACACTGGTGATGCCTATCAGTTCGACCTGTATCACGTCCACATAGCCTAAGATGTCAGCGGTGTATGTATTTGAGTCATCGCCTAGCGGTTGCAGCAAAGTCAGCAGCGTGTGTTCTAAAGCATTGTGCACGCATAAGCCTTTCAGCAACGAGAAGGTGAGTGCAAGCAAAGGAAAGAAGCCGATAACCGTGGTGAATATCAGGCTCATTGCGCGCAGAGAGAGTTGGCCTTGAAGCAGATCGCGAACAATCACTACAAATATCTGGTAACTTCTTATCGTAGTCCGCTTCCACAGAGGTAGCCGCGCGCTGTCCTGCTGCCAAAGATAGCCATTGATGATGGCTTTGACCTGCTCTAGGAGGTTTCGCAGACTGGTGATTGAAAGGCTCATAGGGTGTATTTCGCAGATCGATGCCAGCTAGTATACGCTAGTCGCCGACATTTCTTTGTGATCCCGGCGCAGGTTTGGCAGGCGGCTGCGCAAGAACGCGAGAGCAACTAGATAAAGCCGCTAGCTAAACAGTTCCTGCAAGAAAGATTCGATCGCGTCAGTCTCGATCAGTTGTTTTTCTGTCGCCACGCGATTCTTGTACTCGATCACGCCGTCCGCTAGAGACCGTGGCGAAACGACCAAACGATGGGGAATGCCCATGAGCTCAGAGTCGGCGAACTTCACGCCAGGGCTGGTTTTCTTGTCGCGGTCGTCCAGCAATACTTCTGCACCAAGCTCCTGAGCTTGTTCATACGAGCTATTTCCAAATTCGACGATCTGTTCAGATTTGTGTGCATCAATCAGAATGATAACCAGTTGAAAGGGTGCGATAGCTTTGGGCCAGATGATTCCATGGGCATCATGATTCTGTTCGATACAGGCAGCTACGACTCGAGTGACTCCGATACCATAGCAGCCCATGTGCATAACTGCAGACTTGCCGTTCTTATCGAGCACCTTGGCATTCATGGATTCACTGTATTTAGTTCCCAACTGAAAGATATGACCGACCTCGATGCCACGTTTAATAGATAAGAATCCCTTGCCGTCAGGGCTGATATCGCCTTCTCGCACCTTGCGTATGTCCATGATGGCATCTGGGCTGCAGTCATCGTCCCAGTTTGCGTTGATGAAGTGATGGCCCGGCTTGTTCGCGCCGCAGACGAAGTTGTGCATCTCACTAGTGCTGTTGTCAGCAATACATCGTATGCCTAGATCTGATAGGCCAACAGGTCCTAGCGAACCTACAGAACATTTCAATTTTTTCTTGATCAGTTCGTCATCTGCAAATTCGAGAGGAGAGGCGAGTCCGCTAATTTTTGAAATTTTGGTCACGTTCAGTTCCTGATCGCCACGCAGCAAGAGCGCGACGAGATTGTCGGTGCGCTCTCCCTCGTCGTTGGCGGCATGCACAAATAGTGTCTTCAGTATGCGTTGTGGCGAGATTACCAGCGCGGCTGCTACTTCTTCGATAGTGCTCGCCTGATCAGTGTCTACCAGTTCGCGAAATTTAGGCTCACCGTTATCTTCATAATCGACTGGCGGCGGTGTGCCGACGGCGAGTTCGATGTTTGCCGCGTAATCGGATTCGCTGCTAAAAACGATTTCGTCTTCACCGTTATCTGCGAGAACGTGGAATTCGTGGGATGTGCTGCCGCCAATACTGCCAGAATCAGCAATCGCCGAGCGGTAGTTTAAGCCGAGGCGGTCAAAGATATTGCAGTAGGTCTGATGCATGACAGCATAGGTTTCATCCAAGCATTCCTGGCTCGCATGAAAGGAATAAGCATCTTTCATGATGAATTCTCGTGAGCGCATGACGCCAAAACGCGGGCGTCGCTCGTCTCGGAATTTCGTTTGAATCTGATAGATATTTGCCGGCAACTGGCGATAGCTGCTGTACTCATTGCGGACGAGGTCGGTAATTACCTCCTCATGAGTAGGGCCTAGGCAGAAATCGCGATCGTGGCGATCTTTAAAGCGCACCAATTCTGGGCCCATATGTTGCCAGCGCCCAGACTCCTCCCAGAGCTGTGAAGGTTGAACTACAGGCATAGATACTTCCATACCGTCGGATTTGTTCATCTCTTCGCGGACGATCTGACTAACCTTCTGAAGTACGCGCAGCCCTAGTGGAAGCCATGTATACAATCCGCTGGCGAGCTTGCGAATCAGACCTGCTCGTAACATCAGTTGATGGCTAATTATCTCCGCATCCGAAGGGGTCTCCTTCACTGTCGCTATTAGGTATTTACTCGCTCGCATGGCTGATCCAGTTCAAAATTAGTTAGAGGTAATTAGGGTCTATGACGAATATCTTAGACTATTTTGGGTAATAGCACTTTGCTAAATAGTGTGCCGCAAAATGTAAGAAAGGCAGCCTCAGGCTGCCTTTCTTATAGTTCTCTATAGAGTCTGGGCTACAGAAGTAGCTAGTAGGACTAGGCCTATCAATATCAGGATCTAGAAATCTCTTTTGCTGCCTTACAGGGCAAATTCCTTGAGCTTCTTGAGAGGTAGTACCTTAACGCGAATGCTAGCAGGCTTGCGCGGGATGTCCATCATCTCGCCAGGGCGGAAAGGATTTGGTACATTTTTGCGAGCAGGACGTGCTGGACGCTGTACAGATTTGATTTTTAGCAAACCTGGTAGAGTGAATTCGCCAGCCGCGCGCTTCTTCACGTGACGCTCAATTAGAACACTCAACTCTTCTAAAACAGCAGCAACTTCTTTCTTGCTTAGTGATGTGTTTTCTGAAATCTCGTTTAGGATTTCAGTCTTTGTATACTTCTTTTGAATAGCTGGAGTTTTGCGTGTTTTTACAGCGCTTGTTTTTGCTTTTGATACAGCTTTCTTTGGTGATTTTTTAACAGCCATGCCCGCTCTCTTTCAGTTTAAATTACAAGTCAAGTAGAATTCGTTCTTAGATTAGTGTTGTTTTAAATCTTGTTCCGAGTGTGAGATTTCGTTTTAGTGCTTAATTCTGGTTTCTGGCCAAGTATTAAAATTTCTTCGTCTCTCAGAGGATGTATTTATAAATCATTCACATAGCGCTAGCAAGTAAATATGGCAACTTTCCTACACAAGTTTCATCCATTACCAATAGTCGGTAATTAAAGCGTCAAATCATAGAATAGCGTGGAAGAAATGCCACAAAATCAACAATAATCGCCACATAAAATTTTTGCTTTGTCAAACGACTTTAGCACTATTCTGGTTATGGGTCGGAGTTTTTGATTGAATATTTTCTAAGAATTCTCAGCGTAAAAAGTAAATTCGAGAACCGACCAATTCTGAGAATCCGTTACCTCACAATAAGTGTGTGGCCCCGCCTGCTTGGTTATAAAAATTAGCGATTGGTGTCGGGCTCGATTCGAAGCGGCTATTGTGTTTCTCGCTTGTCGAAATAATTTGGTACGGCGTGCTCCTAAATCAATATCTTAACTAGATATTACCTGGTGCTCCAAATAGGTGAGGGCAAAGATAATCAGGTGCATCAAGAACCAGCCCTCATTAGCCATGATGCGTCAATGTGCTCTGCGGCCACGGACTTCGAAGGAGAGGTACTACCGAAAGCTGCGAATTCTCTTCGGAAATGTGCGCAAGAATGGCATGGATATGTCAGCGCTGGTGTGGGGAAGGCGCCATGAGAGATGAGGGTTGGCATAAAAAACACTGAAGAGAGTGTTAAGAGAACGCAAAGATAGGTGCGAGAGAAAAACCATATAAGGTATAATCGCCGGCTTTTAGCAGCTCTGGCCCAAGCTAAATCGCGGGTTTGGGTTCGATAATCGATCTCAGCGGTGGAATTTGAGTCCAAGGAATAAGTTCGATGCCGATTTATGAATACCAGTGCACGAAATGTCAACACAAGTTGGAAGCTCTGCAGAAGATGAGCGAAAAGCCATTGCGGGATTGCCCTGCTTGCGGGAAGTCTGGCTTAAACAAGCTGATTTCGGCGGCGAGCTTTCGCTTAAAAGGTGGTGGGTGGTACGAGACTGACTTCAAAACGGGCAACAAGAAGCAGCTTGCCGAATCCGAGTCGGCAACCTCAGATGGCAGCAATTCTGAAAAATCTGGCAACTCAGAAAAATCTGTAGGAGAAAAACCCGACTCATCCCCGAGTAAGAGAGACGGGAAAGCGCCCGCTGACAAGGACGCTGTGAAAAGTAAGGGGACTGACAGCAAAAAAACGCCGTCAAAAGTCGCTTCTAGTTAGTTAATCGAACGAACGCTAGTCGACTAGACTGATCGCTACCAGATATTCCGCTTCAAAAGCGGATTAACATAAAGAAAGTATCAAACAGGAAAACGCTATGCGCAGTAACTATTGCGGTGAACTAAACGAATCATTTGTGGATCAGGAAGTCCAATTATGCGGATGGGTTCACCGTCGCCGAGATCACGGCGGGGTTATCTTCCTCGACGTCAGAGATAGAGAAGGGGTCGCTCAGGTTGTCTATGATCCAGATACCGTAGAAAGTTTCGCCATTGCCGAAGGTGTGCGTAATGAGTTCGTGGTCAGGGTAACTGGAATCGTCCGCTTGCGTCCTGAAGGCACGGTTAACAATGATATGGGTACGGGCAAGATAGAAGTGCTGGGCAAGCAGCTGGAAATACTCAATGCAGCAGAAACACCTCCTATACATTTAGACGACCATTCTGAGGTTGGTGAGGACATCCGGCTGCGCTATCGCTACATCGACCTACGTCGCCCAGAAATGGCGGAAAGACTGCGATTTCGTTCGAAAGTAACCAATACTGTGCGTAATTTCTTGGATGGCAATGGCTACGTTGATGTAGAAACCCCGCTGCTTACTAAGGCAACCCCTGAGGGTGCTCGTGACTATCTTGTGCCCAGCAGAACGCATCCGAATAATTTTTTCGCGCTGCCACAATCGCCGCAGCTGTTTAAGCAGATTCTAATGGCGGCGGGCATGGACCGTTACTACCAGATAGCGAAATGTTTTAGAGACGAAGACCTGCGTGCCGACCGTCAGCCCGAGTTCACGCAGATCGATGTCGAGACTTCATTCATGGATGAAGAGCAGATTATGGCCGTTATGGAGCAGCTGATCAGCGATGTATTTAAGAAGCATCTAGATGCAGATCTAGGCACTTTTCCTCGCATGACGCATGCGGAAGCTATGCACCGTTTTGGCTCTGACAAGCCAGATCTAAGGATCGATTTGGAACTCGTAGATATCGCGGACCTAATGAAAGAAGTGGAATTTAAAGTATTTAGTGGCCCGGCGAACGATGATCAGAGTCGTGTTGCTGCGCTACGTGTTCCTTCCGGAGCGAGCATTAGCCGCAAGGTAATAGATGAATATACGAAGTTTGTTGGCATCTACGGCGCTAAGGGTTTGGCCTGGGTTAAGGTGAATGACATAGATGCAGGCTTAGAAGGTCTACAGTCGCCGATTTTAAAATTCATGCCGGATGAAGTCGTACACGCATTGATGAAGAAGCTGGAAGCGCAGACTGGGGATATCATCTTTTTCGGTGCGGACAAGTCCAAAGTGGTGAACGAGGCATTGGGTGCGCTGCGAATCAAAGTGGCAGAAGACCTTGGTCAGATCAAAGAAGGCTGGGCGCCATTATGGGTTGTCGATTTCCCCATGTTCGAAATCGCGAGCGATGGCAGTCTGACGTCACTGCACCATCCTTTTACGGCGCCATCTTGCGATGCGAAGCAGCTGGCAGCGGACCCTCTTGCTGCGCTCTCTAGAGCCTATGACATGGTGTTAAACGGCACCGAACTCGGTGGCGGCTCGATTCGTATCAACAAAGTGGAAATGCAGCAGTCTGTGTTCGAAGTGCTAGGCATCGGCGAGGAAGAAGCGCTGGAGAAGTTCGGCTTCTTGTTAGAAGCTCTGAGTTACGGTTGTCCTCCCCATGGTGGTATCGCCTTTGGTC
>Ga0302117_10001227_pt1 | contig 12186 bp, 4 predicted proteins | sample AG5_322_MG_FD_203112 | JGI IMG/M metagenome (GOLD analysis project Ga0302117, IMG submission 203112) | Marine microbial communities from Western Arctic Ocean, Canada - AG5_32.2 | ecosystem: Environmental > Aquatic > Marine > Oceanic | place: Canada: Western Arctic Ocean | collected 2017-10-01 | reverse complement strand
GCTGGGATACTTGACCATGATATTAAATAGGAATCGGTCGAGTTGAGCTTCCGGTAAAGGGTAGGTTCCTTCCTGCTCGATCGGGTTCTGGGTGGCCAAAACGAAAAACGGTTCGTCCAGTTTATAATCCTCGCCACCCGATGAAATTCTTTTTTCCTGCATCGCCTCCAGCAAGGCCGCCTGTGTCTTGGGTGGCGTCCGATTGATTTCATCGGCTAGCAACAGATTGGTGAACACCGGACCCTTCTGGAATTTGAACCTGCGTTCATGGGTCTCCGGGTCCTCCTGGAGCAACTCCGTTCCCGTAATGTCGGAGGGCATTAGATCAGGAGTAAACTGGATCCGCTTGAAAGACATGGACATTGTCTCGGCAAGCGAACTAACGAGCAACGTCTTGGCCAATCCCGGAACACCTACGAGCAGGCAGTGCCCCCGGGCGAAGATGGCAATCATCATCTCGTCAATCACGTCGTCCATGCCGACGATTGTCTTGCGCAACTCGGATACAATCGCATCCCTGGCCTTGCCTAGTTCCTCCACGGCCTTCGTGTCATCAGTCTTTTTACTCATAAATTATTCTCCTTTGGCAGTTTTTGTTTGAAATTGATTTGTATGAAAAAGTTGTCCGTCTCAAAGAGATTATGGATGGTGATTTATCCTCGTTTTCAACAACGGCCAAGAAGCGGAATTTCCCAAAACGAGCTCTCGGAAACAAAGGACTCAGGATGCTATAGCTTGAACTTTGTTTCTTACGACAAATAAGTGACGGCTGTTTGCGTTTTTTTTACTCCTTTTTACGACATGTCTTTACGGGGTGCTCAGTCCGCTCCTTGTCACGCGTCGAGGTGGGGAAGGAATCGATGAGGATCTCGACCGCCTTGTAAAACAAAATCTTGTCCGTGATCAGTTTCTGCGTGTACGGGTTGCCCAAACTGGTCAGGACGCGGTCAGTCGTACGATCTAAAAGACCGCGTGGGTCGTTCTTTTCGTCTTAGGGGATGACTTTAAAGAGATCCAAGAAGTACTTCAGTGCGGGTTTGTCCAGTTGGCCACCTCCGTAGTAGTCTTCTCTAGTAAACTCTTCTTCGGGTACGATGTAGCGCGACCAGGCAGAACCTCCCAAAACCTGCTCAGCCTCGACGCGTGCAGTTTTCAATGTTTTTTTGTCGTTACAATAAGAGATTTCACGGATGCTCAGACGCAGAGAGTTAAGGCTTATTAGAATATTTCTTGAGTCCAACTCATAACCCCCTTGCTACCTGCCCAAATAATGGGCAGGTCGACCTCGTGTCTTTAAACCATGACCGGGGGCGGCGTCTTCGATTCGGCCTGCCAGAAGTCGAGCTTGTTTCGTTCGTGTTCGCCGTATGAAACATTGGCAAACGCGGGGGCCAGCGGATTGCTTTTCGAATTCGGCGGATACGTTTTTGCTAAGGCCCCAGCAGGAAGGTAGTGAAATGAAAATCCCGATGCGACAGATGCTGTAGTCACCCTTTTCAATCGTTCAATTCATGTTTTTTACTCTGTCTTTGTGAATAGAGGCTTCAATGTGAGCGACCTGATAGCAATCGCGCGCTGGAAGTGCAATGTTTTGGGACCGCCGTCCGGGTGCTCCTGCGCCTCTTTCGGATTGCTGCGCTTGAACAGCAACGTGTTCTGCCCCTTCTTGAGCACGATCGTGACCAGCTTGGTGTCCTTCCACTTCCCGGACGTGTAGGTTGACATGAGCGTGGCCTCGGATCCTCCGCCTTTGACGGAGACATGCAGGTTCTGATTATAATTAACCGTTACCACCCGCGCAGACAATGTGTATGTCCCCGCTTCCGGCACGGTGATGCTGTAGCTGAAACGGCTCCCGCCCCCTTCGAACTGTGCCGGCCCCGTCGGGTCCTCCTTCGGGCTATTCGCATAGTAATCTTTGACATATAGGTCTGCTACTCGCTCAAAGACGTTGCCGCACATGTCGTAGAGGCCCCACGGATTCGGCTTCTTCAGCCCCACCGGATGCGCCTTTTTGTCATCATTGTCCTTGTACCAGGCATAGTCGCCGAGCTTTGAGGGGTCGTCGCCGAAGAACCACTCCGTTGTGCTGCCCGCACGGCAGGCGTATTCCCATTCGGCCTCCGTCGGAAGTCGTACATCCCGCCCGGTAGCATCACAAACCTTCCGACAGAATTCCTTGGCCCTACCCGCGGTGATGCCGTTGGGGGCAGTTGCCGGGTAGTTCGGGCCCCTGACTTCTTTGTCGGTTGTGATCCCCATCATCGCATCGTATTGTGCCTGCGTCACTTCGTACTTACCAAGGTAGAAGCCCTTGGTGATGGTAACCTCGTGTTTCGGCAACTCATAGCACCCAAACCTGTTATCCCAGGTATTTTCACCGCCCATCACAAATGTGCCCGGCTTGATGTAGACCATCTCCAGTTTCACGCCATTGCCGAGTTCGAGCGTAAGTTCGGGCGAGACCTGATCGGCTTGGGGCGTCATCGCCGCGCGGAGACCCCAGTTAGCGTAGGAGTGGTGGACGTGGTTCTTGTTGCCGTCTTTCATGCGCCACCCGGACTTGCAGAATTTGGCATCCTGCCCGTAAGCACCCCCACGCACGATCGTTTTGCCGCCGCCACCTGGTGTGGCAAAACGCCCCATAAAGATCTGCAGACCACCGGCAAAGCTCTTCATCGAAAGGACGCATGGTGAGGCGTTGCGCGGGACGCATGCGGCCGCCGGTATGGATATGATACCGTCTTCGCCGTAGGTGATTTCCTTGTCCGCGGGCGTGATCTCCCTGGCCATGACCTTCTGCGCCAAAGTGGGGCCTATGGCTTTGTCAATGTCTGCGAAGCTCTGTTTTTTGGGCGGCGCGGCTTTGGCCTCTTCTACGATCGCCCGCAGGTGACGGAGGGCTGTGCCATTCCAGCCTTCGGGAGGATCTTTGTGGTAGGTTCTGAAGGTCCGTTTCTCTCCCAGGACGTCGCCGATCCAGTAGGCCCGCTTGACCTGCACAAACTTACTGCTCTCGCGAGCCTGCGTATAGTCGCGGAACCAGAGGTCCTTGCTTCCCCACACATAACCGCTACCCCAGCTCGGGCCCAGGTTGGGCCACCAGCCATCCCGCGACCAGCGGACCAGAGCGCCATGCCTGGGGCTGGGACGGTGCGTGGCCGGGATGCCGAAGCTGCGCACAGCGAAACGGCCCATGCCCGCACGCCGGCCGCAGACCCCACCGTTCTGGATGATGTTCGCACCGGCAAACTGCTCGCCCCTGTCTAAAGTGACATGCCCCGAACCATACTTCACGCAGGTATTGACGATCACCGAGTAACGCACCCCATCGGGAGCATTGTAGATGTGGTCCGGCCGGAGGTTCCGCAGCATTTCGCGACCCCACTCCAAGTGCCCGTCCGGATCTCCATGGCCAAACACGAATGAAAGTTCCCAGACCGTGAACGTCCCGAACGCCGGGTCCAGTTCGCCGGCCAGGTACGCTTTTTCGAATTGCAGGTAGTGTTGCACCACGTGCTGGTAGTGTTTCTCCACAGCTTCCGCCATCGCTGCTTCGGGTACCGCTACTTCGGGTACCTTTACAGAGCGCCACTTCTCGTCTCCTGCCTCCTTTGCTTTCTCCTGTGCTTCCTTCGTCGCTTTTCTCTTTGCGTCCGTCTTTAATTTCCCGATTTCGCCCGCGCGCCCGCCCGCCTGGTTCAGGCCAGCAGACAGCGCCAGCCGCCGCAGCACGCCGTCGTTGGCTTTCACGCTCTCCTTCTGAATTCGCTTGTAAATAAGCATCGCCTCGCCGTACTCCGCAGGGCCACCTCTCCCCGTGGCGCTGGCGCCGTCGGCCATCAGCATCTCCTTCATCAGCTTGTCGTCAGCCAGCAGCTGCTTGAGCAGCGCCGCGTGCTCCTTGCCCTGCGCCTCGAATCCCGCCAGGCCTTCCGGCGTGGCAGTTTGCAGGAGAACGTAATTCACGAGCTTTGAGTCCAGTTTGTCGCTGGCCAGAAAATTTATCAGCTTCTTCTCTTCCGCGCTGCCGGGCGTCTTGGCCTTCTCCAGGTCGAACTTCGCCGCCTGCGCAGTCAGTTCAGCACGCAGTTTGTCGAGCACCTTGGTATATTGCGCGACCCGCGCTTCGGACGGCTCCGCCGCAGATGCCACTGTCGAGTGACCCGCCATACAGAACACGACCGAGGCCAGAGTCAAAGTGAATCCCCGCACTGTTTTCATTTTTCGTTTCCTATTCATTGCGAACTTCCTCTTTTTGGCTATTTATCGAGTTTTTTTGGGTTAATAGTTGCTGCCAGCGCAGCCGGTGACTACTGACCCGGTAATGTCCTCACGAGGCGGAAGCCCAAGCCACTGAGCCGGTAGTACTGGGGGTTGTCCTGGCAGCCGTTGCGAGCCGCCGATCGGCAATAGGCGGCATCGCTGCCCCAGCTGCCGCCACGGAAAACGCGCTTATGGTAGGACGCCCCGGCCGGTGCGCCCGTCGGATCCTCTGTTTCACCTGCACTGTAGCCCCCGTACCAATCCGAGCACCATTCCCAGACGTTCCCGTGCATATCGAAAAGACCCCACGCGTTGGCCTTCTTCGTGCCAACCGGATGCGTACGCCCGCTGTTCTCGTTGTACCAGGCGTATTCACCCAGGTCCGTTTCTGAGTCCCCGAAGCTGTACTTGGTTTTCGCCCCGGCCCGACAGGCGTATTCCCACTCCGCTTCCGTGGGCAAGCGGTACTCAGCTCCTTCCGGTAGCTTGCCTTGAGCTCTCTCTTTCTGTGTCAGCAGCTTGCAAAACTCGACGCAGTCTTCCAACGTCACATTCTCAACTGGCCGATCGGCCCCCTTGTATCTGCTTCGATTATTGGGCATCACTGACTTCCACTGCGTCTGGGTGACCTCGGTCACCCCCATGTAGAAACCCTTGGTCAACTTCACGTGGTGCGCCGGGCGTTCATCGCCTGGCCCCGTTGTCGAACCCATCATCAATGACCCAGGGCCGATCCGCACCATCTTGACTCCGATCGTGTTCCCGATCTCGTTCTGCCCCGCACCAGCAGAACTGATGGCCAGACCGGACGTTCCAACCACCATCTTCAACGGCTTTAGGGTGAAATGCTTGATGCTCACGCCCTTATTCGGGGCGTAATGGGTGTATTCGATTCGGTTTCGTCCCTCTTTCAATTCGAGTTCAACGGGTTCGGTGTCCATCCAGTCGGCTTTGGTGTAGGGAATGTCGACATCCAGGAGAGTTCTCCTGTTGACGCGAAGCAGGGCTTGTCGGTCCACGGTCACGGTACAGACATGCGCCGTGAATTCGTACTTGCCGGCCTTGGGAATATCTACGGTGTAACTGAACAATTCCGGGCGCTGGCCTTTGTTTCTGTAGTGCGCTTGCATTCCGCCATCTACGCTTTCCATGAATCTTATCTTCTCACCGTTTTTCGGTGTTCTACATGCCGCTACGGGAATGGTGATGGTGCCATCCTCGGCCACGGTGATCTTCCGGAACTTTTCAGGGATCTCTATCTGCTCGATCTCTTCCTTCTCGCTACTCACATCGGATTCCGCGAGTTCTTCACCCGTGGTCCCTTGGTCTTCTATTTTCTCATCTTCGACGATGGCATGTTTTTTGTAGAACCCAAGCAATGGCCAGAAACCACCGCTCGATCCGTAGTTACTCGGGGTCGCTTCACCCAGTGCGTTGCCTAACCACTCACACATCAGCACCTGTTTGAACCCCTCGGGATCTTCTTGCGCCTGTGAGAGCAATAGGAACTCCATGGGCTTCATTCCATTGATGTGCGAGCAGAAATAGAAGTGCGGTCCCAGTACAGTCGTCCAGCCGTCCGGCGTCCAGTGCGCCATGGCGCCATGACCCGGGGAGGGTGCACGACGAGCAGGCATCCCGAAAGCATATTCCGATATCTGCCCGACAAACGCACGGGGACCACAGACACCGCCTACGAGAAGGGCATTCTGAATTCTCGACAGGTTCAAATCGGGGCGTGCCGGTATCATCTGCGAGCCGTAAGGGACGTCGCTTCTCACGATACGGCAGTAGCGCCATCTGTAAGGTAAGCGCATATGATCGGGACGGTAGTTGCGTATCACCTTTCTGATCCACTCGATATCTTCAAGCGTGTAGGAGTCTGGAAATACAAAGCGATAGTTCCATCCTGTACCGCCCAGTTTGGAAAAAGCCGGATCCAGTATGCCGTCGTCGTATGCCTTCAGATAATTCAGGTAGTACTTGACCAGGGACTCTGCTGCGGGAACGCCGGGATAGACATAGCCCTTGCCGCAATTCTGGAGCGATACAGCCAGGGCCCAGGTTTGAAAGAAATCCTCGTGAGAACGCTTGGTGGCTTTTTGAATGGCCCTGTAGTTTCGCATGGCTTGACCGTAATTGCTAGATCCACCCAGGATCATGACCTGCGCAACCAGTTGGTCGTCATTCAGGAGGTCATCGATCAGCGCTCTTTCCGCTTCGCCCTTTTGCGCAAACCCGGCCAGGCGATTCGGGGTGGCATGTGTCAGCAGTGCGAACTTGGCCATGGTGGCCAGAGCTTCCTCGCCCCCTGAAAAGACGCCAACATTTTTAAGAACAGCCCTGGCCGCCAGAAGTACCTCCTTCTGTTTTTCAACAAAGGCAGGGTTGCCCGGGTCGCATTTTAGGGTGACTTCCCGCACGGTCTTGGTGATGTGGTTCTTGACGTTCTTTGTAATAGGCGGGACATTTCTAAGAGCTCCCAACTGCTTAGTGAATTCGGCCTTAACTTTCTCATCCACCCTGGGTGCCAGGCGCATGATCGCTTCCTTGAGATCAGCCAGCATCTTGCTGTAATGTGCCTCGAGTTTCTTCCCTTCAGGGGTCAGGTTGAGCTGCGCCGGTCTCCTCGCCGCAAAGACGGATGTCGATATGGCCAGGATAGCCATGATCCATACACACTTGATAATGTCGTGCTTCTTCATGATTCAATCTTCCTTTGTTGTATATATATTATCACCTCTCGTAAAATCAGCCAACAGCCTTCAGGGTTGCGACAAGGTAGTCGGTGGGAGTCTTATGTGGCACATGCTCAGCCCCAGGGAACACGACATGGCACTCGACCCCCAGCTCGGCGCAACGCTTTTGCAGGCCAACGCCAAAGGTGGCACCGTGGATCGAGTGTGTAGAGAGGCCCAGCGCGGGCGGTTTATTGCCATAGAACAGGTAGACCGGTGGATCCCCGGCGCTGACAAGTGCGAATGGTGAATACTCGGCAATCCACGGAAGCAGCTTCTCCCTGTCAGCCAGGAAATTCTCAAAATCCTTGCCGTATGCATAATCCCCAAAGGCATGGCCACCATAGCCGGGGTTGGTAAACCATTTTCCTAACTGCCTGGGGTCAAGCGTCGTCTGCGCGCCCGAGCCAGCGGCGCACCACAGCCGGGTTGATTCGCGGGCAACTGGATCCTCGCTCTTCGGATCGGCCATATCGTCGTGGTAGGCCAACCACAGGCTTGAACAGCCGCCTGCCGAAGGGCCGTAGGAGCCAATTCGCTCTTTGTTGATGTTCCAATCGCGGGCCTTACTACGAACGAACTGCAAGGCCCGGGCGGCGTCGTGGAGGGTCGCCTTAACCGGTGGCGTTACGCCCTCGGTATGCTTGCCGATCAAGCGATAGTCGATCGCCACGACCGAAATTCCCTGCCCCGAAATGGCACGGATATTGGGAAAGCGAGGGCTGCGCGAAACATTCGCTTTGCTGCCGGCGATCCAGCCACCACCGTGAAGGATCATGACAACTGGGGTCGGCGTCTCCGACTCGGCCTGCCAGAAGTCGAGCTTGTTCCGTTCGTGTTTGCCGTATGGGACATCGGCAAACGTGGGCGCCAGCGGATTGCTTTTCGAATTTGGCAGATATGTTTTCGGTCCAGCTCCAGCCTTCGCACCACCGGAATCTTCGGCAGGGACTGCCGCGGTGACGGCCAGCAAGCTGGCAAAGCAGCAGGTCACCAGCGCTCTAACGGGATTGGGTTTCATGGATTGTTTCGCGAATTGGCCGTTGTCTGTTGGAACTTCAATCACTTCGAAGATCCGACCTCTGCCCCCACCGGTTTCAGTTTGAAATGCTTGATGCTGACGCCCTTGTTCGGGGCCTTGATCGTGAACTGGAACGTGTTTCTGCCCTCCTTCAAGTCGACCGGTGCAGGCATTGTTTCGTTCCAGTATCCTTTGGTATAGGGCAGCGCGATGTCGATCAGCGTCCGCCTGTTCAGGCGGAGCATGAACTCCCGGCCCAGGGTCACCGTGCATACCTTAGCCGTCAGTTCATATTTGCCGGCCGCGGGTGCCTCGACATTGAATTTGAGCAACTCGGGCCGCCCGGCGCCGAGAGAGTAGTGGGCCTGCACCTCATCGCCGTCGATGGTATGCATGAAGCGAAGCTTGGCGGTATTCACCGTCGACGAGGCCGCGCCCGGCGGAATCGTGATCACACCATCCTCGCCAATCACGATCGTCTTCTGCGCTTCCGTCAGCTCGATCTGATGGATCTCTTCATCTACAGCTTCCACGTTGGACTCGGCGAGTTCCTCGCCGGTAACGCCGATATCCTCGATTGTTGCATCTTCAACAAGGGCCAGTTTCCTGTAGAACGCGAGCAACTTCCAGAAACCGCCGCCTGACCCATAGCCGGTTACGTCGTCTTCTCCCAGGACATTTCCCAACCACTCACACTTCAGCACCTGTTTGTATGGTTCAGGTTCCTTGTGGCACTGCGACGTCAGGAGAAACTCCATGCCGGGCATTCCATTGACCTTACAAAAAGCAAAGTGTGGCCCCAGAACGGTGGTCCAACCGTCCGGAGTCCAGTGCGCCATGGCACCATGTCCCGGGGAAGGGGCACGACGCGACGGTATGCCGAAAGCATATCCCGATAACTGTCCGACAAAAGCGCGCGGGCCGCAGATGCCGCCTTTGAGAAAGAACTTCTGAAATTTACTCAGATCAGCTGGCATGCCGCTTCTGTCGACGCCGCTTGTGTAGGGCACATCGGTTTTCACGATACGGCAGTAGCGCCATCTGTAGTCCGGGTTCCTGATGTGGTCCGGGCGATAGTTTCGCAGCATGTTTCTTATCCAGTCGATATCTTCAAGAGTGTAGGAGTCTGGAAATACAAAGCGATAGTCCCAACCTGTACCGCCCAATTCAGAAAAGGCGGGGTCGAGTATGCCGTCGTCGTATGCCTTCAGGTAATTCAGGTAGTAATTAACCAGGGACTCGGCCGCGGGAACGTCGGGATAGACATAGGTATCGCCCGTATACTGAAGGGATGCAGCCAGGGCCCAAACCTGAAAGAAACCCTCGTGAGAACGTTCAGTGGCTTTCTGAATGGCCGTGTAGTTTCGCATGGCCTGGCCGTAATTTCCGCCGCTGACCCCTCCCATCGTCATGGCCTGCACGACGAGCTTGTCGTCATCGAGGAGCTTGTCGATCAGCGCTTTTTCCTCTTCGCCCTTCTGCGCAAACCCGGCCAGGCGCTTCGGGGTGGCATGAGTCAGTAATGCGAATTTGGCCATGATGCCCAGCCTTTGCTCGCCGACGAGAAATGTTTCAATGTCCTTCATCACAACTCTGGCCGCCGTAAGGACCTCCTTCTGTTTTTCAGTAAAGGCAGGGTTGCCCGGGCCGTGTTTCACGGTGACTTCCTTGCCCATGACGGTCTTGGTAACAGGTGTGACATGCTCAAGCGCGCCGAACTGCCTGGTGAATTCGGCCTTCTTCTTTTCGTCCACCTTGGGTTCCATGCGCGTGATCTCTTCCTTGAGATCAGCCAGCATTTTGCTGTAATGTGCCTCGAGTTTCTTCCCTTCGGGGGTCAGGCTGACCGGCGCTGGTCTCCCCGCGGCAATGACGGATGTCGATAGGGCCAGGATCGTCATGATCCATGCACTCTTGATGATGTCGTATTTCTTCATTTTTGTGTCTCCATTCTGTACTCCTTAAACCAGTCTTTTAATCTCTCGTGGGTCGACTTGTAAACGCTCGGAACATCTGGTCTGGGTGGTTCTGCGGCGCGCTTACGCGTTTTGGCCGCCTCGTCCCTGCGGTCAAGCTTATCGAGAATCTCGGCCTTCGTGTTCCACATTTCCACCAAGGTGTCATCCGGGTGATTGATCGTCACCTTGGCGGCTTCCTTTCGCCAAAGCTCCGGGTTCTTGCTTCTTCGCTCCCGGAAGTAGCGCAATTTCTGGGCGTCGATCGCCTTCTCGATCGACTCGAGCGCGGCGTTCCAGTCCTTCAGGCCCACGTAGGCCAGGGCCTGCCCGTGGTACCTCGGCGCTCGCCATCCGTAGCGATCGGGGTTCCATGGAAGATAGGGCCCACCGAAGATGCGTGCCGCCTCCTTGAACTTTCCCTTTTTTAGCGTCTCGCAGGCTGTCTCCATTTCACAGGTTTCAATGTGAACTTTTGCGGCGAGCAGGTTGACAAATTTTTCACTATCTCCGTATGGCAGTCCCGATGCACGCCACACCATGGAGCCGTCCCGGCGGAGCAGGAAGACGTTGGGGATACGATCCGCCGAAAGAACGCCCAGTCGTCGCACCATCGGGTTCGCGAGGCCGCCCGGCACGATGGCCGCTTGAAAGGTCAGTTCCCTTGTTTTCATCAGGGCACGGATGCGTTCCGCATCTTCGGACAAAAAGGCCACGATCGTAGTGACGTCATTGTTGACGTGCCTGTCTGCCAGGTCGCAAGCGAATTGGAGAAAATTATGGTGTGGTTTCTTGTCTTCAACTTCCCCGACGTCGATGGGGAAATCCGCATCGGGTTCAGCTGACGGCTCGACAAAGACCAACAGCGTCAGTTTGCCGTTGGTATCCTTCGGGAGGCTCAGCGTTCGCCCATCGAGGGTCTTGAGCTTCACGGTCGGCAAAAGTCCCGTCATCGGAGGGGCTCCATGATTGATCATGTAGTCACGCGCCGAGTCACGTTCCTTGTGGATGTAATTGGCCTTCAACAGGCGGTAGGTGTAGACTCGATCTCGCAGGAACGAGACCATGGGCCACAGCACGGGATTGTCCCCGTCCTGCGCTGCCAGCAACTTGGCGCGGTAGCGATCGTGCAAGTCCCGCGAGTTGGCGTTCAGGGCCAGGATCACGGCCGCGGCATGGGCCGAGCAGGGCGCTTCGGCCCCGCCTGTTTTCTCGATCAGGTCCAGGAGGACGGAGTCCGGCTCCGAGTCCCCTTGCCGGAGCGCTTCCTTGGCGAGACAGAATTGCGGTACGACGCCTGCCCCACGAGGCGGATTTTCGGCCAGAGAAGCGCGTGCCTCTGCGGCGGCGGCTTCAAGATGCTTGGGCTCGCCGGCAAGCGTCCACATACCCAGCAAGGCAATGATCCTTCGATTGCGCACGATCCAGAGATCCGGGGCAGCCGGATGTTGCCTAAACGCCTCACCGCACAGCTTCTCGGCCTTCTCGTAGTTCGCCAGCGCCTCGTCGGTCGTCAATCGGTAGCGGAAGGGGGCGGGCGGGAAACATCCCTGGATGGCGCGTAGTGTCTCGACCGGTACTGACTCGGGTGTGCGAGCCAGCTTCGCGCCGGCTTCCTTGCCCGAGCCCTTTGGGACCATCTTCAATTCAGGCGGTAAGGCGGCATCCAGCCTAACATCGGGCTCCGTGACCAGAACATCGCCAATCAACAATGACTGCAATTGCGAAAGAAAGCGTGCGTCGTCGAGACGCCGATTCAACGTGTGTATCGGTGATTGTACGCCGCGCACGCCAAGCTTGACCTGCTCCGCCACGTTCAGTGAGGGCGGGGCGAGGAGAGCATGGCCATATGCGTTGACCAGGAAGCCGACCGGATCATTTATTCCATAGGTGCGAAATACCTGGCTCATCTTGCCCCCGGGCAGCCGCATAGCCGTCCAGTTGAGACCCATGGCTTTCAGTGTCGACGCACCCGCGTCGGGAAGTTCGTCGAGATTAAAACTGAAAACCTCGAATTGGCCCGGCTGTTCATCCTGAAGCTCCTTGATCATTTTGAGGTACGCCTCGTAGCCCTCTGTATTTCGCGACCAGAACACCATGACGCTCTGCCGCCCCATCAGATCAGCCGGAAAACGCAGGGTAACGCCGTCCGCACGTGTGTACGTGCCGACAAACAGAACGTCCTGCCGACGGAGCCCGAGCTGTT
>Ga0302117_10001226_pt1 | contig 12187 bp, 9 predicted proteins | sample AG5_322_MG_FD_203112 | JGI IMG/M metagenome (GOLD analysis project Ga0302117, IMG submission 203112) | Marine microbial communities from Western Arctic Ocean, Canada - AG5_32.2 | ecosystem: Environmental > Aquatic > Marine > Oceanic | place: Canada: Western Arctic Ocean | collected 2017-10-01 | reverse complement strand
CGTTGCAGTCGGCGATCGGTGTCGTTGGTTTGCAGCCGTGTGTCTCGCAGCTCCTCCTCGTTGAGCGGACGCAGCCATTCCTTGCGCAGCGCCCCGCCGGTGGCGGAATCCTCCACGCGCATTAAATGTTCGTCGGCCAGAATCCGCACCTCGCGCTCCAGCCCCTTGGAAAGATATTCCGCCTTCCGCGCTTCCAACGGTCGCTTGAGAATTTCACGGCCGCGATTCACTCGATCACGCACGTGCTCGGCCTGATGAATCGCGAGCCCCACTTCATCCAACAACAACTCGCCGGCCGCTTCATTTTCATCCGTGGACGACCGATCAATCGCCGATTGCACGCGCGGCGGCAAACTGCTCACGGCGTGCACCACTTTGCCCATGGCATTGGCAACCGCTTTGAAATGTTCCGCCAACGCACCGGCCGTCTCGATTTTGGTGGGCCATTTCGGCAGATCCTCCAGCCGCCTGCGGGCGTTTGTGAGGTGCGGCGAGAGATCCACTTCCAGCCCTTTGCGCGGCACAAAAGTCATGGCCTTTTCCTTGCGGGTGAGGATCTCGAAAATTTCTGCTGAAGACTCGCCCTGCACGCGCACGCCGCGAGCGGAGGAATGCCTGTAATTCAACAGTGAATTACGCAACCCCAAATCCAGCAGCTCCTTGCGGGCCGCCTCGTACTGGTCGCGGATAGACATGGCGCGTATTTATATACGCGCGTTGGGTGGACTCAAAGGGAAAATAACGGCGAAATTCAGGCCAACTGCACGGCCAACTGCTGATGGGCGGAGTGCCACTCGTTCATTGCGGCGCGTAGCTCGTCGACGGCGGATTCCATTTGGGTGCGCAGTTCGGCGAGTTGTTCTTTGGTGAGATCAATTTTTTTCTGGGCGGCTTTGCCGTAATCGCCTTTGGCCAATTCCCATGCCTCGGCGGCGGCGTGCAGTTTTTCGCCGGCCTCGGCAAAGAGCGCCTGCGCTTTTTCACACACCGGCTGTGCCGCACTGGAAATTTTCTCAGCCAGCATTTTGTTTTTCTGGCTGATCTCAGCGAGCATTATTTTTTCATTGGGCACGCGGCGCAAATTCGATGCCATCCCAATTTTGGTAAGCATCCACGCGGACCATTTGGTGGGATCGAATTGCCACGGCTTCACGCCGTTGCGATAGTCGTGCTGAAACTCGTGGTGGAAATTATGGTAGCCCTCGCCAAAGGTGAAGATCGCCGTGATCCAGGAATCCTTCGCCGTGTGGCTGGAGGAATAAGGTTGTTTGCCGATGTAATGGCAAAGGCTGTTGATGAAAAATGTGCCGTGATGCATCGCCACCAAACGCGCGCAGCCGCCAATAAGAAATCCGGCCAGCACGCCGATGGGGCCTTCGATGAGGCCGCCGACAAGCATCGGAAACCCAAACCCAATGAGCAAACCCAGGTGAATCCACCAACGGTGCTGCCACATCACCATGGGATCGTTGGCCAAATCCTTGACGTTTTCCATCGGCGGATCGGTCTTGGGCTTGAACATAATCCAGCCAATGTGCGCGTGCCAAAATCCTTTTTTGATGTTGTAAGGATCCGCCTCGTGATCGACGTGTTTGTGATGCCGCCGATGATCGGAGCACCAGTTGAGCGCAGAATCCTGCATCGCCGTGGCGCCGCCGAGCAACGCCGCCATCTTCACGGGCCAACGCACCTTGAACGACAAATGCGCCAACAGCCGATGATACCCAAACGTGATGCCCATGCCGGAGAAAATGTAGAGCGCCACAAAGAGTGAGCCATGCACCCACCAGTTAATCTGCCCGCCGTACTGCCAAATGAAAACCGGCAGCGCGAACACCGTGATTGCCAGCGTTCCCATCAGCGCAATGAGATTTCCCCAGTGCACATTGTTCCGAACGTATTTGCGGTTCTTTTCCATTGATGTTGCTTGGCTCCCTGCCAAAAGACGCGTGAACGGTGAACAAGTCGCCGAAAAATGTAAACAAAAACATTCTCCCAATTCCGCTTCGGCCGCCGTACCCTCGCCGCAGACCCTTATGAACACTCCTGTTTTTCGGCTGTTTTTACTGATTTTCTTGGCCTCGCCCGCTATTCACGCCGCCACGCCTAATGTCCTGCTCATTGCCGTGGATGACCTCAATGCCGATCTCGGCTGCTATGGGCATCCGCTGGTCCACTCGCCGAATGTCGACCGGCTGGCCAAGCGCGGGTTGCGGTTTGATAAGGCGTACTGTCAGTATCCGGTTTGCAACCCGAGCCGGTCGTCGTTCATGACGGGGCTGTATCCGGAGCAATCGGGCGTGCTCTCAAATGCCGGGCATTTCCGCAACAAGAATCCGGACATCGCTTCACTCTCGCAGCACTTTATCAACCACGGCTACTTCGCCGCGCGCGTCGGGAAGATTTATCATTACGGCGTGCCGCTCATGATCGGCACCGACGGCGTGGACGACAAGCCTTCGTGGAACAAGGTCGTCAATCCAATCGGCATCGACCGCACGAAACTGGATTCAGTAAAAACTTTGGTGAAAGGCAAGTACGGCGGCACCATGAGCTGGCTGCTGGTCGATAGCAAAGACGAGGACCACACCGACGGCAAAGGCGCGCTGGCCGCGGTAAAATTGCTGGAGGAACATCATCCGGACAAGACCGGCAATCCCTTCTTTCTCGCCGTAGGTTTTTACCGCCCGCACACACCGTACGTCGCCCCCCTCCATCACGCTCGGCATTATCCGTTGGACAAGATCAAGCCCGTGCTGGAAATCCCCGGCGACCGCGATGACATCCCGCGCGCCGCCCTGCCCGATCGCCCCCACCAACGCGAACTCACTCTCGAACAACGCAAAGAAATCATCCGCGCCTATTACGCCTCCATCACGCTCATGGACGCCTGCCTCGGCCGCGTGTTGGATGGCCTGGAAAAACTCAAGCTCGCCGACGACACCATCGTTGTTTTTCTCAGCGACCACGGTTACCACCTCGGCCATCATGGTCTGTGGCAAAAGAGTGACCTCTTTGAAGGCAGCGCGCGCGTGCCGCTCATCATCTCCGTGCCCGGCATGAAAACCGCCGGCCAAGCCACCGCGTCCCTCACCGAACTCGTCGACCTCTATCCCACCCTCGCCGACCTCTGCGGCCTGCCAAAGCCCAAGCACCTTAAGGGCCAAAGCCTCCTGCCCATCCTCGCCGACCCCAAGGCCGCCGTGCGCAAGGCCGCCTACAGCACCACGCGCATTCGCAAACGGTTGCCTGGATTAAACGGGCAAAAACTCGGCCGCTCCATCCGCACCACCCGCTATCGCTACACCGAATGGAACGAAGGCCAACACGGCGTGGAGCTTTACGATTACCAAAACGACCCCAAGGAAATCACCAACCTCGCCCGCTCCGCCGCCCATACAGCCACGCTCAAAAAAATGAAAACCCTCTTTGATCAAACCCGCAAACACACTAAATAAATTATGAACCTCCTGAAACTCCTGTTCGTTCAACTTCTCATCCTGTCCACCGCGCACGCCGCGACAGTGAAGGGCAACTGGAAAAAACACATCGTCTGGGAAGGCCAACACAACAACGTCGCGGTGGCCGCCGACTTCACCGGCGATGGCAAGGTGGATGTCATCAGCAGCAGCGGCGGCAAGACGCGGTTGTTCGTGGCGCCGGACTGGAAGCAAATCATCATCGGCGATAACAAGGACCACACGTTCATTCACGGCGAGACATTTGATGTGGATGGCGACGGCGATGCGGATTTCATCGGGGCGCGCTACCAGCCCGGGCTCATCGTGTGGTTCGAGCAGCCGAACAAAAACGCCACCGCCGGCCCGTGGAAGGCGCGCATCGCCGAGGACGAAATCATCGGCATCCACGGCGTGCTCAAGGCGGACGTGAATGGCGACGGCAAGCTCGACCTCATCGCCAACAGCGGCCAAGCGCGCGGCAAGTTTCCTAATTCCGCCGTGTGGCTGGAGGTGCCGAAAAACCCGCGCACCGCCAAGCGCTGGACGCGCCACATCTTTGCCGACCGCGATGCGCCGGGCCTCAGCCATTACCTCGGCGCGGGCGACCTCAACGGCGACGGGCGGCTCGACATCACCCTCGCCGCCAAGGGCGGTCCGCAGGATAAATCCAACACCGGCCAATGGTTCGCGTGGTGGGAAGCCGGAAAGGATCCGACGAAGCCGTTTAAAAAACATCGCCTCCCCGGCAAGCACCTTGGCGCGACGAACATCATGCCCGCCGACGTGAACGGCGATGGCAAGCTCGACATCATCGCCAGTCGCGGCCACGGCACCGGCCTCATTTGGTACGAAAATCCCAAGTGGAAAATTCACGACATCAACACCGACCTCATGTCGCCGCACTGCCTGCAAGTGGGCGACATCGACGGCGACGGCGACACTGACGCCGTCACTTGCGCCTACCTTAGCCGCAAGGCCGCGTGGTTCGAGAACGACGGCAAAGGCAAATTCACCACCCACATCATCGGCACCGACCAAGCCGCCTACGACATCCGCCTCGTGGACATGGACGCCGACGGCGACCTCGACACCCTCATCGCCGGCCAGCAAAGCAAGAACGTCGTGTGGTACGAAAACCCGCTGAAGTAACGTGCACCCATTAATCAGCAAAACGCATCAGGAACAATTTCGTGAGGAGGGTTTTTTTATTCTTGAAGGGATTATCCCCGAGGCGCACTTAGAGATTCTGCGCGATTCCTGTGACCATCTCATCGAAGCGATGCACGCGGAGATGGATCGACTGGGCACGGATCACATTCACATCAGCCATCGCGGCAAGCGCTACCACATCGCCAAGCAGTACGACCGCGCGCCGCGATTGGCGGAGTTTGTGTTCAGCGAGTTGATGGCCGACATCTGCCGTGCGACCCTCGGCGACACGGCGTTTTTGTTTTACGATCAATACGTGGTCAAGGCAGCTGAACAAGGCATGGCGTTTTCATGGCATCAGGATAGCGGCTACCTCGGCTTTCCGCACACGCCCTACGTCACCTGCTGGACAGCAGTCGACGACATGACACTTGCCAACGGCACAGCGCACGTGATGCCGTTTTCGCAAATCGGCATCCGCACGCTCGTGGAGCACGAGCACGACGTGGCGACCGGCGACAAGGCCGGTTACTTCGGCGACGCACCCGGCGTCCCGGCGATTGTGCCCGCGGGCAGCATCGTGGTGTTCAGTTCGCTCAGCTTTCATCGTAGCGGCCCGAACACCACCGACCAAATGCGCCGCGCATACGTCACGCAATACTCACCGGAAATCATCCACCGCCCGGGCGAAACCGAGCCCATGCACTTGGGCGTGCCTTTTCTGGAAAATGACCGCAAGATTGCGCCCGCATGAACACCCTCTCCCGCCGACAATTCATCGGAGCCGCCGCTGCCTTTGCCGCCACACCGGCCTTGGCCGCGAAGCCGAAGTTTCGCCTCAACTACATTTTGTCCTCGTCGATGTACGGCACGCTGCCGTTGAAGGTCATCCTGCCCGAAGCCACCAAGACCGGTGCAGACACCATCGACATTTGGCCGCGCGTGCACGGCAACCAACGCGAACAGATGGAGGAAATGGGCCACGAAAAATTCGCCGTGATGCTCAAACAACACAAGACCGCCAAAGGCAATTTACGACTCGGCTGCATCACCCGCTACGATCTCGGGCCGTTTGGGCTGCAAAAGGAAATGGCCATCGCGAAAAAGTTCGGCGCAAAAGTGCTCGTGTGCGGCGGACGCGGACGCCGCGGCCTCAAGGGCGCTGAACTCAAGGCCGAAGTAAAAAAATTCGCCGAGTTGTTGAAGCCGCACCTCACCGCCGCTGAGAAAACGGGCGTGACCCTCGCAATCGAAAACCACAGCAGCAATCTAATCAACACGCCCGATTCGATGAAATGGCTAGTCGAGCTTGCTCCCAGCAAGCACCTCGGCATCGCGCTCGCCCCGTACCACCTCGAGAGCCTCGGCGTCGATGCCGCCGGCCACGCCGCGCTCATCAAGGCCCTCGGCAATCGCATCGCCATGTTTTACGCGTGGCAACACGGCATGGGCTGCCACAAAAAACTCCCCAAAGAACAGGAACTCCTCCAAATGCCCGGCCGCGGCAACCTCGATTTCACGCCCATCGTCCGCGCGCTGAAGCAAATCAACTACCGCGGCTTCACCAGCATCTTCATGCACCCAGTCCCCCGCGGCATTCCGATACTCAAAGACGCCCTCGCCTGCACCACCGAAATCAACCGCGCGCGATCGTACTTGGAAAAGTGTCTCGCTAAGGCTTAACTCCCCGCATCCATGAGCGACACTGACAAACCTAAAGTTCTTATCATCATCGGCGATGCCTCGGAAACGGTGGATACGATGTATCCCTATTTTCGTTTAATCGAGGGCGGCTACGAGCCCGTGCTGGCCGCGCCGGAGAAACGCACGTACCAAATGGTGATGCATCAAAACAAACCGGGCTGGACGATCACGAAAGAATGGGAGGGCTACACGATGGATGCGGACATCGCCTTCGCCGACATCAAGCCCGAGGAATATCTCGGCATCTTTTTCAGTGGCGGACGCGCGCCGGAGTATATTCGCGAGGATGAAGATTTGCAGCAGATCACAAAATATTTTTTCGAGAAAAACGCGCCCATCGCCAGCGTGTGCCACGGCGTGGAAATTGTCGCCCGCGCGGATTGCGCGAAGGGACGCCGCATGGCCACGGTGCCGAAGGCGAAGTTTGATTTGGAAATATGCGGCGGCATTTTTGTCGATGAGCCCTGCGTCATCGACGGTAACCTCATCAGCGGCCGAACCTTCTGGGACCACGGCCACTACATGGGCCCGTGGATGAAACTCCTCGACGAAGCCCGCGACGCTCAAGCGTAATGCGAATCGCGGCGATCATCGCATTGGGCCTGCCGTTTTGGACGGCGGCCCAACCGGTGGTGCCCGGCTTTGATCGTTTCGCGCGCGACACGCCTGCCGCACAAATTGCCGCCGGCGAAGTCCTCATCACCGAACTCAACTGTGTTGCCTGCCATGCCGCGGGCGAAGGCCAAACCCATCGCTTCCAACGCCGACCCGCGCCAATCCTTTTCACCACGCACAATCCCGCCTCGGCCGGTTGGCTGCGGCATTGGATGCTGGATCCGCAAAAGCTCAAGCCCGGCACCCTCATGCCCGATCTGCTTCACGGCCTGGACAAGGACAACAAATCCCAAGCCGTGGAAGCCCTTCGCCATTATTTGGTAACACTCAATCCCGCCACGGGGCCGGAAGCGGCCATGATTGGCAACGGCCCCAAAGGCAAGCAATTGTACCAAACCCTCGGGTGCGCCCAGTGCCATGCGCCGGATGCTCAGGATAATAAACGGGACATTCCGTTGGGCAATGTGCGGTACAAATACGGGCATGCCCACCTCATCAAATTTCTGCGCAACCCGCTGCACAGCCGGCCGGCCGGTCGCATGCCGCGCACGCCCTTGAGCGAAGAGGAAGCCGCTCACTTGTCGGTGTACCTCCGGCACCGCTCCGGGCCGTTGGAAATGTACGACCTCGCCCGCGGCCCGGCCGCGTTGAAATTGCGTGCCGAAGGCAAGAAGCTCGTTCAAACCCTGCGCTGCACCAATTGCCACCAAATGCCTAAACAGAAACTGCAACCGGCCCAATTAAATTTCTCCAAACCGCTTGGCAAACTCAACCCCGCCCTCGGTTGCCTCGCGCCCAAGCCGGCGGCCACCGTCCCGCAGTTTCACCTGAACGCCGCCCAACGCACGGCCATCACCGCCGCCCTGCGCGCGAAGGAAACCGAGCCGTCTCTGGCGGCGCACGTGCATCGGGAAATGCGCCTGTTCAATTGCACCGCCTGTCATGACCGCAAAGACCTCGGCGGCCCAAACCCCAAACGCGACGCCTTGTTTCTCAGTTTGGGCAATGACCTTGGCGATGAAGGCCGCCTGCCGCCCACGCTCACCGGCGTGGGGGCCAAGCTCACTGAATCAGCTCTGCACAAAGTGCTTCGTGGCGATGGCGCCGTGCGGCCTTATCTCGCCACGCGCATGCCGGACTTTGGCGAAGCGAATGCCAAGCGCCTCACTCCATTGCTCGCCGCCGCCGATGCGCGCGCCAACGTGAAACCCACGCCGCGCGAAGGCGACGAAAACAAAGTCGGCCGCAACCAGTACGGCCGCGAGTTGATGGGCGTAAAGGGGCTCAGCTGCATCGCGTGCCACCGGCTCGGCGGGCGCAAATCGCTCGGCATCCAATCGATGGATCTCGCCCATGCGTCGGGGCGGTTGCGGCCGGAGTGGTTTCGGGATTATTTGATAAACCCCGCCGCCTTTCGGCCCGGCACGCGGATGCCGTCCTTTTGGCCGGAGGGCAAGGCGGTCAGTAAAATTTTCGGCGGCAACACGCCGCGCCAAATTGACAGCCTTTGGGTTTACCTCAACGAACTCGACCAAACGCGCCTGCCCGAGGGCTTGGAAAAAAAAGGCGGCTTCGAGCTGAAACCCGCAAAGCGGCCGATGGTGTTTCGCACCTTCATGGAAGGCGCGGGCACGCACGCGATTGCCGTGGGCTTTCCGCAGGGCGTGCACGCGGCGTTTGATGCTGAGGCAATCGGTTGGGCACTCGCGTGGCGCGGGAAATTTCTCGATGCCGAAAGCACGTGGGACAACCGCTTCACCCCGCTCGCCAAGCCGCTGGGCACGAACCTCATCAAGCTCCCCCCCGGCCCGGCCGTCGCGGTTTATCAAGACGGCAAACCGTGGCCGAAGGACGGCCTCCAGTTCAGCGGCTATCGCCTCGCCAAGGACGGCACGCCCACCTTTCTTTATAGTCACGGCAAAACCAAAATCACCGACACGCTCACGCCAAAAGGCGAAGGGCTGCGGCGGCGGATGGAGTTCAACGGCGGCGAGGGCGTTTTATGGGTGCGGCTGGCGGTTGGAGAAAATTTTCGCACAAAGGAAGTCGGGGTGTGGATTGGAGACAATCAGTTGACTCTCATCGCGCCCACCGCGTTCACGCGACGGATCGGCAAACAAACGGAACTCATCGCGCCGGTGAAGTTAAAGACCAACGGCAAAACAATTTTGGAGGTGGAACTGCAATGGTAAAACGATTTTTCATTACCGGAACACAGAGGCTGATTTTCTCTATGCTCTCCGTGTCTCTGTGGTTCATTTCAACCGCCGCCGAAAATGAGTTTTACAAACTCACCACCATCCCCTTCCCGAAAGAACTCAAACTCGAAGTCAGCGGGATGGCGACATTGCCCGGCGACCGCATGGCCATCGCCATTCGCAAAGGCGAAATTTGGATTGCCGAAAAACTCTCGACCGGCAAGCCGGTTTACAAAAAATTCGCCAGCGGACTGCATGAGCCGCTCGGGTTGGCCTTGCGCAAGGGCGATTTGTACACCGTGCAACGCAGCGAGCTGACGCGACTGCGCGATACCGATGGCGACGGGCGCGCCGATGAATATCTCACCCACGCCAAGGGCTGGGGCGTGACGGGCAATTACCACGAGTACGCCTACGGCCCCGCGGTCGACAAGGCGGGCAATCTTTGGGTGGCGCTGAATTGCTCCATCGGCAAGGGCCCGAACCCGAACAACCGCTGGCGCGGCTGGAGCCTACGCGTGAAGCCTGACGGCTCGTGGTCGCCGATGTCCGGCGGATTCCGCTCGCCCTCGGGGATCGGCGCCAACCTCGCCGGCGACATGTTCGCCACCGACCAACAGGGAAATTGGTTCCCCACCTGCCCGCTCATCCACGTGAAGCGCGGCGCGTTTCATGGCCACGCCGACGCACTGCAGTTCACGAAATTGCCCGGCGCGACGTTCGCGATAAAAGAGCCGTTGCCAAAAACCCTCACCGTCGCCGAGGCCGCGCGGAGCATTCCGGCGTATCAACTCCCCGCCGTGTGGTTTCCCTATCGCAAGATGGGCATGAGCACGACGGACATTCTCGCCGACAGCACGCGCGGCAAGTTCGGCCCCTTCGCCGGCCAGCTTTTTTGCGGCGAGTTTACGATGTCATTTGTGTCGCGCGTGTTTTTGGAAAAAATCGGCGGCGAATATCAGGGCGCGTGTTTCCGCTTCCGCGACGGCCTCGACTGCGCCGCGCTACGCCTGCAATGGGGCGCGGACGGCTCCATGTACATCGGCCAAAGCAACCGCGGCTGGAATTCCCTCGGAACAAAAAGCTACGGCCTCCAACGCCTCCAATGGACCGGCCAAACGCCCTTCGAAATCAAAACCATGTCCGCGCGCGCCGATGGGTTTGTGCTCACCTTCACCAAGCCAGTCGACCGCGCCACCGCCCTCAATCCCAAGAGCTACACCCTCACCAGCTACACCTATGCGTATCAGTCAAAATACGGCGGCGAACCGCTGGATGTAAAAACGCACAAGATAAAACTCGGCGGCCTCGACGCCGCCTCACTGTCCGTGCACCTAAACGTCGAAGGACTCCGCGAAGGCTACGTCCACGAACTCCACGCCGACGGCCTCCGCAACTTAAATGGCAAATCCCTTTTGCACAAAGCGGCGTATTACACCCTCAATCGGATTCCGAAATAATCACGGCCGCTTGTGCAGCGGGTTGCTCCGGAAATCACCGGGAATTTTCGGTTTGCGCGGTTCCACTTTTTTTGCCCCACGATACGGCGGCCATTGGATGCGTTGGCCTTCGTAGCGGGCGAATTCCCAGGCGGGCCATTCGGGGGTGTCCTTCTGCACGCCGACGTAAATCTTTTTCATTTGCGCAGCCATTTGGGCGAAGCGCTTGGGCTCGACGGAGGCGAGGTCGCGGGTTTCGGCGCGATCGGTTTTTAGATTATACAATTCCATTTGGCCGAGCTTGGCGGTTTTGAGGGTGCGTTGATCTTCCACGGCAATGCCGGCGCGTTGACGGACCTTTGGCGCGTCGATGGCCGCGACCAGTTTCCAGTCGCCATCGCGCATGGCCACTTGCCGGCCGCCGCTTGCGGCGTGGAAATGCCAGTAGAGCGGCTGGGCGCGATTGATTTTATTGCCACTGAACAGACCGCTAATGTCGGTGCCGTCGAGGTGACGGTCGGCGGGTTTTTGCTGGCCGGAAATGCTGCAAAGGGTCGGCAGCAAATCGAGCCCGCTGATGGGGGTGGATTCAGTCGCGCCGGCTTTCACTTTACCGGGCCAACGGATGATGCCGGGCACGCGGATGCCGCCCTCAAACACGGAACCTTTTTTGTCGCGCAATTGATCAGTTTCGCCGTGCGGATGGAAACTGGTGCGGGCGGGGCCGTTGTCGCTGGTGAAAAACACGAGGGTGTTGTCGCGGAGTTTCTGTTTGTCCAGCTCGGCCATGAGCCGGCCGAAGCTGGCGTCCATTTGCGCGACGTTCGCCCAGTAGGCGGTGTAGCTGGGATCGTCGCTGGGATAATCCTTCATGAAGCGCGGATCGCTGGCGATGGGCTCGTGCGGTTCGTGGTAACAGACGAACATAAAAAAGGGTTTAGATTTGTCGCGCCATTCACGCAGCCAGTGGACGGCCTCGTCGGTGACAATGCCGGAGGCGTAGCCTTTCAACGGCCCGACCGGCGTGGCGTTGCGAACGAAGTTCCACGGGTTGCGATGATTAGGCAGCGCGTTGTTTTGCGTTGAGAACCAATGATTAAAACCGTGGTCATTGGGCTGCGGCTGGCCGGTGAGATTGAAGCGGCCATTGAGATGCCACTTGCCGGTGTGCGCGGTGTCGTAGCCGCCTTTTTGCAGAATGCTCGCGATGGTGATTTCGCTGGCCGGCACGTGCATCGGCGAGAGCATTGGAATCCAGTTGTGAATGCCCACACGCGTCGGCGTGCGGCCGGTCATGAGGCCCGTGCGCGAAGGCGAGCAGTTCGGATGCGACGCATAGCAATCGGTAAACCGCATCCCTTCGCGCGCAAAGCGGTCGAGATGCGGCGTCTTCACGATTTTGTTTCCGTAACAACCAATGTCGCCATAGCCGAGGTCGTCGCAGAGGACGACAACGATGTTGGGCGGTCGGTCAGCGGCGGGCGCACAAAACGCAGTGAGCAGGAGAATCGAAAGCAGGCGTTGCATGCCGCAAGGCTAAGCGATTGACGGCTGTTGACAATCCCGAATCGCCTTCGCGACGCGTTTGCGGCACAGTCCGCCGCTTGAAACGAACACTCAT
>Ga0302117_10001225_pt1 | contig 12188 bp, 12 predicted proteins | sample AG5_322_MG_FD_203112 | JGI IMG/M metagenome (GOLD analysis project Ga0302117, IMG submission 203112) | Marine microbial communities from Western Arctic Ocean, Canada - AG5_32.2 | ecosystem: Environmental > Aquatic > Marine > Oceanic | place: Canada: Western Arctic Ocean | collected 2017-10-01 | reverse complement strand
TTTTCAAGTCCTATTGCTGCCGCCGATCCAGATTATATTGGTTCTGGAGTCAATTCAGGTAGGCACGGCGACACCAACTGAATCGGCTGCTGTCGGTGCCGTGTGGGCGATGGTCCTCGCAGCGGGACGCGGTCAGTTTAACCTGGATATTCTTCGTGAGGTTATGCGGTCGACGTTGAGTATTAGTTCGATGGTATTTGTTATCCTTCTCGGAGCGTCGATCCTTTCTCTGACATTCAGAGGGTTCGGTGGCGACGACATGGTCGGCGAAATTCTGAAAGACATCCCCGGTGGGGCGTTCGGCGAGATGTTTTCCGTCATGGCGCTAATGTTCGTAATGGGATTTTTTCTCGATTTTATCGAGATCATTTTTATCGTCGTGCCGATCGTTGGACCGGTCCTGCTGGGGATGGGGTTGGACCCGGTTTGGTTCGGGGTGATGATCGCCATCAATCTGCAGACTAGTTGCTTGACACCGCCGTTTGGTTTCGCGCTGTTCTGTTTACGGGGCGTTGCCTCGGCGAGCGTGACGACGATGGATATCTATCGGGGGATCATACCGTTGTGATCATTCAGATCATCGGGCTGGGGATTGTCGCCTATTGGCCGAGTCTTGCGACGTGGTTACCAAAACAAATCTTTGGTTAGTGGGTCACGACCATCAGTAATCCACCCATCACCGCGACATTGTTGCAGAACGTATAGAGCGCCCGGTTACGCTCCGCCCAGTCGTCTTTTTTGTTCCAGAAATCGTGATACAGCACGTTCGCAAAAATGGTGAAGGCGATCAGAATACCGGCCCCAATTTGTGCCTGATAATCGATCAGTACCGCGGTGCCGCCAATCAACATCATTCCAAACCCGCCAGCGAGCGAGAGCTTAGCTAGGGGAACCCCCCGATTGGCGAGGCGCTTAGAATGTTCTTCGAAACGGGGTAAGGCCGTAAAACATCGGTATAGAAACAGAAAGGCGATCATCGCATGGGCGAGGATCTGCAGGGCAGTGTGATCAGCGTGAAACATTTGGCCTCACATAAAAAGGGAACCGGCGGGTTTTTCCGCCGGCTCCTTATTATTATTGTTATCGCTAAAACTCATAATATTGGACGTGTACGCTAGGTGGAGTGTCCTGGCGATGTCGCCCCGATTCAAAGAGGTGGTCATAACGCGGCGCGATTTGCCATCGGTATCGACTAAATTGTGATGATATTCGGTCAGATGGCGTTTGCCGATTTTCCAGAGTTCTTCAAACTCGATCGAGAGCGATGATTCGTTCTTAACTCCCTGCAAACCGTTATCAAGAATATTAACGCCCCAACGGTGAACGACGTTGTCGCGTTTCGTCGGATTCTTTCCGGCACCCTGGTTAAAACTGAAACTGAGGGCATTTGGATGCTCATCGCTTGGATCGTTTTTGATCCAGGCCGTCGGGAATTTTTTCGGTTTGACTGTGTGTTCTGCGAAGGAACGCCGCAAGGCTGAGCCAAGAGGGACGTTTTCAGATTTACTCTGGGCTTGCTTAAATCGAAGACCGGAGTTGGCAGTCGCGGCGGTGGTTGCGCCGATAGTAGTACCGGTCAAGCCGGCCATAAAGTCGCGCCTTTCCATCGTCTCAACATACCCCCGTATTTTATCCAACCTTTTTCTGAGAAAAGATGGTATCGGGGTTAGCTTTTGTCCGCAACAATATGCGGCAACCTTACAATGCTACAGCGTTTTCCAGCCGTCTGGTGTTAGCCCTTCAAGCGGACGAAACCGTGTTTTGTAGGACATCTTGGGGCTCTCTTCGATCCAATAGCCTAAATAGACATGTGGTAGGTCGTTTGCTTCAGCTTGTTTGATAAGCCAAAGAACCATGTAGGTGCCCAGACTGCGCTTGTCGAGCTCCGGATCGAACAGGCTATAGACTGCGGACATGGCGTCCATCTGGCGATCGGCGAGCATGACAGCAACCAGCGACCCTTCGGGGTCGCGGAATTCAATAATGCGGGTATCAATCGGGCTATCCTCAATCATCGCCCGGAAGTCCCGAAAACTCATACTCGACATTTCGCCACCGGAATGTCGAGACCGTTGGTAGCGTGTAAATAGGCGGTACTGTTCCATGGTGGCATGACCTGCCATGTCGCGTGTCGTTAAGTCCGCATTGCGGTTAGTTATGCGCCGGAATGAACGTGACCAGTCAAAATCCTCTACCCGAATGCGTACTGGCACGCAGGCTGTGCAGCCAGGGCAGGCGGGCCGATAGGCGAGGCTATGACTGCGTCGAAACCCAGCGCGCGAGAGGTTGTCATAGAGCTTCATCGCATCCGGTGTCGCGAGATCGGTGACGACTTTGCGCTCCACGCGACCGGGAATATACGGGCACGGCAGAGCGCGCGTTCCCATAAAAAATCGGTGCGGACGGAGTTCAACAGGCCGGTTCATCGGTGGTCATCTAACATCATACATAATGAACCACCATAAATCGCTGGATGTTCACGTCAAGCGAGCATGTAAGCTCGTGTGGGCGTCGTTCACCGAATACGCGGCCCGGTTCAGTCTTGCTTGGGAGCAGCGGGTGCCGGCTTCTTCTTTTTGGCTGTCCGACGGGCTGTTGTCTCTGCCGCCTTTTTAACTGCGGCTGCTTTTTCAGAAATTTTACGGCGAAGAAGCAGGATACTTATGCGACGGTTACGAGGGGATTTAGTGTCATCGGGCAGCAGGGGATCAAGAGAGGCGCGCTGACGATATCCGGTCAGGGAAATAGCCCGGTATGTGCCAGAATGCGGTGGCTTGCCGTCTTTAGCGACCTTCTTGATGATAATAACGTCGTCCATGGAGCCCTCCGCTGTTTATCTTTTTGCGTTAGCCGACGGACGGCAATTCGTCGACCGCTTCCTCTACTTCGTAGAAGGAGGGGCGAACATCGCTCATAAGTGACTTGCGAGCGAGCTCGACACAGACTGCTCGAGCATGACCAACGAGATAGGCGAGAATACCGCCTTCATGCAGGAGAAATATTGACTATCAGCGTCATATTTGGCTGTTAGTGTCGTAGCGAGAGGACCGCAAAAACCGTATTCGACAAAGACGCCGAGGAACGTCCCAACCAGCGCACCACCGATCGCAGCGCCGACAATGATGACAACCTCGAAGGGTTGCCATAGGACAAAAAGCTTGCCACCCATGGCAACGTAACCGCCGAGAACCCAGGCGAACACCATAACGATGCCAATTATCACAAACATATTCGGACCTCAGACATACTCTTCACCAGGGTTGATGGTTAAGATAGCCCATTTGGGTTAAGAATCAGTTAATCCGTCGAAGCCTATTTATAAGTAAAATCAATAGTTTAAGATAAAAAATACGGTAAACGAGATAGGTTAATGCGGCTCTTGACGTGAGCGGGCGCGCACGACAGTTTAGCGGCCATCTTAAGCTGGAGAGTATTTAATGGCAGAGAACGTAAAAACCGCTGATGAACTACAAACGCGGTTGGTGGCTAATCATTTTAATGAATGGATGGGCCTTAAAATCGTGGATCTCGACGAAGAAAAAATCGAGATCACGATGACTTGGCGTGAGGAGATGATCTCCAACCCTAAGGCGCGGGTTACTCATGGTGGTATCCTTGGTGCGCTGGTCGATGTTACTGCCGATTTTATGATTGCTGCCAAACTCGGTGCCCCGGCGCCGACAGTTGATATGCGGGTCGATTATCATCGCGCGGCGATGCCTGGCGATCTGAAAGCTGTTGGCCGTATCATCCGTATCGGCGGCACATTCTCGACCGCGGAAGCGGAAGTCTTTGATGGTGATGGCAAATTGGTTGCCAGTGGCCGTGGGCTTTATTTCTCCGGTGCGCTCAAAAAATAGAGGAACTCCGGAATTTCAGGGCCGTGCTTTTGACATCTCCCGAGCACCACGCCATGATTGGAAGAATGCAATTAATGACGAGTGAGACCCTTAAATGACCCTCGACCCACGAGAATTCCGGAATACAGTTGGCTGCTTTGCAACGGGGGTCACCGTTATTACGACGCTGGATGCCGGTGGCGCGCCTATCGGTTTGACAGCGAACTCATTTACCTCGGTATCCCTCGATCCAGCGATGGTTCTGTTCTGCCTCGACCGGAAGGTTGTGAGCTTCGAGTCTTTCGTGGTCGGTAAGCCATTCGCCGTGAATATCCTGGCAGCGGATCAGATAGATGTTTCCAATCGCTTCGCTAAGAGCGGCCCCGATAAATGGGACGGATTCAATTTCGATGTCTGGGGTACCAGCGTGCCGATTATCCCCGGCTGTCTCGCCAATCTCGAATGCCGCGGCGACTCGATCATGGATGGCGGAGATCATGTCATCGTCATCGGTGAAGTCGAACGCATGGCTTCAGCGGGTGAAGGCGTTAAACCATTGCTCTATTATCGCGGCGGTTATAACGAAGTCGCGACCTAGCGATCCCTGGCTGGATGCAACTCCAGATTTTTAGACCCTTCCTGCATTGTTATATAGCCGCCATCGCGCCAGCGTTTGGCGAGGTCTTTGTAATGGGATGAGAAGTAGTTGCCTGATTGTCCGGGAGCGATGATGTAACGGCTCTTGGCGGGATTTGCGAGATCATAAACCCCGCGATAGCCCGCACCATGCACGCTAGCAAAAGGATGGCGGGAGTCACGAATGCGCGTACTGCCGCGATTGACGGTATAGGGCCCGCCATCTGAGGGCAGCCGGACATTGAAAAATTTTCCGATCACCGGAATACGGCCCAACACCAGGTGATCGAATTTCGCGAAATGTGCGTCGCCCCATTTCCACTCTTCCTGATCGGTACCGTAGGTGTTGGCGAGAGATTTAAGCGCGGCAATAAGAGAACGGCGCAAAATTTTGCTGCAGGGTTCAACCTGTTTGGTGCCGGTGTCATCGCACCATTTGATCTTGCTGCTGAGGATTCGTTTGACGGTCAGAGGCCTTAGCCCCCAATAGCCGCGAAAACTCTTCCCCAGCTCATCGCGAAACAGTTGCCGGTTTAGTTCTTTTAGCCAGGCGAGAAAGATCAGTGGCTCTGAGGTATCACGCGCCATCTTGTGGTCCCAGCGTTTTAGCCGGTCAAGCACGGCGGTCGTCGCTGGTGTGCGCGGCGATTGTTTGAGCATCAACGGCAGCAGGTCTTGTGCCATTGCTGAGACTGAATCCTGCTGAAGCAGTGACATGCTCGTCATTGTCTGCTGCGCGGCGGTGTCGAGTTGTTGGTCGATCCGTTTGGCGCGGTATCCAGGCGCACGGTAATTCCCCAGCGGATAGCGATAGGTTGCTGTGGGTACCGGATTATTCGCGTTGGCTATTTTGCCAGAAGGTGGATTGTAGATTTGCGGCAAGTGGTCGAACGGGATGTAGCCTTGCCAATCTGCTTCGCCGGCTGATCCGTCTGCCGGAATCAGACCGCTCTTTGGTTTTCGGATCGGGACGCGGCCGGGCGCGATAAGACCGATATTCCCGGCTCTGTCGGCGTAACTGATGTTCATGTGTGGTGAATGCCAATTACGGAGGGCCGTCTTGAAGGATGCCCAGTCTTTGGCGTGGTTAATGCCGTAGAGTGCGGCGGCTGTCTTATCGATGGCGGCGACAGCGGGAGTCTGTAGGGACATGACCTTGCCCGGTCCTGCGAGATGAGCGAGGGCTGGGTTGTGATCCGACAGAACCGGCCCATGACGTGTCGTCCGAATTTTGAGCGTGACGTCCAGTTTGTCCTTAACTGTGATGCTCTCAGTGATAACGGTGAAGGGCTCATACCCGTCAGGAGTTAAATACTGGCTTTCATTTTCGGGGTTCAGCTTCTCGATAAACAAATCCTGCACATCGGTCTCTGCCGCTGTAACGCCCCAGGCAATTTTTCCGTTTTGGCCAAGGACGGTAAAGGGCAGACCGGGGACCGTTGCGCCGGTTAGCGTCCGTTCAGGCGTCGTGATCTTGGCAAGATACCACAAGGCAGGTGTACGGAACCGCAGATGTGGGTCGTTGGCTAGCATTGGTTTACCCGTCTTGGTCCGCGAGCCGGATAGCACCCAGCTATTCGAAGCCGAGCTGACCGCCAGCGCCGATGGCACATCGCCAAACAAGGTTGCAAAGCTGCGAGGACCGTCTGATGGGTAGGGCGGCAACAGGGTTTCAACGGCGGCGTCAGTCAGTGTCTTGCGCAGCTGAGCGCGCAGGATTTCGGTGCGCGAATTTTGTGACAAAAATATCGCCATCATGCGACCCCAGACCAGTGAGTCGCCAACCGTCCAGGGTTCTGGTCTGTAGCGTAGGAGGTAGAACTCAACCGGCCAGGCACGGCTCCAGTTGTCTCGGTGTTCACTGAGCCATGCATTAACGCCTTTGGTATAGGCGGTCAGGGCCGCCTGGGTATTCGCATCGAGATGTCTGTATGATGCTTTCGCCAATCGGTGCAGCCCGAGGGTGCGCATATAGCGGTCAGTGTTGAGCGTAGCCTCGCCGAGAATTTCTGAGAGCTGTCCCGCACCAAGTCGTCTCTGAAAATCCATCTGCCACAAACGGTCCTGTGCATGGGCAACCCCGAGCGTGAAATAGGCGTCATGGTCAGAGGCGGCGTTGATATACGGCACGCCGTTCTGATCGCGGACGATTTCGGTTTTGGCCTGTAAACCAGGCAGCTTCATCGCGCCATCGGTAACGGGTAGAGAGGTCTGCAGCCACGCCCAGCCAGCAGTGACAATCACTATTACTGTTACGAGAAGAACGGCGCTGCCGCGTCCAAGCCATTTACCAACCATGATGGCAGTATGTTATCTGGTGATAGAGGGCTTAAGCTAGCTTCTTTGCTGTCTCTAGCGCTGCGTAAGTCAGGATGCCATTAGCGCCAGCACGTTTGAACGCCAGCAAGGCTTCATCCATTACCCGTTCACCATCAACCAGACCTTGTTGGCCGGCAACTTTGAGCATCGCGTATTCACCGCTGACTTGATAGGCGAAGGTCGGCATCGAAAACGCCTCTTTCACCCGTTGTAAGATATCGAGATAGAAAAGGCCGGGCTTGACCATCACCATATCGGCGCCCTCTTGGATATCGAGGGCGACTTCCCGTAGCGCCTCATCCGAATTGGCCGAGTCCATCTGATAGGTCTTCTTGTCGCCGCCGCCGAGATTAGGGGCGGAGCCCACCGCATCACGGAACGGGCCGTAAAGTGCCGATGCATATTTCGCGGCATAGGCCATGATACGAACGTTCTGAAATCCTTCGGCATCAAGCGCAGTCCGGATCGCGCCAACCCGACCATCCATCATATCGCTGGGGGCGATGACATCGCAGCCTGCTCTGGCCTGAACTACCGCTTGTTTGCACAGCACGTCGAGCGTTTCGTCATTGACGATATAGCCATCGCGTAGCAACCCGTCATGGCCATGGCTGGTGAAAGGGTCGAGCGCGACATCACACATTATACCGATATCGTCATGGGCTTCCTTCACCGCAGCGACAGCCCGGCAAACCAGATTGTCAGCGTTATAGGCCTCTTCCGCTTCGTCGGTTTTCTTCGCCGCGTCTACTACCGGGAATACAGTGATAAGAGGAATACCAACAGATTTTGCTTCGCCGACATCTTTTACAAGTTCATCGATCGATAAGCGCGCAGTACCGGGCAGGGTCGGGATTTCGATCCGCGCCTCATCACCGTCATGCACGAAGACTGGCCAGATTAGATCATTGGCTGAAAGCTGGTTTTCGGCGACCAGGCGACGGGTCCAGTCGTCATAGCGGTTGCGCCGCATACGCGTAGTTGGAAATCCGGGTTTTGGCATCGTTGAATCCGTTGTCGATAAATTAGCCGGCGTCGAGCGCCTGACTAAGGTCGGCAATAATATCGTCAATATGTTCGATACCGATCGAGAGCCGGATATAACCTTCTGTCACACCCGAGGCGATTTGTTCTTCTGCGCTGAGCTGTGAATGTGTTGTCGTCGCCGGGTGAATCGCCAGGCTTCTGGCGTCTCCGATATTGGCGACGTGATAAAACATTTGCAGGGCCTCGATGAACTTTTTGCCGCCTTCGCCGCCGCTGGCCACTTCAAAGCCGACGAGCGATCCATAGCCTCCTATCAGATATTTATCAGCGCGGGCACGGGCTTCGCCATCCATCACGCCGGGGAAGATTACATTGCTGACCTTGTCATGGCTGGAGAGAAACTCGGCAACCTTGATAGCATTCTCGCAATGGCGCTCCATCCGCAGCGGTAAAGTCTCCATGCCCTGAATGAACTGAAATGCGTTCATCGGGCTCATGGCGGCACCGATATCCCGCAGCTGGGTTACCCGCGCCTTGATGATATAGGCAATCGGGCCCATTGGTTTGACTGCTTCTACCCAGACTGCGCCGTGATAGCTCGGATCAGGTTGGTTGAGCATTGGGAAGCGGTCGGCATTGGCTTCCCAGTCAAAATTACCACCATCGACGATGACGCCCCCGATAGACGTGCCGTGTCCGCCGATGAACTTGGTCGTCGAATGCATTACGATCGCCGCGCCGTGGTCGAACGGACGGCACAGGATTGGTGCAGCGGTATTGTCTATGATCAACGGCACGCCAAGTTCTCGGCCAATCGCGGCTACCTCGGCGATGGGGAATACCTGGAGTTTCGGGTTGGGCAAGGTTTCTGCGAAATAGCATCTCGTCTTGTCATCGGTTGCGGCCCGGAACGCCTCAGGGTCCGTCGGGTCGACGAAGCGGCATTCGATCCCCATCGTGCTGAGTGTATTCTGCAACAGGTTCCAGGTTCCACCATAGAGATCAGTGGAGCTCACAATATTGTCGCCGGCATGGGTAATGTTGGTGATCGCCAGAAAAGCAGCGGACTGACCTGAACTGACGGCGAGGGCGGCAACACCGCCTTCAAGGGCGGCGACACGCTTCTCCAACACATCGGTCGTCGGATTCATAATCCGGGTATAGATGTTGCCGAATTCCTGCAAACCAAACAGTTTGGCCGCGTGATCCGTGCTATCGAACTGAAAAGAGCTTGTTTGATAGATCGGCACGGCAACGGCATTTGTCGTGTCGTCTTTACGCCATCCAGCATGTAGCGCGATGGTTTCCGAATGTTTGCTGTTAGTCATTGTCGACCCCTTGAATTAACATTGCCGGCATATTCCACGAAATCGGCGCAACGCAAAACCTATTTTTTGGAAAACGACTCTCGAACATTGTCAGAACGGATTGCCATATACCCCAATCCGGCGGCCCCAAGCGTGAATAGGATCGACATCACATAGAACCCGGCGCCAATATCGCCGCCCGCTAAATCGATGGCGAACCCGGCAAGGGGCGGCACAATGGTCGCACCGACCCGGTTACCTGTCGTTCGTAGCCCGACGCTTAACCCGAACTGCCTGACCGGCACACTTTTCGACAGCAACATAAGGATATAAGCCATGCCGAGCCCGACACCGGCACCAAACAAAACAGTGCTGAGAGTGAGGCCGGGAAGGCCTTCAAAGATCGGCACAATCGCATTGCCAATGGCAGAGAGCAGGATCATCACAATCACGATCCAGTGCGGCGCGAGGTATTTACGGGCCTGTTCTGTTGGCAGGGCGGTAATGCCCGCGATCAGGAAGGCGGTGCCGGTGATCAACCCAATGACACGGCCTTCATAACCGATGGATTCCATATAGATCGACATGAAATTCATCCGAACCTGGATCAAACCGTTCATAAACAGCGATGCCATGACGACAAAGGCGACGGACGGGATTAAGAACAGACGGAAGGCTTCTTGATAATCGATCAGTCGCGGCCACAGATCACGCAGTCGCGGGCGTTCCTTTGGCGTGGTGATCGTTTGGGGTACCGGCATTAGGGCGACGGAAAGCCACAAGGCGATGTTACAGACGGCGATGATGCCAAACCCTGCCCACGCACCGCCGATTGGGGTGGCCTGGCCCACATCCCATGCCCATCCGGCAAGTGGTGGCGTAAAAAAATTGGCGACGTTGGAGACAGCGGTGAACCGGCCCATATGTTTCGGCGAGCCTCTGGTGAGCTGGCCGATTTGGGTTTGGGCGCCGATCCAGCCGATGGTGTGCAGAAACCCTGTCAGGAGCTGCAGGATAATAATGAGAACAAGCTGGATGGCGAGGACAGAACTCAGCCACGGCACCAGTGGGTAGAGCAGGGAAAGCGCGACACTAATACCGGTGCACCAGATCATCACCCGGCGGACACCGAGCCGGTCGAGGACGGCGCCACTATGGATCGAGAAGATTGCGGCCAATGCCGAACGGGCGCCGGCGGCGATGCCGATCATGGTCGCTGACATGCCGAGACTGATCAGACACCATAGCGGCACAATCAGCTGGATCATCGGCAGGATACCGATGCTGATAAAAGCCGTCGAATAGGACGTGAATTCCGCCTTGAAAGTGAGCTCCGGCGTATCGGAATCGTTGTCTGTTGGCGTCGTGTTCGTCAAATGTGAATGCCTTTAGGGGCCGTCCAACCTTCGATAAGGCGCGGCGTTTGGTTTGCCTACCATACACGATAGGATTATCATAATGCTTAGAGATCGAAGTTAAATTTTCGCGAGCGAGGTTCCTGATGTCGATAACGGTAACGCCACTTTCGGATGCGATAGGTGCCGCCATAACGGATGTGGACCTCAGCGAGGAAGTTGACGCTGAAACAGTTGCGGCGATCAAGCAGGCTTGGCTCGACAATATTATCATCGTCTTCCCTGGTCAGGATATTACCGATGATGAGCAGGAAATTTTCTGCCGGAATTTTGGTGAGCTCGAACTTGTCCGCACAACGACCTCAATCGACAAGGATCATCCGAGCATCATGATGATTACCAATGTCAAAGACAGCGGTAAGCCAACGGCGCTCGAAGATGGCGAGATGATGTTTCACTATGATCAGTGCTATTACGAGCAACCCAGTATGGGATCGACCCTCTATGCCATTGAGATCCCCGACGAGGGCGGCAACACATTATTTGCGAGCTGTATTAAAGCCTATGACGCGTTGTCGGGTGACTGGAAACAGCGCATCGAAGGGCTCAGAGCCCTGAATTATTATGATTATGCGCGCAATCCGACCATGCGCCCCGATGACGTTAATCCCGATGTCCCGCAATGGACCCATCCGGTGGTTCGGGTCCATCCCGAAACCGGCAAGAAAGCGATCTATGTAAATCGGCTGATGAGCATTCTCATCGAAGGACTGTCGGCCGAAGAGAGCGATGAAATACTCAATTTTCTGTTCGACCATATCGAGAAGCCGGAGTTCGTTTATGAACATGTCTGGACAGTCGGCGATATGATGATGTGGGACAACCGCTGTAGCGTGCATGCGCGGACATATTTTTCGCCCAAAAAAAGACGCATGATGCGCCGGGTGACGGTTCGTGATGCGATCCCTTTTGCGGCGGCATGAAGCGTTAATTCTGGAGACGATGTCGTGGCAAACACTCTGACGACGGAACAGCTTAATCACTATAACCGTGAAGGCTATTGCTTTCCGTTTGACGCGTTCCCTCCCAAAACCGCGCAGGCCTATCATCAGAAGTTGCTCGATTTTGAGCAGGAGATTGGTCAAGACCCCTTGAATGTTCTGCGCATCAAGTCGCATCTCGTGGTGCCGTGGCTGGTTGAGATGGCGAGCACGCCCGCGATCCTTGATGTTGTCGAAGACATCATCGGCCCCGACATCATGCTGTATCTCAGCGCGTTATGGGCCAAACCGGCGAATGACACGCATTATGTGTCTTGGCATCAGGATTCTACTTACTTTGGTCTCGACCCCCATGACGAGGTAACGGTGTGGACAGCGCTCACCCCCAGCACTGTCGAGAGCGGCTGCATTCGGGTTTTGCCCGGCAGCCACACCCAACCCGACATGACCCATGTCGAGACCCGAGATCCGCAGAATATGCTGTCACGCGGCCAGGCTATTATGGAGATCGATGACAACCGGGCTGCCTATATGGAGCTGCAGCCGGGACAATTCTCGATCCATCACGAACGTATGGTGCATGGTTCAGAGCCCAATAGGTCAGACCTGTCGCGGGTTGGGATCTCCTTTATGTTTATTCCAACCCATGTGACATCGACCATTGGCCGCAAAGGCGCGATCCTGTTGCGCGGCGAAGACAAATATAATCACTGGAATGCTGATCCGGTGCCACGTTTCAATAAT
>Ga0302117_10001224_pt1 | contig 12193 bp, 8 predicted proteins | sample AG5_322_MG_FD_203112 | JGI IMG/M metagenome (GOLD analysis project Ga0302117, IMG submission 203112) | Marine microbial communities from Western Arctic Ocean, Canada - AG5_32.2 | ecosystem: Environmental > Aquatic > Marine > Oceanic | place: Canada: Western Arctic Ocean | collected 2017-10-01 | reverse complement strand
GAACGATCGATCCGGGAATTCGCTTCTACCAAGCTTCCAGTTCGGAAATGTTTGGAAGAGTGCAGGAAGTTCCGCAATGCGAGTCGACGGACTTTTATCCCCGCAGTCCCTACGCTGTGGCAAAGCTATACGGTCATTGGATCACGGTGAACTATAGGGAGAGCTATGACCTATTTGCCGTTTCAGGAATCCTCTTCAACCACGAGTCTCCGCGCCGGGGTAGAGAATTCGTGACTCGGAAAATCACAGAGAGCGTCGCGCGAATCAAGCTGGGCCTCCAAGACGAATTGAAGCTGGGAAATGTCGAGGCACGACGCGATTGGGGCTATGCGGCCGAGTACGTGGACGCCATGTGGAGAATGCTTCAAGTCGATGCGCCCACTGACTATGTGATCGGGACGGGGGTGCAGAACTCTGTTCGGGAGTGTTACGAACTCGCCTTCTCCCATGTGGGTCTCGAGCCCGAAGAGTTTGTGAGAACGGATAAGAGCCTTCAGCGGCCGGCGGAGGTCGATACCCTCTTGGCAGATGCCAGCAAGGCGGAGACAGAGCTGGGCTGGCGTGCTGAGACGAGTTTTGAAAGCTTAGTGGGAATGATGGTGGATGCGGACATTGAAGCTCAGCAGAAGCTGCACGGCGTGGGCCTGGGTGATCCTGGAACGCGCTGATCGGGTGAGGGATTTGCCTCGGGCCTGGGGCTGGGCGGGCTCCTCTTGTTTTCTCCGAGCTGTCGAGAACTCACGAAATAAGTTCTTCTACCTGAACACCAAAGCGATGCCGATGTGGGCAAGTGGCCGCACCGGTAATTGGAAGTTAAGCCGCGCACCTTTTTTTTCGCGTATAGCTTTTAAGGAACCAACTTTAAGGGATCAGCATTGATTAGGAATAATCGCTCATGAACGTCTGCGTCATTGGCTGTGGATATGTGGGTATTGTCACCGGAGCTTGTTTCTCGGAGTTTGGGCTGCAGGTCACGTGCACGGATGCAAATCGCGCACGAGTCGATGCTCTGAATTCCGGCGAGATCGAAATCTACGAGCCAGGTCTGGCCCAACTTGTCCAGCGGAGCGTCGAGGCCAACCGGCTTTCCTTTAGCCTCGATCGCGATCAAGCGATTCAAGGAGGGCTCGTCGTCTTTATCGCAGTCGGGACCCCTTCCGCTGAGGACGGGAGTGCCGATCTGGGTGCTGTCGAAGCGGTAGCCCGGGAAATTGGCCGGAATCTCACGGATTACAAGGTAGTCGTTACAAAGAGCACGGTTCCTGTCGGCACGTCGGCCAAGGTGCGGGGCTGGATCGAAGAAGAACTCAAGGCAGCGGGCCGAACGGTCAATTTTAGTGTGGTCTCGAATCCCGAGTTCCTCAGGGAGGGCTCCGCGATTGCGGATTTCTTGCGTCCGGATCGGGTTGTTGTGGGGACGGAGCCGGGAGACGAACAGGCTCTGGCGATTATGAAGGACCTGTATAGGCCCCTTTTCCTGAATGAAACCCCCTTCGTGTTCACGGACTTGGTGAGCTCGGAGATATCGAAATATGCGGCCAACGCGTTTCTGGCGACAAAGATTTCGTTTGTGAATGAGCTGTCAATTTTGTGCGACGAAGTGGGTGGAGATGTTCAGGGTGTCGCTCGGGCCATGGGGCTCGACCGAAGAATCGGGACCAAATTCTTGCACGCTGGGCCGGGATACGGAGGCTCCTGTTTCCCGAAAGATACGCGGGCGGCCGCCCACTTTGTGCGCGGGTTGGGACGAAAATTCGAGATCGTCGAAGCGGCCATGGAAGTCAATCGTCGGCAGATCGATTATGCGGTGGGGAAGATTCTGGATGCATGCGATGGCGACGTCCAGGGAAAGACTGTGGCGATCCTGGGTCTTTCCTTCAAACCCGAGACCGACGATATCCGGGAGGGGGCCTCTCTCGTAATTATTCGGGATCTGCTAAAAGCCGGTGCCGAAATTAGGGCTTTCGACCCCCAGGCCATGGCCCCAGCGTCTCGTGAAATGCCCGAAATTTTGCTCTGCAAAGATGCGTATCATGCCTCGGAAGGGGCCGATGTCCTCGTGATTGTCACCGAGTGGAACGAGTTTCGTGCATTGGAACTCGGTCGAGTCAAGAAACTCCTCAAGCGGCCAAGGCTGGTGGACTTACGGAACATTTACGACCCCGAGTCCGTGCGTAAAAATGGCTTTGAGTACTGGGGAATAGGTCGTCGGTGACGGAAAAGAAATCCGTAATGGGACCGAAAAAGCCGCGTCGGGGTGCCCGGCCCTCGCTACATGCTGTGATTCTTGCGGGGGGCGCGGGTGAACGCTTCTGGCCGGCATCTCGCAAGAAGCACCCGAAGCCCCTGATGCGAGTTGTCGGCGGACAGTCGCTTCTCGCAGCGACCCTGGCCCGGGCAAAGAAATTTGCAGGAGATGATCAGGTCTGGATTGTCTGCGGCAAGGAGCACGCCAAGGCGATCAGGGATGAGTCCGGCCTTCCGGCGCGTAGGGTTCTGGTTGAACCCTTGCGCAGGAATACAGCGATGGCGGTCGCGTGGGCCGCCCAGCGAATTGAGGCAGAGGATTCGGGAAGCGTCATGGCGATTCTGTCGGCGGATCACCATATCCCCAATGCTGGGGCCTTCGCGTCGTCGATTCGACGCTGCGCCCGAGCCGCGGCGTCGGAGGGGGTTCTGCTGACACTCGGCATCCTCCCCACGCGTCCGGATACGGGATACGGCTACATCCAGCAGGGGGCGGCAGCAGGAACCGCCTTTCCGGGCTTGCATCGGGTGCGCCGTTTCGTCGAGAAACCCGATGCGAAGCGCGCACAACGCTACCTTGCGTCGGGCCAGTATCTCTGGAACGCAGGTGTTTTCATTTTTGCGGCGCGGACCCTACTGGAAGAGATCGAAGTCTGTGCGCCTGAACTGCACCGCTCACTCGCGCCGCTCCGGGCCCAACCCCGGGGTCGAAATTCACGCGCTGTTGAGGCGGCCTATCGGCGAGCTCCCTCGGTTCCCCTCGATGTAGCGGTGATGGAGCGGAGCCGGAAAGTGTGGACCCTGCCCGTAGATTTCGCCTGGAGCGACGTGGGGACCTGGGCCTCCCTGGGTGAGGAACTCGGCGTGAGCGGACTAGGGGGGGAATCTCGATCGGCTCGGGCCAAGCGAGTAGTGGGCGGCCTTGCCGGAGCGGATGCGGGGAACCGGGTCGTGGACGGTGAAGTCCTGTTCGTAGAGTCTTCTTCGAATCTGGTTTGGGGTGGAGATCGCCTTGTGGCCCTCCTCGGGGTCGAAGGGCTTGCGGTCATCGACACCAAAGACGCGATCTTGATCGCCGCTTTGGACCGGAGCAATGAGGTGCGAAAAGTAGTCGCGGCGCTTGTCAAGGCTGGGCGCAATGACCTTACCTGAGTCCGAAAGGGTTCTTGTGGGTCTCGATCTAAGGGGCAAGAGTATTTGCTAGCCTCATAGGATGGTTTTGAACGACCCGAGGGCTCTTGTGCACTGACCCATGCCCTCAAGGGTGCCGGCTTCTGTGGAATTCCGGCCAGGAATAGGGCAGCTTCCCTTTTCGCGTTTTTCGCAGGGGAGCGACCCGCATTGAGTCGAGGTTTAAAAATGAATCTAGCTGCACGTTCACTGACAGCATCCAGAATATTTGTTGTTCTCTTGAGCGCGATCTTCGTGTTTCCTCTCGGCTGCGCCAGTGATGAGGAAAAACTCGCGGACTTCATGAAGCGAGGCGATGAATATAAGGAGGCCGGGCAACTGGAGGAGGCGATTATTGAATATCGCAACGTCCTTCAGATAGACCCTAATTCCGTGGAAGCTCATCGAGAGTTGGCGGACGTCTACCTGGAATCGGATAGGTTGAAAGAAGGGTATTGGGAGCTCAGCGAAACGGTTCGGTTGGACCCCGATGACGTGGAATCGCGAATCGCATACGCGACAATTTCCATTGCTGCCCAGAATTTCGAGTTGGCTCTTGAACAAGCGGATGTGATCGTCGAACTCGCCCCCGATGACGCCAAGGGCCACCTGATTCGCGCCGGGGCGCTTGGCGCCCTCGACCGGCTGGATGAAGTAGAACCAGAGCTGATCCTGGCCATCGAACTGGATCCCGAGGAAGTGAACTACCGGATCGCGCTTGCGGCCCACTACGCGCAGGCCGAGGACCTGGAAGGGGCCGAAGCTCAGCTGAACGCGGCGATCGCCCAAGAGGATGGGCCCGTGGTTCGCAACCATCTAGCCAATGTCTTGATGGCCCAGGAGCGCTTCGACGAAGTCGAGTCAACTTTGCAGGGAGCTCTTGTCCTAGCCGGAGAGCCAGAAGAGGAGGGCGAGCAGCATCCCCATCTGACCGGGGCGTACATTAATCTCAGCCTTTTCTTTTTTGCGCGCGAGCGCAATGATGAAGGAACGGCGATTCTCGAGAAGGGAATCGAGCGGGTCGCCGAAGGCAAACGACAGATCAGTGATGTTCTTCTTAGGCACTATCGCTCCGTAGGCGACTCGGAGAACGCCACGAGAGTTCTGGAGAGGTCGACGGCCTTTGATTCGAGTGACCCCGAGCCGTGGCTTGCTTTATCCAATGCCCGTGGCCGAGTGAGTGATCTGCAGGGGGCACTAGAGGCTGCTGAGAAGGCGGTATTGGCGGATCCCACCAGTAACCTGGCGACTCTTCGAAAGGCCGAACTGTTGATCGATCTCGGCTTGCGCGGCGACGACGACGAGCAAGTCGCCGAGGCAGTTGCGCTCGTTGCAGCGGTGACGGCCAAGGACCCCTCGAGCGCCGAGGCGGCTTTTGTTCGAGGCAAAGCAGCGATTGCTACGGGCAATCCAGAAAAAGCGGTGGAAGCTCTTAGGGATGCGATCGCGGGAAAGCCCGATTGGGCGCAAGCCCATTTCGTGCTGGGCTCTGCCTTGTTGATGACACGGGACCTTCATCGATCCCGGGCCGAATTGGCGCGAGCGGTTGAACTCAATGCGGGGCTCATGCCGGCCCGGAAACTCCTGGCTCAAGTTCATGCCGAACTAGGTGAGCACGAGTACGCAATTCAGAATGGTCGGCGCTACCTCCAGGGGAAGCCTGAGGATGACGCAACGCGAATCCTGATGGCCCAGAGCATGGTGCGGCTGGCGATGTTCGACGAGGCCGCCGAAACCCTGGCGGAAATTCCAGAAGACCGACGAAATGTCGAAGCCTTGTTCGCAATCGGGCGGGTCTCCATGGCCCGGGGCAATGTTCGCGAGGCCCGGGAGGCGTTTGCTCTCGCGAACGCGGAACGGCCCCACGATCCCAATATCCTCAACTCGCTACTCGCCTTGCACGACGCCGAAGGACAGGTCGAAGCTGGGATTCAGTTGATCGATCAGGCCCTACAGGCCAACCCCGACTCGGCGGATCTCTGGCACGTCTTCGGCCTCGGGGGCGTTCGAATCCGGGATTTCGACGGCGCGATCACGGCTTTCCAGAAGGCCATCGAGTTGGAGCCCGGCCGAGTCGAGTCCTACAACCAACTGGCGCGTCTCTACGCGGCAGGTGGAAAACTCGACATGGCCCTTAAGCAGTATGTCCAGGCCAGCGAGACAAACCCCGAGAACGCGAGCATTCGCCATTTCCTTGGCGTTATGTACGAGATGACCGGTGACTCGAAGAAGGCGAGCGAACAATACGAACTCGCCCTGCAGATTGACGGCAATCTGGCCGAGACGAAAAACAACCTCGCCTACATGATGGCCGAAGAGGACCGGGATCTCGATCGGGCGCTCAAACTATCCCAGGAGGCCAAGGCTGCACTTCCGGATAGCGCCAGCGCGGCGGATACCCTCGGCTGGGTACTCTACAAGCGTGGTGTGCACTCGGCGGCCATCGGCTATCTACGCGAAGCCGTGAACGTGGCGGGGTCTGAGGATTCCGCCATCGGAGAAATTCGTATCCACCTTTCCCGAGCCTACGAGGCCTCGGGGGATCAATCCAAGGCCCTGGAGACTCTCCAGGCAGCCCTCGCGGATATCGACGGTCTGCGAAAGAGCGGAAAATTGGGCAAGGACGATCCTGCGCCCCCCTGGGCTGACCGGGTTCGGAGCGAAATCGAGCGGCTGCAGGCCGCGGGCTAGTCGCTTGCTCCCCGGTCCACGAACCGGGGTGATTGCCATGGGATTGAAAGATTTCCGGAAGATCGGGGCTCAAGGGACACGCACGGCTCGCCGATAACGGCCAAGAGCGTTTTTCATGCCGGTCCCGGTGAGTGCTGTTTGGCTGCTCTCAAAGCGGGGGAGATCTTGGCGTTGGCCAGACTCGAGAGGCTACGGGCGGTTCCGGGCTGTTCGACTTATCCTGAGCCCGCTGTGGGCCGCTCCGTGGCCGCGGCCAGCGCGAATTATGCCCCCTATAAATCCGGAGAACCCCAATGAGAGCATGGCTTTCCCTGATCGTTTTGACCCAATTTATCGTCTCGGGATTTGCTTACGCCGAGACGGACGCGGTGCCGGAGCCCGGTAAAACCCCGACGCTGTCGGCATCCCCGGACCCGACTCTTGGCCCCTGGGCTATCGATGAAAAGGGAAACGTGGGGCGCATTCATACGGTGGTTTCGGGGGACACGCTCTGGGATATCTCCGCATCGTATCTGGGGACGGCCTGGGTTTGGCCGGCGGTTTGGCACGACAACGATGAAATCGCAAACCCCCACCGCATCGCCCCGGAAGATCGGATCTGGATTACCGCCGGGGAAATCAAAAAGATCACCCGGGAGCGCGCGGACGCCATGATCGCAGCTCGAGTCGAGCAAACCCCACCAGTTCAGCAGGAAATGGTCGAGGCGGTGGAGGAAGTGGTCGCCGAACCCGTCGCGCCCCGTCGAAGGGTTCGCGTAGCCGAGCGCGGCGCGATGGGATTCGTGAGCCGCTCCGCGGTGGAGGCCGCCACCAGCGTGGTGGGATCGCCGAGTCCCCGGGAATGGCTGGCCGGAGGTGATTTAGTCTATATCGGTCAAGGTGTGGGTGAGGTCTCCGTAGGCGATGAATTGACACTCTTTCGAGATGCCGAGCCGGTTTATGATATGCGCGGCGGTCGGCACTTGGGTTACCACGTGGAGATTCTTGGCTGGCTGGTGGTCCGCGAGGTCGAGGGCGATTCCGCGACTGCCGAAATTCGAGTCTCCCGATCCGAAATTGCCCGGGGCGATCGTATGATCCCCCGAATTTCTCCTCGAGGCGAGGTGGAGGTGAAGTCGACTCCCTGGGCCGCCGAGGGAAATATCGTATTCATTCCCGAGGGCCGAAGTCAAGTTGCGGATGGGGATTACGTCTACATCAACCGAGGCTCTTCGGACGGGTTGGACCTGGGATCGGAAATGGAAGTCTTCAGCCCGGGTTCCCTCCATCACGAAAGGGTCGATTCCAAGCAGGTGATGACCCCCGATCGCACCGATGCGAGCCTGGTCATCGTCGAAGTCAAGCCCCATACCGCAGTCGCTTACGTGGTCGGCTCCCGGAGGGAACTCGAGGTGGGTGATCGCGTTCGTCCGGCGGCGTCGCAAGTGGCCAATCGCTGATCTCGGGGGGCATTGCCTTCCGAATTGCATTTGACCCGGGCTTCGGCGAACGAGTGCCACCGAGTTGCCTCGGCGATTTTCAATCGCCGTGGATTCTGCTAAAAAAGCAGCCCCGGTCCCGGGGAGCCTTCCCGATGCACGAAACTCGAACTTCCACGGACGCAACGTCCCGGGATTTTCTCGATCCTGCAGATCCAGATACAGCCAACCAGGCCGCGCTTATCGCCTGGTTGCGGCTTCAGTCGGCCCTCTGCTTGTCCCCGGTGCTCGCCCGAGATTGTCTCCAGGCTACGGGAGGCGATCCGGTGGCGGCCCTGGCCCGTAGTGGGAAAGTGCCCCGTCAAGGCGATGGAGTGATTCGCGGCTGGATTCGTGACCTGGGCCGTCGGGGGATTCGGGCGCTGCCCTTCACGGCTTCGCTTTATCCCCCCGCACTGCGCGCTCTCCCGGATCCACCGCCTCTCCTGTTGGCTCGCGGCGAGATCGCCGATCTCCAACGGCCTTCGATTGCCATTGTGGGCGCCCGGGCTGCCACGGGATATGGCCGGGGTGTCGCCTGGGAACTGGCGGCCGCTCTTGGAAAGGCGGGCTTCGTGGTGGTTTCGGGGTTGGCCCGAGGCGTGGACGCAGCGGCCCATCGAGGCGCTCTCGCGTCTTCGGGGCACACAATCGCGGTGTTGGGCTGTGGACCCGACAGGGTCTACCCACCCGAGCACCGAGAATTGGCGGACGACGTGGCCCAAGCAGGCGTTTTGGTCAGCGAGCTTTCTCCCGGCCGTCCCCCGGCGGCCCCTCACTTTCCTCTGCGCAACCGGCTGATTAGTGGGTTGGTCCAGGCGGTGGTTGTTGTGGAGGCTCGGCGCAGGAGCGGGTCGCTGATTACCGCTCGCCATGCTCTGGACCAGGGGCGGGAGGTGCTCGTTGTGCCCGGTCCCATCGACACGGTTCACTCTGCGGGCTCAAATGCCCTGCTGCGAGACGGAGCTCGACCTGTGCTCGATGTTTCGGACGTCCTTCAGGCGGTTTCTTCGCCTTTTGGATCAGCACCCACCGGGGGGATCGTCCCCGACCACGAAGCGAAAGCGAAGCCACGGGGCCGCGATGAGGCCAAGGTCTACGGACTTCTGTGTCAAGATGTGGCCCACCGCGATGCCCTGGCCCGTACGCTCGGGTGGCCACCGGGAAGGCTTTCCGTGGCCCTGACGGATCTTGAGATTGACGGCTGGGTCGAGGGGGATCGGGACGGCCGGCTGCGAGCCGTTCCGGCTGCGCGCCGAGCGCTTCGGGAGAGAACATGAGTCCTCGCGACGAGCCGGGACGGGCGATGGGCTATCCTCGGCCGTGGCTGGATGAATACGGCCGATTTCCCCTTTCCCCGGGTCATAGGGGGCCGCTCTGCGGAGCTGTGGGCATTTTTGGAGAGGTGCGGTCACGATGAAATCCAGGCAGGACACACCCACCCAACTGGTGGTGGTGGGCGGAGGGCTGGCGGGCTGCGAGGCGGCCTGGCAGGCATCGCGTCGGGGCATTGAGGTCGTTCTCTACGACATGAAACCCGAAAGGCTGTCTCCCGCGCACACCTCCGAGGACTTGGCCGAACTGGTTTGCAGCAATTCATTGCGAGCGAGCCCCACCCATAACGCCGTTGGTCTTCTCAAGGAGGAGATGCGCTGTCTCGGTTCGCTCATCCTGGAGGCCGCCGACGCCAACGCGGTTCCGGCGGGTCGCGCGTTAGCGGTGGACCGAACGGGCTTCGCGCAGTACGTGACTCGGGCCATTGAAGAGAACCCCCGGATCGAATTGCGACGGGAGCTGGTGTCCGAAATCCCGAAGGATCCTCTGGTGGTGCTGGCCACGGGACCCTTGACGGCACCCGAACTGGCCCGGGATTTACAGCGGATACTCGGGGAAGAGTATCTGTATTTTTACGACGCGATCGCGCCGACCCTCTATGCGGATTCAATTGATCACAGCGTAGTTTTTCGCGCTTCCCGCTACGAGGAAGGCGAGGGCGATTATCTCAACGTGCCGTTGAATGCCGAGCAATATCACGGCTTCGTGCGCGCCCTGCTCGAGGCGGAGAAGGTTCCCCTTCACAAATTCGAGAAGGCCCTCTACTTCGAAGGCTGTCTCCCCATTGAGGAAATGGCGCGGCGAGGAAATCAGACCCTCGCCTATGGGCCCATGAAGCCGGTCGGGCTAATCGATCCGCGTACGGGCAAGCGCTCCCACGCGGTCGTACAACTCCGGCAGGAGGACCAGGAGGGTATTCTCTTCAACTTGGTGGGATTCCAAACGAAGCTTCGCATCGGGGAACAGAAGCGAATCCTCAGGACGCTGCCCGGGCTCGAGAAGGCGGTTTTTGCACGATTCGGTTCGGTGCATCGCAACACCTATGTGAACGCTCCGCTTCGTCTGGAACCGAGCTTGGAGCTGAAGGCGAGAAAAGGGCTCTATCTCGCGGGTCAGATGGCCGGCGTAGAAGGCTACGTGGAGTCCGCTGCTCTGGGTGGCATCGCGGGGACGAACGCGGCGCGTGCCGCCCGGGGGATCGGTCCTGAGGAAATACCGCGCGATACCGCCCACGGCGCGCTCTTCGCTCACTTGGGGAATTCCGGCGTCCGGGATTTTCAGCCGATGAACGTGAACTTCGGGCTTTTCCCGCCCTTGGTTCGGAGCGAGGATTCGGCCAGGCCGCGAAAACTGCCCAAGCGCGAAAAGCACGAAGCCATGGCGGCCCGGGGCCTGCTGTCCATCGAACGTTACCGCGCGGCGGTTGCGCCGGAGGGGGGATGAACTGGAAAAATTCCATCGAGGCTTTTGACCGCCACCTTCGGATTGAACGCGGCCTTTCGTTGCATACTTGCCGTGCGTATCGGGCGGACATCAGCCTCCTAGGGGATTTTTCAGAACCGGGGGTCGGTCCGGAGCAGGTCGACCCCGACGGGGTTCGCGCATGGCTGGCGAGCCTGCACGAAGATAGGAGCGCGGCCACCTTGGGCCGGCGTTTGGCGGGGGTCCGCGCCTTCTTTCGCTTTCTACAGCGCGAGGGGTGGATCGCCCTCGACCCGACGACGGGAATTCCAGCACCGAAGCTCCCCAAACGGGCGCCTCGGCCTCTCTCGGTAGACGACTGCTTCGCGCTGGTGGATTCCGAAGCAGCGCCCCGGGCACAGGGGCCCGAGCAGCCCAGGCACCGGTTGGCCAGGTTCCGGGATACCGCCATCGTCGAGCTTCTCTATGGCACAGGAATTCGGGTGGGAGAACTCGCTGCTCTGGATGTGCGAGACATCGATTTGCATCGGGGAGAGGTGCGCGTGATGGGAAAGGGGAGCAAGGAGCGAATCGTCCCCATCCCAGCCAAGGCGAGGCAGGCGCTTTCGCGCTGGCTCGACGAGCGCCGTCGCCCGGGGGTTCTCGCCGAACCGCTCTTTACAGTTCTGCGTCGTAACCACGAATCCAAGCCCCGTCGCCTTTCGGCCCGGGATGTTCGGCGCGGGCTTGAGCGTCGGGGCCGGGCCGGGGGGCTGGATGACCGAGTGCATCCCCATCGCCTGCGGCACAGTTACGCGACCCACCTGCTCGATATGGGGGCCGATTTACGCGAGATCCAGGAACTCCTGGGGCACGCCAGCCTCTCGACTACCCAGAAGTACACGGCGGTTTCGGTGGAACATCTTCGTCAGGTGTACGACAGTGCCCACCCCCGAGCCCGGGAGACCGGCCTGGCGAAGGGTGGGGGTCGGGGCTCGGAGCAGTCCCCCAGTCGGGAGAAGAAGCGCCCCGGGGGAAGAATCCGGGGCGAGGAGAAAGCGGAATGAACGGCGACACACCGAAAACACGGAGCACCACTGTTGTGGCTGTGCTCCGGAATGGGCGCATCGCCATGGCGGCGGATGGCCAGGTGACCGTGGGTGAGATGGTCATGAAGCAGAAGGCGGAAAAAGTTCGAAGGGTTGCCGGAGGCAAGGCGGTGGTGGGTTTTGCTGGGGGCGTTGCCGATGCGTTGACGTTGCTCGAGCGACTTGAGACCAAGCTGGAGGCCTCGCCTGGCAATATCCGCCGGGCCGCGGTGGAACTTGCCCGGGATTGGCGGACCGACCGGATGTTGCGGCGGCTTGAGGCCATGCTCCTGGTGGGTGACGCCGAGTCCCTGTTGGTGGTTTCAGGCAATGGCGACGTGATTGAACCCGACGATGGCATCGCGGCGATTGGCTCCGGTGGATCTTTTGCGTTGGCTGCGGCCCGGGCCCTGGCCCAACACACGGGGCTCGGAGCGGAGGAAATTGCCTCCGAGTCGCTTTTGATTGCCGCCAATATCTGCATCTATACCAACGATTCGATCAGCGTAGAAAGTCTCCCATGAGTTCGATTCCTACTTTTACCCCCCGAGAAATTGTTTCAGAATTGGATCGTTTCATTATTGGTCAGCGCGACGCCAAGAGAGCTGTGGCCATCGCGCTGCGAAACCGTTGGCGTCGGCAACAGGTTCCTGCCGATCTCCGGGACGAAATTGCCCCGAAGAACATCATCATGATCGGCGCGACGGGTGTCGGGAAAACCGAAATCGCCCGTCGGCTGGCCAAGCTTGCCCAGGCCCCTTTCATCAAGGTGGAGGCGTCGAAATTTACCGAGGTGGGGTACGT
>Ga0302117_10001221_pt1 | contig 12199 bp, 8 predicted proteins | sample AG5_322_MG_FD_203112 | JGI IMG/M metagenome (GOLD analysis project Ga0302117, IMG submission 203112) | Marine microbial communities from Western Arctic Ocean, Canada - AG5_32.2 | ecosystem: Environmental > Aquatic > Marine > Oceanic | place: Canada: Western Arctic Ocean | collected 2017-10-01 | reverse complement strand
TGCGAGTTCGCCAAACCACAAGCAGCATGTGCCGGTCGCGACGAACGTCACACCGACGAAGAACGCAGGTGCTGGCAGCAAGCGATGCGCCGCGAGATTGCCGAGGCCAAACAGCAACTGCCACAAGCCGGGCAGGATCCAAAGCAGGTGCGGGATGCGATCCACGACGAACCACGTCACGATTGCGCCAACGACTAGGCTTGGTGCGAACTGACGCACGGCCAGCCACGCATTCGCGGCGCTGAGTTCGCCCGGGCAGCGGAACGTGCGTCGCGTAACGACGACAGCCGCGAGCACGCCACTGATGACGGCGGCGCCACACCACAGCATCAAGTAACGGCGCGGGTAGTCGATCGGGTTCTCAAGCCACAGCGTTTGTGCGATTGCCGCAGCGATCGCAAGCACGCCAGACAACGCGACTGGAATGGCGCGCAGGCTCTTGAGGTGTTCGGTAGCGGCCAGTTGGCTGCGGATTGTCGTGATCTGGTCGATCGCGTCTCGGAGTTCCATCAGTGTCCAGGGGTTTGGCTTTGCAAGGTAAAGTAGTCGGTCTCGCTAGTTCGTCAAGCGGCCTTACGGAGCCCTTACCCAATCAGGGCGCGTTGCAGCGTCTATTGGGTCGACAAGACATGGGACGGACCCCGTGAACCAGATGCTTGCCGACGACCAAAACTCGAACCGACACCAAAGAGGTGGGCTTGTGAGCAACCGACGATTCTCTGACTACTTGGGCAAACTGGCGATGGCAGCGGCCATGACGCTGTTCTTGCCGGTACTACTGACCGCATCGCTCGGGGCCCAGTCGCCCCATATGGGCTCTTCTTGGACCCACCAGTGGGTGGTGCCGACGCGTTCCGTGCTGGCTCCTTACGGCATGGCGCCGGTGCGTATCCAAGCCGCGAGCGCCAAGGTGCGAATTCATGATCGCGCGGCGACGACGACTCTCGAGTTCGAACTCGTCAACCCGGCGGGTCGCATGCAAGAGGCCGTGTTGCTGCTGCCGGTCCCCGATGGAGCCGCGGTTTCGAACTTCACCTTCGATGGCCCGGCGAGCGAGCCGACCGCGAAGATCCTGCCGCGCGACGAAGCACGTCGCCTCTACGACCAGATCACTTCGCGTCTGAAGGATCCGGCGATGCTCGAGTTCTCGGGATACTGCTGTCTGCGCAGCAGTGTTTTTCCGGTCCCCGCGAACGGCCGCCAGAAGATCCGACTCACCTACGATCACGTTCTAGAAGTCGATGGCCAGCGCGTCGACTACGTGTTGCCGCGCAGCGAGATGCTCAGCAGTGAAGCGCCATGGTCGATCACGGTTGAGTTGACGGCGCGCACAGCGATCGGCGTCTGCTACTCACCGAGTCACGAGTTCAACGTGCAGCGTCGCGGTGCAGAGAAGATGACGCTGCGCGTCACCAAGCGAAGCCAGCGCGATCCTGGCGCATTCCGAATGTGCTACACGACGGTTGAGCAGGGGGGCCATCCGACGGCTGCGATGTTCGCCTACCCCGATCCAACGATTGGCGGTGGCTACTTCCTACTACTTGCGAACGCACCAAGGATGGCTCGAGTCGGCGAACTGCGCCGCGAAGTGACGCTGGTGCTCGATCGATCGGGCAGCATGGCTGGTCGCAAACTAGAGCAGGCCAAGCTTGCTGCGATGCAGGTGCTAGAAGGTCTCGAAGATGGTGAAGGCATCCAGATCATTCATTACGGCAACGATGTCGGCCAGGCGTTCAAACAACCGGTCGCCAAAGACGCCAATACGATGAAGGTCGCGCGTGAGTTCGTCGCGAGTATCCGCCCGCACGGCGGCACCAATATTCACGATGCTCTGCTTGAGGCCCTGCGTGCGCCAACGATGAAGGGCACGTTGCCGCTGGTCCTGTTCTTGACCGACGGCTTGCCGACGGTCGGCCCGACCAGCGAACGCGACCTGTTTAAGCTCATTCAAACTGGTAACCCGCGTAATCGTCGCGTCTTCTGCTTCGGCGTTGGCCACGACGTCAACGTGCCGTTGCTCGACCGCATCGCCGACGAAACTCGCGCGGTTACGACCTACGTGCTGCCTGAGGAAGACGTCGAGGTGAAGGTCGCGCGCACCTTTGCGCGGCTCGATCACCCGGTCTTGGCTGAGCCGACACTAATCACGGTCGATGCCAATGGCCAACCGGTTGCGCGCACCGTCGAAGTGCTGCCGCGCCGCATTAACGACTTGTTCCAAGGCGGTCAGTTGGTCGTGCTCGGTCAATACAAGGGTGACGCCGACTTGCGGTTCGAACTGCACGGCCGCACGCCGGCTGGTGAGAAGCGCTACGGATTTACGATGCCGGTGTCGTCGGCAACGACGCGCCACGCGTTTGTGCCGCGCTTGTGGGCGAGCCGTCAGATTGCGTTCTTGGTTGACGAACTGCGTCAGCAAGGCGGTGACCTCGGCGCTCCGTTTGGTGCCCCGCGCCGCGATCCGTTCGCCGATCCCCGTCTGCGCGAACTGCGCGATGAAATCCTGCGCCTGTCGGCGCGCTTCGGCGTGTTGGGCGAATACACCGCGTTCCTCGCGACAGAGGGCAGCAAACTCGATGACTGGGCGTCGTTGTCCATGGCGTGCCAGAACAGCCTGCAAGGCCGCGCCGTCGTGACTCGCAGTGGTGCCGGCGCCGTCAATCAGGCCCAGAACCTGTGGGCCCAGAAGGCGCAGACGGTTGCGAACCCTCGCAATCTCTATCTCGATCACAATCTCAATCGGGTGGAACTGAGTCAGGCGCTGCAGGTTTGTGACCGCGCATTCTTCTTGCGTGGCAACCGTTGGGTCGATGGCAACAGCGTCGTCGCGAAGAGCATCAAGCCCGACGAAGTCATCGAATTTGCGAGCGCGAGGTACTTCCAGTTGAACAACGAGTTGGCCAAGCAAGGCAACAGTGGCGTGCTATCGCTGAAGGGCGAGATCCTGCTCGCCATTGGTGGCAAGAACGTGCTGATTTCAGCCGCACCGCCTCTGACTGCTGGGCCGACATTCGTGCCAGCAACCAAGGAACCGGCAACCAAACTGCCACCAGTCAAATTGCCACCAGTCAAATTGCCACCAAGGCAAACCAAGAAGCCGGTCATCAAGAAGCCTGGCAAGACCCAACCCCCGAAGATTAAGACCCCAAAGGCACCCGTGCAGAAGGAGATCCGCTCATGATTCGCGCAACCTGTTCCCTGTTCGCCCTAGCCAGCCTCGCGTTGGCACAGGCCCCGATCGTTAGCGTCCCGATCCGCGTCAAACCGGTCGATTCTGACAAGCCGGTTGTCGCCGCGATGAAGTCATCGCGAGCGATCGATCTCGTCATCTGTCTGGACATCAGCGGCAGCATGAACGGCTTGATCAATGCCGCTCGCCAGAATCTCTGGTCGATCGTCAACGACATGGCCACGCTCAAGCCGCAACCCGAACTGCGAGTTGCCTTGCTGACCTACGGCAGTCCCGCCTACGGCAGCGAGACCGGCTTCGTCTCGATCCAGTCCGGGTTGACGACCGATCTCGATCTGGTGTCGCAGAAACTGTTCGCGCTGTCGACCAACGGCGGTAGCGAATACGTCGCCCGCGTCGTCAAGCGCTCGATTGATGACCTCAAGTGGTCTAGCGATCCGCAGGCGCTCAAGTTGATTTTCGTCGCCGGCAACGAAGCCGCGACGCAGGATCCCGAGTTCGATGCGATGCAGATGGCCAGCATGGCAATTGGCAAGGGCATCCTGGTCAATACCATCTACTGCGGCAACCAGCAGAAGGCCGAGGCCGAAGGTTGGCGTCAGGTCGCGCGCATGGCCGACGGCAAGTTCGTCGCGATTGAGCAAGACCAGATCGCTGTCATCGAGACGCCGTTCGACAAGGAGCTAATGGCGCTCAGTGCACAGATCAACACGACCTACCTGACCTTTGGCGCGAACCGTACGGCCTGGGCCTCGAACCAGGTCGCCCAAGACAGCAACGCGTTGACGCTCAACTCGGCTGCTGCCGCACAGCGCTGCCTAACCAAGGCGACTGCGCTCTACTTCAATCCGACCAACGATCTGTGCGACGCGGTCAAAAACCCCAAGTTCGATCTCGCTGCGGTCAAGAAGGAGGACCTGCCCGAAGAACTACGCAAGATGACGCCCAAGCAGTTGCAGGCGCATGTCGGCAAGATGCAGACGAAGCGCGGCCAGGTCCAGAAGCAGGTCGCGGAGATCGGCCGCAAGCGCGACGCCTACGTGAAGGAAGAGCGTCGTAAGAAGGCGAAGGGCGGCGAAACGCTGTTTGAGGATGCGATCCTTGAATCGGTTCGCGAGCAGGCACGTTCGCGCGGCTTTGAGCGTCGGCCCGAGCCAGCGGTCGAGACGCTGAAGGTGGAGTCGCCGACGGTTGAGCCGCCGAAGGCATCGGCTGTGAAGACGCTGGCGCCGAAGCAGAGCGTTAAGAAGAACCCCGTCGACGCGCGTTTCGAGAAGGTCATCAAGGACGCGGTGAAGGGCTACGAGGGATTTTCGCTCGTTACCGGTCAGCCCAAGATCGCGCCGACTGATTGCCGCATGCCCGGGCCATTTGTGCGCACGTCCGAGGCCAGCAAGCAGCACGGTGGCAAGCTCTACCTGCTCTACGCACGCAACGCCGACGGCCTCGAATACATCAAGAAGGACGAGCCCGCGAAGGTTGGCCAGACGTTGGTCAAGGAGGCGTGGGCCAAGGTGAAGGGCAAGCAACAAGGCAAGACCGAGGCCAGTAAGCGGTACCCGCTGGGCCTGTTGCACCACGACGGCAAGCAGGATTACCACGCCGGTGACTCACAAGGCTTGTTCGTCATGCACAAGCTGGCAAAGAGCACTGAGGGCACCGACCTTGGCTGGATCTACGGCACGATCGACAAGAATGGTCGCGTTACCGGCGCCGGCAAGATGGCTTCGTGCATCAAGTGCCATGTCGATGCCGCAAATGATCGCCGCTTCGGACTACGCTAATCACCATGTCGAAGACCGTGCTCGTCGTCGAAGACGATCCTGCGATCCGTCGCGGGCTGGTCGATGCTTTACAGTTCGATGGCTATCAAGTGATCGCCTGTGAGGACGGCAATGTTGGCATGCAGACCGCGTTGTCGGCCGAACTCGACCTCGCGGTCCTGGATGTCATGATGCCTGGCCACGACGGCTTCGAGATCCTGGCCGAGGTCCGCAAGTCGCGGCCGCACTTGCCGGTGATCTTGGTCACGGCGCGAGGTGCCGAGCAGGACCGCATTCACGGTCTCGAGATCGGTGCCGATGACTACGTGGTCAAACCGTTCTCAAGTAAGGAACTGCTGGCGCGAGTTGGTGCGGTGCTGCGCCGTAGCGCGGAGCGGCCGAGCGACGTCACTCGCGTCGACGTTGCTGGTCGTGCAATCGACTTCGAACGCCGCGAAATCGAGCGACCCGACAAGACTCGGGTGCAACTGTCGGAGCGCGAGACCGAGTTACTGCGATACTTGGTGCAGAACCGCGGTCGCGCCATTGCGCGCACTGAGATCCTCGAACGTGTTTGGGGGCTGCCAGGAGGCGACTCGTCGACGCGCGCCGTAGACATGCACATCGTCAATCTTCGTGGCAAACTCGCCGATCCGTCGGACGCCCCACAGGTCGTTTTGACCGTTCGCGGCAAGGGTTACATGCTGGCTGTGGCGAACGGAGAGTCCGCATGAGCTCACGGCGAACCCAAGCATCGCTTTGGTTTGGCGTCGTTACCGGCGTCATGTTGTTGGTGCTTTCGTGGTTGACGGTGGCCTTGCTGCAGCTCGAACGTGACGAGCGCGAAGCGCGTCGCGACTCGGCGGTGCAGGAACGGTTGCGCCTGGCGCTGTGGCGTATGGATAGTTGGATGTCGCCGCAGCTTGCCCGTGAGAATTTGCGGCCAGCCAGTGACTACTCCGCCTTTCCATCCGCAGCCACCGCCTGGACGCGCGGCTTCAGTCGTATCGGCAAGGACGAAGTGATGGTGCAGTCGCCGTTGCTCGGCGCTGAGTCACCGCTGTTTCCATTGCACTTCGAAGTGGGCGCCAACGGCATATGCAGTCCGCAGGTGCCGGTTGGTAACGAGCGCGATTTCGCCGAAGCCAACGGCATCGCCGCGGCTGTACTGGATCGAGCTCGTCAACAGCTAAAGGAACTCGAAGTAAGCCTGCCGGTTGGCGCGTTGCAGAAGAAGCTCGGTGGTGCGGTCGCAAAGTTGCCCCACTTGGGATGCAACATCGTCAACAATGCGGCCCTGCCACAGACAGTCCAGCAGAAGAAGGCGCCTGCACAACAGGTCGCCCAGATGCAGCAAAGCGTTAACGAACTGGACAACCGGCAACGTAACTTTCTCAATAACGTCGCGAGCGACTCCACTGCCTACGCGAACCCTGGCAGCTGGATGGCGAGTAGCGGCGAAGTCGTCGGCCCAATGGTGCCGGTCTGGATCGATGGTCCTGAGGCATCACTGGTGTTTGCGCGTCGCGTGCAAATCTCCGGTGAGACGCGCATTCAGGCGGTGCTCGTCGATTGGCAGCGCTTGGAGCAAGAGCTGCTCGCGCTCGTGCCCGACCTGTTTGAAGACGGCGATGCCCGCGTCATTCGCTGCGAGCTACCGACACCCGACGAACAGCCATCAATGATGGCCTCGGTTCCAGCTCGATTGGTGGCCCATTACCGCGGGCCCGTGATCAGCGCCGACTTGCCCGTGACGACGATCCTGTGGACGACCTGGGGCGTGACGGTGCTTGGTTTGCTAGTGCTCGGCTTCACGCTGCGCGCCGCGCTTGGCTTTGGCGATCGGCGTGCGCGCTTTGCATCGGCGGTGACGCACGAACTTCGAACGCCTTTGACGACGTTCCGGATGTACAGCGAGATGCTGGCGGAAGGCATGGTCAAGGATCCCGAGGATCAAAAGCACTACCTGCAGACTCTGCAACGCGAGTCCGACCGCCTCGCCCGTGTCGTCGAGAACGTGCTCGCTTGGTCCCGGCTCGAAGAAGGTCGCTTCACCGCTCGTCGCCAGCGCGTTGGTGTTAAGAACCTGATCGATGCAGTCATTCCGGCGCTCGGTCAGCGTCTTGGCGAAGTGAACATGACGTTGGATGTGAACGTGGATGACGACGCGCGCGAACTGGTCGTTGAGACCGATGAAGAAGCAGTCGGTCAGATTCTGTTCAATATCGCGGACAACGCAGCCAAATACGCAGTGGGCGCGGAGGACACGCAGGTGCACCTGACCGTGCGTCAGAAGGGCAGGCTTCTTGAACTGACAATGTGTGACGGTGGCCCGGGCATTCCGGTGAAACATCGCAACAGCATCTTCGTGCCTTTTGATCGAGGCGCGGTCATGGGGAGCAGTAACGATGTGCCGGGTGTCGGTCTGGGTTTGCCATTGGCCCGCGGCTTAGCGCGGGACCTGCAGGGGAACCTTCGTCTGCAGGGCAACCCAGGCGGAGGTGCGTGCTTCGTACTCGAATTGCCAGTCGCTTGATTGTGGTGGGGCCGCGCAGGTTCAAGCGTGACCTCTGAGATACACGATTGGAGGGCGGTTCTCGGGTGGCGGGATGCCATCATGGCATTCGGAGAATGCTATGAACAAAACCCTCACTCTGTTGCCGCTGACCCTGTTGTTCGCCACTGGCGTGGCGTTCGCGCAGAAGAAGGCGGCGCCCGCACCAGATCTCACGAAGACGCAGGCGCGTGCGTTGATGCACAACAAGCGTGTGCTCGTTGTGCTTAGTGCCGATGGCGAAGACTTTGCCAAGGACCTCAAGCGCAACCGCGCCTTGTCGCGCAAGTTGCTCTACGAGTTTGAAACCATCGCCTTCACTGGTGCAGCTGCTGCTAAGAAGTGGCAGTGGCAAGGCGCAGGTAGTGGCGTGGTCGTTACCGACGCGGTTGGCAAGGAACTTGGCCGGTTCACCGAAGGCGAACTCGCCGGCAAGGCGGCGCTCACGAAGCTTGAACCGTTGTTCTGTAAGCCGGTCAGTGCCGACAAGAAACTCGCGACTGCGATGGTCGAAGCGAAGAAGAGCGGTCGCAAGATCCTGATCCGCTTCGACGCTCCTTGGTGAGGCTGGTGCAAAGTGCTCGAGGAGTTCCTCGGGCGAGACGTGGTTGCGCCGATTTACAACAAGGGTTGGGTCGACGTGATGGTCGATGTCGATCGCGATACCGGCGGCAAAGCGCTGAACGAACGTCTGAAGGGCAAGCGTTCTGGCGGTCTGCCGTGGTCCGTGATCCTCGATGAGGGCGGCAAGGAGATCGTTAGTTCAAATGCCGAGCCCAAGGGTGGCAACATCGGTGGCCCGGTGTCTCCCGAAGAGTGCGCTTGGCTCGTTGAGATGCTACGGCGCAGTAGTGGCGAGAAGGTCAGCGCGGGCGAACTCAAGCTTGTCGCAGCGGCGCTTGAGGCTTACAGCAAGCCACGTCGTCGGCCTCGCTAGCTTCCTGGCTACGACTTAGTTGCGAGCGCCGCGCAGCCGTGGCAGCTCGCGCGGCCCACTGGGATTTGTAGTCCAGTGGTGCCCGCCGCGCGGTGCGGGCTGCGACTACCGCAGCTTCTCGAACTCGTCGCCAGGCGTCCAAGTTGGCGCCTCGTCTGCGTTGGCCGTTTCGATCAGAAGGTTGAACAACACCCGCATGTCGCTGACCGCACCTTTGAAGTTCCACCACTTCGCGAGTTCATCGGTCGGCTGGTGGTAGTGCACCGTCGTGTAGCTCGCCTTCATGCGCTTGCGGTTCGCGGGCTGGTCTAAGAACTCCTTGCCACCCTTGAAGAACGCAGCGGGCACGCCAATGCGCGCAAAGTTGAAGTGGTCACTGCGGTAGAACAAGCCGAGGTCCGGTTGGCTGTCGGGCTTGATCTCGCGACCGCGCGCGGCGGCGATCTTCGACGCGACATCGCTGAGGCTGTTCTTGCCGAAGCCGATGAACTCGATGTCCGTGGTCGGTCCCCAAACGTTGAGGCCATCGACGTTGACGTTGGCAACCAGTTGCTTCTTGTCGACGGTCGGATGCTCGGCGTAGTACTTCGAGCCAAGCAGGCCAGACTCTTCGGCGGTCACGGCCAAGAACAGCATGCTGCGGCGGCGTTCGGGTAGCAGCGCGGCAGCGCGTGCCAGGGCCAGCATGCCCGCGCATCCGGATGCGTTGTCGACGGCGCCGTTGTAGATCGCGTCATCGCCGCGTGGCTTGCCAATGCCGAGGTGGTCGAAGTGTGCCGTCAGCACGACATACTCGTCCTTCAGTTGCGGGTCGGTGCCTGGCAACACGCCGACGACGTTCGCCGATTGCATTTCGCGCAGGTCGTTTTGGATCGCCAGGTTGACGGTGACGCCAAGCGGAACCGGGGCCTGGTTGCCCTTCTCGGCGCGCGCGCGCAGTTCATCGAGGTCGTGGCCGCCGAGGTTGCACATGGTCTTGGCCGCGGCCTCCGAGCACCACGAGCGAACCGCGATCGTCGGCTTGCCTTCTTCAAACGGCAGCCAGAAGTTCTCGCGGCCGTGGCTAGATTGGATCACCTGGAACGGGTAGCCGGCCGACTCATTGGTGTGAATGATCATCACCCCAGCAGCGCCACGGCGGGCGGCCTCTTCGAACTTGTAGCTCCAGCGGCCGTAGTAGAGGCGCGTCTTGCCGGCGAAGGACTCTTCGCTGACGGACGGGTCATTGTTCATGACCAGCAGCACCTTGCCGCGCACGTCGACGCCTTGGAAGTCGTCCCAGTTCTGCTCGGGGGCGTCGATGCCGTAGCCGACGAAAACTACCTCCGCTTCGTTCCAGGCCGCGTTCGCATCGGGACTGCCGGCGACGGCGGTGTAGTCGGTCGGCGCTTGAAAGGCGGTGGTGCCCTTGGGGCCGCGTGCCTGCAGTGATTTGGTGACGTTGGACTTGATGCCGAGAATCGGCACCGGCTGCAGCCAGCCACCGTCGGCCGCGCCTGGCTCACAACCAGCGGCGCGCAGTTGCGCGGCCATGTAGTTGCGCGCGAGCACGTCGCCTTCGGTGCCGACGCCGCGGCCACCGAGTTCATCGCTGCTTAAGAACTCAACGTGGGCTCGCAAGACGCCTTCGTTGATCTGCGACTCGCAAAATGACATCGCGTGGTCGGTGTCGAGAGTGGCGCAGGACGCGAGCGTGACTGCTGCGAGAGTTAGGTAGACGAAGACTTTCATGGATGGTTGTGGGCGACGAACACTTTGACGGGGCGGGGGATGCCAAGGACTACATCGTGGATCACGCGGGCTTCGCAGGTGGCATCGCTAACAGCCTCGGTCATTCACTGTTCGAGATCCATTCCCCCGGCGTTTTCACCAGTCTTCAATCGCAGGTTTGCCAGCGAGTAGCGAAGCTTGGGCAGCACGGAGTTAGTTCAGTCCTCTAGCAAGAACGATATGTCACACGGTGGCTGGAACTCTTCGGGCTCCTGGGCTCGGCGGAACAACCGGGCATTGGTTGTGCCGCGCAACTGCATCGTGGGGCCGGTGACACGCAGCATGCACCCCTCGCGCAGGCCGAGCACCGGCACTTCGTGCTCTTCGTGGAATTGCTGGATGCGCTCTGCTCGAGTCTCGCCCATGTGTGCGCTGCTCGGGTCCGGGTCGAGGTAGTGCGGGTTGATCTGGAACGGCACCAGTTGCAGCGCCGTGAACGACGGCGGTTGCATGATCGGCATGTCGTTGGTCGTGCCAATCGACAACGCGGCTACGTTGGTTCCGGCACTGCTACCGATGTAAGGCATGCCGGCAAGCACGCGCCTCTGGATCGCTGGAATCAGGCCGTGGTGCGCGAGCGCCGCTAGTAGCCGGAACGTATTGCCGCCACCGATGAAGACCGCATCCGCGCCGTCGATGGCTGCCACCGGGCTTGTGTGTTTGTGCACCGAGTCGAGGTCGTGCCCCATGGCTGCGAACACCTCACCGGCCTTCTGCGCGTAGCCATCGTGATCGGCGAGCGCGAACGGCACGAACATCACGCGCTTGCGTTCGCCTAGGAAGTCTTTGATCTCGGTTGCGCAGTGTTCTAGGTAGCCGCCGCCGTGCATCGTCGAGTTGCTGATCAGTAGCAGGTTTGCGCGGCTTCGTTGGGTCATCGGGATAGATGGTGGCATGGCTGATTAGAGGTCGTTGGGATCTGCTTCGATTCGCAGCGATACTGACGTCACGGGTGGCGCAGATGACGAGGGGGCGGTTCAGCGAGTGGGGGAGTCGCTCATGTCAGTGTCTCGCGATGGCTGGCCTACCGCAGAATATCGGTCAGTTGCTCAGCCAGTTCAGTCTTGCCAGCGGACGTCAACGCGGCGTGGATCCGGGCGGCGATGGCGCGCGGCTTGCGCTTCAGGCCATCATCTTCGTCGAGGCTGCCCGGTCGCAATTCAGCGGCTTGCACCAGGTCCTTCACGGCGCCCCTCGAGTTCTTGCGAAGGTGGCGGATTTCAGCGCGGCCCGCGAGTGCGAGCACGGCGTAGTGATGGGCCGTGTCGAGGTAGGCATCGTTACTCGTCGCACTTGCTAGGAAACGCTCGATGCAATCGCTGTAGGCGTTCTCTGCTTCGATGGAGCGACTGTCGAGCGTGTGCCGTTCTGCTGCGATCAGTGCCGCATAGCCGGCGTACCATTGTGCGGTGGCGCGGTCTTTTGCGTCGGTGACGTACTTCGCGTAGCGGTGGCGCATGCGTTCGGCGCCGAGGTCTACCATCAATCGCGTGCGCCAACGGTCGTGCGCCGTGATCGAACCTGGAAAGCGCTCTACGAGTTGCTCAAGTCGCGATTGGGCTTGGGCGCGTAAGCCTGCGAACTCAAGCAGCGAGATGCCCGCGAGCATGCCGCGTTCGTCGCCCACGTCGTTCTTGCGCAGCAGTTCCATGACGATATTCGTGCGGGCCACTTCGCGGCTCAGGCTGCTGGTGCCGTCGCCTTGGGCTCTTCCGAAGGCCGTCTGTGCGGTTAGCTGCAGCAATACGTCGAGGTAGTTGGCAGCAAGCCAGCCATCGGGTTCGCGGTTGCTCTTGCCGGCGGCCATCGACTCGATTGCGGCCTTTGTGGCGGCCTTGATGTCGCTGCGATACCACGTGGTGATCGCTAGTAGTGCGTTTACTTCTGCTTGCAGAGCCTCGCTCTTGACCTTTGCCGCGTTGCGTTGTGCGTCCGCCAGCCACATCTCAATGCCGGCGCCGCCTTCTTGCATCAACATGAGTGCA
>Ga0302117_10001217_pt1 | contig 12215 bp, 10 predicted proteins | sample AG5_322_MG_FD_203112 | JGI IMG/M metagenome (GOLD analysis project Ga0302117, IMG submission 203112) | Marine microbial communities from Western Arctic Ocean, Canada - AG5_32.2 | ecosystem: Environmental > Aquatic > Marine > Oceanic | place: Canada: Western Arctic Ocean | collected 2017-10-01 | reverse complement strand
CGCTTGCAAGCGCCATTGTTTCGGCATTTTCACCTTTACTAGCCGCCTCAACATGGGCAAGAAGAGCAGATTCAAACTTATCTCGAATATTCTCGATAAATGCAATGTGATTCTCTGCTGATTGCATCCGACTCATCTGTTGCACAAGGGTCGGATATATCAACGGGTGGCTGTGGGGAACCGATACAGGAAGTGCAATAATGAGCGAAGATGAGCCACTGTTGATTGCTCGCGCCCCTACTGATTCGGCTGACCTCCTCGGAACTTTTACTGGATTTGAGGATACTGAAATCGAATTCACAGAAGTATCAACTAACTCCCTTACGGAGGGATTTGAGAAATTACAAAATGGCGAGACTGACCTCTTACTCGCTGCGGCAATAGATATCTCTGAATTGGTCGAATTGGAACAAGGATTGATGGTAGTGGGTGCACTACCTCTACGTGACTGGAATTATGTCCTAGTAAGTGAGGATCGTCCAAATCACCTACCTAAAAGTGCAATCATCTTGAGTCAAAACCAACTGGTACGGCGGCAACTTCGTAGATTCCGCCCTGATGCAAGAGTGCGATCCCCAAAAGCACACCTTGGGATTACTGAAACTGAAAAACCTGAATCACTAGATTACGAAGACATCTATTCATTTGTCAATTGGGCTGAAGAATTACGCCAATCACAAGAAATTGATGGTTATGCAATCCCACGCCACATCCATCGCTTAGCTGGTTTCAAAACCCGTCGCCACGCACTCACCCAAGATGTTGCCGAAGACGAACTTTTCCGATTCCTCCCCCCACCTCACGCAGGCACTATCATTGTCATCGGAAGAACTGGATTTCCTCGTAATAAAATATCACCTATACTTGACCTAGAAGCAGAGACTTCATGGCAAGTAAATGAAGCACTTCTAAAAAATATGGATTCAGATGTCAAGAGTAAAATCGGTATTCTAGTAAGGCACCGGCAACCTGGTACCCTGATTCGTGAAGCAGAACGAAAGCGAGACCTATTAACTCGAAATGCTCTTATCAACCCTGAGGGAGAAATTACTACTGATGAAGTGAAGGTCGATATTCAAATTGAACTTGTAAGCCACCGAGGAAACTCTACCATCAGTATGCAAAGAATAGCAGATTTGCAAGATACTGTGGTCGTAACAAATTTCCTCTTTGATGAATGGGAAAAATTTGTAAAACTCGGAACTCTTGATGGTAAATTCCTTGACCTCTAAAACTGTAATCCAAGGTACATGAGTGATTAAATGGTAAATCACATTTGAAAACCATCTCGGTTTATCTCATAAGCCACCACAACTGCCACTTTCGCGTACTCATCAAGCGCAACATAGATGATTGGAACGTGAAGACTACACCATAGGTGAATGGGGTTTGGCCATCAACACAGAGTTACTGAATTCGCTTTTTCAGGCGAAACTCGCAGAGTTAAGAGACCTTGCTGTTGAAAATAACCTCCCAAAAACCGGCAATGTTGAACAACTGCGGGCAAAATTGATTGCAACACTAGTTTTGAACCAATTTGACTTCACAGATTCAGGCATTCACAAGATGCAAAATAATGATTTGACAGAAGTTCTTGGACTCTTTGGAGTAAAGAAATCTGGCTCGAAAAAAGCAAAGATGCGCAGACTATGGCTTCACCTAAATGGCGACCCGAAAAAACTCAATGTTTCAACCATTGGCGATATGACTCGCGAAGATTTACATGCACTTTGCATTACATTTGATTTACCACGTTCTGGCAATAAGAATGTCCTGATGGGAAGAGTTGCCGGAGTGCTATCATCAGAAGAGAACTCTTGGGGCAAAGTGAAGAAAAGTTTGCGGACTGGTCAGAAGACCCTTGACATAAATGTAGGTGTACCTACAGGTGACCCCGCACCAGTAGCACCAGAACCAGTAGCAGAACCGCCAGCAGTGGACTTTGAAGCAGTAATACCAATTATCCCAGAACCTGACCAAATAGAAAAAGTTGAGGAAATATTAGACACCCCAACACAAACAACAACACCAGTCACATTAGATGAAGGGGCAGGTGAAGCATTAGTACGCCTTGAATCGCGTAAAGCAGAACTCACTAGCCATCTAAGAGAATTCTTGTTAATCGGGCGAGAACAAGATGAGGAGGATGTTTCCGCATTCATTGAAGATTTAGGCCGCTTAGGGTTTGGAATTGAGCACGAGGCTGTCCGAGGACAAATATTAGATGAATTACAACAGATGATTCAACTAAAGCAGCAAGAAGATTCTGCCCGCTCCGCATTACCTGGTTCTTGGCGTGAAAAGCAAGCATTGCGCCAATTAGAGGATGCCCGCTCCAACTTACTTGACAGATTAGATGAGATTCTTGAAAATCGAGGTGGTGAAATTGCGGCTGCTAGAGTTGATTTTGAAAATGCTGCACTAGATGCAGGTCTTGATTTAGAATTGGCTGCGATTAGTGGCCGAGTACATGGCTTGTTTGACCTGCAAGTATCACTACGTGCTAGTGAGACAGAACTTGATCCAGTTACTGCAAGACGACATCGGGCAATGGAAACTCTCTATCGCCGAAGCCACGAACTTAGTGATGAGGCAATGGCTCAACTTGGAAAGATTGAGACCCAGATGGAAGCGTTTGAACGAGTTGTTGAAACCATTGTACGACGTTCTGAAGGTGAATTTGGGCCAACTGAACATGCACTTCTTGTTCGATTCCTTGAACGTAGGGGATGGGATCCAAATCAGCCTGAAGTTCGACCAAGATTACTAGCCGCTGCAGGTATTTTAGCCGCTGAAATGGGGTACGTTGACGCTGCCGACATCCCGTCTCTACCAACTTCAATATCCCTAGATGCCGAAAAGGTATCCGACGTTGTTGATTCAATGCGGGAAATCCTCACAGAGATGGGAAGAGCCCCCCCAACAATTGAATCTGTAACTTCCGTTGAAGTAACTGGACAACCAGAAACTGATAGGGTAAAGTCAAAACTTGACGCTGCGGATGCATTACTGCGTAAACTAAATCGCGGTGAGAATTGAGTACTCAATCATCGATTCCAATAAGGAGGAGCCATAGCAGCTATTCCTACTAGCAATAAATCATACAATTGTGTAAGGTATTTCATATCACTTCCATCCATTCAAGAAGCGTATTCCTCTCCAGTTTGCAATTGTACGTTGACTACGCGCTTCACGCGCTTCATTTCCTTTCAACCTTGCACTTTCACTATCCAACCATTCATCAAACCAAATATCCATACACCTATCCTCCGTTTTTGCCTCTTGGGCAATTAATAGGTGTATCCCGATTTATATTAACCATGAAGTGATATAGGGTAAACCTAAGTGCAATGACTACACCACGTAACATTAACAACACCGGGGTTGAAGACATGCCAGAACCACCAATGATTCTCAATAAAGATGAATATGATGAGATTGAGAACGCAATTATTTCGACTGAAGAACTCGGTGCAAAAGTTCGCCAACTTTTCCGCAATAATTCTGATGATGATGTTTACGACATTTCGTGGGAAGTAGATGCTGCGGTAGAAGCGTTAGATGTCTTTGCATCACGTTGGACTATTGAGATTCTAGCCACGCTATACATTGCAGGTGAGCGTCGCTTCAATGAACTGCGCCGATTACTAGTAGGAATTTCTAGCAGAACCCTATCTGATAAGTTGACTACCCTGAGATTATCTGGATTTGTTGATCGTATCGTGATTGATGGTCCTCCTGTGAAAGTCACCTACAAACTTACAGGCCATGGTCGTCGTTCAGGACGCCTTCTTAGTCCATTAGTTGCATATATGAAACTCAACAATGAAAGCGTCAAGAAAGAGTGAAATTGAGCGAAAAATGATAGTCACCACACCAACACATACAATAGGGACCGGCAACAGAAGTAATCCTATGGCATTACTGAAGCAGTTAGGTGGTCGTCATGCTTTGTTTGGTGTAGCAGTTGCTGGATTGACTGGGTTTGGTACGTTAGCTGCAGGGATATTACCTTGGAATTGGTCAATTTCCGGTACTATTAGTTCATCTCACAATCGCAGTTGGGAACACCCCCTGCGAAGTAAAATCCTTGACACCCTCGGCTCAAACCCAGGTATTTGCTACCGCCAATTACAACGTAATCTCGATGTTGCAAATGGAACTTTGCGCCACCATCTTGATGTGTTGCAAACACAAAAAACTGTCACCACAATGCCAGTTAATGGTAGAACTTGCTACTACGCGGGAGCACCAAGTCAGATCGAGATTCTTCGAGACATGAATATTGAGGATGAGAAAGCAGCAGAGATGCTACCTGTTGGGCTATCACAAGTTCAGCGAGAAGTAGTCACACGCCTAGTTCAAGACCCCTTGCCAAAATCCCAAGCCTCACTGGCTCGCGACATCAGTCGCAGTCGTGCATCCGTAAACAGCGCAATACTCGTGCTCCGCCGCCGAGGTATTCTATCATGCCACGACCTAGATTTGGCTGAACACCTACATGGGCTACGCACTGGCACTCTTGATTACGAATGGATTGATGAACGACCTATTGCTGCATGAATCACTAATTCGTAACTGAATTGGCTTTGAAAAATTAGTTTGATAGAAGGCACTCTGCGTTAAGTAGTTCTGAATCAGCAAATAGTATCAATAGCACTTAGAACCGACCCACTTCGCCAGTTACTAGATGTTGAGACTTCGTCTTGAGCAACACCCTGCCCCTACAGGTAAGAAAGATGCTGATATGCTTCTAGCTTGGCTCCTTGACACACTTGGATTGGTGCGCCGACGCAATGATACTAATTCTACAGGTGCAACTCAACGGCCACTTCACAGGTTAATGCGAGACCATTTGGTAAAAGAACCAATGAAAGGGGTTGATGCAAAGACATTAGCAGTCCAACTAGGAATCAGTATGACCGCTCTTCACCATCATCTGAAAGGACTCCAATCTGTCAGAATAGTCGCCTCAGAAATTGGTGAGAATGGATGGCAGATGCACCATCTACGTTGCGGTTCTCTTTCATCAGCCATCGACCTCCTACATTTGGAAGTCCGAGGAATACTCGCTTTACGCCTTGCTCCACTCAAAGAATGGCAAACAGGCTCCGTGACTCAGGAAGGTGACACTGACACAGATGTACCAGACCTTAAACTGCGAATATGCGAACCTCGCCCTCTACAAGGAAAAGAGGATGAAATAGATTCATTCCTGAATGATTTTGGTCTGCGTGGGGAACGACCTAAGCAAATATGTGGCCAAGATCTCACTCGCCTTATTTTTGAAAAAATGCTATCAGCAAATCACCCAATTTCACTGGACGAAGCGGTCGCTGAATGGGGGGCTACCCGCCCAAGACTGGCTAGAACTTTTGATCGCTTCAGGGCTGCTGGTCTAGCAGAACGAATACTTCGCCATGACCGAATTTCAGTAATTCTCTGGGATGGGCTCTCGACTCAATATACTCGACGAGGGGAACAATGGTTACTCACCAAAGGTGGATTAAATAGATTAGACAAGAAAGTGGTTAAACAGGTTACAAAATCTCTGCGAGAAAACAAATTTGATTCTGAACGATGTGCTGAACTTTTCTCTTCTATAAGCATTGAGCAACAACGCTTGGCCATAAATCTCCTAGGGGGACGCCTTCCTTACGGATACAGACTCTCTGGCAGTTCAGGGGAAGATGTAGCCCGCCAAGTATCACAAAGGGTTGAGAGCATATTCAGTCGATTAAAGCGAGTTGCTTCAACTATTGATGACTTGTAAATCATCACTGATTTATTTGAATATCTCTAACTAAATTTGAGAGAAATTTTTCAACAGATTCTGACACCTGTTCCGCTTCCCTATTGGTATGTAAGTGAATACGAAATGCCTTGCCACCAGGCAATCCTTTGGTGAAAGCAAATGCATGACGTAGGCGGTTTTTACTGCTATATCCAATACTGACTTCCCTGTCAAGTTCAACATATCTCTTCCAAGCCCACAATCGCGCTGACAGCGTCCCATGTATTTCGTCGCTGGATTCTGTATCAGCCCATAGCGGCTCAGTATTATCCCAACCAAGATCACTCTTGATTTGGTGAAAAATTGTTGGGCGGCCAATTGCAGCCCTGCCAATCATCAATCCGGCCGCCCCAGTAATCGCTAAACAATCGGATGCTGATTTAGCATCAACAACATCTCCATTTGCAATTACAGGAATATCTACTGACTGAACAATCTCAGCAATAGCCTGCCAATCAGCTTCCCCAGAATATCGCTGACGTAGTGTCCTACCATGTACACATATTCGCTCGGCCCCGACATCCTCGCAACGTTTGGCGAGTTCTAATGCGTTAGTCAATCCATTACCAGTTCCAAGCCTCATCTTCACCGTGACGGGAACTCGTGAAGCCTCAACACATCTCTCGACCATGCCAACTAATTCATCGGGTTTGCCCATTAATGCGGCGCCGGCACAATGTCTAGTCACGATAGGTGCTGGACAACCAAAATTCAAATCGATAATGTCGGCCTTCTCTTGAAGAAGTTCACAACTTTTTACCATCTCATCGATATTACCGCCAAATATTTGCGGAATGAATGGTTTTTCTCGTTTATCGCTTTCAAGTTTCAACCAACTTTTGGCATCTTGGCGCGTCAAAGCAGCAGCAGCGGTGAATTCGGTAATAGTAAAATCAGCACCACATTCTCTTGTTAACAGGCGATATGCAAGTCCTGTGACGCCAGACATTGGGGCGAGAAACAACGGAACTTGTTCAACCTCCACGACCATTAATCGGGGGGAGGGAGTGTTATGCTACTGAACTTACCCGCTCATTTACAAAAAAAGGATGATAGAAGCGGTTATGAATGGTTGTCCGGTCGCCGAGCCGAATGCCTGAACAGAGTGCTCCCCTGCTGGCGTACGAGGACTATGAAGCGAACGCTGTGCACATAGGTACTCAGACTAAGAGTAAGGACATGCAGGACTTCATCTCCAAGACTGAAACCGATGGTGCAACAATTCACCTTATTGATGTCACTAAGACTGACGAAAGAATTGGATTTGCTGCTAATTTCATCAACAATTACGACGGTCGAGACATACTCGTGGTAAGTGCTCGTCAGTATGGACAACGCCCTGCCCGCATGTTTGCTCAAGCAATCGGTGCTCGCCAAATAGTTGGCCGATTTATTCCTGGAACCCTTACCAATCCAAATCTGCGCACTTACATTGAGCCACGAGTTATCTTCGTGACCGACCCTCAAGCAGATGCACAGGCACTTTCAGAGGCTGTCAAGACTGGTTTACCTGTAATTGGCATCTGTGATACCAACAACCACCTTCGAAATGTTGACTTCTGCATCCCTGCTAATAACAAGGGTCGCCGCAGCCTTGCACTAGTTTACTGGCTACTATCTCGTGAAGTGCTCAAAGCTCGTGGGGAAACTGATGATGCTACTTGGGCACATCACCAAAAAGTTGAGAGTTGGGAATCTTCCTTCTAGATTTGAATCTAGATTCATACTATCAAGCGAACAATAGCGTACGCTATCTGTGACATGCAGGCACAATGCTCTTGACTGAGCCCACTTAGTTTGTCGTAATGGGTGACTCTTCATCAGCCAGTGCCGTCTCTTCAGGCGACTCAAACACAGGTCGGAAATCTAAATTATTCGAAGCAACACCGAGTGATGATGGAATTTGGCGAGACTCAGAAGGAGTCGCACTACCAGTTTCAGCAAGCGACTTAGAACGTCATGCTTATTGCCCACTATCATGGAAATTAGCTCGCTCGGGTGTAAAAGGTTCAGGCGATGCTATTGAACTTGGAAAACAGCGACACAAAGAAATCGAAGTAGCGATGAAAAATTACCAAAGTCATGATTTGAAAGCAAGAAGAGAGATGGTTATCTGGACATGGTGGTTCGCAATTGTGGTTACTTTAACCATTGACACGGCGGCATTTTTCTTTGTGGAAGAGGGAATGATTGCTGATTCCGACTTTGGCCGCTTTGCTCGTTACCTTGCTCTTCTCGCCTTAGTTTGGTTAATCTTAGCAATACTTCTATTGCTCATCCCATGGAGAAGATATCTTGGGACACCTTTTGGTTTGGCTCAGCCACCAACACCCTCTGAATTTAATATCGTTGACCTTGAACTATACCTATTTGAGAAACAAGCATCCAATTCTGGTGGCTGGTGGGCTGGAGGAAAAGTTGAGTTCACAATCCTACTTGGGAGCATGACAATCGCTCTGCACGGATTAGCACTATTTGAGGCGCAACAGCGCTCAATAGCAACTTTTGTCCTATTAGTGGCTACACTAGGTTGGACTCTTATCGCATCTTGGCAACTTCACAAAGGATTGCTTGCAAATGTTCGTGTTGAAGAAAAGGGCAAGGAACTTGGAATTGATAGTGGTTCTGTACTAGCATACAACGATGACTCAACTTCATCTGATCTCCTCAAAGACGACACTACAGGAATTAGAGGTCGGCCAGACCAAATCATCATCTTTGAAAATGAGGTGGTACCAGTAGAACAAAAGACTGGGAAAATCCCTTCACAACCACACTTTAGTCATAAATTACAGGTGTACGCTTATCTTCATCTTGTATCAAAAATAACCAATAATCAACTCAGGTATGGCATACTCCGTTACGGAGATGATGCGATTCACAAAATTATTTGGGGAGATGGTGAAAGTAAAGTCCTGATGAAACACTTGAAAGAAATTCAAAGATTGATGGTAGAGGATGATGCTAAAAGAAACCACGATAGACCTGGGAAATGCCGAAATTGCTCTCGACGACATCGTTGTCCAGAAGCACTTGACTAAACAGGGATGCATTCGTCAGGATCTGCACGCTCAGGGAATTCAATACAAGGACGGATGATTGAAACCGAGACTTCAAACTCATCGTGGAAGGAAATTTGGTCAATTGGAGTATCTAGTCCATACCCTTGTGCATCAACTTCTAACTCCCATACCCCTAACTCAAACGGAGGGGAAAATCTCTGTAATGGTGGATAACGGTCTGTCGTTGCATTCTCTTCCCAATACGGTGTGTCTGTATTTTTATTAGCACCAGGCTCCCATAACATTGCGTGAACATATCGTACTGTACTAGTTAGATTACCAGTCTCAACACCAGCGATTTCGCTGAAGTCCATCTGCACACGGAAGAAGATCTGTATCTCTTTGACTTCAGAATCAATACGAATTTGCTTTGGTTGTGGATGGAAAATAATATCTGCAGGGTCTGTAGAATCAAAAACACGGTTAAAATCGTACACAACAACGGCATCCCTAGTTTCAGGGACGCCTCGATTCCACTCCATCAACTCTCGACTTACAACCAACCCAATGCAACCTGGAAAAGTACTCATAGAGAGTAAAATGACCGCGAGGAAAATGGGTTTGGCGGCTCTCATCATATTACGTTCAGCCACCCCTTTCATTTCAAGGCGACGGATATAGGGGCGGTTGTGCGGCTAAGTTTGCCTGTCAGCACTCATAGGGGTCATCACACTTGAAGCAGCTTTGACTCGTCATCATTCAGGCAATCAACCCTAGTAAGTGACTTGATTTCAATCTTCACTATCTTTGCGACGGCGTTTTGGACGGCGGCGTTTATTGGTGCTTGCCGGTTCATCGGCAATATCAGAGGTCTTTGCTGGTGGTAGAGGTTCTGTGTCCCCTACAGAGAAGTCTGTAACTTCTTTTTTATCCTTCAACACATTACCGACTACAGTATTATCTGTAATAAATTCAACTTCAACCTCTTGACCAGGCAAAATTCCTTTCTCACCCGTGATCTCAAAGATATCAGCACGAATGTCTGCATCTGACGCGCTTAACTCTACATCGGAATCTTGGATATGGCGGCGGCCCTCTTTGTCACCAATGATATCGTCAAGGTCAACCCGGTCCTTTTCATGTGCCGTTCGCATTGATGTAATCACCAATTCATCCTCTGCCTCTTCTTCAGTCAATTCAACTTCTTGGTCGCGGTCAGCTATTGCAGCATCAATTTCTTTCTCGGCTACTGTAAGGTGGTCTTCCCAATCGGATTCCAATTGATCCTCTGCATATCCCATTTCAGAAATTGCATTATCATAATCTTCAGCGCCTTGCACAATCTCATCATCATCTCCCTGAATCTCATCCTCAGCATCCTCTTGAATGATTTCCTTCCTAGTACGGCGCTCGTAGAAGGATGATACATCCTGAACATCCCCACAGTATGGGCAGTACTCCATTACATCTGGGATGCTAGAATTACAAGATGTGCAATCATGAAATTGTGATAAGCCTTCAACCAGATTAAACTCACAGTATGGACAAACCTCCTCATCCCCTTCAATCTCCCCATCGCACGATGGACAGTAATCGTAGGTTTCTCTCTCGTTTTCTTCAGAATTGACCCTTGTCAACTGAATTGCCGCCCCTAGAATAATGATTAACAATAGACCAGCAAATATGAACATGAATGTTGCCGCTGTAAAATTTGATGAATCAGCCTGCGGAGCATCGTTACCAGTGGCTGAAATTGACCATGCTTCAGTCCAAGTTGCTACAGAACTTCCTGCAGGAACAATATACAACTCAAAAGGACCAGTATTAACCGCTTTAAAGCTACAAAGTACCGTATTATTACCATTTGATGTAGTGAAATTGAGTGATGTTGTGCTCAGCACCTCTCCTTCCACATGGTCAAGGCAGGTGAATACCTCACTCCCCGTACCCTGCTCAGAAACAATATCAATTTTGTATGTGTATGTGTTCCCAACTACCAATGGCGTGTGAGCAGGAGTCCATATCACACTTTCTTGGAGGAATCTCAATCGGAGATTACTGAGCAAGGATACATTACCAAATGCAGTATTATCGTTAGTATTTGAATCGTAACTAATAGCATCCGCTTGCCAACTTGCACTAAATTGCAAAGACCCTGCTTCTCCACTAGAACCTACTACTGTAAATGTGAAAGTACGCTCTTCTCCGCCTGGAATTCCCAACCCCAACAATGGCTGCAATGAGTTGCCATCGAATGAAGCTAATAAATCACCAATCACAGTGATTGAACCAGTATTTATTACTGTCACATCAAAATCAACCGGTTTACCAGATAGAATAGAATCACTCGATGCTGAGGCGTAAGGTGACACTACCACATTAGGTTCTGGATGGATTGTGAATTGAGCGTCAAGTTCGTCATTGAACTGTATTGATTGAAGGACTTGTCTACTTGGGTCAATGCGCACTCTCAATGTATGAATACCCGGCTCAAGTAATGGCATTTGAGACATCGACAACTGTTGTTCCCATCCTTGCATTGTGGCACTATCACTAAAAGTCAAATCAAAGGTAATGACGCTAGTTTCGATTGCACCATCAATCAGATAGATTCCTACTGCGATGGTACTATCTCCACTTCCACCCATTCGAAGAATCTCACCACTAATAGTCCAAGGCCCATTAAGCGTCCCAAGATCTGAAACCACAGTAATCTCAGGATTTGGTTGCTGGTGATGAAGATAATCAGGGCTAGATATGACAGTGAATTGTGCAGGAGTTGCCGCATTATTACTGGTGTCTGATTCATCTATCCCATCAGCCGCTGAATTTGCAATTGCATTAATCTGATGAGTCCCAGCCGCAGGCGCATTGAATGTAGTTTCGATAGTTGTTGAGATACCAACAAGTAACGGTGATATCTCAAGTTCTGTAAGAGTAGCCCCATCAAGTTGAATCAGTAGGTGTGATGATGGCGCATCAAGATTTCCTTGATTAGTAACATCAATTGATAGATTTACAATATCTCCTTGGTGTAAATCCGCTGATGGAGTGAGGACAATATTACTGGCAATTAAATCGGTTTTTCCTGAAACTTGGAACACCTTAGATACTGAATCATTTGACCCGTTATGTGTGACAACAAGAACAACTGAATGAGTCCCAAACGGAACATTTGACCAAGTACCTGTGACTTGAACAAACCCATCGCCAGCGATACCCACTGTCTCTGTATGGAACGCAGTATTTGCTTGACTATCCGGGTGTAAGGAAACTTCAACGTTTGTGATATTTGATGAAATATCATTTGTTAGTGTCGCTGTAACTTCAATATCATCGCCTTCGGCTGGAGATGATGGCGATATTGCAAGGCCATCAACGCTGAAATTGACATCTCCAGCACTAACAGCACCAATGAC
>Ga0302117_10001214_pt1 | contig 12219 bp, 8 predicted proteins | sample AG5_322_MG_FD_203112 | JGI IMG/M metagenome (GOLD analysis project Ga0302117, IMG submission 203112) | Marine microbial communities from Western Arctic Ocean, Canada - AG5_32.2 | ecosystem: Environmental > Aquatic > Marine > Oceanic | place: Canada: Western Arctic Ocean | collected 2017-10-01 | reverse complement strand
TGGTGACCATTGACGGCAAGGTTGTCGATGCGAATGTCATTATCATCCTTGGGGCCGATAGTCATAATCTCTTTATCGAGAACGAAATCGTCCAACCGATTTGAGTTAAAACTGAATTATAATTTGTCTGGTATGATGATTCTTATATTCTTGTATTCTTGCGTTCACTCTTCTGTTAGGTCTGCATAAGAATGACAGAAATATTGTCTTTGCCGCCATTCTGGTTTGCTAGTGCAATCAACTTCTTAGCGGCCAAATCTAGGTCGGCAATGTTCTCATTGATCGTTTCAGCTATCTGCCAATCAGAAACCATATCGGTCAAACCATCGGAACAAAGCAGCAATAGATCGTAGGGCAACAGCGGTACTTCTGCTGTGTCTACATCAACGTCTGACTTCGTTCCCATTGATCTGGTGACTACGTGCCTGACGTTTGCTCCGCGCGCTTCTCTCTCGGTATAGAAGCCGCGATCGATTAGATCTTGAATCAAGCTGTGATCCTTGGTTAGGCGTTTCACTTCTCGGTTGCGGTAGAGATAGAGCCTAGAGTCGCCTACATGGCCTACGTAGATCTGAGACCCAACGACCAGTGTGGCAACTATTGTCGTGCCCATGCCCATATAGGCTTCTTCCTCTTGCTGGGCGCGGAATATCTCTGTATTGCTTGAAGAAATTGTATTGGAGATAAATTCCAATAACTGAGAACCAGTTATCGATACAGAAGTTTCCTGCAAAACGAGTTTTTGCAGCTTGTCTAGCACAAATTTGACGGTCATATGGGCTGCGACCTCTCCGGCCTTGTGCCCGCCCATGCCATCGGCGAGAACCGCTATGCCAAGCCCCTGGTCGAAGCCGATATGATCCTGGTTATAATCTCGGCGCCTTCCCGTATCTGTATATCCAGCAATTTTGAGTCGTGTCTGTGCCTCGGGCATCAATTTGTCCTGAGTTCTGCAATCCGGTTAATCAGCATATTGTAAGCTTTTGGTAGGCTCTGGTTGATCTTTTCCTGCCCATCAAAAGAGTAAGATATTGTACAAAAATCAGTAACAACAGTCCGAATAAAAACCCAATTCGGGCACTTATCGGCGATTTATACTGCTTTTCAGATGTTGAAGGCGTAGCTTTTTGCGTGTCGGCCATACGTCTTTTTCTATTCCGGCCCTTTCGTTTGCGCGAAGGGCCTTCGTCCTAGGAGGTTTTGTGATGCTTGTTCTGGATATGTTGTCAAAATAATTCGACAGCTCTCTGTAAATTGTCGCCTTTTCGATTCTCTGGAATAGTCGATATCATGTTCGCGATGAGCTATTGGATGTCATCAGGGAACTTAGTAAAGGATTTTCTAACGACAAAACTGGTGCCTCTCCTCTTTATCGCGGCTCATGTCATTTATTAAGATTTTGATCGTTACCGGTCTCTGGAGGGCTCTTGAATGCCTCTATAGACATATGCCATAACGGCTTCGCCGATTTTCAGTAGCTTTGAATACCCATCTAATCACACCAATTTTCCTACTTTTTCTGACTACATGCACTTGATTGCTGTGTGATCTTTAGCCTAATGAGGGTGGGGTCATGAAAATGTGATATTCTTCGCAAAATCACGGTGTTAGAAAGCCAGTCCGAGACCGCGTGCAAGGAATCTACTTCAGATGAAAATGCCAAGTTTTGCTATTTCCACCTTCGCTGTCGTTCTGGTCCTGTACCTCCTGATCGTTGGGGAGGCATTGTTGCTCCCGCTCGTTATCGCCATTGCTCTATGGTATTTGATTAACACCCTCGCGGCGGTATTCGTGAAAATCCAAATTGGTCAGTTTCAGTTCCCTAGTATTGTTTGCCGCCTGGCATCCATATTCACATTCGTTTTGCTCATCTGGGGCCTGATAAATTTCTTAGGTGGCCGCGCGGATGAAGTGATGCAGGTCATTCCCATTTATCAGGAAAACCTCACAGAGCGTTTCCAGAATCTTCCGCTCGTTGTCGTGTCTATTTTTCAAGATCAATTGATCACAGACTGGATAAATCTGCCTGCTTACGCGACATCTGTAGCTTCATCTTTCGCCGGTATTTTGGCGAGTGGCGGCCTGATCATGATCTACGTTCTATTTTTGTTCCTTGAGCAGGGCAATGTCGATAAGAAGATCGCGGCGCTATTCAGTACTTCTGGGTCGGAAAATGACGTTCGCAAGATTATCAGCAGGATCCGCAATGACATTCAGAAATACATCAGCATCAAGATGTTCACCAGTTCCATGACTGGCTTGCTTAGCTATACTTTCCTACGCATCGTGGAAGTCGATTTCGCCGGAGTTTGGGGCCTGCTTATCTTCTTGTTAAATTTTATCCCGACTGTCGGCTCTATAATCGCCACTATCTTTCCTGCGATGATCGCGCTTGCGCAATCCGACGGCTACACCTTATTCATTTTGGTTCTGGCAGGTATCGGTGTGCTGCAGATCTGTATCGGCAATATTCTCGAGCCACGGCTAATGGGAAACTCGTTTAACCTAAGTCCAATTGTGATCCTGCTCAATCTGGGACTGTGGCAGTACATTTGGGGCATTCCCGGTATGTTTCTCTGTGTTCCTTTCCTAATTATCCTAACGATTATTCTTAGTCACTTTCCGCGAACCCGTCCAATTGCGATTATTCTTTCCAGTGACGGTAGGTTGCGCGTTCCCGAAGACGCTGTGTTCGAGCAATTTAATAGGGGTCCCGGCGGCACTGATCTATTGCCTCCTAGTCAGGATAGCGACAAAGACTGAGTTCTAACGCGGCTTCAAAATACTTGCTTCTGCGAAAAAACCCTGCAATATCCGCGTATTACGCGCTATAATCCTCTGCTTTTTTACACTTAGCTTGCCTCTCGTGGGGCTCGACTCGAAATTCAGATTCAACTATTAGATTTAACGATGAGATTCAACGATGACTAGCGCAGAGATTAGACAGCAGTTTTTGGACTTTTTTGCCAGCAGGGGACATCAAATTGTTCCTAGCAGCTCGCTCGTGCCCGGCAATGATCCAACTCTGTTGTTTACCAATGCAGGAATGGTGCAATTTAAGGACACTTTCCTCGGTGATGAGCAGCGTGACTACAATCGTGCGACTAGTTCACAGCGCTGCGTCCGCGCAGGCGGTAAGCATAATGATTTGGAAAACGTGGGCTACACAGCTAGGCATCACACATTTTTCGAGATGCTGGGCAATTTCTCCTTCGGTGACTACTTCAAGCGTGACGCCATTAAATATGCTTGGGAATTCCTAACAGTCGAATTGGGGCTACCGGCAGAGAAACTTTGGATTACCGTATTTGCAGACGATGCCGAGGCGGAAGCAATCTGGCTAGAGGAAATAAAGATCGACCCGAGTCGGTTTTCGCGTCTAGGTGAGAAAGACAATTTTTGGTCAATGGGCGATACCGGTCCCTGTGGTCCCTGTTCGGAAATATTTTACGACCACGGCGATGACGTGCCTGGTGGCCCGCCAGGAAGTCCCGACGAAGAAGGCGATCGCTACATAGAGATCTGGAATCTCGTTTTCATGCAGTACGAGAGAAAGGCGGATGGTTCTATGATCCCGCTACCCAAGCCTTCTGTTGACACAGGGGCGGGTCTCGAACGCGTAGCAGCTGTTATGCAGAATGTGCGCAGTAACTATGAGATCGATCTCTTTCAGGATTTACTAAAAGCGATCTCTATAATCACTGGTGTGATCGATCTCAATAATAATTCTCTAAAAGTTATAGCAGACCATATACGGTCTTGTTCATTCTTAATTGCGGATGGCATTCTTCCTTCAAACGAGGGAAGAGGTTATGTGCTGCGCAGAATTATTCGACGTGCTGTCCGACACGGGTACCAGCTCGGCGTGAAAGATGTCTTCTTCTATAGGATCGTTGCCGCTCTGGTTGAAGTCATGGGAGAGGCCTACCCCGAGCTTGCGCAGAAGCAGCAGATTATCGAGAAGACTCTGAAAGCAGAAGAAGAACAATTTGCGCGCACCTTAGAAAATGGCATGTCCATTCTAGAGAAGGCGATAGCGGAATTAGATGGAAAAACCATTCCCGGCGAGACAGTATTTCGCCTTTACGATACCTATGGCTTTCCTGTAGATCTTACAGCGGATGTCGCACGAGAACATGATCTATCACTCGACATGGATGGCTTTGAGGCGGCCATGTCAGTGCAGAAAGAGCAGGCCCGCGCGGCGAGTAATTTTGGCTCAGTAGCGAAACTTGAGATTGCCAGCAGTGAGGCTACAGATTTTGTTGGTTATGAAAAACTGCAGGGGACATCGAAGCTGCTAGCCATTTTCGCCGACTCGAAACAGATAGAGCGCGCGAGCGAAGGCGATGAGGTGCTATTGGTTCTCGATAGTACTCCGTTCTATGGAGAGTCCGGTGGTCAGGTTGGCGACACCGGTATGCTCACGAGTGAAAATGCCTCGTTCGAAGTGTTGGATACGCAGAAGCAAGGCGATGCTTTCGTGCATAGAGGCGTACTACGCAGCGGTGCACTGCGCGTGGGCGAACAGCTTATGGCATCAGTGGCTGCTCAGGCGCGTGCTGCGATTACCTTGAACCACAGCGCCACGCATCTGATGAACGCGGCGCTAAGAAGCGTACTTGGCGAACATGTTCTGCAAAAGGGCTCGCTCGTCGATGCCGATCGGCTGCGCTTCGATTTCTCACATACCGCACCGGTATCGAATGAAGAGCTGAAAAACATCGAGAATCAAGTTAACGAAGAGATATTAAAAAACTCATCTGTGGGTAAGGAAGTTTTGCCTATCGAGAAGGCGCAAGAGAAGGGTGCGCTGGCACTGTTCGGCGAGAAGTACTCAGATGAAGTACGAGTCGTCACCATGGGGGGCGACTATTCGGTTGAATTCTGCGGCGGCACGCATGTGCAACGCACCGGTGATATTGGCCTGTTCAAGATCGTTTCTGAGACAGGCATCTCCTCCGGGGTACGCCGCGTAGAGGCTTTTACCGGCAGAGGCGCACTAGCACTCATCGAGAGAGAAGAGCAGACGTTGAGAAAGGTTTGTGAAATCGTAAAGTCGAATAGCGACGACGTGCTCGACAAGGTCCAGCAGCTAGCAAACAATACCAAGGCCTTGGAGAAACAGCTCGAGCAAATGAAGTCGAAGATGGCATCGAGTGCGGGTAGTGACCTTGCTTCTCAGGCAGAGGAAATCGCCGGCATTATGGTGTTAGTCGCTGTGGTGGAGGGTTTTAATCCGAAGACACTGCGTGACACGGCAGACCAATTAAAGAACAAGCTGGGTAGCGCTGTTGTTGTCTTGATGTCTGGGGCAGAAGGCAAGGTGAGTATCGTTGCTGGCGTTAGCAAAGACGTAGTAGGTAAAGTAAAGGCTGGCGACTTGGCGAACATGGTTGCCGTTCAGGTTGGCGGTAAGGGCGGAGGTCGTTCCGACATGGCTATGGCTGGCGGTAGTGATGTTTCGGCTATGCCGTCGGCTGCGGCGAGCGTTAAACCTTGGCTAGAAGAAAGATTGTAGGACCGCGCGTTGGGTGTTGAAGCTTCGTGTGTGGAAGAGTATAGGAAAGGAATTGGAATAGTTTGTTATGGCATTGATTGTTCAAAAATTTGGCGGCACGTCCGTAGGCTCTGTCGAGCGGATCGAAGCCGTGGCAGACAAGATCGTTGGCTTTCGCGAACGTGGCGACGATGTCGTGGTTGTTGTTTCTGCAATGAGCGGAGAAACTAATCGCCTAATGGCGCTGGCTAAAGACATCATGGACTATCCGACTCCGCGAGAGATGGATGTACTGCTGTCTACCGGCGAGCAGGTCACTATCGCCCTGTTGAGCATGGCGTTGGAAAAGCGTGGCTTTAGCGCGCGTTCTTTTACTGGCACTCAGGTAAAAATCTTAACCTGCAATACACATATGAAGGCGAGGATTCGTGAGATAGACGGTACGCGTATTCATGCACAATTAGAGCAGGGAAATGTTGTCGTAGTTGCCGGTTTTCAGGGCGCGGATGAGCACGGCAATATTACAACACTCGGCCGAGGTGGTTCAGATACCACCGCAGTAGCCCTAGCTGCAGCTTTGGAAGCGGACGAATGTCAGATATACACGGACGTAAAGGGTGTTTACACGACTGATCCGAGAGTTGTGGATGATGCTAGGTTGCTTAGTAGTATTACTTTCGAAGAGATGTTGGAACTCGCAAGCCTGGGTGCCAAAGTCCTACAGATTCGCGCAGTTGAATTTGCGGGAAAATATAAGGTGCCGCTACGAGTGTTATCAAGTTTTGAAGAGGGTCCAGGTACCCTGATCAGTTTAGAGGGAGACGAAAAAATGGAAGACCCGACTATTGCAGGAATCGCATTTGAGCGAGATGAAGCGAAGCTCACCATTGCTGGAGTTCCCGATGTGCCGGGCGTGGCCTATCAAGTAATCGGCCCAGTCAGCGCTGCTGGCATTGAAGTCGATGTGATCGTGCAAAACGCGGCGGAAGATGGAACGAACGATATAACATTTACTGTTAAACGTGGTGAATGCGATAGAGCCAAAAAAATTCTCGACGATTTGAAGGCCTCGCTGAAAGCACGTGAAGTGCTCGTTGACCAAAAAGTCGGAAAGGTGTCAGTAGTGGGTGTGGGTATGCGTTCACACGCGGGCATAGCCAGCAAGACGTTTAAGGCTTTGGCAGATGAGAGCATCAATATTCAAATTATTACGACTTCGGAGATCAAAATCTCCGTGGTAATAGAGGAGAAATACCTCGAATTGGCTGTCCGCGCCCTACATAGCGCCTTCGAGCTTGGCGATCCCGACTACAATAAGAGCGGCGGCTTATAGTTCTGAACCCGCCTGGCTAAAAATTTGGCTGAATTAGTTGGCATGCATCTCATTAAGGCAGATACTGGCAGTCAATCGCGCTTTAATCCACTGAATTCGTGAATTTTGAGGCAGTGGCTGAGTGTGTCTCTAGCCGGTTGATGGGTGTAAAAGAGACCTCGGTCAAAACCTCATGAAATAAATCACGAAATTCTATTGTTATGGGATATGGCAGTTAGGCGGTTTTATTGATTGGTATGCTGCAATAGTAATTACGGGAAACACAAAGGATTGAGTTAAAGGAGGATTACAATGTTAATACTGACCCGCCGAATAGGCGAAACATTGATGATCGGAGACGAAGTCACGGTGACCGTCTTGGGAGTAAAGGGGAATCAGGTAAGGATTGGCGTGAACGCTCCAAAAGAAGTATCGGTGCATCGCGAAGAGATTTATCAGCGGATCCAGGAAGAGAAGGATGGTGATAGTGAAGAGTAGGGTAGGGTAGTTTGCTTCCTTGGCCTGAATAGAGAATTTTATGAAACCAGCGATTAGCTGGTTTTTTTGTCTGAAATTTTTGATTATTGACCTGTTTAGCTATCTATTAGATGTAGCTCTCTGCTTCCTTTTCTGTAAAATTTGTACGCTTCTATATTTGATTTTGGGCCTAATATCGAATCAGGCGTCGTTTATGAATGGTTGTATAAGCGAAACGAGGGTCATGGATTCTTTGATGAAGAAAACCGAACTGAGTTCTATGGCAGCTTAGTTTCTTTTTAAATAAAAACTTGCTTGAATGAAAGTCAAAGTAAAAAAGTTAAGGAGGTACTAACAGGATTGCAATCACCAGCTCTTTAGAGTGATGAGTGCGCTTAGATTGATGCTAAATCAATCGAAAGCTTCTCTATTTTTGTTGGGTTTGTAATATTTTCGAATTAATGTCGTCGACTAAATAAAGCTCATCACCTCTTCGACGGCACGGTGCGCTTCTAGGATTGCAGCATCAGTATGTGGGCTTGCAGCAGCATCCGCATTGGCAATAGTTATTTGCCCATAGGGTTGCCTGCCGACTACGCAGGGCCGCTCGTCGGAAGAGGTAAATACCCAGTCCCATGGTTCATCTAGCGTGTTGTAGGTATAAGAATATCCGTGGGGCCAACGATTCACTGCAATGCCAAAAATATCTCGCCCCGGATCGAAGCCACCACCACCCAATACTCGGCCAAGCTGGTCACGAATACTGCGCTCATAAAATTCGAAGCTCGTGTTGAGCAGCTCCCGCCTACCCTCTATCAACTGCTCCTTTTTAGGTAATCCGGGGGCTGCAGGATAGCGAGCTAGACTTAATATTATCGGCTCATCGGGGGATTCAGCATGGCGTAAATCTCCCAAACTTACGGCTTCATCTAACAACACTCTGTAGTGATGCATTGAAGGCGTGTAGATTCGATTAATACCCAAGTTCTCAAAAGCCTTCCAGTTTTTAATACCAACACTTGTGTAAACCACTGGACCTTTCGTGCCATAGGCCAAGGCTTCTTTTTGCTGGGCAGGCAATTCTGGAACCAAGTAAGGAATAACAGTATTCCAACAGGCCATTACGCAGGCTTTGCCGCGAACTTTATGCGTGAGCCCGTTATGCACATAGTTCACTTCAACAGACCGGCCTGCTCCGCTGCCTTGATGACGCACGTGCACCACAGTGCTGTTAAGTCTGATGCGAGTGGATTGATTGCTCTTATCAAGCAAGCTGTAATCCACTCGTGCAGTACTCACATCTTCCTGTGTGTGTCCTGGTACGGCATCGGGAATTAGTTTTCGCACCAACAGCCGAGTTACTGTAGCGTTGCCATCTGGGAAATGAACTGAGATTTCACCGGGTAGTTGACGGCCATGATGACCGCCGGGAAGATCCGCGAGCATCCCCTCCGGAGATGAATCCAAATCCATACCAGAAAATCCTGGGTTGCCTGATTGCCAAGCAAACAACGCCGGCAGCGCATCAGCACCAACAACGAAACTGCTGTTTCCTGAGTCTTTGAAAAACCACATCGCCTGTGGGTCTATGCCAATAGTGTTCAGTAGGAAATCGGTATAGCTAATCTTGCTCAGTCGCTGCTTCTTTTGATCAGAAGAAAGCCCCGGCATGTAATCCGGAAGCTTTCTACTATAAAGACGACGGAGGTCTTCTTTGGCCACATCAGACAAAGGAGATTCATTAAGAAAATTTTCCGAGTAGCCATAGCCTTCGCGCTTCACTAATTTGTCACTGCCCCATGTTTCTTTGTCGAAAAAATAGGACGAGCCCAAGCCCATGCGCCGATACATGGAACGGCTCTGCGCTGTGTCGCTGAGAAAACGATCAAGGTCAACACCGATATCTTTGAGTAGTTTTAAGGACGGCGCGTTATATCGTTCGGGAGATTCTATATTGAGTGTGCCGCCATTGAGCGCCATCATTCGACCGTTGTAGTCAAATTCATTGCGTTTAGCATGGCCGCCAAAATCATCATGGTTGTCGAGGATTAGCACGCGAGCATCACTTCCAGCTTGCTCGAGGAAAAAATGCGCTGCAGATAAACCGCTGATGCCGCCGCCGACGATAATCAGGTCATATTCTTCGCCAGTATTACTGGCTAACGATAGATCCCAGCCTCGCTGGTCGCGCATCTGATGTCCTACTTCCCAAGAGCCATCATGGCTGCCACGCAGTCCTAGCTGCGACGGCGGGTAGTAGTCAGGAGATGATGAAGATTGCGCCGAGGAACCCGTAAGCCCAGGCATCAGGAGTGCTCCACCTAGGGGAGCTGCAAAACCATTGATGAAATCCCGCCGACTAATCGACTGATTCATCCCGAGGTCCTTATCATAGGTTTTTGTCATGGGCCGTCACTGTTTGAAGCTGTATTATTTATTTGAAGTCTATGTGACTATAAGCTCTTAAGGTGCTTCTGACAATCCATGTTGATGTTAAGGTAACTGTTCTAGAAGTACGCTGAGTCACTATAAAACTGGGTATGTTGTTAAGAATTGAGAAGTGAAGATTAGAGTTTAGAGCGGGTGAGATAAGTTAAGTTGTTAGGATTGGATAAAAATAAAATGCAGAAGTTCGATGTTGTAGTTGTTGGCGCTGGTTTCGCGGGCATGTATGCCTTGCACAAGCTTAGAGGACTAGGGTTTACCGTTAAAGTAGTTGAAGCCGGAGATGGAGTGGGCGGAACTTGGTTTTGGAATCGTTACCCAGGCGCGAGATGTGACGTTCACAGCTTAGAGTATTCCTATCAATTTTCCGAAGAATTACAGCAGGAATGGAGCTGGTCAGAAAAGTATGCGCCGCAACCAGAAATATTAGAATACGCCAATCACGTTGCTGACCGATTCGATTTGCGCAGAGACATCCAGTTTAGCACTCGCGTTACCTCAATGGTTCTACAAGAGTCCTCGCGGTGGATACTAACCACACACAGTGAAGAAGTAATCGAAGCCCAGTTTTGTGTTATGGCCACGGGCTGTCTCTCCAAATTTAATATTCCAAAATTCGAAGGCTTGGAGAGCTACGCCGGAGAAGTACTCCACACGGGCGATTGGCCCAAACACGAAGTAGATTTTGAAGACAAGGATGTCGGCATCATTGGCACGGGTTCGTCGGCGATTCAAGCGATCCCCCTAATCGCTGAGAAAGCTAAATCCTTGACTGTTTTCCAGCGCACAGCCAGTTATTCGATTCCTGCACACAACTCGGCGACCGATAAGGAATATGAAGAATCTATAAAAACAGATTACGCCGAATTTAGAAGAAGTAACTCTCTGCGTTATGCGGCGCTTAACAACAACCCTAATCCAGTCTCTGCGCTCGCATTAGAAAGTGATGAGCGCGATGCCTATTATCAATCACGTTGGAATGACGGTGGCCTTTCATTTCTTGCAAGCTTCAATGACATTGGTAGCAATCTCGAAGCCAATAAAACTGCAGCAACATTTGTACACAGAAAAATACACGATATTGTAAAAAATCAAGCGGTGGCCGAGCTTCTGTGCCCAAAAACTGTGCTGGGCTGTAAACGCTTGTGCGTCGATACCAATTACTACGGAACCTTTAACCGCGACAATGTGACGCTGGTAGACATAGGGGAGGCGGGGATAGATAAGATATCCGAGCAGGGAGTTATTGCTAAGGGTGAAGAGTTTAGTTTCGATACCTTAATCTTCGCTACCGGATTCGATGCAATGACTGGTGCGCTGTTAGACATCGATATACGCGGCAGCAACGACCTTAGCCTTAGAGAGAAATGGCAGGATGGGCCAAAGAACTACCTAGGATTAACAATCAGTGGTTTTCCAAACCTATTCACAATAACAGGACCGGGAAGTCCCTCTGTGCTTGCCAATATGATTGTAGCCATAGAGCAACACGTGGAATGGATCGCGAGTTGCCTCAGTTACCTGCGTGATAACTCGAAACAGAGAATAGAAGCCGAAGTGACGGCCGAAGAATCTTGGATAGGTTTGGTCAATGGCATCGCAGAGACCACGATCTATTCTAGTGGCTGCAATTCTTGGTACACCGGCGCCAATATTCCCGGAAAGCCTCGAATCTTTATGCCCTATTTAGGTTTCCCGTCGTATGCAGAGAAGTGTGAAAGTGTGGCCGAGCAAGGCTATAGCGGTTTTAAGATTAGTTAAAGCGACCCTGTAGCTTCCACTGAAGCGTCCGCTTATGAGGGTGGAGCGGGTATTTAGTGGGGCGCTGACGGGCTCTGGGCTAATGGCCGCTACCGACCCAAGGCGGACACTTGGGATCTCCAGAAAACTCTCAGATTTAGCCCTAATTCAGCGACCAATGTAGCTTATGGGAGCGTATTCTGGACCCTTTGTCTAAACCATGAGGCAGCGTTGCAAAGTGCGCTGTGGCGCCTAATTTCTAACCCTGAGGCGAGCTATCCAGCAGGTTTGCGATCAAGCCGCGATGAATTGCTTCATAGAAGGGTTATAGAACATTCCAATCTCGCCTGTAAAAGTGCTACATTTAGTGCCTATACCAGATATATCAATAACTTAGATGCTGGATGCCTGCAGAAGGGAAGAGAGGCCTGCCTGGCAGTCATATATGATTAATCAGTCTTGTAAACAAAGGATGGAACTATGAAATATTTCAGTAAAATTCTTTTACCAGTCATATTGGCATTGTTGGCTCTTCCAGCCTTCTCATACGGCCAATCCAACGAAATCACCTTCCACAAAGACATCGAGCCGATCTTGCAGCGTAGCTGCCAGAACTGCCATCGGATTGGTGGTGGCGGTCCAATGTCATTGGTGACTTTTGATGAAGTCGCCCCCTTCGCCGGACTGATCGAATTCAAGACAGGTTTGCGAGACGAGGCTGGAGCCATGCCGCCATGGTATGTAG
>Ga0302117_10001212_pt1 | contig 12225 bp, 8 predicted proteins | sample AG5_322_MG_FD_203112 | JGI IMG/M metagenome (GOLD analysis project Ga0302117, IMG submission 203112) | Marine microbial communities from Western Arctic Ocean, Canada - AG5_32.2 | ecosystem: Environmental > Aquatic > Marine > Oceanic | place: Canada: Western Arctic Ocean | collected 2017-10-01 | reverse complement strand
GATGGCGCTTATGGTATTCCGTTTCCTGGGTTAATTTACACCCCAGCTACCCCCTTTTGGAATGACAACACCATTGTGTGTTTAAGCTTATCTAAATTCGGCTTACCCGGTGCCCGCACTGGGATTGTGGTGGCTAATGAAGAAACCATTCACACCATTGCAGGTATTAATGCCATTATTAATCTAGCCAGTGGTAGCTTTGGTGCAGCACTGACCACAGGCTTAATTGCTTCAGGAGAAATCATTGATCTAAGCCAAAAGGTAGTGCGCCCTGCGTATGAAGCACAATTGACGTTTGCACAAAACACCTTACATAAAGTAATGGACCCTGCAATTCCATACGCTATGCACAAACCAGAAGGGGCCATGTTCCTTTGGCTGTGGTTTAAAGGCATGCCTATTACTAGTCAAGAGTTGTACGAGCGGTTAAAAGCGCAAGGCGTGATCGTAGTTTCTGGGCATAATTTCTTTGTGGGTATTACCGATGATTGGCAACATCAACACGAATGTATTCGTATCAACTATGCTGCGCAAAGCCCCGAGCGTATTGCTAAGGGTTTGCAGATTATTGCACAAGAGGTCCTTAAGGCTTATTTGGGTTAACACCTCTAACAGGAGGGGCTGCCAGATAATTGGATTAATTAGGCTCTTAGCTCTATTCAATACCTTAAAAAAGCAGTATTGTGGCGGCCTAAAGATCAGCGCTTATGGTGGAGATACACGCCATGTTGCAAGAAATAAAAGCCAGCTGGGCCCTGTTATTGGGCATCGGCTTTATCATGGTAGGCAATGGATTACAGGGTACACTCCTTGGCGTCCGTGCTAGCTTAGAAGGGTTTAACGTATTTACCACTGGTGTGGTGATGTCGTTTTATTTTTCGGGTATGTTGGTTGGCAGTATTATTGCGCCTAAATTGGTATCCAGAGTAGGGCACATAAGAGTGTTTGCTGCCTTAGCTTCAACGGCCTCTATTGCTATCCTTTTACACAGTATCTATGTTAATCCATACACATGGAGTTTAATGCGTTTTGTCACGGGCATCTGTTTTTCGGGATTGTTTGTGGTGGCGGAAAGCTGGTTAAACGACAGGGCCAGTAACGAAAATCGTGGTGCTATTTTGTCTGTGTACATGGTTGTCATTACCTTGGGCATGGGCAGTGGCCAGTTTTTACTTAATGTGGCAGACCCAGCCAGCACAGAACTATTTATTCTTATCTCTGTCATTATCTCGTTTGCACTAGTGCCTATACTTCTTACAGCTCGTCCTGCTCCTGCCTTCGATCAGGGTGTTAGCATGTCTATTTTTGCCTTGTATAAAGTCTCTCCTTTAGCAGTTATTAGTAATGCTTTAACGGGTGCAGCTCATGGTACAGCATTCGGTTTGGGGGCCGTGTACGGGTTACAAAAAGGCTTTGATAATAGCTTAGTGGCGTTATTTATGGCGTCTTTTTTGTGGGGTGGTTTCTTATTGCAGTGGCCAATTGGATGGTTGTCTGACAGGTATGGTCGTCGTGGTGTAATGCTAATTAACGCCATGGTGGCAGTCATATTATGTTTGTTGGCCTCTGCATGGGACACCACAAGTGATAGCTATATTGTGCTCATCGTTATTGTGGGTGGTTCGGTCATGCCCATGTATTCCTTATGTATTGCCTATGCCAGTGATCGGTTATCTCCAGAACAAATTGTCTCTGCCAGCGGTGCTATGGTAATGGCTTCTGGTATTGGTTTGAGTATTGGCCCTATTATGGTGGCTTTTGCTATGTCGAGCCTTGGCCCAGATGTTTATTTTGTGGGTATAGCTATTGCTTTTGTAGCCATTGCTTTAGCAGTGCTAAACAGCATGCGCTATCGCGAGGTTACTCCAGAAGACGTGGAAGATCAGTCGCCAATGTTAGCTGCTGGTGTCATCGGTACGCCTATTGCAGCCTTTGCAGCCCCAGATGCGCAAGACTATGCTGAAGCCCTTGAGGAAGATGGGCTAGAGCAGCTGGATGATAGTGACGAATGGACCCAGGCACCTATGGCTGGGCCAGAAACCGCTATCCCAGACACAGATGAAGCATCAGAAGAAGACCACTATTAACTCAGCACATGATCTGTGTTGATGACCAGACAACTAATGGTGTTAATCTAAACCAATAAAGCCACCGGTTTGATGCTGCCAGAGTTTGGCGTAAATACCACCAAGGGCAAGCAACTCTTTATGGCTACCTTGCTCAATTATATTACCCTCATCAATGATTACCAAGCGATCCATGGCGGCGATGGTCGATAAACGATGGGCAATGGCAATTACAGTTTTGCCTTCCATAAGGCGGTTTAAACTTGCCTGTATGGCAGCTTCCACTTCTGAATCTAATGCCGAAGTGGCCTCGTCTAATACCAAAATAGGTGCGTTTTTAAGTAGCACACGAGCAATAGCGATACGCTGACGTTGTCCGCCTGAAAGTTTAACACCCCGTTCTCCCACCTGAGCCATATAACCACGGTTACCTTTTAAATCCTCTAAGTCATCAATAAACACATTGGCTTCTGCTTGTTTGCAGGCTTGTAACAATTCAGCGTCAGTAGCGTCTGGCTTGCCATACACTATATTTTCACGCACTGAGCGATGCAGTAGGGAAGTATCTTGGCTCACCATGCCAATGGCGGCTCGCAAGCTGTCTTGGGTGACTTGGCTAATGTCTTGCCCATCAATCACAATTTTTCCACTTTCTAAATCATGAAAACGCAGCAATAAATTAACTAGGGTAGATTTGCCTGCCCCAGAACGCCCGACAATGCCCACTTTTTCTCCCGCTTTAATCTGTAGGCTCAGACCATCGATGACCCCATGGCTTTTACCGTAGTGGAAGCAAATAGCATCAAAGTTGATGTGGCCATGGGTTACTTTTAACGCAGTGTCAGCATTATTGCGCACCGTTTGAGGCTGGGAAATAGTGTGCATAGCATCCATTACAGTGCCTAAACTCTCGTAAAAGTCATGCACTTCCCACATTAGCCAATCAGAAAATCCTTGTAAGCGAATGGCGAGGGCTAAACTGACTGCGATCATGCCTAAGCTAGCACTATGGTTAAGCCATAAATAAATATCCACTGCCGCCGTCGCAAAAATAAGCAGGCTATTTAAACTAGTAACAATGACATCCATCCAGGTACTGAGGCCCATCATTTGAAACACATTGAGCAAAAAAGAATTCATAGACGATTTAGCGTAATCCGTTTCTTGTTGCGTATGGGCAAACAGTTTTACGGTGCTAATGTTGGTGTAACTATCAACGACTCGGCCAGTCATAATTGCTCGTTTGTTGGCTTGCTCTTCGGCAATGCGACCTAAGCGTGGCAGAAAGTAAATCATGGTGCCGATAAAAAGCACCAACCATATGGCAATAGGTGCGGCCATACGCAGGTCGGTATTTGATAACAGCACCAGCATAGAAATGATGCCCACCACCACGTAGGCAAAAGTGTCGCAAAGCTTACCCACGACTTGCCTAACGGCCACTGACCCTTGCATGACTTTGGCGGCAATACGGCCTGCAAAATCATCTTGGTAAAAATCTAAGCTTTGTTGTAATAAGTAACGGTGAGCCAACCAACGCACACGCATGGTTAAGTTGGGTAACAGGGTTTGCAAACGAATGAGGTTGTTAAGCAGACCAATAACGGGCACCACAAGCACTATTAATATGCCCATTAGCCATAATGTGCTCGCTTGATCATCTAAAAATGTGGCTCTGTCTTGCACACTTAGCCAATCAACCAACTGACCCATAAACCCAAATATAATAACTTCGGTTGCAGCAAAGGCACCCGCAGTGAGGGCCAGTAAAAACATATAACGTTTCATGCCATCGCAATAGTGCAAACAAAAACGCCACACCCCTTTGGGGGGTTGTTGAGGTTGCTCTGGGGGGTAGGGATCAACTAAATTTTCAAAAAACTTTAACATAATGGCAGGCATCTGATGCTAACAAGAGTGTATTCTAGCCTATAAACGGGGGCTAGTTTGTGTTTATGGGCTAGTTCGTGTTTATGGGGAGGTGACCCATAAACTTATGCTATTAGGTGGTCTGTTTTAGCGGCCATTATGAAATCGTTATGATGCAAGCCATTAATCGTATGCGTCCACCAAGTAACGGTGACTGAGCCCCATTCAGTCAAAATCGCTGGGTGGTGGTCTTCTAATTCGGCTATGGCACCCAGTTGATTAGTGAACTCTAACGCCGATTTAAAGTTTTTGAACTTATATTGGCGCTGCAGTTGGGTAACTCCGTTCACAAGAATAGGCCTCCAGTGAGGAATTTCCTGCATTAAAATCACTTGTTCTGCCTCGGCGACTGTCGCAGCCCCCATGTGACAAGGCGCACATTTTAATTGGCTAATGTTCATACCATCACTCACTATGTGTTAAAAGTACCTAAGGCTAACATGGCTTAGTTAGCTCTTGCCACGCCTGATGTTGACTAAGATAAATGGTGCCAGTTAATTGGCCAGCGAAGTTGATCCTTTGTAAGCGATCCAGTACGGGTCCTTTAACTTCTGACAAGTGCATTTTAATGCCTTGATCGTGCAATCTCTGGTTAAATTCCAATAGGCTTTCAACGGCACTGGAATCAATATGATTAATGCCCGACGCCATTAGAATCAAATGCTCAATGCAGGGGTTTCGAGCTAATAATTCATTGAGCTGATTGTCTAAATAACGCACGTTACCAAAAAATAAACTTTCATCAATACGCAAAGCAATGACCTGTTCAAACTGCTCAACCTTGTGGCGATCTATATTGCGGAAGTGTTGACCCCCAGCTACAGGGCCAACAACAGCAGTATGAGGGCGGCTTGTGCGCCATAACATTAGGGAAATAGTGGTGACTACACCAGCCATAACACCTGCTTCTACGCCCACAAAAAGCACCATGCCAATGGTAATCATCATTGCCACAAAGTCGTGTTTACTGTACTTCCAAGTAAATTTTATTTCGTTGGGCTCGATTAATGTGAGTACAGCCACCACTATAGTTGCGCCAAGCACCGCCTTAGGCAGTAGCGATAAGTAAGGGGTAAGGTAAAGGCTAGCTAGCGCAATACCAACAGCAGTAAATACACCTGCCATAGGAGTGCGTGCACCAGCATCATAGTTAACTACAGAGCGTGAAAATCCACCGGTTACGGCAAAGCCGCCAGAGGCTGCAGAGGCGACGTTTGCAGCCCCTAAGCCCAATAGCTCATGGTTTGGATCAATTTGCTGTCGGCGTTTGTTAGCCAAGGTTTGAGCCACAGAAATTGATTCAACATAACCAATTAAGCTAATCATAATGGCAGAAGGCATCAAAGTAGACACTAATAACCCGCTTAATTCAGGCCATGCCAGTGTTGGCAGGCCTGATGGTATATCGCCTACAACTTTTAAGCCGTGTTGATTTAAATCCAAATTTGAGACCAATAAAATCGATATAATTACGGCACTTACAGGCGCCAGTTTGCTCAGAGCTGATGCTGAATTTTTACTCATAAAGCGACATAAAACGTGGGTTAGGGGAGCACGAGCCCACCATAAAAATAGGATACTTATCACGCCCACACCAACTGTAAGCAGGTGCGTGTGTCTACCATATTGCAAAAGCCCTTGGGCTAACTCAGGCAAGTTATGGCCACCTAAAGGGATGCCCAAGATATGTTTTAATTGGCCCAGAGCAATAAGAATTCCAGCGGCAGTAATAAAACCTGTGACTACAGGGCGGCCTAACAAATTAGCAATAAACCCTAACTTAAATAAGCCCATAATTAACATTAGCATGCCTGACAAAAGGGCTAAGGTCATGGACAATGTTAAGACGTTTAAACCGCTATTGATATGTGCTAAACCCACAGCATTAGCCGATAGAAGAGAAATAATAGCGACTGGGCCAACAGCTAATGTGCGACTTGAACCAAACAGTGCATAGGCTAAAAGTGGCAGTATGCTTGCATACAAACCAGTAGCCGGAGGCAACCCAGCTAACATGGCGTAAGCCAAACTCTGGGGAATGAGCATTATGGTTACAATGATTGCGGCCATTGCGTCGGCCTGCAAAGCACTCTTATTGTAGGTTTTAAGCCATACCAATGCGGGCAGTTTTTTCAGTGGGTTCCAGAGTGCTATTGTCACGTTTTTTAGGTGCCCAGTTGGTTAACAGGAATTTTAATATAGGCAATACCGTTGTCTTCAGTAGGTGGCATATGGCCTGCACGCATATTAACTTGCACCGAGGGTAACAGTAAGCGTGGTGCGCTTAACTTTGCATCTCGCGCTTTACGCATGTCGATAAATTCTGCCTTAGTTTTACCCACCAGGTGAATATTACTGGCTTTTGATTCAGCTACTGTGGTTTCCCAACGGTACTCGCGGCCACCTGGGGCATAGTCATGACACATAAATAAACGGGTTTCATCTGGCAAACTTAAGATCTGTTCCATAGATTCATACAAAGTGGTGGCATCGCCGCCTGGGAAATCACATCGTGCTGTTCCATAATCAGGCATGAACAAGGTATCGCCTACAAAGCAGGCATCGCCTATTACAAAGCTCATACAAGCAGGTGTGTGGCCTGGCGTATGCAGAGCAGTCATGGTCAAGTTACCAATCTTTAATTCTTCGTTAGGCGTCAATAAGTGGTCAAACTGGCTACCGTTGCGCGCAAAACTATTTTCTACGTCAAATAAGTCACCAAACATATCTTGAACATGTGTGATTTGATCGCTAATTGCTATTGTTCCGCCGAGTTGCTTTTGAATATAGGGTGCAGCAGACAAGTGATCTGCGTGCACATGGGTTTCTATTAACCAAGCTATGGTAAGGCCTTGCTGCTTAATACTTGAAATCACTTTGTCTGCCGAGTCTGTGCGTGTGCGACCCATATTGGCATCGTAGTCTAATACAGTGTCAATAACTGCGCACTTTTTCGTATCTGGGTCTGCGATGATATAGGTTATGGTGAATGTGGCTTCATCAAAAAAGGCAGTAATCATAGGTTTAGACTGAGTCATGGTATCTCCAAGTGCGCTATTTGGTTAACTTGACGTTATTTTACGACTATTTTCCTGAATAATCAAATAAGGTTATAACCTTATTCTTTTAATTCATAAGCACTCATGAAGATTAACTGCTCAGGGCGATAAATTTTGTTCACGTGGAAATTATAAGTTAAATTAAGGGTTCAATTTAACTTATAATTTATTTTTTTAAGCTAATACTTTTCTATTTTTTATGTGGTTTTTTCTATAAAAAGGCCTTACCTTTGCTCGGTTAAAGCCTATAATAAAGCCTTACATTTTACTGCCAATTTGGAACCCAGATATGTCCACAGATGCTTTTAATGCACGTGAATTCCGCGACGCCTTGTCATCATTTGCTACAGGCGTCACTGTAGTCACCTGCCTAGACTCAAATGGAGAGCCTGTTGGCGCTACTGCCAGTAGCTTTAATTCTGTGTCTATGGATCCTCCATTAATTTTGTGGAGTATTACCAAGACTGCCTACAGTGCTGATGCGTTTATTAATGCTAAACACTTTATCGTTAATGTGTTGAATGCAGAGCAGATAGATATTTCCAACAAATTTGCCCGCAGTGGCATCGACAAGTTTGCAGGTGTTGTTGTAGAGCCTGGTATGGGTGGCGTACCCATATTGCCAGGTAGTATAACGTGCTTTGAATGTGAAGCTTGGGCTACCTATGATGGTGGAGACCACGAAATAATTGTTGGGCAAGTGAAAGGCTTGCGCAGTGCAGTAGGTTCTGGATTAGTGTTTTACCGGGGAGCTTATGCGACTGCCGAAGCAATTCCTACCTTGGCCTCAGTAGAAAGCAATGATGTGAGCCACTTTATTGACAACTACTTGTTGTATTTCATGTCACGAGCCACTCATCAAATGGGTGAAGAGTTTCATCAGCTAGTGGTGGATGACGGCCTTACAACTAAAGAATGGCGAGTATTGGCGTGTTTATATAATGAAAACAGCATGAGCTTAGCTGACCTTTCTAAGCGCACTATGGTAGATCAAGCCACTTTGTTGGAGCTGTCTATAGATTTGCAAAAACAAAACATGGCTCGGGTTCAACACCTAGACGCAGGTACTAAAATCACTGGAACAGGAGCGGGTCAGGAGCGAGTAGAGCACTTGATTAAAGAGTGTCAAACTGCAGAAAGTAATGCTTTGGAAGGGCTAGACAGTGGTGCAGCAGAAACTTTAAAGGCCATGTTAAAGCGCATTATAAAAAACACTGATTAAATAAAGATCAGTTTGGTTCGCTTGGGTTAAAAGCAGAGTTGGTGGGTAAAAGATCACCATAATTTGGCTTGCGCTTTTGACCTTTGCTCGTTATTGCTTCCAGCATATCTACTTCGGGTTGAAACATACCTGCCTGCCAAGTTGCTTGATAATTTAAAGCATTAGAAATATCGTGGTCACGCCCATAATTTATGATTTCTTTGCAACCGTGAATAGCTACTGGTGAATGGTTGGCGATCGTTTCAGCTATATCCATCACCGCGCTTAGCATGGTCTCTGCGTCTCCCATAACTTGATTAACTAAGCCACTTGCCAAGGCCTCTTGGCTCATCATTCGACGCCCTGTGTAGGCTAACTCTTTGGCTAAACCTGGTGCGATAAGCCTAGGCAAGCGTTGTAAAGTGCCCAAGTCTGCTGCCATTCCTAAACGAATTTCTTCTATGCTGATAAAGGCATCTTCACTCATATAACGGCAGTCACATGCACACACTAAGTCTAAGGCACCACCAATAGCGCCACCTTGGATGGCTGCCAACACAGGAATACGCATATTCTCTACACTGCTAATAATGGCTTGCAGCTGCAATACTAGTTGGCGCATGTGTTCGTTACCACGGGCGGCGTCTTTAGGGCGTTTAAGAGCACCACTTGTAAATACGGCTAAATCCATGCCTGCACAAAAATGTTTTCCTTCGCCACTAATAACTAATACCCGTGCTTGAGCACCTTCATTGATCGCTTTAATGGCGCAGGGGAATTCTTGCCAAAATGCTAGCGTCATGGAATTGTATGTTTGTGGCCGATTAAACCGTAAATGGGCCACATGGTTGCTAAAGGTTAGGTCAAAACTAGTGTATTCCATAATCTGTGCCTTATAGTTTAATCGCCAGTAACGTACCTTGGCGAATTGCACGTTTGGCATCTAATTCAGAGGCTTTATCAGCACCGCCAATGAGATGATATTCGCGCTCTAAGCCATTACATAAGCTTTGGTTGGGGTCTTGTCCTGCACATACAATAATATGGTCAACGTCTAAAACTTGTGCCTGTCCGGCAACAGTTAAGTGCAGGCCTTGGTCATCAATAGCCTGGTACTCACAACCAGCTAGCATGTTCACTTGTTTTTGCTGTAAACCTGTGCGATGTATCCAACCTGTGGTTTTTCCTAAACCAGCACCCACTTTGGTATGTTTACGTTGTAATAAATAAATCTCTCGCGGCGAAGGTTCTATATTTTGTGATATGCCTGCTACACCACCACGGGCTTGCATCGTCATATCAATGCCCCATTGAGACATAAACTGCTTAATGTCTTTACTGGGTTCACACTTACCATGGGTTAAAAATTCCGCCACATCAAAGCCTATGCCTCCAGCACCAATAATGGCCACTTTTAGACCCACCTTTGCGCCCTTAATGACGTCTAAGTAGTTGAGCACTTTAGCATGGTCATAGCCCGGAAGGTCTAGGTCTCGTGGGCTAATACCTGTCGCCACAACAAGTTCGTCTGTCTGCAGGTCATTTAACTGCGCAGTAGTTAACATGGTGTTTAGCTTCACATCTACGTTAAGCTCTTTTAGTCTTACCCCAAAATAGCGCAGTGTTTCAGAAAACTCTTCTTTGCCAGGGATCTTCTTAGCAATATTGAATTGGCCACCAATTTCATCGTTAGCATCATATAAAGTGACACTATGGCCACGTTCCGCTGCAGTGACGGCACAGGCTAAACCGGCAGGGCCTGCACCAACAATGGCAACAGTCTTTTTAGCCTGAGTTGGCTTAATTATAATGCGAGTTTCTTCACACGCTCGTGGGTTAACTAAACAGCTACTAAGTTTGCCATTAAAAATATGATCTAGGCAGGCTTGGTTGCAGCCAATACAGGTGTTAATTCGCTCTGCTTGTCCTGCGGCAGCTTTATTGACAAATTCTGGGTCAGCCAAAAAGGGACGTGCCATAGAAATGAGATCGGCATCGCCATTGGCCAAAACACGTTCGGCCACTTCGGGTGTGTTAATCCGGTTAGAGGTGATAACAGGAACAGTGAGGTGTTTACGCACTCGATGAGTGACCCAAGTAAACGCGGCCCGTGGAACTTTAGTCGCAATGGTGGGGATACGGGCTTCATGCCAACCAATACCGGTATTAATCATGCTTGCACCGGCTTGCTCAATCGCTTGGCCTAACTGAACCACCTCGTCCAAATTACTGCCTTCTGGAACTAGATCTAGCATGGAAAGCCGGTAAATAATGATAAACTTTTCACCCACGGCAGCGCGCACACGTTTTACAACTTCAATGGCAAGGCGAGTGCGGTTATCATAACTGCCTCCCCATTCATCATCGCGTTGATTCGTCCGTGTAACGATAAACTGATTTAAAAAATAGCCCTCACTGCCCATGATTTCTACACCATCATAACCCGCACTTTGAGCTAAACGAGCACTGTTGGCGAAGTCTTCTATTTGTTGCTCAATGTCTTCACTAGCCACTTCTGCTGGGGTAAAGGGGTTAATAGGTGCTTTAATAGCCGATGGGGCGATGGCATTTGGGGTATAGGCATAGCGACCAGTATGCAGAATTTGCATACAAATTTTGCTACCAGCTTTGTGCACGGCTTTGGTTATCAGCTGGTGGTTAGCCACTTTATCTGCGTTATCTAGCGCTGCAGCACCCACAAATGTTAGGCCTTGTTGGTTTGGCGATATTCCACCTGTCACAATAAGGCCCACACCACCGCGGGCACGTTCCGCAAAATACTCTGCTAGGCGCTCAAAACCGTCTTTGGCTTCTTCTAGGCCAGTGTGCATAGAACCCATGATGACGCGGTTTTTTAATCTAGTAAAACCCAAGTCTAACGGGGCTAATAAATGAGGATAGGATGCAGCAGGTGCAGAAGCAGTCATAATTAAAACGCTTGTTTGGTCAAGAGGCTGTCAGGTTAGGGCCTGCAGCCCAGCGGGTCAAGTTATGAGTGGTTCATGACTAAAAGGTCAATCATTCTCTTGTTCTTTATAAGGCAATGCTGTTTTTGCCCATTTCATGTATTCTTCTATTTGTTTAGCTTCTGTTTCACAGTACTGTTTAATCGCATCATTAAAACCAGGTTCTGCTAAATAGTGGTAAGAATGGGTATGCTGAGGTACAAATCCACGGGCAAGTTTATGCTCACCCTGGGCGCCTGCATCAAAATGGGGAATACCTTTTGCAATGCAATAATCAATGCCTTGGTAATAACAGGTTTCAAAGTGGAGAAAATCTATTTCTTCAAAACAACCCCAATAACGCCCATAAAGTGTTTGATCGTCAACAAAAAAAAGTGCATAGGCGAGGGGGGATTGTTGATTTGATGCGGTCACCAGTAATAGGTTTTCTGGCATTTGAGTGAGTAACTGACAAAAGAATTCATAGGTTAAATAACCTTGTTGGCTGCGTTTCAAGTAAGTGCTCTGATAGCAGGCATAAAACTCTTTCAAGGCTTGTAGACTAATATCACTACCTTGTTGCCAGGTAAATGTAATGCCTTGTTCAGCAATCATTCTGCGTTCTTTATTGATGGACTTTCGCTTGCGTGAGGTAAGCCTGGCAGTAAAGTCTGCAAATTCATTATAGTGCTCATTGTACCAATGATATTGGCAGCCAGAGCGTTGATGCCATGATTGCTCTTTAGCAGGTTGCCAATCGGGTTTTTGAGCAAACAACCAATGCCAGCTGCTTAACTTTAACTGAGCGCACAAGTTGGGTAATTGCTGGCTCAAAAAGGTAAGAACCTTGGTCAAATCTGCACCTTCAGCTAGCAATATTCGTGGGCCAGCACAGGGTGTAAAAGGAACTGCACTAATAAGCTTAGGGTAATATTCTAAACCATAGCGATGATAAGCATTTGCCCACTCAAAGTCGAATACATACTCTCCCTGAGAATGAGTTTTAACATAGCTAGGTATAAGTG
>Ga0302117_10001205_pt1 | contig 12248 bp, 11 predicted proteins | sample AG5_322_MG_FD_203112 | JGI IMG/M metagenome (GOLD analysis project Ga0302117, IMG submission 203112) | Marine microbial communities from Western Arctic Ocean, Canada - AG5_32.2 | ecosystem: Environmental > Aquatic > Marine > Oceanic | place: Canada: Western Arctic Ocean | collected 2017-10-01 | reverse complement strand
CCGCCCGAAGTCGACGGTCGGCATCCCCTGCACCAGGATCTGCGCTATTTCGCCTTGCGCCCGGTGGACGGGATCCTGGGGACATGGACGGCTATCTCCACGGTGAACCGTGAGAACGGCTGTCTGGCTGTGATTCCAGGTAGTCACCGTGAGGGCCTACGCGAGCATGGGAAACCCGGCTGGGAATTCGTGAACCGCGGTTTCCACGCGGTGGAAGGCGCGGATCGCGATGCGCGCGTGCACATTGAAATGCAGCCCGGAGATACTCTGCTGATTCATCCCCTGCTGATTCACGGCAGCGGGCGCAACCGCAGCGACGGATGCCGCCGGGCGATCTCGGCGCATTATGCCGCCCGGGCCTGCGAACGACCCCCGGGTACGCCCAAGCGCGCGCCTGTGGTTCGCATGATTCCCGACGCTCGGCACTGACCGGGCACTGAACGGGCGCGGGCTCAGCGGCGCGCGTCGCGTCGTGCCCGCAGGTCCTCCAGATAGCGCGCCGCGGAGGCTCGGCCTTCGGGATCGCGCAGGCCAGCCAGGAGTCCGTCGGCATCGGACCAGGATCGGCTGATCCCGAGCATCTCGCTGGTTACCGCGTTGGTGTGACGCTTGGTCGAGAGAAGCGCGAGTTTCGGCTTGGCGGCGAGTTCCGCCGCGAGTTTTTCGACGGCTTCGTCCAGGTCCGATGGCTTGACCACGCGGTTCACGAACCCGGCCAGCCGGGCCTCCTCGGCGCTGAAGGGCCGACACGTCATCACCAGTTCTTTGGTCAGGGCCGGACCGATCTCCCGGACGAGCCGGGGAATGCCCCCCCAGGCCAGGGGGATTCCGAGGTCGATCTCGGGAATCGCGAAGCGCACATCTTCCGCTGCGACGCGCAGGTCGCAGGCCGAGGCCAGAACGAGTCCGCCCCCGACGCAATGTCCCTGGATCCGAGCGATTGTCACTGCGTTCATGTTCTCCATGGCGTCCGCCATTACCCGGCCTGTGTCTGCGTCACGCCGTGGGTCCGAGACCCCCTCCGCATCGGGCTGACCGAACTGGCTGACATCGGCCCCCGCCGAGAAAGCACGCCCCTGGCCCGAGACCACCACGACCTTGAGGTCGGCATGGGTGTCCAGAAAGCGGGCGGCCTCGGCAATCTCCTGCAGGGCATCGGAGCCCAAGGGGTTGAGCCTTTCCGGTCGCGTCAGGGTGAGGCAGCCTCGCTCGCCGTCTACGCTCGCCTCGAGGGTCTCGAATTTTCGTATCGCCATCGGTTCGTCTCCTTGGGGCGCCGGGGTGGGTAGGGGGGGTTGGGTGGGTAGGGTGGGTACGGTTGGGAGGCTGGGAACGGTGAAGGCGGGAGCGTAGAGGCTGTGGCGTAATCGGCAACGAGCCCCGGGGAGGGTCGTCGGGGCCCGACCCCGAATGCGTTGGGCCGTGGGCCAATCCGGTATCCGTTGGGCATACTCTCCGCGGGGAAGGCCCGATCCATTGGCACCCCGGTGGTGGCGAGGGAGGGACTCAGCTGTGGAATCCAGGAAGGGCCGAGCCTGATGGCGACGTTTGCGACCGCGCGCGAGCCCCGGCTCCGCGTCGCCCGGGCGCTGGGCCGGAGTCTTCTGCTGGGCTTGGTCTTGGTCCTGGTCGAGGCCGGGGCTCCGGCCCGGGCCCAGGAATCGCCAAATTTTCCAGACTTCCCGGGCAGTCGCCCGCTGGTTCTCCCCGAACCCCCCGTGTCCCAAGAAACCGACCCGGTGGCACTGCCCGCCGCCCCGCTCGCCCCGAGCCCGGGTGCCAGGCTTCGCATCGAGGTGAGCCGGATTGAAGTCGAGGGCAACACGGTTCTTCCCCCGGCGGCCCTGGCCGAACTCAGCCGGCCCTATATCGGTCGGCCCTTAGGGAGCGAGGACCTGCAATCCCTTCAGGACACGCTGACCCGGGCCTACGTGAATGCGGGCTACGCGAACAGCTGGGCCACTTTGCCCGATCAGGATTTCGTGGGCGGGGTTCTCAGGGTGCGGATCGTGGAGGGGCAGTTGTCGGACGTGGTGGTCACGGGGAACCGTGGGTACTCGGCGGATTACCTGGGCGAGGGCTTGCGAGGTCCTCCGGGCCAACCCTTGAACGCCTTTGATCTCGAGGCAAGGATTCAGGTCCTTCGCGCGGAGCCGGGTATCCGCTCGATTCGGGCCACCGTCCGCCCGGGCGTGTCTCGGGACAAGGCCATTCTGTTCGCCGAGGTGAGGGAAGCTCCGCGGCTGAATGCCAGCATCGATGTGGGCAACCTCTTTAACCCGACGATCGGAGAAATGGGGGGCTACCTCGGGGTCGGCGTTCTCAACCCCCTGGCGGGATGGGGCGATCGCTTTGGCATGATGGTGGGTCTGTCCGAGGGTTTGACCGATTTTCAATTCGACTACCAGATTCCGGTAGGGGACTGGGGGACCGGGTTGGGGGGCGATTTTCGTTACAGCGAGGCGACGATCGTGGAGCCGAGCCTCGAAGTTTTGGATATTCGGACGCGCTATTTGGCGGCGGCGCTCACGCTCTCTCAGCCCATCTGGCAAGGGAGCAACTACCAAATTGATGCGGGCCTGCGGGCCGAATGGCGGGAGAGTCAATCAACCGTTCTCGGTTTCCCCTTTGCATTTTCCGAGGCTGCTGGGGCCGACGGTCAGCTGCGCGATTTTGTCCTGCGCTTTTCCCAGAGTCTCTCGGCTCAGACGGGTAACGACGCCTTTGGCTTTCGCTCCACCTGGAATTTTGGACTGAATGTACTGGGCGCCACCTCGGCGCCTTCCTCCGACCGAGCCGACTTTGTGTCCTGGCTGGGCCAGGCCCAGTGGTTGCGCCGCTTGGAAGGCAGTGGGGTGGAATTGTTCTTGCGTGCCAATGTCCAACTGGCACTGGATCCCCTGCTTCCCTTCGAGCGCTTTTCGGTGGGCGGCCGGTTCAGCGTGCGGGGGTACCGGGAAAACCAAGAGGTTCGGGACAATGGTTATTCTCTCGGCTTCGAGGCAAGGATCCCGGTTCTGCGCGCTCCATCGGGTCGCACGATTCTGCGAGTTGGCCCCTTTGTGGATAGTGGGCGCTCGTGGAGTGAACCCCGCGCAGACACGGGGAGCCCGGTCAACCTTGCGAGCATTGGCGTGGAGGCTGTGTGGTCGCCTTCGCCCCGACTCCGTTTCGAATTGATCTATGGCTATCGACTGCTCTCGGTGACCGAGGCCGGAGAGAAGAGCCTTCAGGATTACGGCATCGAGTTCCGGGTCGTGGCTGCGACATTCTGAAAGAGCGAGAAGCGGGGACTAGGAATGGTTTCGGCGGATGCGTGCCGACGCGGCATGGGCATCGAGTCCCTCGAGTTCGGCCAACCGGGCGATCGCATCAATGGCCTTGTCGGGCATTCCGTTGCGATAGTGAACAGTGCCACTTCGCTTGAGAAAGGTGTAGACACTGATGCCGCTGGCAAAACGTGCTGTGGTGCCCGTGGGCAGGCAGTGGCTGGGGCCCGCGTAGTAATCGCCGGCGGCCACCGGGGTCTGGTGTCCGAGGAAGAATTCGCCCCCGTTGCGCAAGCGGCCCAGCCAAGCCTCGGGGTCCTTCACGGCGAGGTTGACGTGTTCGGCCGCGATGGTGTCGGCCAATGCAGCGGCCTGATCGGGCCCCTCGACGAGGAGTCCGGCGGATTCGTTTTTGAGCGCAGTCTCAATGGCCTCTACCCGGCCGCGCTCGGCCAACTGGACATCGACCTCGGCGGAGATGGCCTCCAGTACTTCCCGGGACCACGAAATCAGAAAACATTTTCCAGGATCGTGCTCGGCCTGGGCAATCAGGTCAGCGGCCACCCAACGGGGATTCGCGCTGGTGTCGGCCACGGTGACGATCTCACTTGGCCCGTAGAAACCGCCGTCGGTCCCACACGCGCCCGCCACGGTTTGCTTGGCCAGTTGAACAAAAACATTGCCCGGCCCCGCGATCATTTCCACCGACTGGACGCGTTCGGTGCCAAAGGCGAGGGCGGCCACCGCTTGAGCACCCCCAATTCGGTAGAGAGTCTCAATGCCGAGCATCCGGCAACAGGCCAACAGTTCTGGGGCTAAATCGCCCGAGGTGGCACCCGGCCGCCGGGTCGGCGGCGGGTTGACGACCCTAAGGCATTTGGGATCCACGCCCGCGGCCAGAGCGGGCACTGCCAGCATCACGAGGGTCGAGATGAGAACGGCCACGCCGCCCGGAACTGTGAGGCCCGCACTGGCTACGGGCTCAAAACGCAGGCCCAGTTCGGCTCCGGCCAACTCAATTCGCGGCGGATCAGAGGGTCGAATATGCGTTTGGTAAGCCCGGACGTTGGCAATGGCGTCCTCCAAGACAGCCCGCAGAGCGGGGTCGAGTGAGGCCTCGGCGCGGTCCATCTCGTCGCTCTCCACGCGAATTCGATCGGCGGAGAAATCGGGGTCGGTCCAGCGCCGCATGGCGTCCACCACCGCGTCGTCCCCGCGTCGGCGAACGTCCTCGACCAGCTCGGCGACGGTTTCTGCCTCAGGCCCTGCCAGGGAGGCAGTGGCGCGGAGGCCCCGCAGGCGAACCGACCAAGCCGCGAGGCCTTCGGTAGACGTGAGATCGATGAGCGGAAGAGGCATGGGAAAAGCGGGCCCAGTTGAATCCGGCAGGGAGTGCCGGTGCGAATTTCGGAACAGGTCGTCGAGGGGCGCAAGCTTAGCGGTGAGTCGCTTGCTGCGCCGGGCCTCGGTTTGTCCGAGGCTGGGCAGGGGCCCGAGAGTGGGTTACATCCCTGGGTCCAGGGGCAAGGGCTCGCGTGTAGTTCCACGCGGGCGCGTGTTTTCCCCGGGCGTGTCGGCGCCGAAGCCGGGGTCCCGGGCGAACAGCCGAAATGCTTCTACCCCACACTTGAGGAGATCCAGCCATGGGAACATTCGCCATCAGCGGCTGTGCAACAGGAATTGGCGCCGCCACCCGAAAACGATTCGAGGCCGACGGCCATCGTGTGATCGGGATCGACCTTCGGGACGTGGAGGTTGCGGCGGATCTCTCCACCGTCGAGGGCCGAGAGCAGGCGATCGCCGAGACGCTTGAGGCGTGCGGGGGGCGGCTGGACGGCACCATACTTTGCGCCGGGCTGGGCGGGCATATCGGAAACAACGCCATGGTGGCTTCGGTAAATTTCTTTGGCGTGGCCGATTTACTCGACGGATTTTTCCCCGCTCTTCAAAAGGGCGAGGACCCGTCGGCTGTGGTCATGTGCTCGAACAGTGCTCAACTGGTTCCGGACGCGGGGACACTTCCCCTGGTAAAAGCCATGCTGGCCCGGGATGAGCCCGAGACCCGCCGGATTGCCGATGATGAGTGCACGGGGCAATTGGTGTACATGCTCAGCAAGAACGCCGTAGGGACCGACGTGCGTCGTCGATCCCTGGAATGGGGGGATGCCGGGGTCCGGATCAATGCCGTCGCCCCCGGGCCCATCCAAACTCCCCTGCTTCAGGGCGGCCTTGACACCCCGGGCATCGGCGACGCGATCCGGGAGTTCAAGGTCCCAGTGGGGCGTTGGGGGCGGCCCGAAGAAATCGCTGAGGTCGTGGCCTTCCTGATGGGACCCCATGGTGGCTTCGTGCACGGCTCGATCTGGTACGTGGATGGAGGCGCAGATGCCTTGACCCGAGCCGACCGGTTCTAGTGGAGCGAGGCACGGCTAGAGAATTTTGGGCAGAATCTCGCTGATGGATCCTCGCAGAATCAGGTGGGCCAAAGCGTCCATTTCTGTGGGTTCCGCGTTCAGGATAATCACCCGCGCCCCGGATTCCCGTGCCACGGGCACGACGCCTGCCACGGGGTAAACGCCCAGGGTAGTGCCCACCGCAAGGAGAAGGTCGCAGGCTTGGGCGGCTTCTTCGCACCGCTCGAGATCGCCGAGCACGAGTCCCTGGCCGAAGGAAATCGTGGCCGATTTGAGGATGCCGCTGCAGGAGCGACAGGCTGGGTCAGTCTCCCCCGCCCGAACCCGCGCGAGGGCGCGTTCCATGGGGGCCCTTTCGGAGCACTGCATGCAGACAACCTCGCGAAGGGTTCCGTGGATCTCGATCACCTTTTCGGGGTCGCTGCCCGCGTCCTGATGGAGGCCATCCACATTTTGGGTGATCAGGGTGTGGAGTTTTTCTTTGCGCTCCAGGCCGACCAGGGCTCGATGTCCCGGATTCGGGGAAGCGGCGGCTTGAGATTGCGCGAGCTTCATCTCCCAGGAGCGGCGGCGGACCTCGGGGTCGGCCATGTAGTGCGACAGGGTCGCCATTTTCTCGGCTTCAGGATTGCGAGTCCAGACGCCCTGAGGACCGCGAAAGTCGGGAATGCCCGAATCAGTGGAAACCCCGGCGCCAGTGAGAACGACTACCCGATCCGAGTCGTTGACGAGGTCTCTCGCCGCTTCGATTGCGGTGCCAAGGGCCTCTGACTCAGAAATCGACATTGCCTAATTCTGACGGTTGCCAGGAATAACGCAATCCATGAAGCACTCCATAAAACTATCAATGAAGCAATCCATGAAGCAATCCATGAAGCAATCCGTGTATAGCGATCAGGTTCTTGAGACCAAGCGCTTGAGGTCAGCTTCCTGAGGTCAGGGTGTCCGGCTCGCGTCCAGGGCACGAACTGCGGGGCGCTCATCCACGTTGAAATGCCGCGTGAGCAGGGCCTCCCGGATTTGGTCGTGATCCTTCGTGCTTCCTCGGCGCTGGGCGAGAATCCTGTCGACATCGGCCCAATAGGCCCGCAAACGATTCTGCCACTCCACCGAGGAGGAGGCGGTTCCATTGGCGGCCAAGGATTTCAGCGAGGCGGGTGAGGCGGGTGAGGTGGGTGATGTGGGTGAGGCGGGCAAGGGGAGAAGGGAACCTGAATCCGGCGGGCTGGCGAGTCCGCTCGGGGCGCTTCGCGGCACGGCGGGCTCCCCACTGGGGTCCCTTACATCGGGTTCCAGCCAGACCGCCACGATCACGGCGACACCGATGGCTACTCCCAGGATCCATCGCAATTGGCTTAACATGATTTCCCCATCGGTTGACCTTTCTCAAAACTAGAGTTTGGCTTAGGGCACAAAGGTATGAGGAGCATACTCAGGATTCAACAGCAATCGAAGGAAGTGCCATCGCGCTGGTCGTGCCAGTGCTCCCCGTCGAGGTAAACACCGGTTCGGGCGGCCTCGGCAAGGGTGCGGCCCGGGTGGATCACCCAGGGTCCGTCGCGCTCCACCCGCAGCCAAGCTTGCTGGCCGGGGGCAAGGGCGCGCTCGCGGTCGCCATCGCAGGCGATGAGTCCGGGGCCTTCCAGCGGCACTCGCTCGCCCAAGGCCAATCGGCGATGACCGGCGATCTCCACCGAGCGAAAGAGTCCAGGTGAAATGGCCGCCAGGAGTCGGTGCCGCCCAGCTCCGGGAGCCACGCATTCAACCAGGACCCCGAAATTCTCGTCCGCCGAGCAGGGCTCGAGCAGGCCGCCCACCGGTGACATGCCCACGGCATCCGGGAGGGCTCGGGAGAGTACCAGGGAGCGCATGCACTCCGGGTCGAAGGGCAGGAGATTTCCAGTGCTGTCATCCACCATCTTGACGGCGTCGATGAGCGCTAGGTCGTCCTCCTCACCGTCCACTTCGATCCGAATCACCTTGGCCGGCCGGGCGGCGGCATCCCGGGAAACTCGGCCCGCGGCCACGAGTCCCGCGGCGGCTCCGGCGACTGTGGCTTCGACCATGACAGGGAAGACGTTGTTGGTCCCCGTGGAAAGCGGAAGGATCGTTGCTTCGGGCCAAGTGCGGGCCACGATACGACTGGTGCCGTCCCCCCCGAGCACGGCCAGTGCCCCGCAACCCGCTTCTCGCATGAGCGTGACGGCGTCCACCGTATCCGAAGCGTTGCAACGTACGCCGATATCCTCCAAGCGAATTTCGATGTCTACGCCCAGGGCCTGGGCGGCGCCGTCGGCGATTCGGAAGGCGTCGTGAACCATAATGATCTGCTCGACACCCGCTGCCGCCGCACCGACAATCAATCGCTCCACCTGATTGCGCTTGCTCTCGTTGCTGGAAGGGCTGGCCCGGGCGAAAAGCCGGCGGGCATCCCGGCCGGAAGACGGGTTGATGATGATGCCTAGAGGTCGCTTTTCGCCGACCGCATTAGTGTGCATGAGAAGTCGTTGGGTCTCCGTGCGGTGGGTCTCCCGTCTCCTCTTGGAGATAGGTTTTCTCTGGATAGCGCATGGAAACAGGCACGAAGGCAAGGGCGGTGAGAAACATGGCCCCGGCAAAGAAAAGGTAGTAATCCGGACCGATCAGGCGAGTTTGCCCTTGAGCATCCTGGATTAGGAAATTCACCGCCGCGGTAAAGAGATTTCCAAGGGAAACGGAAAGCAGAAAGAGGGCCATCACCATGGACTTGAGCGCTCTGGGCGCCTGGGTGTACGCGAACTCGAGACACGTGATGGAGATCAGGACTTCCGCGGTGGTCAGAATCAGGTAGGCGGCCAACTGCCACGCAATGGTCGGGGTCTCCCCCGCCGCGATCCAGGCTTCGATTTGTGCGCTGAGCAAGTAGGCGAGAACAGTGATGAAAAAGCCACAGGCGATCTTGCGCAATGGCGTGGGCTCGGCCCAACGGGCCACCAGGGGATAGATCCAGACGTTGAAGACGGGAATCAGGATCAGGATCAGCACGGGGTTGATGGCTTGGACCTGGGACGGGAGCCATTCCATGCCCATGAAATTTCGATCCATGACCTGGGCCTGCAGTACCCAGGCCGATCCCGTCTGGTCGAAGAGGGCCCAGAACATGGCGACGAAGGCAAAGATGATCGCGAGTCGCCCCACAGCGGACAGGCCCTCAGCGCTGAAGAGTTGTTGGGTGAATGCCCGACCGGCAGGGGGCACATGAATGAATTCTTTCCGCCCGGCCCAGAAGACAACGGTTGCCAGGAACATGAGCCCGCCCGGGAGTCCAAAGGCGAGTTGGGGGCCGGAGTATTCGAGCAGGATCGGAGTGAGCAGGGTCGAAGCAAAGGCGCCGAGGTTGATGGCGAAGTAGAAATAGCCAAAGACCCGGCCCAGGAGGTGCCCGTTGCTGGCCCCAAACTGGTCGCCCACATGGGCGGAGACACAGGGCTTGATACCCCCGGAGCCCACGGCAATCAGGCCGAGCCCGGCGGCGAGACCCACGCGCGTGTCGTCGAGGGCCAGAACAAGGTGGCCCAGGCAATACACGCCCGACAGGATGAGAATGGTTCGGTACTTGCCGAGGTAGATGTCCGAGAGCAGGGCGCCCAGCAGTGGCGTGAAGTAGACGGCGGAAGAAAAAAGGTGGTACCAGGACTTTGCCTGGGCGTCGGTCATAACATCCGGGGCGCCGCTGCTGTCCACCAGGTAGCGGGTCATGAACACCACTAGGATCGCGCGCATGCCGTAGTAGCTAAAGCGCTCGGCAGCCTCGTTGGCCACGATATAGGGAATTCCGCCGGGAGTTCGATGGGAACTCGTCGGCGCAGTGCGATACGCGGCAGTGGACATGGCGTGTGTGCGTCCCGTTAGACCGCGGGTTGTTCAAACGGCCAGTTGGTGGTCTCGGTGCCCCCGTCCACCTCGAAGATCTTGCCCGTGACCCAACTCGAAGCGGGTGAGGCAAGGTAGAGCGCGGCCAAGGCGATATCGTCCACTTCACCCATGCGCGCCATGGGAGTCAAGGCCTCCATCTTTGAACGCGTGTCGGCGTCGAGGAAGGGTAGGAGCGCCGAAGTTGCGATAGAGCCCACCGCAATGGCGTTGACCCGGACTCGGGGGGCGAATTCCTGGCCCAGGAGCCGAGAGAGGGCCGAGAGAGCGGCCTTGGCCGTCCCGTACGCGGCAAAACCCGGCTGGGCCAGCCGACCCGCGGCCGATGAGATATTGACCACCGAGCCACCGTCGCCTTCAAGCATATGGGGCACCACCATGCGGGTGAGGTTCAGGGCTGTGGTGACATTGAATTGGAACGCGCGGTTGAACATTTCTTCGCTGGTGTCCAGGGCAGGGCGGGGCGGCGACCCTCCGGCGTTGTTGACCAGAATATCGATGCGCCCAAACCGCTCCAGGGTTTTCGCCACCGCGTTTTCGAGTTGGCTCGAATCGCTGACGTCGCAGGGCACGGCAAGGGCTTCGACGCCCAGGGCTCGCGCCTGGTCGGCGGTCTCGCCGATTTGCTCGGGTGTGCGCGCGGCGCAGACGACGTTCGCGCCGACTTCGGCAAACGCCAGGGCGCAGCCCTGACCGATTCCGCGGCCTGCGCCGGTGACCAGGGCGACTTTGCCATCGAGTTTGAACCGGTCCATCAACATCGCGATCCTTCCCTTCTTCCATCGACCGCGAAGGCGTCTTCGCGGGTCGGGGGCCCGAGTTCCATCCGGGGAAGCAGGCTAACAGATCGGCTCAGGAAAATTGCGACAGTGAGGACTGGATCATGGCTCCCGTGCCTTGGTCGGGCGCCGGGGAAATCCCGAACCCGGGGGCCGGGCGGCAGATGAACTCCGGGACTCTGAATGGCGACGGTCTCAGTCGCGGGGGTTCGAGCCCTCTTCGGGAGGCTCGGAAGTGAGGGCGGCGGCCTTGGCTCGGTCCTCCTGCCATTCTCCCCAACCCTTGTAGCCGAACCATGCGCTCAGGATCAAGAGCAGCCCGAAGCCGTATCGGTTGAAGGTTTGGTGCTCGACCATGTCCGGGTCGGCGTTTATCCACCCGTCGTATCCGAACCAGACCACCCCAGCGACGAGTAGGATGGGAAGGAAAAGAGGGTGGTCGAAGGGAGTCGGCGGCGGACCGGGCTCCGTGGGCTCCTTGGGATTTTTCTGATTTTGCTCTTCGGTCATGGCTGGACAATAACAAGTTCGTTTCGCGAGGGGGCGTACTTGGCGTCTGAATCTGACTTGACCCGGCCCGGTCTCGGGGCGATGGTTGGGAGGTGGCAGCCAACCAACAGTCGGAGGGGCGGGGGAGTAACTACATCACGCCCGAGGGATACGAACGCCTCCGGCTCGAGCACCATGAGTTGTGGAAAGACGAGCGCCCTCTTGTGACCCATCAGGTTTCCGTGGCGGCAGCCCTGGGCGATCGCTCGGAGAACGCCGACTACATCTACGGAAAGAAGCGCCTGCGCGAGATAGACGGCCGGCTGCGTTTCCTGGAGAAGCGAATGGAGGCGCTTCAAGTTGTTCCCCCCGACCCCGCGAGAGAGGGGGACCGAATCTTTTTTGGCGCCTGGGTCACCCTTGAAGAGGAATCCGGGGATCGGGTGCGTTACCGCGTGGTGGGCCCGGACGAATCGGACCCGGGAAATGGGCTGATCAGCATGGACTCACCCGTGGGCCAAGGATTGCTGGGCAAGAGCGTGGGCGATGAAGTGACGGTACGCCGGCCCAAGGGGGGGATCGACTACGAAATCGTCACCGTGGAATACGAGTCCCCGTCCGACACGCCCTAGTCGGGACGCGGAGGGTGACTCGGAATCGATCGAGATCCCCGCCGGCTTGAGGATCAGCCCTCGATGCCGGGAAGTGAGGCTTGGGTGGAACGCTCGAGGGGGGTGACAAGCCCTGCGGACATGATGACCTTGAAGCCGTCTTCGACGCTGAGATCCAGCTCCCGTGTGTCACTCTCGGGCACCAGTAGATAGAAGCCCGAGGTCGGGTTCGGCGTCGTGGGGATGAAGCAGTTGAGCATGGATTCGCCATCGAAGGCTCGGGCTACCGGCCCCCGAACGGCTCCCGTTACGAATGCGATACCCCATATGCCGCGCCGGGGATATTCGACCAAGACAACGCGACTGAAACTTTGCGGTGAAGTGGAACTTGAAAAGATTGCTTCGAAGAGTTGTTTGACACCGTAATAGATGCTCCTCGCGATGGGGACGCGGTTCAGGAGCCGCTCACCTACGCGCAGGAGTTCGTTTCCGAAGAGGTGCCGGACCACGACCCCGGCTAGGAGGATCACTCCAAAAGTGAAGATCGCTCCCACCAGGGGCGGCAAGTCGGCGGGTTCATCGAGTTGCGGTCCCAGCGCCGCGATGACCTGGGGGAGCAAAAGGTTGTCGAGTTTCTGGATGATCCAGACAATCGCCCAGAGCGTGATGCCAATCGGCGCGAAGGCCAGGAGGCCCGCCATGAAGTAGCGCCGGATGGCGGCGCGAAGGTGACTCCAAAATTTTTTCATGGCGGATATTGTTTTCCGATCAGGG